>Ga0180430_10001089_pt1 | contig 27613 bp, 20 predicted proteins | sample SS_ome_9_FD_132999 | JGI IMG/M metagenome (GOLD analysis project Ga0180430, IMG submission 132999) | Hypersaline lake sediment archaeal communities from the Salton Sea, California, USA - SS_1_S_2 metaG | ecosystem: Environmental > Aquatic > Non-marine Saline and Alkaline > Hypersaline >... | reverse complement strand
AACATACCCTAAAAACAAGGGGTTCCAGAGGCATAAAATCGCTTAAAATCAATATTTGGCATATGCCCGATATTTTACCTATGAAATGTTGTTCATACCTTGACAATATATGCACATTAATGCATGTTTGTACAAAAATATACCTCCATATTTATACGAAAATAGGCATAAATAGGGGGTAGTAAGACCCTTAGGCACTTAAAAAAGACTATTCTATAATGCCTTAATTATCTCTTTTAAACACTCTACAGATTCTTTGATTAATAAAACGAATATTTTAAGTATCTCTTTATTCTTCATGGTTCAAATTGGAGGGTTTGTAAAAAATGAAAATAAAAAGAGTTACAGTTTTAGTATTTTTTTTAGTATCAACAATGATTTTTTTATCTTTAGAGACAGTATTAGCAAATGAAGAAGAATACACATTCAATGGATTCAGTTGGGATTTTTCTCCCATTCAAGGAGATAATACAGAATATCCAAAATTGAAAATTGATATAGATCATCCAGATGATGTACCTCATAGATTTAAACCATTTCCTGAATATAATCCTGGACTTTATGATACGTGGGAGAAATTGGAATTAGCTAGCACCAATAGATCAGGAACCATGTCTTGGGATACTTATGAGATTATCTTTCCATTAACACCATTGCCAGGAATTTATAGATTACAAGTTATTGAGAATTATTCAAAAGTTCTTTACACTCATAATTTTACTATGAATTATGATATATCAATTAAAATTGATTCAATTAAATGGATCTTGGATGCTGTTACCCTTTCACGTTCATATGCAACTTCCGTCGATGAAAATAAACAAAATTCAATAGGTGGGATTCAAATATCTTTTTCATTAGAAAACACTGGAGATATTCCAATATCACTTGGAAATCCAAATGCCATAGACATGAATCTTCTCTATAAAGTTAGATTATATAATAAAGAACTTAACGAAACAATTTATTTAAGTAATGCTGAAAGCTTCCAACACAAGACAGGTAGTGACAAATTTTATTTAAATACAAATGAGTTTCTTAATATTACTACTGATATTATCAACAATTCAATTTTTCTAGCAGAATTCAACGCTGGAACTTACTCATTGGATGGAGAGATTCTATTTAATAATTATTCTTATTCTTTCGAGGCAACTGAGGTGGTATTAGTATCAGAAAATAAAGATACTCCAGGTTTTGAAATTTTTATAGTAATTATTGCAGTTGTTTTAAGTTTGATATTTATAAATAATAAAAGAAAAAGATGACATTCAAAAGCATCCATTCAAGATATCCATTGAATGTTGAAAAAACAATAATATTAGTGAAAATAAGGGGTCTCGGACATTAGTAAAAAATAGGGGGTCCCTGAGGCTTAAAATCGATTAAAATGAAGATTTAGACATTTCTCCAAAATCATGGATGAACTGACCTACGATACGCCCATCTATTTGTTATTCAATGTTGGAACTGTGATAAGAAACATATTTATTGTATCGATTAAAAATGTGAGAAAATCCTTAGTATCTATTTACTATAGCAATCATATCCATAACTAATATATCCACTCCATTTAAATGAAAATGTTACATTATAGGCACATACTATTATAGTATATTCATATGAATAATCATTCTATTAATCACTATGCTAATACTCCTTGGCGCCTTCTTTTAAATTCGACTCTGCACCCATTACTCTATCATAAATCCGCTTTAAATCATCTTCAGATTGAGCATTGTAATGCATAAGATCAACATCTCCTTTTAATGAATGTCCCATAAGAATCTTTTTAATTGATGTAGGTCCGCCTCTTCGATCCCATTCTTGAGAGAAGTATTTTCTCAAATCTTTTACATGGATTGGAGCATCTCTAAAACGTTTTGAAATGTGATTTTGTGGAAATAATTTCTTACTATTATCATTTTGATTATAGTAGTTAAAATATTTGAGTAGCGAATCCTTAGTATATTTAGTAATAAATGATATTCTACTTTGCTTTGTCTTTGTTGTCTGTCCATTTTGAGGATCATGATTAATATGAATGATTCTTTTGTCTAAATCAATATCCTTTAGTGTAAGTTGATAAAGCTCTTCTGCTCTTAATCCTGAAGATGCTCCTAAATGGATAATTGTATTGCATTGAAGACAATATTCCTTTTTTTTAAAATATAATAGGCAATCTGATATGTGATCCCTAGTAATTATCTTCACATAATAAACTGGTTCCTTTGGTGGTTGGATATCATTAGCCCAGTCGATTTTAAGATATAATAGAAATTTTCTAATTTGATATGATTTTTTTCTAAATGAGGATAAAGACTGTTTTTCATTTATTAAAAGCAAATATTCTTGTGTCTTTTTCTTATCAATAGTCCAATTCAAATAATCGAGATAATTAATCAATTGAGATCTTATTTTTCTTATCCAACTGTCGGTTAATCCTTGTATTTTTCGAAAACTTAGGTATTCATCCAAAATAGACTGTTCAACAGGAGTAATTTGCTGCTCCGGAGGCCCCTGTCCTATCCATGCTAGATTACAGACCCTTGATGAGGGTTTGTAATACTGCCTTTGGTTATTAGATTTACTTACTATTGTTTCTTGGTGCTCTATCTGATTTTAACTATTGTTTTAGGGAAATAAAGGGTTATACATACTATCTCCAGAAATAAACATAGCCATGTATCTTATATCTGCACTATTTAATTGCCCATCGCTATTCATGTCTGCAGGGGCATACAATGGTGTGAAATTTGGACGACCACAGATATATAAGGCGAAGTAGCGAAGATCTGCTGAATCAACAGAGCCATCTCCATTCAGGTCCCCTGCGGTGTAATTACAAGTGCGGATGATTCCCTCATGTGTTGCATGAGGTATTAAATATGGTTGAGGATCAGCGCTATAAAGAATGGATGATTCAACAAACAGTGGCGTCCCGCAATCAGGGCTTGTTTTTGCATGTATGGTGATTTGAGCTATGATAAAATTATCAGTGAGATACGAGTCAAGTGTCCATGCGTTAAATCGAACTGTTCCATTTCCATCATCATACCAGGCAATTGATGCAAAATCACTATGATTTAGAGTGATAACCTCGAATTGCTCTGTATCATATGTAAGGATCCATTCTCCAGATCCAACCTGATCAGTTACATTTGATGCACGTATATATCCTGCACCAATTCCATTGCTTGGTGAAAGGTAGAAATCTTCTAAAAATATATAACTATTCGATTCGATAGTGACAGACCCATTGTGTTCTGTACATAGAATCGTTGAGGGTTGTGTATGGTTGCTGAGTACCTCTACATCTGTTAGATTTAGGAGACTGTGTGTTCCTGGTCCACCTATGGGATGTATTTGAAACATAAATATCGATGTTGTTCCTGAGAATCCATTCATATGATATCCTATAGTGTTGGCATATCCTTGGTCATGGTTTATGTAGGGTTCTACATTGAACTCTGTTCCGGTAATCGAAGTAATGTCTATCACTGCGGGATTCCAAGAAATATTTATGCTAAACGAACCAAGATTTGTTATATTTTCAAGATAGACAGATCCTTCAATATCTTCTCCATTGTTTATTGTATAGTCATCAATAGAGAGGATAACGGAGGTGTTCACTGAATCTATCACGGTTGCGGTACCATGATGAACTTCATCAATTACTATCTCTGATGGTATTGGCTGATTTGATAAAAGTTCAATATCTGAGAGTACGAGATCGATTTCTTGGGGGGCAATACCATAGTATTCAAAGCAGGCAATGATATATGATCCGTTCATTCCTTCAGTATGATATCCATTCATTTGCAGGTGGCCTGCTGTATTGTTGATGTATGTGTTGATTGTAAAGGTATTACTGGTAACATTATTGACAGCAATGACTAGTGGATCCCAGGTAAGATTCAATGAAAATGATCCTAAAGCGGTTACATTTTCGATATATAGATGTCCTTGGGTGGTTGCACCTGTTTCAACAAGGATTGAATCCATGAAAAGACAGGTTGGTTCCTCGATGATGTGTTGAATAGAAACGATGCCGTTGATAAAACCAGCTATTGGTATTTGAATAGGTGTTGGAGCGCCAGTGAGCAATTCTGCTTGTTGGAAAATAATATTTGTTTGGTTGTCTTCTGTGATAAGTGACGTGATATTTAGACAGACAAGAATCTCTGTTCCAGTGATATTTCCTAGAGTATATCCGTTTATTGTACAATACCCTTCTGAGATGTTAACAAAGGATACAATCGAAAAAAGGCTACTATGCACTCCGGTTATGGATATAATACTTGGGTTGTAACTGAGATTTAATGTAAAAGATCCTAATGTGCTCACATTATGAGCCCAGATGCAGGTAGTAGCATTTGCAGTTGACTGCATGGAAACATCATCAATAGAGAGGACAACAGGATTTATAGTTGAATTTATCGTTATGGTTGCGTTGGATACAATGTGAACAGGTATATCGAATGGTATGGGTTCAGTAGTATACATTTCAACATCTGATATGTTAAGAAGACCGTTGCCCTCATGTATTCCTAGAAATGTCAAACAGAAAATGCTCATATTTTCCATGCTATTTATTGGGTTTGTTCCCGTGATGATTGCAAATCCTACTTGAGGATCAATCGAGGTATTAATGGTAAAATGTGAGCTAGTTACCGAGCTGAGATTTACTAAGGTTGTATCCCATGTGAGATTCAAGAAAAAGGATCCGCAATTTGTGTTATTTCTAAGATGAACGTAGCTAGTGCTTAATTGACCGATTTCTCCTGCAACATTGTCAATGGATATGTCCATAGAGGGGAGCGGATCTGGTTGTTCAATTGTTGCAATGCCTTGATAAAGGTGGTCAATTGGAAGAAGGATTGGAATGGTGTTATTGCTGTAGAGTTCAAGAGAGTGTATCGTGAGATTGCAGGTATCTCCCATGGATCCAATTGCTTGCCATTGGAAATCGCATAGGGCGATATTGCCTGAAATCCCTTTTATATTAGAAGAAGTAATTATACTGTATCCTGCTTGATGGTTACTTGAGATGTTTAGGGAACCAAAACTGCTGTTGATGCCGGTGAGATTGACAACAGTGGGATCCCAAGTTATGTTTAAGGTATATGAACCTAGTGTGGTGATATTGGTCATTTGAAGACTATTGCTTTTTATTTGTCCTTGTGGAATACTAATATCTTCAACGATGGCTTCAACAGGATTTACTGATATATTAGAGATGGTGATAGTGAGTGGTTGTGACCAGGGGCTTTCAGCTCCATGGATATCTTTGGCTTTTGCCTTAATACTATATGCACCAGCAGAATGCCAAGTGTGTGAAATATGCATGGTTTCATTCTGAGTATATGCCCCTATCCAATCAGTGGCGTTTCCATCATCCCAGTCAATGAGATAGAACACCTGATCAAGATTTATATCTGTTGTTTTTAGGCTAAAATTTAACAGATCTATTATTGTCCCGTTGGTATCTCCAGTGAGTTGTGGGGGTAGTGGTGGTGTATTGCTTTGACTAGTGCCAGTAACCAAGGGGAGTTCATCAATACCCGTATTTCCTGGAATAAGGTACGGTGAGTCACAGAACCCATTATCATTTCCATCCTCATTTGAATGATCGCTCCAGTAATTACCTCCAAAAAACATGCCACCGAGGATATTGATGCCTGGGGTTTGTGCAATAGACCAGCTGTTTGTACCCGCATCATATGCATTATTGGTGTTATTGAAGTAATTGTTGTAGATGAGGTTATTGGCACTGCTACTGGACATATTAATTCCTAGTGAGTGATGTAACACATAATTTGTTTTAATTTCATTATTGTTACTGGAGAAGAGATAGATACCATCATCAAGATTATTTGCTATGGTGTTCAGTGAAATGGTATTCATACTGCTTGATGAATGAAGTCTGATTCCAAACCAGGTATTTTGGTTTATTTGGTTTGTGGTGATAGTGTTTTCATTAGATGCATAGAGGTAGAGCCCATCCATGGTATTGGATTGAATTGTATTTCCTTGAATTATATTATTATCTGATGTGTAGAGATACACCCCAATCCAGTTATTATTTGAGACCTGGTTGTTTATGATTGTGTTATCGCTGTTATCAGATATGAGCGCTATGCCACCCCATCGATTGTATGATGCATTGTTGTCTTGGAGGGTGTTGTTTCTGCTCCCGGGGTTTAGATATATTCCAAAATCATTCTCCCTGAGGATCGTATTTGTTATGGTATTATTGTTTGTTATAACATAGATACCGCGATTATAAGAGGAACCACTGTGCTGAATGGTGAATTCTGTAAGGGTTACAGTGTCTGCAGAAATAGTAACTACATTATTTGATCCTCCGCCGTCAATGATGGTTGTATTTTTGTTTTCACCAAGTATGCTGCATGATTTATCAATGGTTAGATGTTCAGAATAGGTTCCACTATAGACATAGATTAGTGCATGTTCTGATGCGGCATCTATGGCTGTTTGAATAGAAGTGTAATTTCCTGGTCCCACACCTCCTACGTAAAGTGTTGTTGTTGGTATGGATGTGTATTTCCATGATTCTGAAGTAGCTATGTTAAGTGTTGATGAAAACACTGAACTGGTGCTATCTGTGGTTGGGATCCATGGTGTTAAAATGATGATAAGACTTAAAATTACTATAAATATTTTACTAATGGACATTTCTATCTCGACCTCATACTCTCTAATTCTATGCTATGAATAATATATTATTAAATAAATTTTTGCATTGTTTTTTATACTAATAATTAAATTTTTTCTAAAAAATTGATAAAGATAGCAAAATAATAATATATTATCAGAGATTTTCTGGAAGAAAAACAGATTTATTTAACCAATTAGAAATCTAACACATATGAATAATAAATTAAAGGAAAAAGTGAAATAATTTGTAATCAAACACCAATTTCTCTTCATAAAAAGAGCGGTGATATTGATTATTCTTTATTTGCTTTGAATTCAGTATATCCGCATTTTCCACAGCTAATTCTATTCTTATGAACGGCAAGATACACCCCATCACCGCATTTTGGGCAATGCCGTCTCTCGCGTTTTATCTTTCCATCCTCTAACTTGTAAATCTCTCGTTTCTTCATGCGCTTTCCTCCTCAGGTTTTTCCTTACTTGGTTTTGTTTCATCCGCGGTTTCCTTTGTTGATTCAGCTGTACTCTCGGTTGTATCTGTATCTGTGGGTTTTTCTTCCTCTTTTTGTTCTTTTTTCCCTTGTTTTCCAGATGCTTTATTCTTCTCCAATATATGTTTCCGTTCGAAATATTCAGCATCTTTTCTTGAAGAATACACTTTTCCATATCCTTTAGATTGTTGAATTCCAAATGAAGAATCAATATGATCAATGATGATCTGTTCTTTTTTTGTGTTTAAAAGATCTGCTAGTTCTGTCCGAAGAATTTCTCGATTCGGTGTTTTCTCATTTGCATGTTTCACTGTAAAATGAACCTCTGTGCGTTTGAGAAACGGGTTATTTATCTTTTGAGTGATTTCTATGTCCATATAACTCACATCTCTGAAAGTATATCTTTGACCTTTTGTTTATGTGCCTCTGTGGAAGGAACAACAACGACCCCTTTATCTGGCAATCCATATATTATAGTTACGTTTGCTGGGGCAAATAATATTGCAGGAAGCGCTGCAAGGTCTTCTTCTCCTGTTACTTCTATACGTATTGATTTTTGATCCTGTCTTGTACAGGCATCTTCTATTACACTCCAGAGTTCTTTAGTTATGATTCCTGGAGGATTTTCTACACAAATGACCTGGGTACCATATGATTTAATCAATGATTTTTTAGATTCAGCTATTTCTTTTCTTTTTGAAATGAAATCAATCACACAAAATAGGGGTGAAATATTATTTGTAAGAAGCGTAGCTGTAATTTCATCACCGATAGAGATAACATGTGGATGTTGTTGAATATATGATAGTACTTGCGCTTCAGTATATAAAAAACCGAGTGGCTTTTTTAAGATAGTCCTTAACTGTTCAGTAAGGGTGTATTTTACGCTCGGCATTTACCGAACCTTCAACGCATATTTTCCTGGTTTGGCAATGTTCATCTTTTCCGCGATAATCGAATCTTTTGGATTTCGAATGATAACACAACCACTCCATCGTTTGGAGGTTGGAACCGCGCATTGTGGACAGACTTTTTCACTGGTTATGACATGACAATTTTTACAGGCATATTCTATTTTCATCGTAATCTTTGTCCTATTCTATTTTTTCTTTTTTTCTTTTCCTTTATTCTTTTTTTCATCTATTGCGGTATCATCTGTAACTTGCTCTTCTTCAAGCCATTGATATGATCCTAATGCAGGTTGACGCATGGTTAGTCCAATTTTACTTTCTCGAGCGGAAAGCTCATTCATACTAACAGCAACAATTCGTGCCCGAATGGAATCATTCACCTGTAATTTCTTTTTCTTTTCTTTTCCGGTTATGATTTCACTTTCAACATCGACTTGTACATAATCATTCATTATCTGACTCATATGAATTAACGCATCAATGGGTCCGATATGACAAAAAGCGCCAAACTCGACTATTTCGCAGATAATACCTTCAACGATTTCTTGAAGTTCAGGTTGAAAGACAAGGGCATCAAATTGGATTTTTTGATACATAGCGCCGTCCCCATGGATAACAATGCCATCACCGATTGATTTGATATTCTCTGCAACAACGATGATGCCATGGTTTTTCTGGACGGTTCCTTCAAATCCTTGTTGTACAAGTGTTCGAATGACTTCGTCAAGATCTTCACCGAATTTATCGGGGAGTATACGAATGGTATCTTCTACTTTTACTTTATAATACATTTGTAATCACGACTCAACACTAAGTGAACAACTGAAGAGGAATATAATTATGACTTATATGTTTTTTGAGTATACTGTATGTATTTCTTTTCAAGCTCCGTTTGAACTATTATGCAAATAAGAGGATTAATGGAAGGAATACAAGTGATACTATAGACATGAGTTTGATAAGGATATTCAAGGAAGGTCCAGAGGTATCTTTACAGGGATCTCCAACGGTATCCCCAATAACGGTTGCCTTATGGGCTTCTGATCCTTTTCCACCAAGATGTCCTGATTCAATATATTTTTTTGCATTATCCCAAGCGCCTCCTGCATTTGCAAGAAAGACTGCAAGTAAAAATCCACTTGTGATTGATCCGACAAGTAATCCACCAAGTCCTTCTGGTTTCAGGAGAAGACCGACAATGATTGGTGAAATGACTGCAAGGATACTTGGTAAAATCATTTCCTTTAGTGATTGATGAGTGCTTATTTTTACGCAACGGGCATAATCAGGTTTATTCTTATCAGATTTTAATAATCCAAGTTCTTTAAACTGGTATCGAACTTCCTCAACCATTGCATATGCGGCACGTCCAACAGCACCCATGGTCATAGCGGTAAAGACAAATGGAAGCATTGCTCCAATAAAAATACCTGAGACTACATAGGGGTTTTCAAGACTCAAATCAAGTGAATACCCTGAGTTAGCAACCATTACAATATAAGTAAAGATCAATGCAAGTGATGTTATTGCTGCAGAACCTATTGCAAATCCTTTTCCCATTGCTGCAGTGGTGTTTCCAACTGCATCCAGTTGTTCAGTACGCTCCCGGACCTCTTTGCCCATTCCTGCCATCTCTGAGATGCCTTGTGCATTATCTGCTACGGGTCCATAGCAATCTGTTGCAAGACTTACGCCAAGAATGCTTAGCATGCCAACTGCGGATATTGCAACACCATAGAATCCAGCAATATAATGGGCAAATAACATAGCGCATACAACAGCGATAATTGGAATAACGGTACTCATCATACCGACTCTCATACCTTGAATGATGACGGTTGCAGGTCCAGTTTTTGAAGCTTCAGCAATGTTCTGTGCTGGTTTTCTTTTTTCAGATGTATAATATTCTGTTGATAATCCTATGATGATACCTGCAAGTAAGCCACCAAGCATTGCGTAGAATGGTTCCATACGTCCAATTAAAAACCATGTTGCAACCCCTGCAAAAACAGCGGTTAATCCCGTGGCAATAAACAATGAGTTTCGAAGTGCTCCATAGATATTTTTGCCTTTTCCAAAAATTACAATCATTGTTCCGATAATTGAAGCGATGATACCCATAGCAGCAATAATTAATGGTAGATAAATCGCGTTTATACCAAGTGCTAATGGATCAAATCCAGTGATAGCACTGCCTGCGCCAACAACAACTGCAAGAGCAAGTGTTGCGATAATTGAGTCGACATATGATTCAAAAAGATCAGCTCCCATTCCGGCGACATCTCCAACATTGTCACCGACTTGGTCGGCGATTACTGCAGGGTTTCTTGGATCATCTTCAGGAATACCTGCTTCGACTTTTCCAACAAGATCAGCTCCAACATCTGCTGATTTTGTATAAATTCCTCCACCAACACGAGCAAATAATGCTATGGATGATGCACCAAATCCAAAACCAAATAGAATATCAGGATTATTGAATAATAAATATAATCCAAAAACGCCGAGGATTCCTAGACCGACGACGCTCATACCCATAACTGCACCACTGGAAAATGCGATTGAAAGACCTTTGCTAACACTGTGTTTTGATCCTTCTGCGGTACGTGCATTTGCAAGGGTTGCTATACGCATTCCAATATTGCCCGCGATGGCTGAGAAAATTGCACCAATAATGAAAGCAATTGAGAGTTGCCAACTCATTGTGCTTCCAGGGATGAAAGAGGCTCCTAGAAGCAGTAAAAAGACAATTATTGCAAAGATACTTAAAACGCGATATTCGCTTTTTAGAAAGGCCATTGCACCTTCTTTTATTGCATCGCTAAGCTCTTGCATTTTTTTATTTCCCGGATCTTCTTTTTTTACTTTTACATAGAGAAATGCTGCAAAAATCAATGCTAAAAATCCGCCTATAGGTACGAGAAGTGTGAACATGTCCATATAAATTTCACCGATTGCCTGGTATCAATATGTTTTATTTAATGATTTTGCAATTTTTTAGCTAATCACGACACCAATTTTTACTTGATTTAGTTTACTAAAGAAAAAAAAAATTCATTATAATAACAATATATTTAGCCAAAAATATAATATAGCCTTTGAGAGTTATTTTATATAAGAACTATCAACGTTGATTGTTGGGGAAATACGAAATATGCTGCTGATTCTAGGGGATTTTATACAGAGACATCCATGGATGGTAGTGTGGATTGTTATAGTTGTCACTGTAGGTTTTGGCAGTTTTATACCCTCTTTAGATTTTAAAACAGATTTTGAGAATTTTTCTCCAGAAGATCCAACAGTTCAGGCAAATGAAAAGATACAGGATTATTTTAGTGAAAATCAGCAAATGTTGTTCCTAAAAGTTGAAAAGATTAATACTAAAGGAATTCTTGAACCCATGGTTCTAAGAGAAATTGAAACAATGCAAAAGATTCTTCTTGAAAACCCAAATGTAAACTCAAGTATCTCTATTGTAACGTTTTTAGATATCATTTGTCAACTAGAATTTGGGTTACCACTAAAAGACTGTACAGATCAACAAATTGAAACTGCTGTAGGCGATATGTTCTCCATTCAAGATTATCAACATATGGCTCTCTTTAACAAAGATGATACTAATGAAGAAATTGATTATAAACGATTTAATTTCCTGAGTAAAGGAAGATCACTAGATGCAATTGATTTAAAGAATTGTTATCTTACAAAAACAAATGAAACCATGGAAATTGCTTTTGAGGTATACGATCTCTCTGTGTTCTCCAGTCAAATCACCCCAGTGATCCCTCAAGTTAATGTCATGGAATGGTATCTAACAGTAAATAATCTTATTATTCCCATAGAAGATTTAGATATTGAATATCGTTTTGCAGTTCATATTGAACCCTTGCATCCCTTATGGGAGGTGGGAAAAGGACCAATTGAAAATATCCGAACGATACTCCATCATTTGAAAGAGCGTGAGCTCTGGAAAAAATATGTTGTTGAACCCTACCTTTGGATATCACCTTCAGGAGAAGAATTATCTCTACCACTAAAATTACAAACAGGTAGTATTGAATTTGACATACCAAATAATAGAATGATTCTGTCTGTTGATCTTGAAGAACTTCAATCCTTTGGTATTGCACCACAGTATGGATCATTTGCATTACCTGCAAAATTATCAAATTTCACTGCAGGTACCAGGTATTATAAAACATCATTTTTCAACTTTGCAGGTGGGCGAGTAACAGCGAATACCTCGTTTTTATATCAAACTCTTAAAAATATACAACAAAGGCCATTGTTAGGTAAGATTGCAACATCAATACTTGAAAAGTCTGGAAATATCACTTGGGAAGAATTTGATGATCTGTATCAACTTATGCAACAAACAAACATGCTCCCAGAATATATTGGGTTAAGTGATATTGAGTCGAGTTGGAAACAAGCTGATGTTGTTATTAACAATCAAAATGCCTTTTCACAATCAGTTCTAATTGTCCCATCAATTTATGAGGACATAAGACAAATGGCAATGTCTTTGCTTTCAAAGGATTTTTCTAATGAGTTACAGCCAAGTTCTACAATTATCTTCACACAATTTAATCCAACAAAAGATTATGATACCATTGTCACAATGAACTCGGATGTACTCAAAAGTATTGAATCATTTAATGAGAACAGTACTATTATTAATATCAAAGGGACTGGTGCTGGAATTCTTACCGTTGAAATCAATGAACTAACAACTGATACTAATCAATTCCTCGTTCCGCTAATATTTCTTATCATAATAATTGTTTTATATATTAATTTTCGACGTATCTCCTATGTCGTTTTACCAATGCTTAGTCTTATCATCTCAACAATATGGTTGTTTGGCTGCATGGCGTTACTTGGTATCGATTTTAATGTCATTGCTGTTGCTCTTGTCCCTTTAATCATGGGATTAGGCGTAGATTATGCAGTACATCTTTATCATAATTATCGGGTATATCTTGAGGATGGATACAAACCTGCTCTAGCGATAAAAAAATCGGTATCTGAAATTGGGACTGCGATGTTTCTAGCAATGATAACAACGGTTATTGCATTTCTATCATTTCTTACTGCTTCAGTCCCTCCAATTCGTGATTTTGGTGTCCTCCTTGCTCTTGGTATTATTTTCACCTTTATCACTTCTATTACATTACTTGCAGCATTGCGTTTTATCATTGATAGAAAAAAACAAATATCTATTGATCGAAAACAACAAGGGCTTATTGTTCGAAAAATCATGGGTTTATTATCAAAAAAAGTTCTTGCGCATCAAAAAAAGATATTGTTTTTTATGGCACTGATTACTATACTCTTTGGATTAGGGGCACTTCAAATTGAAACTGGTTTTGATATGCAGGCGTTTGCCCCAAAGGATACACCTTCCTCAGAGTTATATTATGAAATAGCTGATGATTTTCCATTTTCAAGTCAGTCACAGGAATATATACTTATTGAGGGTGATGTTGCAAGCGTAGAAACATTACAAGGGATAAGACGAACCCATCAAAATCTTGAAGATGATTCATTTGTTGCAAGAAATAAAGATGAGAGCATTCAAACAACAAGCATTTATACGGTTATTCAACAAGCCCTTGACAATAATCAAAGTTTAATAACATCTTTTAATGTTGATGAACAGACAGGAATCCCAAGAACAGATCAAGATGTGAAAGACCTTATTGATTATCTTTTTGAAACTAAAACACCATCTATGAGTGATATAAACCTAAATGTTATTGAATATGATATAAATGAATCTTCGATGTTTGAGTTTTCTTTAGATAGCTTTGGAGGTGATATCAAAAGTGTGATATCAAAAGAGGGAGATACTTATGTTGCAACACTTATTCGAATTTATTTAGATCCTTCATTTTCTACGATTGAAGGAAACATCAATGATGAATTGGAATTAATGAAAAAAGAATTCACAAATGATATCTCATCCTATGGATCTGCTAACGCAATTGCAACAGGTCCAAATATCATATCATTAACTATTACGCAATCTCTCACTGAAAGTCAGATTCTATCTACTGTCGCATCTATTCTTCTTGCTGCACTAGTTCTTATAGTAGTTTATCGGAACCCTACTCTTGGTTTAATTACCCTGGCTCCTGTTGGTATATCTATCATTTGGATTCTTGGAACCATGTATTTTATTGGGTATAGTTTGAATGTGCTTACGATAACTGTTACAAGTATCACGATTGGTATAGGAATCGATTATGCAATTCATGCAACAGAGAGATTTCGTTATATTGTTGATAAAACGGGTGATATCACAAAAGCAGTCTGTGAAACAATTTCTCATACTGGTGGTGCGTTACTTATTGCTGCATTAACCACGGCATTGGGTTTTGGGGTGCTTGTATTTGCTCCGATTCCTCCTCAACAGCAATTTGGCTTAATTTTAGCTATCACTATCATTTATTCATTTCTGACCTCTATTTTTATTCTGCCTCTTATATTATATCATTGGGGTAATTGGAGGAAAAAAAGAAAAGGATTCATTGTTCGAAGTAATGGGTTCTTTTTCTCTTCTTCATTATCAAAGAAAAATAAAAAATAAATGAGCATAATCACATCTTGTCATGCTTTTTTTTATAGATTGACGGAGATCGATTTTTGATTTTTTCCTAATATAATATATATGGCAAATATTTATGTAGATGTCCAAGATACACAGCTATCGATGCCACTATCATTTATTACTTAATTCCTTGCTTGGCATCAAGGAAACGTTCAATAAGAAAAAGAGTTGAGGTGTACAATACACATGACTGAAAATAAACAAAAAAATTGGAAATCAATAGATGGTAATACTGCAGCAGCCCATATTGCTTATGCGTTTAGTGATGTTGCAGCAATTTACCCTATTACACCATCTTCACCGATGGGAGAAATGATTGATGCATGGTCTGCTCAAGATAGAAAGAATATCTTTGGACAACGAGTTAAAGTCGTTGAAATGCAATCAGAAGGAGGCGCTGCAGGTGCAGTGCATGGTTCACTGAGTGCTGGTGCATTTACCTCGACCTTTACTGCATCACAAGGTTTATTGTTAATGGTTCCAAATATGTACAAAATCTCTGGGGAACTTATGCCAGCAGTATTTCATGTAGCAGCTCGTGCGATTGCAGGGCAAGCACTATCTATATTTGGGGATCATCAAGATGTTATGGCAGCTAGAGAAACAGGGTTTGCATTGATATCCTCAGGATCTGTTCAAGAGGTTATTGATTTGTCTTTAGTTGCACATCTAGCAAGCATTCGATCAAGTATCCCCTTCGTTGAGTTTTTTGACGGATTTCGTACTTCTCATGAGATACAGAAAGTTGAGCTTATTGACTATGAAGACATTAAACCTCTGGTAGACTGGCAAGGCATTAAAAAGCACCGACAACGAGCACTGAATCCAGAACACCCTCATTTACGTGGAACCGCACAAAATCCTGATATTTACTTCCAGGTTAATGAAGCAGCAAATAAATATTATGAGAAAGTACCTCAAATTGTGCTTGAGGAAATGCAAAAAGTCTCTCAACTCACTGGACGATCCTATCAGTTATTTGATTATATTGGTGACCCTGAGGCAGAACATGTCATTATCATGATGGGTTCAGGTGCTCAAGCTGCAGAAGAAACTGTGGAATATCTTAATAAACAAGGTGAAAAAGTTGGGTTAATTAAAGTTCGATTATATAGACCATTCTCCGTTGAACATTTCCTTAAAGCAATACCAAGTTCAGTGAAACGTATCGCAGTTCTTGATAGAACGAAAGAAAATGGGTCTTATGGTGAACCACTCTATGTTGATGTGTCTGCTGTGTTCCAGCATCAGAACCGAGATATTATGATTATTGGTGGGCGATATGGTCTAGGTTCAAAGGATTTCAATCCATCGATGATACTTTCAGTCTTTGAGAATCTAAAAAAGGAGCAGCCAAAAAACAATTTCACGATAGGAATCATTGATGATGTAACACATACCTCATTACCAATCCAACAGCAATTAGATACAACTCCAGAAGATTTAGTTCAATGTAAATTTTGGGGTCTAGGGGGAGATGGGACTGTTGGAGCGAATAAAGAAGCAATAAAAATCATTGGCGACAACACAGAAATGTATACTCAAGGGTATTTTCAATATGACTCAAAGAAATCTGGTGGAGTCACGATTTCTCATCTTCGATTTGGGAAAACACCAATTAGATCAACATATTTTGTAAATAATGCAAACTATGTGGCCTGTCACAATCCAGCTTACGTAGATAAATATGACATGCTTGGGGATTTGAATCCAGAGGGAACATTTGTACTTAATTGTTCTTGGAATTCAGAGGAACTTGAACAGCATCTCCCTGATGCAATGAAAAAAATGATTGCAGAGAAAAAAGCAAAATTTTACACCATCGATGCAGTACAAATCGCTGAATCAATTGGTCTTGGTGGACGCATTAATATGGTAATGCAAAGTGTATTCTTCAAACTTGCAAATGTGATACCTGTTGATGAAGCTATAGGGTATTTAAAACAAGCAATTGAAAAAACATATGGGCGAAAAGGAAAAGAAATAGTGGAGATGAACTGGAAAGCTGTTGATGAAGCATTAACCCATATCTCTGAAATCAACTATCCAGATAATTGGAATAATTTATCAGCTACAACAGTAAAGGATGAAAAAAATGAATCAGATTTTGTAGGAAAGGTTATGAACCCAATGCTTGCACAACAAGGAGATTTATTACCTGTTAGTGCATTTACGCCTGGTGGATTATTTCCAACGGATACCACAAAATATGAGAAGAGAGGAGTTGCGATTAATGTTCCTGAGTGGATAATGGAACATTGTATACAGTGTAATCAATGTTCTCTTGTGTGCCCTCATGCAACGATTAGACCTATTCTTGCAACGGATGAGGAACTTCAACAAGCTCCTGGAGGTTTTGAAACAAAACCCGCGATGGGAAAAGATGCGAAGGAACTTCATTTCCGCATCCAAGTTTATCCTGAGGATTGTGTTGGTTGTGGTAATTGTGCAGATATCTGTCCTGCCAAAGAAAAAGCGTTAGTTATGAAACCGTTTACATCTCAGTTAGATCAAATTTCAAACCAACGATTCGCTGAAACACTTCCTCAACGAAGTGGAGGATTTGATAAGTATAGTTTAAAAGGATCTCAATTTCAGAAGCCATTACTTGAATTTTCTGGTGCCTGTGCAGGGTGTGGAGAAACAGCGTATCTGAAACTTGCTACACAGCTCTTTGGTGATCGAATGATTATTGCAAATGCAACAGGTTGCTCCTCTATTTGGGGTGGATCCGCACCATCTGTACCGTTCTCAGTTAATCACGAAGGGCATGGTCCAGCATGGGCAAATTCCTTGTTTGAGGATAATGCTGAATATGGATTTGGTATGGTGCTTGCAACACTTCAACGTAGAGAGAAACTTGCTGATCTTATTGCTCAAGCCATCAAGGAAGATATTGTCACTGGTGAAGTAAAAAATAGTTTTGATGCATGGTTACAATCAAAGGATGCTGCTGAGGAGTCCAAACGTTTTGGTGATGAGATCAAAAAGCATCTTGAACAGAATCATTCTCATCCTGTGTTACAGGAGATTTGGGAATCTTGTGATATGTTAACTAAGAAATCCATCTGGTCTGTTGGTGGAGATGGATGGGCATATGATATTGGGTATGGCGGATTGGATCATGTCCTTGCGATGAATGAAGATATCAATGTTCTTGTTTTTGATACAGAGGTATATTCGAATACCGGTGGACAATCATCAAAAGCAACTCCTCATGGATCTGTTGCAAAATTTGCATACTCTGGGAAGAAAACTAAGAAGAAGGATCTTGGACTTATGGCAATGAACTATGGCTATGTGTATGTTGCATCAGTTGCAATGGGTGCCAATATGAATCATGTACTTAAAGTGATGAAGGAGGCTGAATCCTATCCAGGCGCATCTTTGATTATTGCATATGCTCCTTGTATCAATCATGGTATCAAAAAGGGAATGGGAAAAACAATTGAGGAAGAAAAACTTGCGGTTCAATCAGGGTATTGGCCATTGTATCGATTTGATCCTCGCTTAAAAGAACAAGGAAAAAACCCATTCCAATTGGATAGCAAACAACCCGATGGAAGTCTACTAGAGTTCATCAATGGTGAGGTCCGATATCAATCTCTGGCACGTACTTTCCCGGAGGAAGCCAAAAAACTCCAAAAGCTTCTTGAACAAGATGTCAATGAACGCTATGAACAATATGTAGAATTAGCTGAGGAAAACTAATCCTCATTTTTTTTCTTTTTTTTTATCGATATCTATTTTTATTTCATACTATATGTTTTTCTTTAACTGAACTGGTAGGTGTTTGTATGATTGATGAGAAACTCAAGGAATTAGGGATGTATATCGATTCTTTTAATGAAATGAGTGTTATTGACCTTTGCAACTTATTTTTCGAGTATGTCAAATCAGATCAAATGGATGATTCGAATTATTTTAATAAGGAAACACCGTTAATTCGTGATTTGCAACAACTAAAAAAAGACTATCAAAACGGTATTGAAACTGATGAGTTTACCTGGACTCTCTTTCAATTCATCTTAATGGAAATGCGTTCAGCACTTATTCTTGATAAAGCTAGGACTTTGGATATTGATCCTCATCTCTATAAAAAAGACATGGGGTTTTTGTTTAAAGGTAAATCACTTTAATTGATTCAATTTTTCTTTTGTTATTTACATCTCATCAGAAGATACTTAAGACACCTTCTTTATTCCTAGATGATGTGATGGGATTGAAACGGTATGAAAAAACATTTATTTTTCTATGAACCGTTTTTTTCCAAATATATAATGGTGAGCATAGGGGCAATGAGGTGTGAAACAACGAATTAATCAACTTGTATCTATAATACAAAAAGCTTCTGATATTCATGTGGTAACTCATATTGATGCAGATGGCATAACAGCAGGAGCAATTGCAGTTGAGACCCTTCGTCGTGCTGGGAAATCATATTCTATTGAATTTGTAAAACAAGTTGATGAACTGCTTTTAAAGAATTTAGAGGAGAAACAGCATGAACTTGTATGGTTCACAGATTTAGGAAGTAGCATTGTCTCACCACAGCAGTCTCTTTCACTGATAGTAACTGATCATCATACCTGCCAGGATGAAGCAGATCTTTCATATCATTTTAATCCACATTTTTTTGGGTATGATGGGGGCGTTGATTTAAGTGGATCGGGAGCAACCTATCTTGTTTCAAAACACATCGATTCTGCAAACATGGATCTAGCAGGTATTGCAGTTGTAGGGGCCTGTGGAGATCTTCAAAATCGAAAGCATCGAAAACTTGTAGGCTTAAATCATGAAATTGTAAAGGATGGAGAAAAAAAAGGAGTACTATCGGAAACTATTGATATTCAATATTTTGGTCGAGAAACACGCCCGATTCATAAACTACTCCAATTTGCTAATGATCCAGTGATTCCAGGCATAACTGGTCGAGAAAAAGCTGCTTTAACGTTTTTACATGATTATGAAATTGAACTTAAAAATGGGAATAAATGGCGGTATTGGTGTGATTTATCTTTAGAGGAACGTCGAACGATTACCTCAGGGGTAGCTCAATTATTATTAAAGAAAGGATTTGGTCATCAAACCACAAAACGGGTACTGGGCTCTGTGTACACATTGGATAATGAGCAACGGGGTTCAGAACTACACGATGCAAAAGAATTCGCAACTCTTTTGAATTCAACCGCGAGATATGGCCAATTTGAGGTTGGTTTGGAAATTTGTCTTGGTGATAGGGAAAAAAACCTAAAAAAAGCACGATCACTATTAAGAGGGCATCGGCAGAATCTAGTACAGGGAATGCAAATTGCTAAAGAGGAAGGCATTGAACAACGAGATTATATTCAATTTTTTCATGCTGGAAAAGGTATTCTTGATACCATCGTTGGTATTGTAACAAATATGTTATTAAATGATGAACAAATTCGATCAGATATACCATTAGTCGGATTTGCTTTTAAAAACGAGTCTGAGGTCAAAGCATCTGTACGAACCACACAACAGGTTGTAAGTAAAGGAGTGAATCTTGCTCTTGCTATTAAAAAAGCAGCGCAACAAGTTGATGGTGTTGGAGGAGGTCATAACATTGCAGCAGGTGCAACGATACCAAAAGGAAAAGAAGAGCCGTTTTTAACGGCTTTAGAAACAGAGATAAAATCTCAGTTATCTATTTAGGATACCTTGTAGACTTCTTCGATGGTAACTTCAAAGATAAGGGTTTCACCAGCGAGTTCATGAAGACTATATCCTTCTCTGTCTAAATCAAGCGATATAAGTTGTTCTGCGTATTGCACGGGGATATCATTGTATGTTCGGGGTAGATCAAAGGTTCTTTCGAAACTTATTGATTTATTGATCTCCATGTATTGGGATTCCATTTCCGTACTGGACAGTGAGATATTGATTTTCTCATCGGTTACAGATACAATAGTCAGGGTCAAGTCCATTGGCCCATAGAATGTCTGTTGGGTATAGGTATAGACATCATCGACTTCAGGATCAACGGTAAGTGTTATGTGTGTTTCATTCCATGTTGCAGTTGTTGCACCGGGTAAAATGAAAAGGATATCACTTTCTTCAAAACCATACGGCAATTGTTCAACCTCATTGAAAAGATCTGTTGAATCAGAGGGTGTTGTTTTTACTGTTACTGTATCCTCTGTTGAACTAATGATCTCTGAACTGTTCTCCCAGATGAAATAAGGAGGAACAATAAGAATCATATCTTCATATGTTTGACTTTGAAGATCACGAAGGATGATTTGCGGCATGGTAAAGAGTCCTAATGCATCTAAATTGACCCATTTAAATGAAATAAAGACATTGTTCATGTCTGTGACTTCAAGAGTTTGATTTAAGGAAAGATCTGGTTTTAATGTGTTTACTGCAAATGAACTTGTTTTAAAGCTATCGCCAATTTCTAGTTTGTTTTCTCCGTATCCTTTCTCAGGTGGAACCGTAATCGTGTAACTCTTTCCAATCTCTTTTCCAATTAATCCTTCCATGAATCCTTCTATGAGGCCTGAGGAGTATTCACTATAATTTGATGGGGGCATCTCTGATTGATTTAAGGTTACAAACACCTTTAAAGGTGTTCCATTTGATGCGTCAAATTCAGTACCATTAACATATGTACCGATATATTCAACTTCAATGCAATCACCGACTTCCACGACTCCTTCTACACCAGTATTTACTGGTTCTGAGGGTTGTTCATTTTCACCTTGAAAATTACTGAATAATTCTTCACCATTGGTCGCAACGATATATGCAGAGAGGGCTCCAGCAACAATGACTATGAGTGCTATAACAGCTATATTTTCAGTTTTCATACTACTGTTTAATACTCATTGTGCTATATAAGTATAATCCTTTTGTTTGTCAATCCCCAAATAGTGAATACTGATGAACCCATTCAATAAGCATACGAACATATTTTGCTGCAAGAATAGCAGTCTGACCCTGGTCACAGGTTGGGCAGACTTCCATGATATCAAACCCGATAATGTTTGGGGAGATGGTTTTCAGAAGTGGCAGAAGTTGCATAGGGGTTAATCCAAATGGCTCAGGTGTGCCGGTCCCTGGTGCAAATGCAGGATCAATTACATCAATATCTAAAGTGAGATAAACTGGATCAGTTCCAATGAATGCTTGTAGTTCACTACTGAAAGTATCCATTGGTTTATGATGAAAACTGGTAGCTTCTACAAAAGAAATTCCAAGGGATTGAGCTTGATTTAATTCTTCTTGTTCTGCGGAGCGAATACCATAGAGTCGAATGTTTTCTGGTGATATATGCTCAGTGATTCGACGCATAGTAGAAGCATGGGATAAGGGATTATCCATATATGTATCTCGAAAATCTAAATGGGCATCAAACCCAATCACTTTTATTGATGTTGGCAAACCATGAACAATTCCTGCGGTAATAGAATGTTCCCCACCGAGAAAAACCAAGGTTTTTTTGTCTGTATGGAGTCGTGATGCATGAGATCTGACTTGTTCATATACTTGTCTAGATGATGCAGGATCAGGTAAAACAAGATCACCATAATCATGTACTTGACAACTTGAGAAATCTACTTGTGTTAAAAGATTAAATGTTTCAAAATTCCAACTTGCTCTCCTTATGTCTCTTGGGGCATTTTTTGTTCCCTTTCGAAAGGAAACCGTTCCCTCATAGGGCACTCCAGTGATGACGAACTGAGCATTATGATATGTTGATTCAGCATCAGCAAAAAAGTTAGGAGTATCCTCTGGAAATATATTACTTGTAGTATTCATAAGTTATTTGCAATGATTAGAAAACTTTTTAGATTATGCACGGGTTATTTTCTTCCGACCTAATGCATTAAGGTATTGAATCTCTTTACCTGGTTCAAGTTGACCTTTATATTCATCAGGTATGGCCATTTCAAAGGTTTCATAGGTTTCCATATCCATGAGTTGAACGTTTTCTCCCATGATTGCAACAACCTGAGCATTTCGTTTGTCTATGATTGGTACATATACTTTATGGGTTACAGGATTAACAATACTTCGTTTTTGCCCATCAAACACACCGATGGCTTCAATACGTGCCTTTGCTTCTCCGTGTTTCCCGGGTTTTGATGTTGAAATGCTTACTATTTTACAAGGCTCATCATCAATAATCAGATAACGATTCACCTTTAATGTTCGGATTTCTGCTAATTCTTTCATGATGTCATGCCTCTTTCCGTCATTATATTTTGATATAAATACTCTATCCTTTCCATAAACAATTAAATCATATGAAATATAACATGTTAGTCTTGTTCAACAAGTTCATAAATTCCTTTTTTCCCATGTTTTTCACAAATAAATGCTTCCCATTTAGAATCCCAAGACATAGGGTTGCTACAGACCGGACAAGCAATACTTGTGATAATATGACGATGTTCCCGTTCTTTTGTTTTCAAAACTTCAACTTTTATCTTCTCTGTTGGATTCATAGAGTCCATCACAAAAACCTGTTCATCAGGAGGTAAAAATGGAGTATTATCAACCTTCATTTTTTTCTTCCGATAGGCTTTCATTTGTATTTTGAACTTTTCCTGCATGGTTTGTCTTCGGCCCATGGTATCACGGACGTTATTCACGTAATGATGAATAAAGTTTTTGACGTACTTGGCTGTTACTAGGCTGAAAATTCATGCATTTAAGTGATCTATCCCTGCCAGAAAATGCTTTAGACGTTCTATTAAACCAAGGTATCAGTAGTTTATATCCACCTCAAGAAGAAGCAATGAAGCATGTGCTAAAGGATGAAAATCTTGTGGTCTGTGTTCCAACAGCTAGTGGCAAAAGCCTCATTGCCTATCTTGCTATTATCAGAAAACTTCTTCAATCTGGTGGCAAAGCTCTCTACATTGTTCCCCTTATCGCATTAGCAAAAGAAAAATATGAGGAATTAAAACAATTTGAATCAATTGGTTTAAAGATTGGGATTTCAACAGGGGATCTCGATGATTCCAATCCTCGACTCTCCAGATATGATGTTATTGTATGTACTTCTGAAAAAGCGGATTCCATGCTGCGTCATGGAGTGCAATGGATACAGGATATCAATGTTCTTGTTATCGATGAAATCCATCTCATCCATGATCCACTCCGTGGACCCACCTTGGAAGTATTAATTGCTCATTTCCAGGCAACCAATCCACATACACAACTCATCGCGTTATCTGCAACAATTCAGAATGCAACTGAGCTTGCAATTTGGTTACAAGCAAAACTGGTCACCTCGGATTGGAGGCCTGTTCCTCTAAGTGAAGGAGTGTTTTACAATAATGAAATCACTTTTGATGATGGGAAAACAACTCCAGTGGAAAGTACAAGGAAACAACCATTGTTTTCATTAATTGAACAAACATTAACTCAACAAGGCCAAGTCCTTGTCTTTGTTAACACGAGAAAATCAACAACAGCGGTTGCTAAACAGGTTAAACACATTGTAGGCTCGTTTTTAACTCCTGAGGATCAAACACAGATACATAAACTCGTATCATCCATGCGGCATCATGAAGCAGAACACACGTCAATCGATGCATCACTTCATGAATGCATCAAAGATGGTGTTGCGTTTCATCATGCAGGACTATCAAGTTACCAAAGAAAAATAGTGGAACAATCCTTTAAACAACGATTGATCAAATGCATTGTGGCAACACCAACCCTTGCAGCTGGTGTAAATATACCTGCGCAACGGGTCATCATTCGAGATCTCTGGCGATATGATCCAAACTATGGGATGAAACCCATCCCAGTCCTTGAATATAAACAACAAGCAGGTCGAGCAGGTAGACCCCGGTATGATTCCCTTGGAGAAGCAATCACGATTGCAAAGGATGAAGGAACCAAAGAAAAGATACTCACCCTCTATATTCATGCTGATGCAGAACCAATTTACTCAAAACTAGGATCAGAAGCCGCATTACGCATGCATATCCTTGCTGCAATTGCCACAGGGTTTGTAACCACAAATGAGGAATTAAAAAGCTTTATCGATCGAACGTTTTATGCACAACAAACAGAGGTCTATTTCCTTGAGGACAAACTACAGCAGACCATTGATTTTATGATGCACCATGGATTCATCGAAGGATCAGACACCATGTACACACCAACTCTTTTCGGAAAACGAACATCATCATTATATGTTGACCCCATGTCAGCAGTACTAATTAAAAAAGCGTTAGAAAACACTGAAGACATTCAATGTTCAGAGCTTTCATTACTCCATATCGCGTGCTCCACACCCGATGTGAGATCATTATACATGAGACGAGGAGACACATGGGTAGAGGAGATGCTGGATATCTACAAAGATGAACTACTCGTCGATGTCCCCGTTCCATCTAATGAGGAATATGAGTGGTTTCTTAGTGATATGAAAACAGCGATGCTTGTGAACGGATGGATAAATGAAGCAGCTGAGGAGGATTTAATTCAACGATTCAATGTTGGCCCAGGTGATATTCATGGGATTGTTGATACCACGAAATGGATTCTGCATGCGACACGGGAATTCGCAAGAATGTACGCGTTTCATCTGGTCCCCTTTATCTCAGAGGTACTTTTACGAGTAGAGAATGGATGTAAAAAAGAACTCTTAAACCTTATTTCTTTAAAAGGAATCGGGCGTATTCGTTCACGAGCCTTATTTAACGAAGGATTCAAAACAATCAATGAGCTTCGAGGGGTTCCCATAACTCGTCTTGCAGAAGTCAAAACAATTGGACCACGTATTGCAGAAAGCATCAAAAAACAAATAAATGAACTACCCTCAGATGAAACAACACTCACTGAGTATGATAAAAAAGGTTGAACATATGCAACTACAGATAATAGGGGCAACTGGAGAAATACCTGACAAGGAATTATTTATTGAAAATGCAATGAATTATGCAGCTAAAAATCATTTCATCCTTCAAGTCTTCAATGCTGACCTTATTTATGGAAAAACACATCTTGAATCCGCTGTGGCGCATGCTTCGCGCGCATTTCAGCAGAATACAAACACGACCCATACCCTTGCCATGGAAATCCTGCTTTATGCATCAGGGGAACGACAACTGCAAATAGCTCTTCCAAAAATGGGGATACATAAAGGACCAGGTCATGTTGCAATAGTTCTTTACTCTGAAGAAAATATTCAGATTGAAGAACCAATGATACAAGAGCTATTAAATCTTCTTCAATTGAAACGAAATGATACTGTTCTAAAGGGAAATGAAAAAACACTTCAACTCTTTGGTATCAGTGAAAAAGAACAACAAACTGTCACACAACATAAATACCAGAATCTTATTCTGGAAAAAGTAGCATTAGTCGATATCATAAAATAAATAATATTGCCCGCATGAGGTAGTTTGGATATCCTGAGGGCTTGCGGAGCCTTCTACTCGGGTTCGAATCCCGATGCGGGCATATATATTAACAAAAAATTCGAATCATTATATCTTTATATGATATTTTTTTAATTTTTAGAAAGAATAATAAGATGCTATCCAATGATTTTATTGGTGAAATGGCCATGAAAATAAAAGCCTGGATGGTGACATTGATTGTTGCTATCATTATCACAATAAACACGATTTATTTATACATCAGTCAACCTGAAGATACCAATTTAATAATTTTTTCTTTAATTGGTGCAATTTGTTTTTATATTGCAACGTTTGCAAGTTGGAAGAAAATTTAGATAGTATTACTATTTGTTATTTCATTAGTTCTCTCAAATAAATTATTTTGTACCTCATTTGTAAAAAAATAATTGTTTAAAACCCTTGAGCTGTATAAAAAATAGGGGTTAACAACTCAAGTTTTTGACTAGTCTGTTCTTATAAAAAAGAGAAAAGATGGGGCAGGTATGGAAAATGCTCCTCAAGCAATGTGATATGTGGTTTTGATCTTGGCATTGATATTTCTAATATATCAGACCAGTTACTTTCCAATCCATGAATCTCTTTTGCTTTCACACGGACATGATAATTTCCCTCTGTAATCCATGTATGATCTACTTGACAGGTTTCACCTGATTCAAATGGCCCTAACCAAGTTTCTTCAGATTCGTCACCCCAATCAAATAAGTAATACACTGGATCTTTCTCTGGATCAGTGGTAACGGAATTGTAGGTATATGCTCTATGAATTGTACCAGAATTTGGGCCAGAGGGAATCGTTGGTTGGAGCGGTCGTTGGGAGTCTTGTTTGAATAATCCGGGAATTGAATAAGAATGGTACCCTGATTTTGTTTCTTCTGTGAGATTAAACATTTTGACGGTGTGATAATTATGATAATAATAGAGATAGATTAACCCATTTTTTAGATCATAAACCGTTGAATATTGGGTGGGATACGCTCCTTCCTGATGGACAGCATTAAGAACGGATGCACAGAATTCAACTGATAGGTTTTCAAGAGGATTATTCTGAAACAGTAATAGAGCGGTATTATATCGCCAGCAAGGATAGGGTGGGTTTGGATATTGTGAAAGATAAAAATTTGTTGCAACCTGATAATACTCTGATTTTTGGAGGATGATATCTCCTTCGATAATAAATGAATCCCCGTATTTATCTCCTATGAGTATTTGGGATCTTTCAAATATTTTCATGTTATACTGACTAAGGATGTCCAATGCGTCTTGACATGTTTCACAGGTATCAAGAATGTAATCAATGATATGGCCATTAAAATAGGGTTTTTCTGTTGAATTTTTGATTTCAAGATAGGGTGCTGCTAGTCCATCCCAGAATACTCCTTTTTCGTTCATTCCCCCCTGAATCTTGTATAGTCCACTATAGCCAACAATGACTTTTGCGTAGGAAGTATTAGTTGATGGATAAAAATAGATAAACGTATCCTCAATATTGTAATCCTCATTGTT
>Ga0180430_10001087_pt1 | contig 27628 bp, 24 predicted proteins | sample SS_ome_9_FD_132999 | JGI IMG/M metagenome (GOLD analysis project Ga0180430, IMG submission 132999) | Hypersaline lake sediment archaeal communities from the Salton Sea, California, USA - SS_1_S_2 metaG | ecosystem: Environmental > Aquatic > Non-marine Saline and Alkaline > Hypersaline >... | reverse complement strand
TAGACGGTCTTGATGTTGACGAACTCCCGAATGCCGAAGCTCGAAAGTTCGCGGCCGTAGCCGCTCTCCTTCACACCGCCGAAAGGCAGTCGCGGGTCGGAGCGGACGAAGTCGTTGACGAAACAGCAGCCGGCGTCCAGCTCCTCCCGGGCGATGCGGTCGCCCCGGCTGTCGTCACCGGTGAACACCGCGGCGCCGAGGCCGAAAGCCGAATCGTTGGCCAAACGGATCGCCTCGGCCTCATCGGCCGCGCCGATCACCGCGGCCACCGGGCCGAAGAGTTCCTCGTCGAAGGCCGGCATGCCCTTCCTCACCCCGCTGAGCAGGGTGGCGGGGTACCAGGCGCCGGGCTGCTGCGGGATCTCGCCGCCCATGACGCAGGTCGCGCCCAGTTCCACCGAGCGGCGCACCTGCAGGTGCAGCTCGTCGCGCAGGTCCTCCCGGGCCTGGGGGCCGACGTCGGTGGCCTCGTCGAGGGGGTCGCCCATGGTGCGGGCGGCCATCCGTTCGGCGAGGAGCTGTTCGAAGCGCTCGCGCACCGCCTGCACCACGATGAAGCGCTTGGCCGCGATGCAGCTCTGGCCGGCGTTGATCAGCCGGCTCACCGCACAGGCCTCCGCCGCCACCTCGAGGTCGGCGTCCTCGAGGATCACGTAGGGGTCGCTGCCGCCCAGTTCGAGCACCGTCTTCTTCAGCACGCCCCCCGCGGCGGCAGCCACGGCCTTGCCCGCCGGGGTGGAGCCGGTGAGGGTCACCGCGCGGACCAGCGGGTGCTCGATGATCGCCTGCACCTGCGCGCTGCCCACGAGCAGGGTGCGGAAGAGGTCCGGGGGGAAGCCGGCGGCGCGGAAGATCTCCTCGATGACCAGGGCGCAGCCCGGCACGTTGGAGGCGTGTTTCAGGACGCCGGCGTTGCCGGCCATCAGCGCCGGGGCGGCGAAACGGAAAACCTGCCACAGCGGGAAGTTCCAGGGCATCACCGCCAGCACCACGCCGATGGGGCGAAAGGCGACGTAGCTCTTCGAGGCGTCGGTGGCCATCGGCTCGTCGGCGAGAAAGCCGGCGGCGTGCTCGGCATAGTAGTCGCAGACCAGGGCGCACTTGGCCGCCTCGGCCCGCCCCTCCTTCACCGGCTTGCCCATCTCCTCGGCCATCAGCCGGGCCAGCTCGTCCTGGCGGGCCCGCAACTGTTCCGCTGCGGCCCGCATCAGCGCGGCCCGCTCGTCGAACCCGGTGCCGCGCCAGCGGAGAAAGGCCTGGTGGGCCGCGTCCACGGCGGCGGCCGCCGCTTCCGGTGTCATCTCGTCGTAGCTGGTCACCGTTTCGCCGGTGGCCGGGTTGACCACGTCCAGGCTCATTCTTCGTCCCTCCGCTCACGTTCAGGGTACTCGCGCTTGAGCACCCGGCGCATCAGTTTGTTCGAAGCCGTCCTCGGCAGTGATTCCATCAACACCATGTCGTGGATCCGGAAGAGCGGGTTGAGCCGCTCGCGGATCAACTGCTGCAGTTCGGTCTTCAGCGGCCCCGCGTCCGCCGACGATCCGGCGGCGGGCACCACGTGAAGCACCAGTTGCTCGGCCCCCTCGCCCCCGGGCTGTACACCCACCGCCGCGCACTCCCGCACCCCGGGGTGGACCTCGGCCACGCGCTCAAGTTCCAGCGAGCTGACCTTGATCCCGCCGAGATTCATCGTGTCGTCGGCCCGGCCCTGGGCGCGGAAACAGCCGCGGTGCAGCCGCTGCATCCGGTCGCCGTGGCGGCGCAGCACTTCGTCGTGGGGGCCGGCGGGGCAACCGGCGAAGTAGACCTCGTGGTGGTCGCGGTTGAGCAGCCGCTGGGAGAGGCCGATGGAGGGCGGCACGATGAACATCTCCCCCGGCTCGCCTTCCGGCACGGGCGCCCCGTCCTCGTCGAGCATCACCAGGTCGATGCCCAGCGCCGGGGTGGTGAAGGTGGCCGGCGAGGCCGGCTGGACCACCGTGCCGGTGATCAGCCCGCCGCCGATCTCGGTGCCGCCGAGGTACTCGATCACCGGGGCGCGGTACCCCGCACGGCTCATCAGCCAGAGGTAGTCCTCACGGCCCGACGGTTCGCCGGTGGAGCTGAAGACGCGGATACCCGACCAGTCGACGCCGTCCAAAGCGCCGCCGCTGCGCCAGGCGCGGACCAGCGAGGGGATCACTCCGAGCATGGCCACGCCGCTGCGCTCCACGAATCGGGCAAAGGCCGGGCCGTTGGGCGCGCCCTCCCAGAGCGCCATGGCCGCCCGGTTGAGCAGCGCGGCGTAGATCAGCCAGGGCCCCATCATCCAGCCGATGTTGGTGGGCCAGGCCACCACGTCCCCCTCGCCGATGTCCTGGTGGCAGCGGCCGTCCATGCCGCACTTCAGCGGCGTGAGGTGGGTCCAGGGGATCATCTTCGGCGTGCCCGTGGTGCCCGAGGAGAAAAGGATGTTCGTCACCTCGTACGGATCGGCGATCACCGGGTCGAACCTGGTTTCCGGTGCGAGGAACGCGTCGCAGGAGAGATCCCCCTCGCGCAGGTCGATCTCGCCGCCGGGCGCCATGGGCACCACCACCGCCCGCGGCGCCCCGACCTGTTTTACCTTTTCGTAGAGCCGCACCTCGCGGCCCCCGCGGAGGTAGGCGTCCTGGGTCACCACCAGCCGGGCCCGGCCCAGCTCCAGCCGGCCGGCCAGCTCGTTCACCGAGAAGCTGTCGGCGATGGAGATCACCCGCAGCCCGGCGCGCACCGCGCCGAGGTAGGCCACGACGCACTCGAGGTTCATCGGCATGAAGAGGGCCACGGCGCTGCCCGGGGCCAGCCCCAGCCGGGCAAACCCGCCCGCGGCGCGGCCCACCAGCGCCTGCAGTTCGCCATACGTGGTGACCTGAAGTTCGTCATCCTGCTCACGGGCAGAGATCACCGCCGGGCGGTCCGCGTCGGCGAGAAAGCAGCTCTCGGTGATGTTCATCCGCGCGCCGGGCAGCCAGACCGTCTCCTCCACGCCGCCGGAGAAATCGGCCGTCTCCCGGGGCGCCGTCTCAAAAACGATGCCCAGATGCTCGACCACCGCGGCCCAGAACCCGGCCCGGTCCTCCACCGACCAGCGGTGGAGGTCGGCATAGTCCTCGAGGCCCAGCTCGGCGATCAGCCGGCCGACGTTGGACCGAGCCGCCCGCGCCTCGTCCGGAACCCAGGCCGGCGGCGGGCCGTCCTCCGGGGACCGGCCCCGGTAGACCTCGCGGAACGCCTCCCACTGCTCGGCGAAGGAAATCCCCTCACCGCCGCGCACCCGCTCGATGACGTCGAGCCACTGCCGCTCCTGTTCCGCGGCGTCGGTTCTGCCGCCATGATTCCCGTTTCCGCTCATCACCTCTCCTGAAGCAGTCCGCACCAGCATCCTTGCGCAGCGTGCCCCGTATTTTACCTTTTCAGTCCACGATTCCCAGATGAATGTTCCGTGTTCATGAATTTCTCGCCTGTCGATCCACGAGGAATTCCTGAAATTCCCCGGCCGAAAGAGGTAGAATGTTAGCTCGCGGAAAGACATGGAAGGAGCGCAATCAATGATCTTCGAAGAGTTCAAGGAGCAGTTGCCGGACAGCGATGCGGTGGAGACCGGGGAATGGCTTGAATCACTGGACGAGGTGGTGCAGCGCGCCGGGGCCGACCGGGCGCAGTTTCTGCTCTACAAGGTGCTGAAGAGAGCCAAACAGCTGAACCTCGGGCTGCCGCCCACGACCCAGACCCGCTACATCAACACGATCAGCCCCGAGCAGGAGCCGGACTTCCCCGGCGACGAAGCGATGGAACGGCGGATCCGCCGGCTGATCCGCTGGAACGCGGCGGCGATGGTCACCCGGGCCAACAACCACTACGCCGGCCTGGGCGGGCACCTCTCCAGCTACGCCTCGGCGGCCAGCCTCTACGAGGTGGGCTTCAACCACTTCTTCCGCGGCAAGGACGAAAACGGCACCGGCGACGTGATCTTCTTCCAGGGCCACGCCTCGCCCGGCATTTATGCCCGGGCCTTTCTCGAGGGCCGCTTCGAAGAGGCCCAGCTGGACCGCTTCCGCCGCGAGGCCTTCGCCCCCGGGCTCTCCAGCTATCCCCACCCGCGGCTGATGCCCGACTTCTGGGAGTTCCCCACCGTCTCCATGGGCCTCGGTCCGCTGAACGCCGTCTACCAGGCACGCTTCCTGAAGTATCTCGAGAACCGCGGTATCGCCGAGACCGCCGGCCGCCGGGTCTGGGCCTTCCTCGGCGACGGCGAGACCGACGAACCGGAATCGCTGGCCGCCCTGCGCCTCGCCGCCCGCGAGGGGCTGGACAACCTGACCTTTGTCATCAACTGCAACCTGCAGCGGCTGGACGGGCCGGTGCGCGGCAACGGCAAGATCATCCAGGAACTGGAAGCCGTGTTCCGCGGGGCCGGCTGGAATGTCTTCAAGGTCATCTGGGGCCGCGAGTGGGACGAGCTGCTCAAGGCCGACGTCAGCGGCGCGCTGGTCAAGCGCATGGGCGACACCCTGGACGGCGACTACCAGCGCTACCGGGTGGAGACCGGCGAATACATCCGCGAGAACTTCTTCGGCCCGGAGCCGGAGCTGCAGAAGCTGGTGGAGCACCTGGACGACGGCCAGCTGAAACGGCTGCGCCGCGGCGGCCACGACTACCGCAAGCTCTACGCGGCGTACAAGGGCGCCGTGGACACGCCCGACCTGCCCTCGGTGATCCTGGCCAAGACGGTCAAGGGCTGGACCCTCGGCGACGAGTTCGAGGGCCGCAACGCCACGCACCAGATGAAGAAGCTCAATGAAAAAGAGCTGAAGGTCTTCCGCGACCGGCTGGAGCTGCCGATCCCCGACGAGCAGATCGCCGAAGCGCCCTACTACCACCCCGGGCCGGAAAGCGACGAAGTGCGCTACATGCTGGAACGGCGCAAGGCCCTGGGCGGCTCGATCCCCAAACGCGTGGTGCTGCCGGTGGAGATCGGCCTGCCCCAGGAGAAGGTCTTCGCCGAATTCCACGCCGGCACCGAGGAGGCGAACCAGGAGGCCTCCACCACCATGGCCTTCGCCCGCCTGGTGCGCAACCTGATGAAGGACAAATCGATCGGCTCCCGGGTGGTGCCGATCATCCCCGACGAGGCGCGCACCTTCGGCATGGATCCCTTCTTCTCCAGCTTCAAGATCTACTCGCCCCAGGGCCAGCAGTACCGCTCGGTGGACGCCGACTTCGTGCTCAGCTACAAGGAGGCCGAGGACGGCCAGATCCTCGAGGAGGGGATCACCGAGGCCGGGGCCATGGCCTCGTTCACCGCCGCGGGCACCAGCTACGCCACCAACGGCGAGCCGATGCTGCCGCTCTACATCTTCTACTCCATGTTCGGTTTCCAGCGGGTGGGCGACTCGATCTGGTCCTTTGCCGACAACCGCGGCCGGGGCTTCCTCCTCGGGGCCACCGCCGGCCGCACCACGCTGAACGGCGAGGGCCTGCAGCACCAGGACGGCCACAGCCTGCTCATCGCCGCCACCGTGCCCTCCTGCCGGGCCTACGACCCGGCCTACGCCTACGAGATGGCGGTGATCGTGGAGGACGGCATCCGCCGCATGCTGGACAACGGCGAGGACATCTTCTACTACCTCACCCTCTACAACGAGGCCCATGTCATGCCCCGCCTGCCCGACAACGAGGCGGTGAAGAAGGAAATCCTCCGCGGCATGCACCGCGTGCGCGAAGCCGAGGGGGACCACCCGCACCGCGCCCGGCTGCTCGGCTCGGGGCCGATCCTGCGCGAGGCGATCCGCGCCCGGGAGATCCTCGCCGAGCGGTTCAACGTGGCCGCCGAGGTCTGGAGCGTCACCAGCTACGGCGAGCTGCGGCGCGACGCCCTCGACTGCGAGCGGCACGCCATGATGTACGCCGACCGCCCGCCGCGAACCCCGTACCTCGTCGAGCAGCTGGGCCACGGAGAGGGCCCGGTGGTGGCCGCCTCGGACTACATCACCGCGGTGCCCGAGCTGGTGGCCCGCTGGGTCCCCGGCGAGTTCGTCACCCTGGGCACCGACGGCTTCGGCCGCAGCGACACCCGCGAGGCCCTGCGCTCCTTCTTCGAGATCGACGCCGAGCACATCGTCGCCGCCACCCTGGCCGCCCTCTCGCGCCAGGGCAGGATCGACCCGGCCGAGGTGAGAAAGGCGCTGGAGGAACTGCAGATCTGCCACACCACGCCGAACCCCTGGGACTGCGCCCCCTGCCACGGGGAGCGCTGAGGCCCGGCCGGCTCCGGCGTGGACTTCGTGGAGAGATCACCTTGTACTTCGGATACCATTTCTTCGGGAAACGGCAGCATGACACTCGACCTGACATCGATGGAAAAGGCAGTGGCCTCCCTGGGCAACGGCGTCGCGGTAGTGCAGGACGCGGCATCTTCCGGGCGTTTCGATGATCGGGTCGTGGAGACGCTGAAAGCCGGGGTGATCCAGAACTTCGAGTTCACCTACGAAATCTCATGGAAGATGATCCAGCGCTGGATTCGGCACAACGTCTCCCCGGATGACGCCGAGCCGAGGACGAAGAAAGACCTGTTCAGGCTTGCTGCCAATCGCGGTCTCATACCAGATCCTCAGCCATGGTTCGAATACATCGAGGCCCGCAACCTGACCACCCACACCTACGACCGGGCAAAAGCGGAAAAGGTTGTCGAAGCGGCGATCCGCTTCCTCGATGATGCCGCCGCCCTGCTGGCGGAGCTGAAGCGCCATAATGATTGACCTGGCGCCGGAACACCTCGACACGATCAGGGCCATTCTCGCGGCCCATGTCCCCGGCATCGAGGTGCGGGCCTTCGGCTCGCGCGTGGACGGGACTTCCAGGCCGTATTCCGATCTCGATATCCTGCTGGTCGGGGAGCGTGCCGTGACCGACGGTGTCGTGGAGGCCCTGAAGGACGCCTTCTCCGTATCGAACCTGCCGATGATGGTGGATGTGCTCGACTGGCACGCCGTCAGCGAGTCGTTCAGGGCGGTTCTGGAGCAGCGCGAGTATCTTCTCATTCAGGAATCACCCTGACCGTCACCCGTCGCCGAACCCGAGCAGCCGGCCTCCGCCTCTTCCTCAACGGTCATCCGTCTTCGTTTCCTGTCACGGTGCAGGCCGCGGTGTCCGTGTCGCCGGAGGGCGGGTAGGGCGGCTGGTTGTACGGTGCCGGGGTGGTGTCCTCCACCACGAGGCGGAAGCCGTGCTCGCCGGCCATCCCCGGCTCCGCGGGGATGGTCAGGGGAACGGCGGTGCTGAACTGCCCCAGGGGCTGGATGTTGGCGTAGCCGGCCCGCCAGCGGGGGAAGGCACTGCCGTTGGCCAGGGCCAGGTCGAGCTGCATCGAGGCGCGCCGGACCTGGCCGGCCAGGGGGTTGGCCACCGTCACCCCGATCGAGGCGTCGAGGGGCAGGGTGCCGGCGGTCGGGTCGCAGGCGATTGTCCCGCCCAGGGTGACGTCGGTGTCCATGCGCACCACGGCGATGTCGCGGCCGTTGCCCTGCTCCATCATCCCGCCGAGGTAGAACTGCCCCATGCCGCCCCGGGCCACCGAAATGAACTGCTCTTCGGTGTTCTCCGCCGACCCGCCCCAAGTGCGCTCCCAGAGCACGGCGCCCTGGCGGTCGAGGCTGACCGCGTAGGCGTCGCACATCCCCGATGACCAGACATAGCCCCCGGCGACCACCGACCCGGCAGCGTCGAGGGCCAGCGACCAGGCCTCGTCCCAGTCGCCCGCCGGGCCGTCGATGCTGTGGAGCCAGCGCTGGTTGCCGTCGAGGTCGAGGCCCACGACGACGAAGTCGTTGTTCTGGTCGTTCCCGAGGTCGATGGCCCCGGCGGCGCAGACGTTGCCCAGGTCGTCGCAGACCACGGCGTTGCCCCGGTTCTGGTTGATCGTGTCCGAAGGCCAGGTCCAGCACCAGGAGACCAGGCCGGTCTTCCAGTCCATGCGCCGCACCGCGAAATCCATGCTGCCGCAGGTTCCGGCGGTGAGCAGGTCGCCTTCCGAATCGATGGTCATGTCGTAAATCGCGTTCTGCGTGGCATAGGGGTCGGGGCTGGTGTAGATCCACTTCACCACGCCCGAGCTTTCCAGGGCCAGGACCAGCGACGAGTCGACCACCGCCTGTTCACGGCACGTCCCCCCGACGTAGATCATCTGGTCGTGGCCGGCGGTGACGCAGTAGCCCCGGTCGATGCCGTGCTCGGCCCCGTCGTAACGGTAGATCCAGTGCACCAGGCCGCCGGAGAAGAGCTTGATCACCACGGCGTCGCCGCTGGTTCCGTCACCCCAGCTGTACCCGGTGGCGTAGACCGCGCCGTCGGCGTCGACGGCGATGTCGGTGCCCACGTCAACTTCGCCGGCCGGGCCGTCGTAACGGTAGACCCACTGCTCGGCCCCGCTGGCACTGAGGCAGATGACCACGATGTCCGACGCGCTGTGTGCCGAACCGTTGCTGCCGCCCACGACATAGAGGTCGCCGTTCGGCCCCTGGACCACGGCGTTGGCCCCGTCGCTGCCGCCGTTGTCGTAGCGGTAGACCCAGCGGCGGTTGCCGTCCGGGTCGAGGGAGAGCACGACGATGTCCAGACCCGGCCCTTCACCGTAGCTGTACCCGGCAACGTAGATGTTGCCGTCGATGCCGGCGATGGTGCAGGGGGCGGTGTCGTCCCATTGGGCCGGCCCGTCGTAGGTGTGGGTCCAGCGCTCGGTCTGTGCGGATGCCGCCACGGCGCCGCAGAGGAACAAGGCGAAAACACAGGCAAGAACGGGGATCGGTCGGTTGACTCGCATCATGGTGGTCTCCCTGGTCGGTAAAAACCGTTTCCTCCAATATGGGGCCCCGAGCCGAAAAATGCCAGCCGTTTGAATTCCGTTATATACAACTGTATATTACGCTCACGCGAGAGGAGAGGATCACCATGGCAGAGCAGCAAGTGGAACACCGGTTCCGCATCCGTGGCCGGCTCTGGATCGAGGGGCCGGAAGGGACCTTTCTCGGCTACGGGCGGGTCGTGCTGCTGGAACGGATCGGCGAGCACGGCTCGATCAGCTCGGCGGCCCGCTCGATGGAGATGTCCTACCGCAAGGCCTGGCTCCTCGTCGACTCGATGAACCGCCAGTCCCGCCGGCCGCTGGTGGTCACCGCCACCGGCGGGAAGGGCGGCGGCGGGGCCAGGCTCACCGAGACGGGCGAGCAGGCCATCATCCTCTTCCGCAAGGCCTGGAAGGACCTCGGAAGGTTTCTCGAACGACGGACGCGCGGCCTGGAATTCTGAGCGGCTGGGGAATCGGGCTACGGGAGGCATCGTCTTGATCGCCATCATTCGACATGTCGTTCTTCTCGCCGTCGCGGCGCTGCTCGTGCCCTCGCCGGCCGCGGCCGGCGAAGCCAGGGCCGCGGTGGCCGCGAACTTCGCCGACGCGATGAACGAGCTGGTCCCGGCCTTTGCCGAAACGACGGGGCACACGGTGGTGCCGGTCTTCGGCTCCACCGGCAAACACTACGCCCAGATCGTCAACGGCGCGCCCTTCGCCCTCTTCCTCGCCGCCGACATGGAACGGCCCCGTCGGCTGGAGGAGGCGGGGCTGGCCGTGACCGGCAGCCGCTTCACCTACGCCGTGGGGCGGCTGGCGCTCTGGAGCCGCGACGAGGGGCTGGTGGACGGGGCGGGCCACGTGCTGGCCACGGGCGGTATCCACCGCCTGGCCATCGCCAACCCCGAGCTGGCCCCGTACGGCCGCGCCGCCATGGAGGCCATCGAGGCGCTGGGGCTGCGGGAGCGGCTCGAACCGAGGCTGGTCCGCGGGGAGACCATCGCCCAGGCCTTCCAGTACGTGCGCACCGGCAACGCCAGGCTGGGCTTCGTCGCCCTTTCCCAGCTCCGCCGTCCGGGCGACCCGCCCGGCGGATCCGCCTGGGTCGTGCCCCGTCGGCTGCACCGGCCCATCGAACAGCAGGCGGTGCTGCTGCGCGACGACGCCGCGGCGCGGGCCTTTCTCGACTTCCTCCGGGGCGCCGAGGCACGGGCGATCATCGAGCGCTACGGCTACACCGCGGGGAGCGAAAGCACGGGAACCGATGAACCCTGAACTGACCGCCCTCTGGATCACGCTGAAGCTGGCCGGGATCACCACCCTGGTGCTGCTCGTGCTCGGCACGCCCCTGGCCTGGTGGCTGGCCCACTCGCCGGCCCGCTGGAAGGTGCTGGTGGAGGCGGTGGTGGCCCTGCCGCTGGTGCTGCCGCCCACCGTGCTCGGCTTCTACCTGCTGGTGGCCCTGGGGCCCCGCGGCCCGCTGGGTGAGCTGATGGCCCTGCTGGGCCGGCCGCCGCTGACCTTCACCTTCACCGGCCTGGTCCTCGGCTCGCTGGTCTACTCCCTGCCCTTCGTGGTCCAACCGCTCACCGGCGCGTTCACCGCGGTGGGCCGCCGCCCCCTGGAGGCCGCGGCCACCCTCGGCGCGTCCCCCCTCGACCGCTTCTTCACCGTGGCCGTGCCCCTGGCCCGGCCCGGGTTCCTCACCGCCGCGGTGCTCGGCTTCGCCCACACCGTGGGCGAGTTCGGCGTGGTGCTCATGATCGGCGGAAGCATCCCCGGCGAGACCCGCGTGCTCTCCATCGCCATCTACGACAACGTGGAGATGCTGCAGTACGGCAAGGCCCACTGGATGGCCGGGGGGCTGCTCCTGCTCTCCTTCATCATGCTCCTGGCGGTCTACGGCCTGAACCGCCGCTTCGTGCTGGTGCGGCCATGAGCATCGAGGCGAAATTTCACCTGCGGCGGAGCGAGCGCTTCACCCTCGACGTGGACGTCACCGTGCCGCACAGCGGGGTGACGGCGATCTTCGGCCCCTCGGGCAGCGGCAAGACCACCCTGCTCCGCGCCCTGGCCGGCCTGGAACACTGCCCCGGCGGGTACCTGCGGGTCAACGGCGAGACGTGGCAGGGAAACGGCCGAGCCCTGCCGCCGCACCGCCGGCCCCTGGGCTTCGTCTTCCAGGACACCTGCCTCTTCGAGCACCTCTCGGTGCGCGGGAACCTGGCCTACGGCTGCAAGCGGGCCGGCCGGCCCGCCGACGGCGCCGAGTTCGACCGGGTGACCGAACTGCTGGGCGTTCGGCCGCTGCTGGCCCGCCGCCCCGCGGGGCTTTCCGGGGGCGAGGCGCGGCGGGTGGCCATCGCCCGGGCCCTGCTGCCCGGGCCGCGGCTGCTGCTGATGGACGAACCGCTCTCGGGCCTCGACCTGGAGAGCCGCCGGGAGATCCTGCCCTTCCTCGAACGGCTGCACCGGCGGCTGGAAATCCCGGTCTTCTACGTCAGCCACCAGCCGCGGGAAGTGATGCGGCTGGCCGACCACCTGGTGCTCATGGCGCGGGGGCGCATCGAGGCCTGCGCACCGCTCGACGAGCTGCGGGGGTACCTCGAGCGGATCGACGGCGAGTTCATCTAGCAGGCTGTTGAAGAACTGGGTCGGGCCGCGTTCGGAGCGCTGATCGGCCGGATCCGAGGCGCAACGACGATGCGATACCCGTGAGTATCGTTGAGGAGGAGAAACGAAGGAGACGGCCGATCACCGCCCGAACCCGTTGGGCTGGCGGCACTTCCGTCGCATCTCTTTGTCACTCGTCGTCGTCGATGTTCGGACATCGACTTCCTCCTCGGTTCCTCGACCTGCTAGAAAGTGCCAGCCAGCGCGGCCGAGACCAGTTTTTCAATAGCCTGCTAGCAGGCCGGTGCAGTCAAATCCTTCTTTTTAAAGGACAGTAGATCTGATATCATGGTGAAGATATACAATCGCCAACCCGATAAACAGATAGATAACGTCATTTCTCACGGGAGGGGTCAGCCATGAGATTGTTCGGTAGATGCACCGTCTTGCTCACCGTCCTGTTGCTCCTCTTCTGTTTCAGGACTATCCGCGCCGACCGCAGCGAACTGCCGCCGATCACCGTGGATTACCACCTGGCGGCGCCGGCCGAGCCGCGCTACTCCTTCGGCAAGGGCGGCTCCGTGGCCAGCGCCGTGAACCAGGCCTTCGCACACCTCGACCTCGACCGGCAGGAAGCCACCTGGTCCCGGCTGGTGCGGGAAGCCCTGAACATGAACACGGGCCTGGTGGCCAACCCCGATGCCGCCGACCTGCACGGCCCCGCGGCGAACCGCGTCAGCCCGGGAACGGTGCTCACCATGCCCGCGGTGAGCGTGGTGCAGGACGGGGACAAGGGCGTGAGCCACGTGCTGCTCCGGCTGAATCCCGAGCTGAGGAATAACGGCCGCGCCATGATCCGAGCGATCAAGGCGACGATCACGGCCAATGCCGACCTGATCCGCAACGCCGACCCCGACGAACTCTATGACGGCCGATTCAACGTGATCCAGGCGGGCGACGTGCTGATCCTGCCCCCGGAAGTGATGCCGGAGGAGATGCCGCTGCCCGAGACGCGGATCGCCGATGAACCGCTGGTCGAACCAACCAGGCCCGTGGAGCCGGAACCGCCGGCGGTGATCGTCGCCGCCGAGCCGCCGGAACCGGAACCGCTGACACCGGCCGAGCCGGAACCGCCAACGGTCATCACCCAGGCCGAAACAACGGCGCCCGAACCGGCAGCACCCGCCCCGGTCGTCGAATCGCCGGAACCGGTGGTGATTGCCGCGAGCCGGACGGTGGAGCCCGATCCGTGGTTCCCCGAACCGAAGGAACCGTTGGTCGTGGCCGAGGCCGAAACGCCTGAACACGAACCATGGTTCACTGAACCCAGGGAACCGGTGGTCACGGCCAGGGCCGAAACAGTTGAACCGGAGCCGTGGTTCCCCGAGCCGAAACAGCCGGTGGCCGTCGCCGAGGCCGCAACGCCGGAACCGGTGAGTGAAGAGCAGCCGCCGCTATTCGAGGCACCCGAGGCCCCGCCGGCCGTCGCGGCCGTGGAGGCCGCCCCCGAAGAGCGTCCCGCCGAACCGGCGGCCGAAATGGCCGCCGCCCTGACGGAACCCGCCGGCGAAGCGGTCATCGATCCCACCGCCACCGTCGCCGGCCTGGTGGAGAAGCCGGCCAGCGAGCCCTTCCCGGCGATGACCGAGCTGGAGTTCAACGGCCCCATCGGCCTGACGGCCGGCGAAACGAAGGACCGCTTCATCCCGGAGGACAAGCCGTGGACCGCCTCGGCGACCCACCTGCTCTACGCCTACCTGCTCACCGGGCTGTCCCTGCTCGGCGGGCTGGTGATCTTCATCACGCGGTGGCTCGAACGGGACCGCCACTTCCGCGAACAGCTCAACCTGCTGCTCGCCCCGGTGGTCTTCCTGCTCACCCTGGGCCGGGTGCGCCGCCGCACGGTCATCGACGCCACGGTGAAGGATACCGATCCCGCGGCCGTGCCCCAGCAGGACAGCAAGCAGGAGCACCACGGGTCCGCCTGATGAACAGACATCTGCACCGCCTGCTGCCGATCGTGCTCGGCATCGTCCTGGCCGGCCTTGCCCTGCCGGCAGTCGCCCAGACCCCGCCGGCCGCGGCGGCGAACAACGACCTGCCGCCGATCAACTGCCCCCTGCGCAAGGCCGGCGTCGATCCGAACCAGCTGCGGCCCTTCGAGGAAGTGGCCGAATACATCGCCTTCCTCGACACCCCGGAACGCACCCGGTGGCAGAAACCGGACGAGGTGGTGACGGCCCTGGGCCTCGCCGGCGATGAAACGGTGGTGGACCTGGGCGCCGGGGGCGGGTATTTCACCTTCCGCCTGGCCCGGGCCCTGCCCGACGGCCGTGTCATCGCCTCGGACATCGAACCGGAGATGATCCGGCACATCCACCGCACGGCGAAGACCGAGGGGGTGGGCCATATCCAGGTGGAGCTGGTGAAACCGGATGATCCGTTGCTGCCCGATGACGCGGACCTCGTCTTCGTCTGCGACGTGCTGCTCCACGTGCAGGACCGCCCGGGCTGGACGAAGCGGCTGGCCGGGGAGATGCGCACCGGCGCCAGGCTGGCGCTGATCGAATTCCGGGAGGGCGACCTGCCCGAGGGGCCGCCGAAGTCGAAGAAGATCCCCAAAAAAGCGATCATCGAACTGTTCACCACCGCCGGGCTGATCCTGAAAACGGAGCATCCCGACCTGCTGCCCTACCAGGTCTTCCTGGTCTTCGAGAAACCATGACCGACGAGAACCTGATTCGCCTCACCCCCATCGGAACGATCCACTCGCCGCACGAGGCGGCGAAGGGCACGCCGATCCAGCCGACCTATGCCACCGACTGTGAAGGGCAGGTGATCGTCGACCCGCGCTACGAAGAGGCCCTGGCCGACCTGGAGGGCTTCGATCACATCTGGCTCATCTACCTCCTGGACCGCGCCGGAGCGTTCCGCCCGAGGATCGTGCCCTACCGCGACGTCGTCGAGCACGGCCTCTTCGCCACCCGCTCGCCCTGCCGGCCCAATCCCGTGGGGCTCTCGGTGGTACGGCTCACCGGCCGCGAGGGGAACGTCCTCAGCGTCAGCGGCATCGACATCCTCGACAACACGCCGCTGATCGACATCAAGCCCTACGTCCCGGAGTTCGACGTCCGCCCCGATTCCAAGGCCGGCTGGCTCGACGAACGGCGCTCGGAACGCACCGAGGCCGACGGCCGGTTCCACGAGGTCGACTGATCGGTTCCGGAGCCCCGTGCATTTTCGGGGACGTACTTGCGTTTATGCACTTCTGGTCCAGTAACGTTAGGTAAATAAGCAATGTGGATCGGGGACGTACTTGCGATTATGCGTTTTCCTAATGGAAACGCATAATCGCAAGTACGTCCCCGAATTCCCGGACGAATTGCGGTTACAATGGTGGGGACGATATTCCACCGTAAACTTGAGGGGAGGGCTGCACCCATGCACGAGCTGTCCATCGCCACCGGCATCGTCGAGATCGTCGAGCAGCACGTAGCGGTTGAGCGGCGGCCGGACGTGCGCACGGTGACCGTGGCCGTGGGGGACTACTCGGGGGTGGTGCCCGAGGCCCTCACCTTCTCCTTCGAGGTGGTGGCCGCCGATGCGGGTATCGAAGAGGCCCGACTGGAGATCAGGCGGGTGCCGGTGGTGCTGCGCTGCCCGGGCTGCGGGCATGAAGTGGAGCAGGAACCGCCGCTGCCCGCCTGCCCCGGCTGCGGCGGAAAGCGGCTGGAGATGGTCTCGGGGAGCGAGCTGCAGGTGCTGGAAGTGGAACTGGAGGACAGAGCAGAGGAGACGTCATGAGCGTCATCACCATCGAACGCAAGGTGCTGGAGAAGAACGACGAGATCGCCGGGCGCAATCGAAAGCGATTTCTCGACCAGGGGATCTTCGTCTTCAACCTCGTCAGCTCGCCGGGGGCGGGCAAGACCAGCCTGCTCGAGCGCACGGCGGAAACACTGAAGGACGACCTGCGCATGGCCGTGGTGGCCGGGGACGTGCAGACCGACCTCGATGCGCAGCGCGTGGCGCGCTACGGCATCCCGGCGGTGCAGATCGTCACCCGGGGCGGCTGCCACCTCGACGCCAAACTGGTGGAGGACGCCCTGGGGCAGCTCGACCTGGCGGCCCTCGACCTGCTGGTGCTGGAAAACGTGGGCAACCTCGTCTGCCCGGCGAGCTACGACCTGGGCGAGGCGATGAAGGTGGTGCTGCTGAGTACCACCGAGGGCGAGGAGAAGCCGCTGAAATACCCGGCGATGTTCCGCAACGCCGCAGTGCTCGTGGTGAACAAGATCGACCTGCTGCCCCACGTGACCTGCGACCTCGAGCTGCTGCGGAAGAACGCCCTGAGCATCAACCCGGATCTCGAGGTCTTCGAGACCTCGTGCACCAGCGGCGCCGGGATGACGGAGTGGTGCGCGTGGCTCAAACGCCAGACAGCGAAGCAGGCCTGATCCGCCGGGCGCGGATCACCATCCGCGGCGCGGTGCAGGGCGTGGGCTTCCGGCCCTTTGTCCACCGGCTGGCCGCCGAGCTGGGCCTGGCCGGCCGGGTGCGCAACTCGCCCCGGGGCGTGGCCATCGAGGTGGAGGGGGACAAGACGCGTCTCGACGAGTTCCTGCTGCGCGTCGAGCGCGACCGTCCGCCGCTGGCCTTCATCCAGGGGCTGGAGTGCTCCTTTCTCGACCCGCGGGGGATCAGCGGCTTCGCCATCGAAGCCAGCAGCGCGGAGGGGGCGGCCACCGCGCTGGTCCTCCCCGACATCGCCACCTGCGACGACTGCCTGGCCGAGATATTCGACCCCGAAGACCGGCGCCATCGCTATCCCTTCACCAACTGCACCAACTGCGGCCCGCGCTACACGATCATCGAGTCGCTGCCCTACGACCGGGCCCGCACCACCATGGCCGGTTTCGAGATGTGCCCGGCTTGCCGGCGGGAATACGAGGACCCGAACCACAGGCGGTTCCACGCCCAGCCCAACGCCTGCCCCGAGTGCGGCCCGCGGCTGTCGCTGCTCGGTGCCGCCGGCGAACCCCTGGCCGACGGTGACCAGGCCCTGGCGGGCGCGGCGGACGGCATCCGTTCGGGCGGGATCGCGGCGGTGAAGGGGCTGGGGGGCTTCCAGCTGGCGGCCGATGCGCGGAGCGCGGCGGCGGTGGAGCGGCTGCGCGAGCGCAAGCGGCGCGAGGCCAAACCGCTGGCCCTGATGTTCCCCTCGGTGGACGCCGTGCGCGAGGTATGCGAGCTGTCGCCGCTGGAAGAGCGGCTGCTCGCTTCGCCCGAGGCGCCCATCGTCCTGCTGCGCCGGCGGCCGGACCAGGAGGTCGTGGCGGCGGAAGTTGTGGCGCCGGGCAACCCGCACCTCGGGGTGATGCTGCCCTGTACACCGCTCCATCACCTGCTGCTGCGCGACCTCGGTTTCCCGGTGGTGGCCACCAGCGGCAACATCACCGACGAGCCGATCTGCACCGACGCGGAGGAGGCCCTGCAGCGCCTGCGGGGGATCGCCGATTGCTTCCTCGTCCATGACCGGCCGATCCGCCGCCACGCCGACGACTCGGTGGCCCGGGTGGTGCTGGGCGGGGAACAGATCCTGCGCCGGGCCCGGGGCTACGCCCCGCTGCCGGTGGGCGAGGCCGGCGAGGGGAGGACGGGCCTGCTCGCCGTGGGCGGGCACCTGAAGAACAGCATCGCCCTGAGCACCGGGGCCGGCATCATCCTCGGGCCGCACATCGGCGACCTGGACACGGCCCCGGCGGCGGCGCTGTTCAAGCGCATGACCGACGAGCTGCCCGGGCTCTTCGGCGCCCGAGTCGAGGGGCTGGCCTGCGACATGCACCCCGACTACCACTCCACCGGCCATGCCGCCGGCACCGGCCTGCCCTGCCTCGAGGTGCAGCACCACCACGCCCACGTGCTCGCCGGCATGGCGGAGAACGACCTTGAAGGCCCGGTGCTCGGCGTCACCTGGGACGGCACGGGCTGGGGCCCGGACGGCACGATCTGGGGCGGCGAGTTCCTGCTCTGCCGCGACGGCGGGTACCAGCGCTTCGCCGCCCTGCGCCGCTTCCGGCTCCCCGGGGGCGAGGCCGCGGTGCGCGAGCCGCGGCGCTCGGCCCTCGGGGTGCTCCACGAGCAGCATGGTGCGGCCCTGGCCGGCCGGCACGGCCTGGCCCCCCTGGCAGACTTTGACCGGGCGGATCTCGCCCTGCTTCTCGACCTGCTGGACAAGGGCGTCAACTCGCCCTGGACCACCAGCGCCGGACGGCTCTTCGACGCGGCGGCCTCGCTGGCCGGGCTGCGGCAGCGGATGCGCTTCGAGGGGCAGGCGGCGATGGAATTGGAGTATGCTTTCAGTGATGCTGAAACCGGCGCCTACCCCGTCACGGTGGCCGAAGGCCCGGCCAAAACGCCGGCCCGGCCCTGGACGCCGGCATGGGTCGTCGACTGGGAACCGATGTTCGACGCGCTGGAACGGGACGCCGCCGACGGCCTTTCGGCGGGAGTCATTTCCGCCCGCTTCCACCGCGGGCTGGCCGGCGCGGTGGCCGACGTCGCCGGGCGCTGCGGCGTGAAGCGGGTGATGCTCACCGGCGGCTGCTTCCAGAACCGGCGGCTCACCGAGCTGGCCGCGGCCCGCCTCGGGGAGGCGGGGTTCCGGCCCTACTGGCACCAGCGGGTCCCGCCCAACGACGGGGGCATCGCCCTGGGGCAGGCCGTGGCCGCGGTGCAGGCCTGGCCCTCTTTTAAAGGAGCACGTTGAACCATGTGTCTGGCGGTTCCCGGCAGGATCGTGTCCATCGAGGGGAGTGACCCGCTGCTGCGCATCGGCACGGTGGATTTCGGCGGCACGAGGAAACAGATCAGCCTCTCCTGCGTGCCCGAGGCCCGGGAGGGCGACTATGTGCTGGCCCACGCCGGGCTGGCGCTCAACGTGGTGGACGAGGCCGAGGCGGAGAAGACGCTCGATCTGCTGCGCGAGGCGACGGAGGGCGAATGAAGTTCATCGACGAGTACCGCGAGGCCGGATCGGTGCGCGCCTGCGCCGAGACCCTCGAGCGGACCGTCACCCGGCCCTGGGTGCTGATGGAGGTCTGCGGCGGGCAGACCCATGCCATCCTGCGCTACGGCCTCGACCGGTTGCTGCCCGGCGAGGTCACCCTGGTTCACGGGCCGGGCTGCCCGGTCTGCGTCACCCCGGTGGCGCTGATCGAAAAAGCGGGGGCCATCGCGGCCCTGCCCGGGGTGACCCTCTGCTCCTTCGGCGACATGCTCCGCGTGCCGGGGGCCTCGGTGGACCTGCTCACGGTGAAGGCCCGCGGCGGCGATGTGCGCACGGTCTACTCGCCGCTGGACGCGGTGGAGCTGGCCCGGACGAACCCGGAGCGCCAGGTGGTTTTCTTTGCCGTGGGTTTCGAGACCACCGCCCCGGTCACCGCCCTGGCCGTGTCCCGGGCCGCGCAGCTGGATCTGGAGAATTTCTCCCTGCTCGTGGCCCACGTCCTCGTGCCCCCGGCCATCGAAGCGATCCTCGCCGCGCCGGACAACCGCATCCAGGGCTTTCTCGCCGCCGGGCACGTCTGCACGGTGATGGGCCTCGACGAGTACGAAGAGATCGCGGCGAAGCACCACGTGCCCATCGTGGCCACCGGGTTCGAGCCGCTGGACATCCTCCAGGGCGTGCTGATGACGGTGCGGCAGCTGGAGCAGGGCCGTGCCGAGGTGGAGAACCAGTACGCCCGGGCGGTGCAGCGGCAGGGCAACCCCCGGGCGCGGGCGCTCATCGCCGAGGTCTTCCAGGTCGTGGACCGCTCGTGGCGCGGCGTGGGGCAGATCCCCCAAAGCGGCCTGGGCCTGAGCGAGGCCTTCGCGGCCTTCGACGCCGAAACGCGTTTCGATGTTACCGGGGTTTCGGCGGAGGAGTCCCCGCTCTGCATCAGCGGCGAAATCCTCAGGGGGATCCGCAGGCCGGACCAGTGCCCGGCCTTCGGCACGCGCTGCACGCCCGAGCACCCGCTGGGGGCGACGATGGTCTCCTCCGAGGGGGCCTGCGCCGCGTACCACCGCTACCGGGGCCGGCAGGAAGGAGGCGATGATGGGTGACGCGAACAACTGCTTCCACTGCCCGGTGCCCATCTCCCGTTACGCCGAAGTGCTCATGGCCCACGGCGGCGGGGGAAAGCTGACCCGCGACCTGGTCGAAGGCCTCTTCATCCCTGCCTTCGGCCGCCCGGGGGCGGGCCCGCTCCATGACGGCGCACGGCTCGACCTGCCCGCGGGCCGGATCGTGTTCACCACCGATGCCTACGTGGTCCTGCCGCTCTTCTTCCCCGGCGGCGACATCGGCTCGCTGGCCGTGAACGGCACGGTGAACGACCTGGCGATGTGCGGCGCCAGGCCCTCCTCGCTCAGCGCCGCCTTCATCCTCGAGGAGGGGCTGCCGATGAAGACCCTGGCGCGAACGGCCGCGTCCATGGCCGAGGCGGCCCGGGCCGCCGGCGTCGCCGTGGTCACCGGCGACACCAAGGTGGTGGACCGGGGCAAGGGGGACGGGATCTTCATCACCACCTCGGGCGTCGGCGTGGCCGACCCCGGCCTGCGCATCGGCCCCGCCGAGGTATGCGCCGGCGACGCGGTGATCCTCAGCGGCGACATCGGCCGCCACGGCATCGCGGTGATGGCCTCGCGCGAGGGGCTGGCCTTCGAGAGCGAGGTGCAGAGCGACTGCGCCCCGCTGGTCGACCCGGTGTTCGCCATGCTCGATGCCGGCGTCGAAGTGCACTGCCTGCGGGACCTCACCCGGGGCGGGCTGGCCACGGTGCTGGTGGAGATCGCCGCCGGCGCGGGATTGAACGTGCGCATCGAGGAGGACGCGGTGCCGGTGACGCCGGCGGTGCGCGGGGCCTGCGAGCTGCTGGGCCTCGACCCGCTCTACACGGCCAACGAGGGCCGCTTCGTCGTCTTCGTCGCCCCGGGGGCCGCCGAACAGGCGGTGCAGGCCCTGAGGTCCTGCCCGGCCTCGGCCGGCGCGGCCCGGGTCGGCGAGGTGCTCGCCGGCCCGGCGGGCACGGCCACCCTGGGCGGCCGCTTCGGCGCGGACCGCATCCTCGACATGCTCAGCGGGGAACAGCTGCCCCGCATCTGCTGAGCGCCCCGGCCTACTCCGAGAGCAGCTCGAGCACTTTCTGCGGGTCAGCCTCCGGTGCCCGGCAGCTATAGCCGCGACAGACGTAGGCCACGGCCGCTCCGTCGCGGCTGGTCTGCGCCGCGGTGTAGGGGGCGAGGGCGAGGATCGGGTCCTGCTCATTCTCGGGCCTGAAGACCACGACCTTGTTCGGCAGGTAGAGCGATTCGATGGCACGCAGCAGCTGCTTCGTGTCCTCGGCGTCCCGTCTGCCGGCGATGACCACTTCGAAGGAGGGCCCCACGGCAAAGTCGACGGCGCAGAGCATCTGGGTGAAGCCGCTGGGGGCCCGGTTCAGCTGGTCGGCGAAGAGCCGGCCAATGGCCGCGGCCTTTTGCTCCAGCTTCGGATCAGCGGTGATGCGGCCCAGACGGATGAGGTTCATCATCGCCACCGAGTTGCCCGAGGGCACCGCGCCGTCGTAGCCCTCCTTCTGCCGCACGATCAGCGGCTCGGCATCGTCGGCCGTGGCGAAGAACCCGCCGGCACCTTCGTCCCAGAAGAGGTCGAGCATTTGCCTGTTCAGCGTCAGCGCGTCTTCGAGGTGCGCGGTGTCGAAGGACGATTCGTAGAGCTCGAGCAGACCCCAGACGAGGAAGGCGTAATCGTCGATGGTGCCGTCGATGCCGGCCTCGCCCTCGCGCCAGCGGTGGAGCAGCCGCCCCTTCTCCGTGCGCATCTTCTCGCGGTTGAAGCGCATGGCCTTCTCCGCCGCGGCGAGCAGCCCCGGTTCGTCGAAGACCCGCGCCGCCCGGGCCAGGGCGGCGATCATCAGCCCGTTCCAGTCGGCGAGCACCTTGTCGTCCTTGTAGGGGTGGATCCGTCCCTCGCGGACCTGGAACATTTTGATCATCGCCGGCTCGAGCTTTTTGCGCAGCGCCTCCTCGTCCATCTTCAAACGGGCGGCGTTCTGCCCCAGGCTGCCGGTGAGGTGCAGGATGTTGGCCCCGGGACCGCCCTCGTGAAATGTCCCGTCCTCCCGAACGTTGAAAACGTCGAGGACCAGCTTGGCCTGGTCTTCCGGAAGGAGCTCGCGGATCTCCGCGGCGGTCCAGAGGTAGAACTTGCCCTCCACCCCTTCGCTGTCCGCGTCCTCGGCGGAGTAGAAGGCGCCATCCTCCGACGTCATGTCGCGAAAGACGTAGGTGAAGACCTCCTCGGCCACCGTGCGGTGCTCCTCCCGGCCGGTGGCCTGGTAGGTCTCCACCAGGGCCAGGGCGATCATCGCCTGGTCGTAAAGCATCTTCTCGAAATGCGGGGCGAACCAGCGCTCGTCGGTGGAGTAACGGTGGAAGCCGAACCCCAGGTGATCGTAGATACCGCCCCGGCGCATGGCCCGCAGGGTCTGCTCCGCCATGGCCAGGCCACGGTCGTCGCCGGTCTTCTTCCACTGGCGCAGGCAGAGCAGCAGCTGGTGCGGGGAGGGGAACTTCGGCGCCCCGCCGAACCCGCCGTGCTGCTCGTCGAAGGTGCGCACAAGCAGGTTGAAGGCCGCCGTCACCGCCTCGGCGCCCGGCTCTTCTCCGGCCGGCTCCATGGCCGAGCCCCGTTCCACCGCCGCGGTGATTTCCGCGGCGCCCTCGAGCAGCATTTCGCGCTTCGCGCCCCAGGCCTCGGCCAGCTGGGGCAGCAGTTCCATCATCCCCGGCCGGCCGTACATGCCGTGTTTGGGGAAGTAGGTCCCGGCGTAGAAGGGTTGCTTGTCCGGGGTCATCACCACGGTGAGCGGCCAGCCCCCCGACCCGGTGAGCATCTGGCACACGGTCATGTACACGCCGTCGATGTCCGGCCGCTCCTCGCGGTCCACCTTGATCGAGACGAAGTGCTCGTTGAGCAGCGCCGCCACCTCGGCATCCTCGAAGGACTCGCGCTCCATGACATGGCACCAGTGGCAGGTGCTGTAACCGATGGAGAGGAAGATCGGCTTGTCCTCCTGCCGCGCCTTCTCGAACGCCGCTTCGCCCCAGGGGAACCAGTCCACCGGATTGTGCGCGTGCTGCAGCAGGTAGGGGCTCTTCTCGTTGATCAGCCGATTGCTCATCGGTTCCTTTCCGGAAGTGCGCTCCGAAAGTCCGGCTGAATCCGCGGGGCCGGAACATGAAATGGCGAGGAGCAGCAGGAGCAGCAGCCTCGCCAGGAAAACTCTCGTCTGCTTGATCATGGTGAAGTGGTTCCAGAACCTCGTCTGTGGTTCAGGGGCCAGGCGCGCGTCGATGGGAAAACGGAGCCTACTCTTCCGCTAGGTGAGTATTTCCCATCGACGCGCAACGCCGCACCTGGGCCTCAGACGAGGTTATGGAGCCGCTTCTAGCCTGGGTATTTCTGGTCGATATAATCCTTGAGATGCCGGTTCTCGAACTGGCTCGCCTTTTTCTGGTGCTTGACCACATCACCGATGGAGATGATCCCCACCAGCCGCTTTTCCTCCAGGATCGGCAGGTGGCGGATGCGGTTCTCGGTCATCAGGTTCTCCACCGCGTCCAGCTCGTCCCCCGGCTCCGCGATGAAAAGGTCGGTGCTCATCACTTCCTTCACCGGCAGGGTCTTGAGCACGTCGTATTTCTCGTAGCTGACGTTGAGGATGTCGCGCTCGGTGAGAATGCCGGTGATCGCCCCGCCCTGGTTGAGGGCCAGCAGGCTGCCGATCCTGTTCTTGACCAGGACCTCCATGGCGTCATACACCGACTTTTCGTCATGAATGGTGATGACCTCCGGTCCCTTGTTCTTCAATATATCCTTGACTTTCATTGTCCTCCCCTCCATCCAGGGAAATGCCATCCGGACGGCTGCGCCGGCCGGCGCCGGTTCAGCCCTGCTGCAGCGCCTTCAATTTCTCGAGCACTTTTTCGGCGTGGCCTTTGGCCTTCACGTTGGGCCAGACGTTCGCCACCTTGCCCTTCGGGTCGATGAGCACCGTGCTGCGCGCCACACCCATGTATTCCCGTCCGTAGTTCTTCTTCAGTCGCCAGGCGCCGTATTTCTCCAGCACCTCGTGCTCCGGGTCGCTGAGCAGGGTGACCTTCAGGTCGTGCTTTTCGCGGAATTTCCGGTGGGTCGCCGTCTTGTCCGGGCTCACCCCCAGGACCACTGCCTCGAGTTTCTCGAACTTCTTGAGCACCGCCGTGAACTCGGCGGCTTCCGTGGTTCACCCTGAAGTATTGTCCTTGGGGTAGAAGTAAAGCACCACCCACTGGCCCTTGAAGTGCGACAGCCGCACCAGTTCATCATCCTGGTTCATCGCCTTGAACGCCGGCGCCCTGTCTTTCGGTTCGAGCATGTCCCCTTCGTCCTCCCTCGTCTCATGAGAGCATTGTCATATAACGAATGCCCCATTTCGGTAGTGGGGCAATTCTCCATCGTAATGGTGGATAATAATTGCAGATATTGTGCCACATGTGACCGCTACGCTCAAAGCGATCAAATAAAAACATTTACAGCGTTTCCACTGATTTCGGCACCAATGGGGAGGGTTTGCACCCCAAACTTGAGACACTCATCCGTCTCATCACGGGCACAGTGAGACACTTCAGGAGACATGGTAGTTTTTACTACCTGACCCAAAAACAATCATCCGGTATCCAATAACAATGAATAAAGATGGGGTCAGGTCCCATTCATATTCATAAGTCAGCCATGCCGAACATATGAATATGAATGGGACCTGACCCCGGAATTATTCATGATCCGGCGGAGCTAGAAACCCCATTGGGTGTAGAGGAAGACCTTGTTCACGTCGTTGTCGAAGTCACCCCCGTCGAAGAGAGCCGCCTTGAGCGCGAAGACCTGTTTCCAGGGGCTCTTCCAGGAGACCAGGGCGTCGAACTCCGTGCCGTAGTCGAAGTCTTCCGTGTCCGAGGAGAACCAGTGGTAGATCCCCTTGACGGTGAAGTCGCCGAAGGTGCCGCCGGCCGCGGCCCAGGTGTCCTCCAGGCCGTACTCGGGCGTGGCGAGGAAGCGGTCGGCCCAGCCGTTCCACTTGTGCAGCGTGGCCAGCGGCGTGGAGAAGCTGCCGTCTTCCGGGCTGCCGCCCAGCACCTCGTGGCCCAGGGTGAAGGTGAACTTCTTGCCATAACCGAACCCGCCCTCCAGGCGCAGGTAGTCGGCGTCGATATCGTTCGGGTTGTCGGCGGCGTCGCCCTGGGTGGCATACTCGAGATCGTAGATGATCTTCCAGTTCTCGTCGGCCGCCCACGTGCCGTCCAGCCGGCCGCCGAAAGTCCCGGTGGAGGCCCCCCAGTCAGCTTCGTCGGAGTAGTCGAGCATGTAGTAGTAGAGCGTGAAGTCGGCGTAGGGACAGCCGGAGATCTTCGCGTTGACGAAATGGCTGCCCATCTGCTTGTTGTCGCCGAAGATCCGGTTGACGTTGCCCATGTAGATGTAGGTCAGCGTCGTGTGCGGGATCGACTCGTTGGTCAGGGCAACGGCGTCGAAGGACTGGTGGTTCTGCCGCCAGCCCACGTTGCCCACGAAGCGCTGGTTGTCGAGCAGGATCTCGTCCCGGCCGGCGCGGAGCTCCGTGTCCGGAATCACGGCCAGGTTGAGATACGCCCGGTTGATCTCGGTGATCGCCGGGTCGGCCACCACCGGCCGGTCATCGACGCCGTTCCAGTGACGGCCCGCCCCCTTGTTGTTGTAGAGGTCATTGCCCACCACGGTGACGTTCTCCGCCTCGATGAAGGCGCTGACACCGTGCCAGGGCAGGGTGCGGTAGCCGAAGGCGGTGCGCAGGGTCGACGCGTGGGCATCCTTTTCAAAAGCATTGTCGTCCACGGTCTCGTAACGGTAGCGCAGGTTGAGGGAGAACGTTCCCTTTTTCAGGGCCTGGCCAAGATTCGCCGCCTGCTCCTCTTCCTCGTCCTCGCCGGCAACGACGATGGGGCACAGGACCAGGGCGAAGACGGCCACCAGGGAAAGCAGTGTGCGGATCTTCCGGTCAGCGGTCAGGAAGGCAGGCATATTCTTCTCCTTGTCCGGTTCGCGATTGCCATCACCGGGGCGGCCCCACCGGGCGGCCCCGTTCATGATCGGGCTAGAGCCTCCTCGCCGCCCTCCTCGACGGCATACGGGTCTTCCAGCGTGATCCCCAGGAACTCCTCCTGGAGGTGGCGGTGCATCTGCAGGTCGGGGTCCCCCTTCTCCAGGGGCAGCAGGAACTGGAACTCCATCGCACTGTCCAGGGCCAGGATCGAGTGGCACAGGGTGCAGTCGTAATTGATGGCCTGGCCTGCTTCGTCCACCATGTCCCTGTTGTGGCAGCGGAAGCACCCGCCATCGCCCTCGTGGCCCAGGTGGGTGGGGTAGGTGTTCCACCCGACATTCATCGCCGGGAAGATGTTGCGATCGTAAATACCCTGCAGCGTGGAAACCATCCCGTCGACCCGCGGGCTGGTGGCCAGGTCGGCCCGTTCCAGGTCCCGCAGGTAGAACCCGCGCACGGCGCGGTCGATACCGGCGCGGGCGGCGTCCTTGTCGGGGTAACCGTTGATCAGGGCGCTCAGCGCCACCCGCTTGGCAAAAGGCAGCGACCCGTCGATGGCGCCGTCGGCCAGGGCCTGGTCCACGGCGGCCTCCGGATCCTGGTAGATGTGCGTGGCCCGGTTGTGGCAGTCCACGCAGTCCATGGAGCGGATTTCATCGTGGTCCGGGGACACGGGGTGCTCCAGGGCCGCCGGCTGAAGACTGCGGTTCGTGTAGCGGTGGAAGTCGCCGCCCTTGCGCACCTCGACCCAATCCATCACCATCCGCTTCTCGTCGGCGGCCCGGTAGCGCACCTCGTTCTGCTCGGCCACGTGCCAGTGGATCGTGCCGGCGTGCCGGCCGCTGCCGCTGCCCACTTTCAGCGCCAGGGTGGTGTGGCGGCGGGTGCTCGCTTCGTCCATGGCGAAGCGGGTGAAGGTCTTGATGCGGTCGCCGTAGAACTTGTCGGGCCAGTGGCATTTCTCGCAGGTCTCGCGGGCCGGGCGCAGCTGGTGCACCGGGGTGGGCACGGGACGCTCGTAGAGATCGAAGGTCGACGACACCATCTGCCGCAGGCCGTTGAGCTTGGCATTGAACTTGGCCCCGGCGCCTTCGCCCACGTGACAGTCGACACAGCGCACGTTGGCGTGCGGCGAGTTCTGGAACGCGACCCACTCCGGCTCCATCACCTGGTGACAGGCGGTGCCGCAGAACCTGGGGCCATCCATGAATTTCACCATGCGCCCGCCACCAACACCGAGGAAGAGCAGGTTGACCACGGTGAGGAGGGCGATGGTCAGGAACAGCGAAGACCCGAGGCCCCTGGCCTGGATCATCTCGCCGGGGAACCGCTCCGTCAGGCACTCCCGGCTCGACCGTCCCTGCGCCCTGCAGTGCTGCCACCAGCCGATGGGAATCAGGACCAGCCCCAGAACGAACAGGGCCGGCAGGGCCATGTAGCTGATGAGCCCGATGTAGGCATTGGTCAGGATTCCCGCCAGCTGCAACAGCTCGAAGAACACGAAGACCAGGAAGGTGGCGGTGGTCAGGGCCACGCCCGCCTTTCCCGTCCAGTTCGTCGAGATACCGCGTAAAAAGAGCTGGAATCGCTTCATGGCACAGCCCCTCTATTTGACGTTCACCTGGTACATGCCCTCGTACATCGCCGGCATCTTGCCCGAGCTGATATCGGCCTTGATCTCGGCGGTGGGCCGGTTCAGCCATTCGTGATAGGGGTCCTGCAGCAGCTCGTCGATCATCCGGTCGATGTCCGGGTCGTGCAGCTTGCGCAGCTCGGGGATGTACTTGAAGTAGAAATGCTGGGCCACTTCGTAGATGCCGTGCCACCAGGTGTAGTCCGGCCCCATCATGGCGGCGCCGTGGCGGGCGCGGCGGCCTTCGTGGTGCCAGATCTCCCACCAGATCCACTCGTACGTGTTGGAGAAGTTGGCCACGCCTTCGCCCAGTTTCTTCTCCTTGGCCTTCTGGTAGAGAGCCAGGCCGGG
>Ga0180430_10001086_pt1 | contig 27636 bp, 25 predicted proteins | sample SS_ome_9_FD_132999 | JGI IMG/M metagenome (GOLD analysis project Ga0180430, IMG submission 132999) | Hypersaline lake sediment archaeal communities from the Salton Sea, California, USA - SS_1_S_2 metaG | ecosystem: Environmental > Aquatic > Non-marine Saline and Alkaline > Hypersaline >... | reverse complement strand
TTGCTGTAGTGCTTGTAATCGCACCACCAGCAACTGCGGCAGCGAAGATGAGTGATACCATACTACTTAGCCCTCCAATACCCTATCAGAGACAGACCCCGTAAGAACAAGTCGGTAAGGGTATCCTCACTTATCTTCCTACTCCCCATATCCGCGTGTATTACCCTGTCCGGGCTTACAGAGGAGACAACAGCTAGATGCAGTTCCGATAGACCGTTTCTGCCAAGCATGTTGTTGTTAAAGGCAGCTACGCATCCTGGCTTCGGGCGACTCACTCGGTCAGCATACTTCGTGATCTCAAGTATCTGGCGCTTGTGACCAAGGCTGTACACGTCGTCTACTTCGGGCAGTCGGTCTTGTAGGTGTGGATGGCAGTGCCAGATGAGGCCATAGCAGCAGAGTCCCTTACGTTTGTCCGTTGACGTAAGGGCGGCGCGGGTTCCGATGAGATCCCTGGCGATCCTGAGTGCTTGCTTGCCGTAATCCATCAGTTCACGGCGGACACTTTAAGGGCCGGTGCGGTTCCGGGGATGATTGGGTCGCCCTTGAACTGGTGCGTGTTCTGGAACCTGTTGTAGCAGTGACCGTCTGACGACGTATTGCCTAGACGCTTATTGCAGCCAAGCCGTAGCTGAACGCGCTCGCCCCCCACTATAGGTGCGCGCATTGGGTTCAGCAGCTTTACGGCGAAATCTCCGGCACCAATGTCTGTGTATGTTCCTGGTTCGCCAGGATTGCCATGCTCTCGGATGTACCCGGATGCTCCGACGTTAGCTCCATCCATGAAATAGAGTGTCCCGTTAGCGAAGTCTGACACAACAGTTGTCAGCACGTTGCCATCAGCATCGTTAAGTGTTGCCCCGTCAACGATCACATACGCTCGGCCAAAATACCCATCCGCCCTAGCAGCCGTGAATTCACCTGGAATAGACGCTGGACTTACGACTGTCCCGTAGACGGTGGCTGGATGCCTTGCCAGATTAACCGTACACATGTAGGGATTGCCAGTATCGTACCCAGCCCCTAGGACATGAACACAGGTTGGCGATAGCGTTTGACCAACCTCGGTTCTGGTAGTTTCGTGAAGACCGACAAGCGTAGCCTTCCAGCCAAGCTCACCATATGAACTCGGCCTTAGCAGATACCTTCTCGACTCAAGGATACCGGCGTATGGCCTATCAGCATCGAAGATGCTTACGACTACGGTAGCGTCATCGTATTTGCCTTGCTGAAGGTCTGTGTAGCTGATAAACGCGCTATTGACGATGCTCTGCACCTCAACGTCTGAGTTACCCATACCCTCTTCGCGTCGCACTGCTGACGTAGCCCCGCCGAAGGCTGCACGATACCTGTATCCGTCAGGCAACGTCACGTCGGAGGAGTGGTTGCATATAGCGATGATCACGCCATCGCGGCGCTCAACCCTCCAGGCTGTGCTATAAGTGACCGCTCTGCGGGTCACCACGTCTACGACGCTACGAGCAATACGGTCAGCCATCAGTCCAGGTTTCCGACCTTGTCCAGATACAGGTTACGCATAAGGGAGACCACGTTATCGTATCCGTCAGCCCCGTATAGGTTCGTAGTCTCACGAGGGTCGTCGTTGAGGTTGTAGAGGAACCAGCCCGTATTGTCCGGATCAAAGATCCAGGACTCCTCGCGGGATAGCTTGAAGTTAACCTCCCAGTTCCCAGCCGTACTTATCTCTGTCCAACTTGTGGCCGTGAATCCAGCTGCCGTTACTGGTGTTGTCAGAGCGGCATCTCTCCACAGGTCGAGTATTGCGCCAGTTGTATCATCGGCCTCCGCAATAAGACGGACGTAGATGACGCCGTAAGTGCTGACGATGTCCCAAACCGTATCACCGTCAATCGGTTCCGGCACGGGCGCTACGGCACGTGCGGGTTCTCCGTCTTCGACAGGCCCAACGTCTATTGTTGGTTCGGATAGCTGGAACTGCATTGTTCCACCAGCGATCCTATAGTACTTGACGCCCTGTAGTGGACTGCCGTTGTTATCCACTCCACCGAAGTATGCATCAGTTAGGGTCTCGTTGTACCTACGCATCAACTTGTAATTTGATGCTACATCAATGACGCATCTCTCGATACGACGCAGGTTTCCTTCAGAACCTCCAGATGGAATAAAGATCTGATGAAGAGTAGAGGTCTTTGGGACGAAGGATGGGTCAGCTAGCGATGGCGCGAAGCTCACCGAATCCTGTGCGTAGTACTTCCCCTCGGGAGAGAGTGCGACGTCGTATGACCCCGGGTCTATGATGTCCAGCACGAACTTGTAGAAGTCACATGCATCGATGAACGCGGTAGCGTCGTTGCCGCCCTCGTGCAGGTTGTAACCCCAGACACTCAGGTGCGTCAGAATGCCGTCGTCGTTGACTTGGTTCTTGGAGTGATCGGGGTTGTGATAGGTTATGTCCGGGCTATCGACGCCTGAAGTCCACCCAAAGAACTGATCCGTAAGCGCGTCGCGCCCACCGACGCAGGGCGGCAAGGCGCTGTAGTTGTCCCAGACAGCCGTGTCCCCTTCCGAATCTCGCAAGGTAGTCCACCTCGCTGGCACAAGATCCCCACGGGTGCGGAGCGATGGGCCTCCACCACCTGTGATAGAGATCGAAGTTCCGCTGTTGTCGTAATGGGATGCCCAGGAATCGGCGCGTGGAGATGCGTCTGACTCTGTCGGCCCGTTATCGGCGTGGATTACCCACAGCGTGTTGGCGTGAACCTCTGGGTAGTTCAGCTGAAGCCAGTCATCGAGCATTTGGCAGCCGCGATCGATGGACTCCATGTTCGCGATCATCCGCCTGTAGGCGACGCTGATCTGCCCAAGCGGACCATATGGGCTGCTGTTGTCCCAGTTGCCGTCAGCGTCGTATCCTGGCCCGAAGTTCTGAGGTTCGGTGCTGGCTGTGTTACCGCTTACGGTGTATCGCTTATCCCTGTTGTACAGGTTACTGATACGTATCCGCCCGTCGAGTGAAGCTGTAGCGTAGATGCCCTGTTGGATCAGGGGATGCTGCGGATCGCTGACGTCGATACCATCGACCACCTCGTCCTTGAAGGTACGTAGATACCTACGGCACATTGCCTGAACTTCTGCCGCGCTGAACGTGCGCCCAGTCACGCTGTCAGCTTCACGGTGCATACCAGTCGCGACAGACTGCTCTGGCGTTACGCCACCCGAGTGTTGAGCGTCAGTGAAGAAGTACGTCGTCCCGTCAGCGGCTACACCACAACGGCTCCAGTTGGGGCCTATGTTTGACTCGATAGCTGGCAGGGTGCCGTGTGGTGCGTGAGTCCACCACTCGATGAAGAACGGCTTGTTGCGGCTGGCGCAGGCGTCGATGCACTCCTTGATCTTGGTAAGCTCGTAGGTGAAGTAGTATGGATCCTCACCGTAGTCGGTACTCGTGCTGGTCTCCGTGCCGTGTACTGTTATGCTGCTTGTCAGTATGTCCGGACGTTCTGTTAGCGTTCCTCCCGTAGCCAGGATGAGCGATGCCCCACCTTGCCCAGGGTCACGCTGCTGGGTAAAGCCTGCGCGACGCATACCGCCAAGCTCGTTGCCGCCGTATAGCTCACCACTCTCCACATCGTCACCAACGATGTGGAATACGACTGTGATGGATGCACCATCACGTGGCGTTTCTAGCAAGCCCTGATATAGCGTGATCTGCGTAGGTGAGGCCCCACTATCCTCCCAGACGATTAGCTCGCCATTGACGCCTGACACGCGGATACGGTCACCTTTCTTGAACTGGCCGCTACCTCCTGCGATTGGCAGTACCTTCGATCCAAGCCGCGCCGTACCGTTTACCGACCAGCCTGTAGCGGCAGTGGCGGTGTCACTGTAGATGTGGTGTACGGAGAAGGTGCGGGCGTCGCGAGTTGTGGTGTCAGCTCCATCTCCACTCCACGTTCCACGGTAGCCCTTGTAAGGCTCTGTCTCCGCGCCATCGGGCTTGGCGAGTTCTAGCTTGTATGACTCGTCAAACCCAAAGTCGGTAATGACCTGCTTGAAGTTGGTGCGGATCTCGTCTGCCTTTGTGAAGTCGGCTACACCAAACCCGTCTACAGAGACATAGTCACTGTCGTCATCGCGAATCTCGTGCTCAGTAGCGTGGATCTTTCCGATGTGGAAGAAGTAGTGCGGTGCCCCAGCGTTCCTGGCAACAACAGGGAATGGGTTTTGGTCGCGTGTTATACCCTTAATCGTCCTGAACTCTGGCGTAACGCCTCCCTGCTGAGGGATGTTGCCCACACGACTTCCCCATGGGTGCGTTTGCGAGACATGCGGCTGCCTGCCGGTGGCGAGGCACTGCCGTGTCGGCGTACAGCGCGCAGACACGCGGGCGTTCACGAACCGCGTACCGGCCTCAGTACCTTGATCAGAAACGGTTCCACAACGGTCCTGAGTCCACGGCATCTGCGGATACAGGTGGTAGTAACCTGCGGGCCAGGAGTTCAGATCGTAATAGGTGGGAAGTTGGTGCCTGCCGCAGTCATCATAGTTAATCATGATGACGTTCAGCGGTTGGCGTCGAGTTACGGAAGTCGTGGATGGAACTACGATCTCCCAGGACCCCGTGCCTCCGTTGTAGTCAGTCAGGTAGACCTCGATGTTGTCTACTGACCCGGCAGATGTGATTGTCTGTAGTGTTGAGCCCGACTCGTCCTTGATAACTACTGTGGTTGCGTTAGCCGGGCTGCGGAGAATTCGGATGAGCCTGCCAACTAGGGACTGTCTTACCGCTGGTAGGGTAATGGTGAGCGTTGATACGGACGACCCCTCACGCACAACCAGGATCGTCGTGTTGCCAGCAACGGTGATGGCCGAAGATGCCAGCGTAGGGCTCTCTGACTGAGAGTTCCCGTAGAGTAGTCTCTGTGAAAGGCTCATGTGTCAGGACACCGTCGTGAAGGACTCGTAGCTTCCAGACACATAGTCGCGGACGATGTGGATCCTGGCAGTCTCGCCAGACGCGACAGAAGTTGGCGATCCATCGACGTAACTCGTGCGTACGCTGAGTGTGCCCTCGCCAGCGTTGTGCAACACCAGAATGCCTTCACCGGCTGGCTCTTTGGATAGCGATAGAACCACGACCGTTATAGTGCTGCCGCTTGACGGGCGGAATACCTGGAACCTTCCGTTTGCCGAAGATGTAGTCAGCAGCGTGTTTGCCGATACACCAAAGTCGCGAGAACCACCAGCATAAGCGGCAGAAGGCGTTTCAAACTCAGCCCGGATCTCGTAGATCTCAACCGACGGAACGGAGTTAGCGTTGAAATCCTGGGCGCTCAGTGATAGGCCCTGGTTATCAATATTGGCCGAGAAGTGACACGGGACGTCGAACTGGCCCCTCCACTTGGCGTTCAGTATGCTATCCTCATTCCAGCCGTTCGGAGTGCCGACGATTCCAGTAGTCGTATCGATACCGCTGTGGGTGAGGCCAGAGATGACGGCGCCGGATCTTGGCTTGTTGATAACACGGTATTCCTCAACACCGGCATCGTCATACAGTTTACACAGCTGTGCCGCGTAGTATAGCCCGCCGGATAGCGAGTCCTCGACTGGCAGAAGACGGCCCTTGGTGTGAGTTAGCTGGTCCGTAGAATCGGTGTAGTCACCCGGGTTATGGGTAGTCCCGGTGGGATTGGTGTGGTAATCCCACCAGTCCTTGAACCGAAAACCAAACGTAGCACCGCGCCTCGCCCTCCAGAATCTCTCTAGCTCAGCTACGTCTTCCTGGAAATCAAGCCCGCGAGACACGTCAAACGACAACAGAGGCTGGCTCCATCCAGCGATTCGCGTAGATGCACCGTTATCGTGCGTAAATACGCGAGTATTAAACCGGCTGATGCGCTCTGAGCCCGCTGCTATCTTCTCGGGGAAGGTTGCTGATTCGTGGAAACTCATCCTTGACCGACGTTGTTAGCTCGCGATACAGACTTGCGTAGCTGGGACTGAACCTGACGCTCAGACCTTCGGAAGCTATCTGCATCCTTGGTTTGAATGTTGATGGTCTGATTTACTACAGTGCCACCATTATAACCGGAAGTTGAACCCCCGTGTGGCTCCATTTGCCTGCCATTGGCAAGGATGGCCCCGCTCGCGAACTTCCTTGTATTTCTACTAGACATGCCAGCCAGATCGGCCACAAGGTTTCCGCTCGTGTCTCTCGTCAGCGGTATTTGCCTACCGTCGGCGGTCCCCATGGTGAACGACCCGCCACGACGGCTTACAGGCACAATGGCTTCCGGACCAGCCTCACCGGCCAGCCCTAATGGGAATGCCACGGGCCCATTGGTGAGCATGTCACCGAACCTGCCGCGCAGGCCTCCTCCCGGAACACCTCCCTTCGCAAACGCCTTAACCACACCGCTCGCGCCGAAGATGTTTCCCTTGGCGCTGATCACCGCCGAAGCAGCTGCCGCTTTCATCGCGGCGGCCAGCGTCACCGCCGCAGCTGCTGCCTGCTGACTAGCCTGAGCCTCTGCCTGCTCAATAAATGCAGCTTTGGTTTCTTCAGTTGATTCAGCCTGCTGGGCCACAGTGCCGAGTAGGGCCGCAGCCTCTTGACCTGACGTAGCTACACTGGCTGCGGTCGCTGCGGTAGCCATGTCAGCGACTTGCGTAGCGCCATTGGCGGCAGCCGCATTCATGGCCTCGATGCCGCTTGTATCAATGGCGCCTGCTGCTGCCCCTGGCAGGGTTTCGCCTATTACCGCATCAACTGATGGGGTAGCGGGCGGTAGCGGCGGGCCGTATACCCCCGGTAGCGGCGGGCCGTATACCCCAGCGCCAGGAGCACCAACCGCACCAGCAGCACCAACCGCACCAGGAGCACCAGCGGCAAGCCCAGCACCAGCCAGCGTGACGTTAGTCGCCGTGATCGTCACTTGGTTTGCAATCATGCCCTCGAAAAGGCCCGCCAGGGCGTTGTCCAGGATGTTCTCGATAGGCCTGATTGCGATCTCAGTGACGATCTTCTCGGACGCGGCCAGCATCACGTCACCGATGACCTCCCTGAACTTCTTGCCCTCCTCAATACCGCTGCGGATTGCCCCGGTGATTGCAGAGCCGAACCCGCTTGCCGCGCTCTGCGCCGCTTCAATCACAGCCAGATCTTCCTGCAGCTTGCCCTTGAGTTCGATTTGTTCGATCTCTTGCAGACTGGCGCCTAGCCGAATGGCATCCTCCACGGCTCGGGCTGTTGCTACACGGATGCCAGCTATTGCTTCTTTTATGCCCTTGAATGGACCAATATCAAACGCAAAGGCTTTCGAGATCTTTATGTCTTGAATATCACGCAGAAGCTGACGCATGCGGTCTGCTTCAATGCGAGCTTCAGCCGCTGCGATCGCCCCCTGAGTAAACTTGGTTTTAAGGTCAAGGTCATTTACGGCCTTGTTTATGTCTTCTTGTGACATACCAAGCTCGCGCATCTGACGAACCGTGTCCTCGACCTCCCGTGCATAGCGAGCCTGCTCGTCAGCCATCTGGCCTAGGCTTGGCACGTAGGACGACGCAGCTTCCATCGAGCGCTTGGCATCCTCTGCCCCACGGCTTAGGGTACGAATCAGGTCTTCGGCAGCCCTGTCTCTCCGCGTCTGTAGTAGAACCTCGCGAGCCTCCTTTAGCTTTTCCTTCAGGCTATCAAAGTTGGCAAGTTGCTCGGGGGTCGCACCAATTTGGTTCAACTCGCGGCTGATGTCTTCTACTTCGCGACTTGTCGTAGCTGACAGTTGCTCTATCTCGGCCCTCGCTGGATCGAATACACCGACCGTCTCTCTACGCAAGTCTTCATACTGTCGAGTAAGCCTCCTTAGAATATCATCTACCTTCTCAGCCTCTTCTGGGGCGAGCCCGAGGCTTGTCCCGCCGAAGTCCTCTGCGGCGTCAGATGCGTCTTGCACCAGCTGAACATAGTCGGTTACAGCCTTTGCAGAGCCGTTTACAGCCTCGACATAGTTGGTTACACCCTGGGCAGCGTCGTTTACAGGCTTGCTCGATTCAAAAGCGGCTATAGCCAGTTCACGGACACCGTCGATAAAGCCGTCTAGCAGCTTGTCTGTAGAGGACTCAGTTGCACCAAGCGAGGTCAATACAGAATTAATCGCTTTGCGTACTGCCTCACCAGTCTTCTCAAATCTGCTGTTGTACTGGTCGAACGCCTCTCCGGAGGCAGCCTTCTTAAGATCCTCTATACGCTTGTCTGCCGCAGCTGACTCCGCGTTAAGACGATTAGTCGTTAGACGCAACTCGATGGCGGTAAGCTCCGCCATCTTCTTTCGCTTCTCGTAGATAGCCTCTTGCCACTTGTCATGAAGCTCGTATTGATAAGTGATACGCTTCATACCACCAAGCTCGTCAAACCTCTCTCTTCCTATGACCTCCCGCCCCAGGGACTCATCAATCTCCCCCCTCTCCTTGAATGCGTCCAGCGCGGACTTGAGCCGTTCTTGTTCAGCAATAAGGCTGGAGATTTCTCCCCTTAGCTGCTCCGCGTAGCCTTCACTGACAGTGCCAGACATCCGTGCGGCACTGTTTATGGTACGCACAGCTGACCCCTGGCCGTCAAGTAGGTCCGTTACCGCAGTAGCTATCTCTTCTCCAACTAGCTGGGCCCACGCTATCACTGGTTTCAGCAGATCGAGGTACGCGGCAGTGGTCTCAAGCACTGCGGTAGTTATTGATCGCATGGAGTTGCCTATCTTAAGCAAGCTCGTCTCTACCTTGGCAAGCGTGGTCACCCATTGATCGCCGATGTACTCCACAGCCATATCCGCCGCATCGAGTATCCTGTCGAATACATCCCCCGGCTTACTCTCGTCTATGCTGAGGATGTCTTCCAGGACTGCGCTTGTTAGCGCGGATTGCTTTGAGGCGATCTCACCCACAACCTGGATGAACGATTCGAGGCGTCTCGCGGATTCTTGGCCGATTGCCTTGACTACATCGCGAAGCCTGACAAACTGATCACCGACACGGAGTGCCTTGTCTCCAAACTTGTCCAGGAGTCCTACCGCTCCAGTGATGCCAAGTGAGATTAGGCCAAGTGGTGACAGTACCGTGCTCAGTCCGATGCTGAGTGCTCGGCTGGCGAGGAACAAGCTGGCGAAAGACGCTGCCGTGGTTATGACACCGCCACTGACTGACCTTACAAAGTCGCCAATCTTACCTATAAGTTCCCTGTAGTTCTCAAGGTTTGAGAACGCAGAGTTCAGCGCATCATCCTTCTTGACTCCAAGAAGCTGGTCGCGAAGCCGCTTGACGTTACCAGCGAACTGTCCGACTTGATCGACGGTGTTTGGGCTGATAGACCTGGCTATGTCACTGATCAGTTCAAGTGAATCGCGCAGGGCAGTTTCAAGCCCAGATGTCTTCGAGAACTCGATTAGGAGCCCTCTAAACGTGTTCGTCAGTCGCACAAACGCAGCGTCAAGACGATCACTAGCGAGCCTGGTTACTCGTTCCAGTTCATCGCCCGTTGTGGCGAACTCTTCCCGTGCAAGGGAGAGTGCCCTTCGGAACTTCTCGGTGCTACCCAGCAGTGCCAGGATAGACGTTTGAGTACGAATGGAGTTCAGGCCAAGCCTGTTCAGCGTTGCCGTAACGTCCCCGCCTCCGTCTCGGACAGCGCGTAGACCCTCTACCAGCTTCAGGAAGGCTTCGGTCGGATCGTTCTTGAATAGTTCTTGCAGGGCCTTGACGCTTCCAGTTCCGATTATCTGATTGAAGTTCTGGGCATCCTCACCAGTACTTCTCAGAGCGTCAGAGATGGCTTTCATCGTGGTGATGATTGCCGTTCGGCCACGTTCCGGCGGTACACTAACTCGGGCAAGTGCGGTTGCAAGAGCCGCAGCGTCAGCGGAGGTAACACCGAAGGCTGCCGACGCAGCAGCAACCTCAATCGTAGTTTTGAGGATGGTGCTTTCCAGCGCCTCGAAGTTGTTACCCAGCTTCAGTACGGTAGAGGCCAGCCTGTCAACCTTGCCGATGCCCTCACCAGTGATGTTGAGCACACGAGCCAGTTGTAGAGCGGTCTGCTCGAAGCTACCTCGGAGAGACGGTGCAGCGTCGGCAAGTCTGGTTACCGTGTCTGCGAACTTTAGGATGTCGCTCCTTCCCTTAACGCCAAGCTGACCAGCGATACCGGCCACTTGCAGCAGCTGGTCTGTGGTGGCAACCGAGTTGCTGGCAATGGATAGGAGTTCGTCTGAGAGGTCTTGTAGGTCTCTACCCGTCAGGTTGGTCGTCTTCGAGATGTTGACCAGTGCTGTCTCGAACTCACGAATCGGCTTGATGAGTTGAACAACAGATCTTTGCAGAAATGAGAACACCAAGAATCCAGCGCCAACATTGAGGATGTTGGCCCTGAATGTACGCATCTTGGCTCCTAGGGTAGTGATGGAAGAGACCGTGCGTCGAATAGCACCGACAGCGCCCCCAGCAGCACTACCGACGAATGACAACGCACGGCCAAACGCAGTTACTCTGGCAGGATTAAGCCTTGATTCAAGACGCTTAGTCCGCACCTGGAGTTGCTCTATGGAGCGGGCTGCCTGAAGGGCGGACTTTGTCAGCGCTTCTATGCTTCTACCCGTTCCAGTACGCTCTATCTGGCTAAGTGCTTTGGCTACAGCCCTCAGCTTGGCTGCGTCGACCCGTGACAGTTCGGTTAGTGCCACGGCGAAGTTTGATATCGACTTCGGGCGGAACCTTACGCCGGAGAAGGCCGAGAGGCCCTGCCCAAGCTGACGCATCGAGTTGGAAATGTCAACCAGCTTTTGGCCGCTCAAGTTTGAGATCTGCCGTAGCGCCTTTGAAAGGTTGCTTATAGCGGTTGGTGACGTGCCGACCTTAGTTGGCATCGCTTGTAGCGCGGCACTAAGGGCTCGCATACCTGCAGCCGCTTCTGTTACCTTCCCACCATTTATCCTGCTAATGGCCGCCAGCGACTTCGCAAGGTTACTAATAGCGGCGGGGGACGTACCAGCCTTGGCAGGCATCGCTTGTAGCGCGGCACCAAGGGCGCGCATGCCCTTGGATGACTCCGCTACCTTCCCGCCGTTTATCTTGCTGATAGCTTCCAGCGACTTCGCAAGGTTGCTAATAGCGGCGGGGGACGTACCAGCCTTGGCAGGCATCGATCGAAGTGCCGCACCCAGTGCTCGCACACCTTTGGCTGACTCCGCTACCTGCCCACCGTTTATCGCGCTGATAGCTACCAGCGATTTCGCAAGGTTGCCAAGAGTGGCTGGACGCAGTCCAGCCGCCCCCTTCAGGGTGTCCATCGCTGGCCCAAGGGCCGCAATAGCTGTAGTAACTCTAGTTAGCTTAGCCCCATCCACGCGACTAAGCTCTTGCAGTGATGTTGCTAGTGACGCTATAGCCCTAGAAGGCAGTGCGCGAGTTGGCAGTGAATTAAGTACCTTCGATAGGTTCGAGACTGACGCCATCGTCGTCCGCACACGGACGTAGTTTACCTTGTCCAGCTGCGACATGGCGTCGACGATGTCGCGGATACCCAGCGCCGTACCCGGATTGATGCGTGCCTTTGAGATGGCCTTGACTGACGCTTCGAGTGCCGTAAGCTCGCCTTTTGCGCGCTTGATATCGGCAGTGTCAATCTTGATTGATAGTGTAGCGATGTCGGCCATCTATTTCTTCCTGCCTTTCTTCAGTTGTTTATCCCTCTCCTTAGACGCGAATAGTCTGTATCGCAGATCAACGTCAAAGAGCAGATCGGATTCCCATATTGTCAGACAGGTCTGGTTGACATACTGCCAGCAAATCAGGTCATGATGATTGATAGCAGTTGGGCCAGCTTCTGTGTAGTTCCTGGTCGCGTTGAGTTCGCTGAATACTCCCCACAACCACTCTAGCTCGTCTGGGCAAGGTATCCGTTGCTCGGCCTCTTCCCTGGCCTTTTCCTTCACAGTGGCGCTTGCGAAGGCGGAATTCCTTACCTGATTCTCGTTCGTTTCTACGGAGGCACCAGAACCGCCCTTCGCTGACAGCTTGAATTGCTGTTCAGCGAAGGAGCGGAACTCCGACATCAGTCCCCCAGGTACTGGGCGCGGTCACGGATGAACTCGAAGACCTGATCCGTAATCCACGGGTAGTCTTCGTAGAGCATCCTGACGTTTTCCGGGGTAAACTCAAGCTCATCTCCGTTAAGGATGATGTTCTCGATATCACGGGTACATGCCACAAGCATGGCGTACACAGCGGACTCGGCACTCTTCGAGGCGATAGCCTTGTTAGCGTTGGATTGACCCATACGCTTGGCATGGCGCTGGAAGGCATCGGAGTCAGCCCCGAGGAGCTTAATACGCATCGGCTTCTCCTGGTCGAAGTCGTCAGCGTACAGAGGCTCCCCGGCGGGGGACATGAGGTGCATCCACTTGCCTTCGTTGGCAACGGACTTGGTATCAAACTTTGAAAGGTCCATGGTTACTGGGGTGTTGCTGGGGTTATGGAATCAATCAGGCGTCGTAGTTGACGTTGACAATCTTGATCGCGGACTCTCCGTTGTTCCCTTCAAGAGCCCGGAATGGCATCTCCATGGTGATCGGGCCCTCCTGGGGCGGATCGATAGTGCCACCGTTGTACTTGACGTTAGGGCAAGAGATGGCGAGTAGGGCTCCGTCGTTGTTTGGATCGCGAAGCACAACGAGTAGACGCGATGGCGTCTCCTCTACGAACTTGTTATACTGCGTAGGACCGGCGAAGAAGACACTCATCGTGCCCTCAACCTGGCACGTTGCGTCGAAGACACAGTCAGCAAACTTAGATCCGATGCGAGCCTCGGTAGTCCTGTTGTTGTTGATAGTGAACTCGACAGAGGTAACAATAGCCAGGGCAGTGCCACCTTCAAAGACCGCACCGTCGAATGCAGCGTATACGGGAGTGCTCCCAGGTGCTGTTGGTGAGTCGAAGAAGGTAGCAGTAGCCTCATTGGTGTCTGTCGACATACCAAGGGACGCAGTAGAGATGAACTCTACTGTGCCGGTAGCGATGGCCTCTGGGCTGATGCTGATATTCAGCGAGTTACCTACGCAGTTGACGAAGGTTTCGCTGATGTAATCACCACCAGTCGTATCTGGGCTGAAAACGCGCTCAAGTACGTAGGCGCGTGGGACGCCATTGCCGATGGTCATGGCCTCAGCCCTGTAGACAGAAGTGCTTAGATCTGAAGCGCCTGTAGCCTTATCACACGTAAGGCTAGAGTTGGCGTTGTAGCTGTTGCTGGTTACGACCTGGGCATTACCATCTGCATAAAGCACATCGCCAAAGCTGGCCGTCCCCGACGAAAGGTTGTACCCACCTGAGGCAGAGCCACCTGAAACGGTTACGCTCGCTCCAGCGACGGCATTCTCAAGCACTGCCTGCATGAGCATCTTTTGCCCACCGTCGTATGGTGCTGTACCAGCAGGCGTATCCTTTGGGCTTGCAATCTCGAAGCCAAGTGAAGCGGTAGCCGTTGTGAAGCCGTGCCTTACGTCCGACTGCATTCGGCTGGTTCGTACCTCCTCTGTCTCCAGAAGGTTCTTCTCAAGCGAGAGCGAACGTTCGGTTAGGCGAAGTACTTGCGCCTCGGTAGTATCGTCGGCTACTGAGCCGTTTTCTACAGCTTTGTAAGTTTCATTGCCCCACGCAGTCGTTGTGTTTGCCACGTCGGCCTGTTGTCCGCCATCAAGTTCCTTGGCGACGACCCGGACCTTGATCCCTGAGTAGATTCCAGACATAGTAGTTATCCCTAGCTAGGTTGTTTAGAAGTAGTTAACTGATCAGCAGTTTTGCGCGCAAGCCGATCAGTGGTTTATGCATTACCCGTATCAATAGCTGACACGTCAGAATCGAACGTGCAGATACGGATGGCCGATTCTCCGGCAGAGCCCTCAAGTGCCCTAAATGGCATCTCCATGGTAACCGGCCCCTCTTGGGGAGGATCAATGGTGCCACCAGTGAACTTGACTCGTGGGAAGTAAATAGAAGCGTAGGTGCGCGACGTGGCAGAAGGCCCTTTCAGGTGTACAATGATCTCGACTACTTCCTCGTCAACGAACTTGTTGTAGAGGGTTTTGTTCTCGAAGAACACGGACATAGTGCCCTCTACTTGACAGGTTGCATCGAATACAGCTGGTGAGAACTTAGAGCCTACCCTAGCCTCGGTAGTCCTGTTGTTGTTGACAGTGAACTCGATCGACGTGACGACTGCCAGGATGGAGGTTGTACGGTCGCCATTCTCATCGAACTCGTTTGAGAAGATTGCCCCATCGAAGGCCGCGAACGGTGACAGGGCGCTCACAGGAGTGGGGTCGAGGGTGGGGTTTTTCGACGTGGCGCTCATCGCATCGCTTCCACTGCCGAGAAACTCAACCGTTCCACCAACAATTGCTTCTGGCGAAATCGAGACATTGAGCGTATTCCCGACCATGCCATAGAAGGACTCATACTGGGGAGTGTCTAGGTCAGTGAACTGCCGCTCAATCGTGTAGGTCTGAAAGGCACCGTTGCCAATCTCGTTCTTCCTAGCAACTATAACTGATATTGGAGTGCCGGTTGAACCATCAAACGGCGCACGATCACTAACTGTTATCACATCGGGGTCGCCACTTGCATCAATGTCAAGGACTACGCATGAACCAGTGATAACCCCAGTGTTGGTCCTAAATGCGATAAGTAGGTCACCGATGCTGATGGAGGCTGCGTCACCATCTGCGACCCAGATATCCCCAAAGCCGGTGGCAGTTTCGCCTGAATGGCTACTGGTTATATCAATGGCGTTATCCGTATAGACCTCGTCTGTGATGCTGTCCAGAACAGCATCAATCAGCTGCGTGTGACCCTGGGCCACCCACTCGAACCCAATGCTTGCCGAGGCAGTCGTGAAGCCGTGACGGACATCGCGCTGCATGCGGCTAGTGCGGACCTCCTCAGACTCCAGGAGGTTCTTCTCAAGGTTCACATTCCTCTCGGTGGCTCGCACGACGTGGTAGCCGTCACCAAGGGTGACGAACTCGGCCGTGTTGGTTCCGGTGAGTGCGGAGCCTGTATAGGAGGTGCCCATATTGGTAGCGGTGGGCAGCTGACGAAGACGCTGGTCCGTGTAGAGTTTGAAGTTGTCGTCATCAACACGGCGGATGTAGTAGGAGTTGCCGTCTAGGTCGGCGCTCTCGTCGGTGTTGCCTCCGTCAATAGTCAGAGTGACGTAGTCTCCGGTGACGAAACCGTGGTCGGTAAGGTTCACGTTCACAACGCCGTTCGCGTCGGTCGATACTGCAGCGCCAGCGATGTCCTTGTTAGCGATGGCAGCGCCAGAGGCGTCGAAGGAAGTGTACGCCGTCGACTCGGGGGCCATGACGACGAGTGTTTTCGTTCCAGAAGCGAGTGAAGCCATGATTGTGTGTTTGGTGGGTTACCTATGGGTTATTTGCGTTGAAAGACCTCCACAGGCACGCAACGGTCTTGACCCGCCATGCCGTGTTTGCTCTGTTTTGTTGAAGTGGTAGCCTGAAGGTGCGATAGATTGTGGCCTCTGTCTCACCGTTGGACACCCCGGTCACGGGGGCGAGGTGTTCAACCAGTGCGTCGGCAAGGTCATCGGCCTCCTCCGTTCCTGCTGTTACAGGCGTCCAGATAGCAAGCTCGTATGCTCCATCAGCCTGATTTTGCCCGGTAGCTGTCTGCCTCTCAGTCTGCACGACGAGGCGCTCGCTGACCCACAGTGTGCCGTCATCCGGGTCGGGAGGCGTGAATGGTCGATTCTCCCACGCGATCAAGCCGCTATCACTCAGCGCATACATCTGGCTGAGTTCGAGAGCCTTGCTGCGTAGGGCAGACCGTAGTTCACGCTCCTTAAGCATTAGTTCTCCTGGATAGCTCGCGCTATGATCTGATTTATGGAGCCTTTGAAGGCCTCGTAAGCAACAAGCATGACACCCTCGGGGCTCGTTGCGGCGAGTTGCGTGAACTCGATATCACCGGCATACGGCGTGCTGTTCGAGATGTAGATTGCACTATCGTCGGCGTCGAAGTCGAGATAGACTTGGTTGTACATGGCGTCAGTCTCAACACCTCCGCGCCCAGCAATCTCGCCGCCGTCACCGACTCCTCCGATAGATATCCCCGGCCTACCCGGCCCTTCCCTCATCTTACGATCACGCGGCGGTTCGGCCGTCGTGTCCGGGACGTTCACATTCGCACGGAATGATGCCTTGTACTGCCCTGTATACACGGGTGACTGGATCATGATCCTATCTGCAAGGTCATAGCCCAGTTCGACCGCGACATTCTCCATTTTGTCAACGGTCTTCTCTAGGAACTGCTGTAGAACCTTGTTGGGATCAGCCACGTATCACCACCTCGTAGAGCGCAGTTTGATCGCCACTCCATACCTCGAAAGTAGTCACTACTTTGAACGTGCGGTTGGCGATGGTCAGGGAGATGGTCTTATTCGTTGCTGGAGTTAGGTCCAGCCCGGCGTCGTCCGCGTCTTTGGCAGACACGAACACAGTTAGATCGGTTCCTACGACACCAGCGGACTCACCTGTGAGCGCGGTCTTGTACTGAACGCGGCTCGGCGGCGATACCTTTATACTGTATGTCAGTGACTCTTCTGATTCAGTGCCCGTAACTGGGTTGTAGGAACCGTGTGTTACGACGGTAAACGTGGCTGCGTTAGTGGTGAACAGCCCGATAACGTCGGATGCGACAGATCTGAGAGATGTATCGAGCATCCCCATCAGACCCTCCAAAGCGGAATCACCTTGGATCCGCGAGTTGCAAGCGCAGTTGGCGCGCCGAGGTGCGATACCATTGACATCACGGTGTCGGAGATGATGTCCTCGGTGTTACTGGTCTCAACTGCGACAGAGATCGGCCCTAGCGTAACTCGTGAGAAACCTTGGCTCACCAGTGACGGCTCCGTCAGGGTGTCGCCCTGTAGAAGCCGCAAAGCCAGTTCGCAGGTTGCGTTCTTGATCTCTTCTGGAACCTCTTCTTCGTCATAGACGTAGCCATCGCGGTCATACGCGCTATACCGAGGCCAGCGAAGCCGTTGGTCCTCGTCCAGGATGCTCCCGAACCAGTTGAAGTACTCGTCCAGCATGGAGGTTGCCTGGATTAGCGCTTTCTCCTTCTGGCTACCGCTAAGCCGCGTGATCGCCTCCTCGTCCGACAGATCTTGTGACAAAGCTGGCGACACTGTCAAGTGAGTCAGACCCTCGCTGAAGCTGGTCGCCGTCACGGTGTAGATCGTGTCGTGACTCGCCATGGAGATCCGACACCCCACCGTGAATGAACCAGTCCCAGTCCCGTTCACGACTACCACGGTGTCCCCCTCCCCGTTCTCGTTTTGATGGCCGCCGTGTTCTGCCAGTGTTACGGTGTAGCCCTCGGCGTCGGGGGTAGCTGCGGCGTTGTCCCATGCAGTCGTGTAGAGTCGAGTTTGGTCGAAATACAGATCAGCCTCGGCCACGGTTACGTAGCTATTCGCAGTAGTGCTTCTGGGTGCAACCGGGATGAGGATCGGCATATCAGTGGGCTACCAAGACGTATGCACAGTTGGCTGACGTTGAGGATTCTTCGATCGTCACGGTGTACATGTTGACGCCGTCAAGAACCAGATCCGAGAGTCCGCCAGTAGACTTCATTTGGATAGCGTCAGAGGCACCGGCATAGTTGGTGATGCTTACGGTAAATTCCCCGTCAGTCGCCACGACACGTAGGTATGAAGCTCCGGAACTACCTATGCCGTAAGTTGTGTCAGGGCGTGCAAAGTTGTAGGACATGCTCTGGCCTGCGTTCAGGCGCGTAACATTGTGCGACCTGACCTTGCTGTCCTTCCCTACGACGTTTACGGCGTCACTGCGCTTTATCACTTCTAGAACTCCTCAGCTTGCTTACGCTTGCGGGTCTTCTTGACGGCGGGGGTCTTCTCCGCAGCGGGCACCTCGGCAGCCTCAGCAGGCTCCTCAGCTGGTTTTGCTTCTTGCTTGACGGGCTCGGCCACAAGTAGCTTGCCGTCCTTGGTGCATTTACGCATCCCGGGCTCTACCCAGTCATCGCGTGTGTACAGGACTTGTCCCGACTCTGTTAGGTAGTAGTTGCAGTTCATGGTTACTCTTTGAGGATAAAGTTGGCTATGGCTGTAATGACGATCGCAGCTATGCTGGCAATCACGGTTGACTGACCCTTTAGGATCGCGAACTCTTCACGTGTTTTACCATGCTCATCACGTATCTCATCTCTGAACTCATCGAAGCGAGTTATTAGGTCAGATCGATCGTCACTAAGCTGGTTTCTAAGGCCATGTACTTCGTCCTTCAGATCGTCAATACTCTTTAGGACGTAGACACTGTTAGTCTGCCAGTCTGTCCCACGCTGCATTACTTCAAGCTCCTTTTACCAGAGCACTTCCAGCGTTTCCTTGACAGACGAAGTGGGGAGTTGGGGTCTTTTGCAGCTTCCGGGTGCATCTGTAGCTGCCCGTAGCTTCGAGCACAATACGCATCACCTCTGGATGTCCCGGGAGCAACATTAGCGCCCTTCTGACCGTAGCTGACCTTCTTACCCGAGGCCGTCCGCTTGACGCGAGCCTTACCCTTGGCTGGCTTGTTGTTCTTACCAGCCATGGGTCATTGCTCCTGTGGCTGTTCCCTGCGCTTCCTGGATCTATCAGCTGCAAGGTATCCTGTAAGTGCCACCCCAACGGCTGCGATCAGAAGACCCACATCGGCAAGCTGCCACCCGTCGTCCAAGATCTCGACAAGTGCAGTACCGAAGAGAGCCAGTGCCGCGCCCAAGCCCGCGATAGTTGTGTTCCTGTCAGTCATAGTTGAGTGGGGGTTGGGAGTTGAGGTAAGTTGATCTGCTTATTGGTCAGTTGGAGAGGGCGGCGAGCCGCCCCGAGTATCAGCTGACGTCGGTGTATCGTTTGCCTCGCAGGATCAGGGAAATCAGGGGTTGGTTACCCCCGAACTGCTCCACGAGTTGTTTTTGGGTAGGACGCTCGCCCTTGGGGAGAGCGTAGAGTCGGCGCATCTCTCGCACCTGCTCGTCTGTGTAGATCCGCTTCTCGCGGCGGGCCTCCTTGATGCTCATCATCATGATCTCGCGCTTCTCCGGGTCGGCCCAACGCTCGGCGGTTGCCTTGCCCACGTTTTCCCTCCAGGTGGGGTGAGTGGCGCGGGTCTCCAGCTGCCGCCGGATCTTGTCGGGGTCACGGTTGATCTCGGCCATACGGTTGTTCCGCTCGATGCAGTTGGGGTGCTCGACAGCGGTGCGTCGGTTCTGCTCAACACGGGCGGGGTCGTCGTACTGGCGGCGGTTGCCTTCCGCGTTGTTGGCCCACCAGTCGGGATTTGCGAGCCGCTTCTTGGCAGCCCCGGCTTGGCGCTGGGGCTCGTCGGGGTCGGCCTTGCGGCGCTCCCAGGACTCGGCAATCTTCTGCCGGGACTCCTCGGAGTACTCCTGGCCGGTCTCGCCCCCCGTCTTCAGGTTCAGGCAGAGGGGGTCACCCATGACCTCGGGGGTTACCAGAGCGGCCTCGGCGGCAGCGGCCTCCTCCCGCGTATCGAACACGTCGATGATGGTCTTGGCCCAGGCGTCGGGACGCTTGCGGACCTTGGAGCGGATGATTCGGCCACTGCCCATGTAGCGATCCTTCTCGGGGGAGCAGGGGCAGGAGCGGAGGCCGAGGTAATACTCGCCAGTACTGGGGCAGTCCAGGCGGTACACGTAGTGGGAAGTCTTGTTCTTCATGCCCATAGTATAGCACACTAGGAGCATCTTGTGTGACGTCAGCTTAGTTTTTCAAGAGCGGTTTCCCCAGGTGGGGAGTGGCGGGCTGACCCGGCCCAAGCCGGGCCAGCCTACCTAAGGTAGCGTAGAATAGCGACTTACGTCGCTATTCTTACTTCATCAGACCCCGGCTACGATGCAGCCAAGCTCGGGACGGACGACGACGCCTCCATACAAGATGTCAAAAGAGAAACGATCTCTTTTGTGTTCCGCGACAACTTCGAGGCGCAGGGTGAGCCCGGAGACGGGGTCAACTGCGGTCTCGGAGATCACGGCGGGGTGGGTCGCACGCTGGATGGGACGGGTCGCGAAGGCGATGGCGTCACGGTGGAAGCACAGGTTGTGTGCGAACGCACCTTCATAGTCAACAGTGAATGCCTCGTTGTCGACCACGGGCTCAACCAGCCCGGTGGTCAGGGTCAGTGCGGTTGCCGTCGCGGATGCGATTCGGTACGAGGTGTCGTGGTTGGCAAAGGTGATGTAAGTGCCAGCCGCGAAAGGCGTGGTCGTGGTGTCTACCGTGATGACCTTGGTTCCCTTGGGGTAACCGTCTCCGTTGTTAACAGCGGTGGCGGTGCCAGCGGGCGTGACAGCTGCGGTGTTACCGATGTTCTGATCCATCACGAAGCCCATGCCGAGGCGACGCTCGATACGACCTTCCATGATCGCGGCGGCACCAACACCGAACTGAGCGTTGTGGAAAGCCTCAAGCTCAAGAGCAGCAGCTTCGGCCTCGGGGTTGAAGACGAAGTAGCGGTCGCTGAGCGGGGCAAGCTGCTTGTTCAGCTGCTTACGAGCGCGGGTCGCGTGAGCGAGGCCGCTGCTGCCACCGAAGGGATCGACGATGTCGGTCTCAGTGGCCTTGACAGCGATGCCGTCCCCGCCCAGTGCAATACGGGTGCCGAAACCGGCAGCCCCTAGGCCGATGATGTAGTTGTCGACCGCGTTCGCGAGGGCCTTGACGGCCTCAGAGGCGACCATGGGAAGGGTGCCAGCCTGGACCTCCATGCGCTCCTTGTCGCTCATGTAGAAGGCAGCTTCCTTCCACTGAGAGAGAGGAAGAGAAACGGAGGTCGGGCTGATGTTGCTTGCCGCATCAGTCGGAGCGGTGGTCCCGGCGACCACGTCCGAAGCGGTGACGGCGGACGGCAGGGGGATGTCGATGCTTGAGCCCTGCATACCAGCCATACGCTCGTAAGCGCGGTTAACAAGCTGGGGCATCCGCGCATTTTCGCGAAGCGCCATAAGTCCCTGAGCCAGCAGCTGGGGGATTACGTTGTCTAGAGTGTTGCCTGTGTAAGCCATGATAGATACGTTTAGTTAGCCCAGGTGGGCCGAGTTGTCGAGTTGACCCCTAGGCCACTAATCACCTTTGGGGCTGAAGTTGTCTTTGAGTTGTATCAGCCCAGCGGGGCTGGCCCCTCCCGGCAACGGCTGGGAGCAGAGGTGACGTGCTGTCGCAGATCACAGGGCTCTGGTTGTGGTAGCCCAAACAGCGCATAACTGGTGGGCTACTGCCCACCAGTATATCAAATAACGGCAAAGTAGTGGGGCATTGAGTGCCACATGCTGGGCAATTTCCTTGGGGTCAATAGAGGGGGCCGTGGCTCTCACCACGGCCCCCAAGTCCAACATCAACCAGAGCCCCCAACCAGGGGTCTAGGGTTCTAATAGCTTATAGAAGCATGATCAGGCGGCCAACGCTGACCGCCACATTGATGATAGACGACTCAACAAAGCGGAGGACAGTGCCGGACACAGCGGAACTGGTCGTTGAAGCGAGATTGGCCTTAACGGCCTTCAGGGCCTGCTCCGCGAATTCCGTGTCCTCGCCCTTGAGGCGTGCGGACAGGATCATGGCGCCAAGCTCAAGAGCTTTGGCGGCGTATTCCTGCGTCTCTTCGGAATCATCCGACAGCGACACGAGGAGCTGATTGAGCTTCTCCTTCTCGGATGAGAGGAATTCCTCAAGCTCCCGCTCGGCACCTTTCTGCAGGTCTTCCATGTCGCTCATTTGCCGAAGCCCTCCTCGGCGGCCTCGATGCGGAGCAGCCATGATTCAAGCAGCGCGGTGAGTGCTACACCGTTGATACCCGTGAACGATGGATCGTTCTCGGGATCCTCGTCGGCAAGCAGGACCAGCTGCGGAGCCAGAGCCTCGTAGGTTGCACGATCAGCCGCCACGTACTCCTGAGCGGGCATACGGCATGACGCGCACAGCAGTAGCGATAGAGCTAGGTACTTCATCAATCGATCTCCTTCACAACACGCATCTTGCCCGACGCGATGTCGGCAAGGTTCGCGCTGATGGCGTCCATGTCGCCTGACTGTACGACCTTTTCACGCCTTGAGGTAGCGCCGTCACCGCCACCGGCACCACCGCCAGTGTTGGGCTCGAAGAGGAAGTCCATCTGGGTTACCATGCGATCGACGTACTCGATCGGGCTCATCGGATCACCTGTCTCGCCAATCATGGTGGAATCGCGCAGGGTCAGACGACCTTTCTCATCGGTCGTCCAGTCTCGCGTGACCTGCGACTCCATGAGCTGTCGCGCTTGTGGGCGCAGGCGGAGGCCGCGCTCGCTCATCAGGATGTCCATCTGTTGACGGGCTTGCGAGGTGGCAAACTTGTCGCGAAGTTGGTTGTAGTTCTTCTCAAGCTCGCTGTACGCAGCAGACTTCGCCTCGAACATCGAATTCTTCTCATCGAGAATGCGGGCGGTGCGGCGCTTTACGACCTCGTCAATTTGACCAGAGGCGATCAGCTGACGCTCTTCGTCCTCCTGAACGCGGGCAAGCTGCTCACGGAACTTCTGAAACTGCTCCGGGTCTACGCCCTCGAATTGCTTCTGGAGGCGACCGTACTCTGTCCGCATCTGGTCCAGTTCGGCCTTGAGTTGGCGGTTGTTGTCCCGGAACTCGTCTACGCGCTCGTCCTTGACGACGTATTCGTCTGACAGGACGTAGCCGTCAGCCGTCTTCTCATACATGCCGCGAGCGGCTTCAGGGATATCTTCTTCTGTTTCGTAGTGCTTCTTAAGTGCCATGTTACTCATGGGGTTGTTAGGGCATTTTTGGCATCGCGACGTGCAATGGAAGGGCGTGCCGTAAACGGAGTGTTACTCGGACTCGGTCTGAGAGTCCCCATCATCGGAGTCGTCGTCATCCACTTCGGTGGAATCGTCCATCTCCTCACGATCGAGCGGCTGGGGCTCGCCTCGATCAGTGTTTCTGTCTGCATACAGCGCCTCTATCTCGTCCTCATCGCGCCAGTTTTCGGGGTACATCTCCCCGCGAGAGAGGTTGTAGCGATAAACGGCGTGGCTCATGAGACCAGCTTGAACCTGTTGCATGAGGGCCGTCAGCATCTGGGGGGATAGCCCCTCGACACCGAAGTCAGTGTTCAGCCGAACTTCAGATTCACCGCTGAGACCCATCATGTACGTCACGTCATCGAGGACTTTCTTGAGTCCACGGCTGACGTTGTCAGCGATACGGGCGAGCACTGACCCCTCGCCGCTGTGACGCAGTTTCACTGTTTCAGCTGCCTCGGCGGCTGACGCTGGAGCTTGCTCTTCGAGTAGGCGAGCACCAAGGGCCGCCATACGCCGCTCCTTGCGGTCCATCTGCTCACGTATGGCCCCCAGGCCAGCGCCCGAGAACTCCAGATAGCCAGCTCTAGCGTCTGGTTGGTCGGTGATCCATGCAGCGCCCGATCCAATGTACATGGATCCCTGGAAGTCGAACCCGGCAGCCCACGGTTGTGGCAGCGCGGTGAAGTGAAGACCGTGCTCCATGTCCGCGCTGTTTCGATAGTGGGAGAAGTTGACTACAGTCAGGTCAAGCAGCGGCGGCTTTGATGGCCTACACTGCAGATCACCGTAGTTGAAGATGGTGAACGGAATGTAGTCGAAGCGCCTACCGCCACGGCCAGTCGGGACGATCACGTCTGTGAGGTTGTAATCGCTCTCGACGGCAGTACCAAGCTCCGTCTGCACGACGACCTCGTCCCATACCTCTTGGAAGTAAACTGGGGACGCTACGGGTAGATTTCGCCCGGTGTACGGGACACCAGCATCAGACGGGTCACCAAGCCGCAGAACACGGATTCGCTCCAGGTTCCGGTCAAGGCGCTCCTCCCAGTAACCGGTGTCCTCGATGAGCACCACGGTGGCGCACATGCGGCGGCCCTTGTGGCGCATCTCCTGCCAGTTGATGATGTTCTCGGCGCGGTACAGGGCCACCATCGGGTCACCACCGCCCTCCTCCGAGTCCACGAGAGCGCCCAGACGCCCTACGCCTACAACCTCGTCCAGAATCTTGGTGACGATCTCCTCAAACGACTCGAAGCCGCTACCGACGTACTTGAGCACTCCGCCCGGCACCGGTGTCGATACCCTGGGCGGCCTGCGTAGGATTGCACCTACAAGGCCGTCTCGCGTTCTAGCCGTAGCGTTATGGAACGAGGCTCGCTTCTTGTAAGCCGTATAGGAGGCCAGATTCGCGTTGGCGTGACTGTGGGTTTGACCAGCCAGAGGGGGTAGATACTCCCTATCCCTGGGCTGCTCCTTTACCTTATCCTCGCCGTCAATAGCGTCACGCTGGCGAATCCACTTATCGATCCAGTATGTGTAGTCCGGATGCCTCCCTTGCGGGTATTCCTGCGCGAAGTTCTGGTACATGGCGACTAGTTGGGAAGGTGGGTATTGGACGCTAGTATTATAACAGGAACTTGATATCCAGTGTTAGAAACCATGTACCTCGGCAGTGGACCCGGATGGGCGTAGGGCTGGGAATAGGTACACCACGGGGTAGTCACGGGCGTCAAGCAGGTGGGACAGAGCCTTCTGGCTGTCCCTGTGGCGAAACTCGTGGGCAAACTGAAGCTGATAACGGATCATGCGGGTGCAACGTGGGTCCATTGTCAGCCGCACTCCCTGCGGCCCATCTGACAGCATCGCATTGACTGAGTTCCAGCGGTCACGTAGCGGCGGGTTGCCTCTAGGGTTCTTCTTGACTATGAATCCGGCCTCTCTGAGCCAGTCATAGTCAGTGCGTCCGCCCGGAGAGTTGGTGCTTCGCCCGGCATTAGAGTCCGGGAACACCTCACGCAGAGGGGAGGTGATCATCACAACGTCATCATCGTTCTTTCGGCAAATTGGCAGCACAGGGCCCGTTGTGCCGTATGTACTCATAAGAATGGCAGCCATCTCTTGAGTATCGCTGTTCTCAAGCTCGATCTCGTCGATGTAGTGCATGTGCGGTCTTGGGCCAGTTGTGTACCAGAAGACCGTTGCCGCATATGGTGACACGTTGAAGTCCAGCCCAGCTGCCAGCCTAGCGTCGTGAGGCATCTCGATGCGCCTCACGTTCTTCTCCCGATCGAAGGAGTAGTAAACCATGCCCTTTGCTAGGTTTACGAACTTACCGTGTAGGTATGCCTCAGCAACTTTGGGGTCAAACGACTTGATGAGGCTCTCGATGTAGTCGCGTGGAAGCGCCTTGTTCTCAAGCGTACTCCCGACGACTACGCCGACATCGTATTTGTCGCGCATCTCGCCTTCCGCCAGATCCGCTCCCCAGCCCATTTGCTCTGGGGTTTGCAGGTACACAAACCCTCCTGAAGCTACTACTGAATGCGTATCCGGTATGTAGAAGTCATACGTCTGCTGCTCCGGTTTCTCCCACAGGCGGTTGAACTTGGCCCAGTAGTATCCAAGCTGTACGAACTCATCCAATTCGCCAACTGCGTCGGTGTATTCCTCCGGCTCTAGTTCTCGTATGCAGTCGATGACGTGTTGCGCGTCCGAGTACGTGGATGACTTACCGGAGGACGTCAGCATTCGGCGTTTGAAGCAGCCCGAACGCTTGCGCGCCCAATAGGGTTCCGGCCACTCAATGTCCGTATCGGGGATGATCGCTCGCAACCACTGCCCAAGCCCGGGAACACGGTCGTTGCGCGGTGGACGTACTGGCATATCCGCGACACGCTCCTTGATATCGCTCTGTAGCCTGGAGCAGCCGATCGTGATGTTCTCGGAGAAGCGAGCAAGGCCTACGCTCTCCAAGGTCAGGTTGATTTTAGCTGACTCGATGTACATCTTGCACATGATGCCAGCGTTAAGAAGCATCGATTGCAAGTCCTGAGTCTCACCCAACGCCCTGAATGTTATCTTCAGAGAGGGTACGCCCGGCTTATCTGGTCCGGCTACCGTACGGTTATACAGGCGACCGTGATAGAGGCGCGCACCCAGGTAGGCCATCACAAGATGACGCGGCATGCGCCCGACGAATACCGGCATTCTCCTGGATGGAGCCGTGTATGAGGTGTCAAGCCCGACGCTGCGGAGGAAGTCGAGCACATCTTCATCGTCAGCCGTTATGTGCTTGCCGTCTGACGAGAACGACCTCCCACACAGCCCGTGTTTGAGAATGTGCTCCTCGCACTCATCACCACGGGCCTTCCAGAACCCGCGCCCAGTACCTATGGTCGTGATATATCCAAGCGTTTTGGCGTCTGATTCCGTCATTTCAACACCAAAACGCTCCATGATGGGGTCATAACTGCCCCATATTTCAGCGCCCAGGCTGACGGCGATGTGATCCCCCTGCTCCACCTGCCGCAGATGTGCGTACTTGCGTGCCCGCGAGTGTACGCGCTTGAACTCTGGGCGGTTATCGGAGTTTAGCGTCAGAACCGGATGATCCGGCGTACAACGTATCCTCTGCCCCGTTGAGATGAGGAAATCTACGACATCATCGACGCCATTGTTGTAGAAATGCGTTGCCTTGTGGAATTTATCGCCTACTCCAAGTACGTTTACGTCGATGTCTTTGCGTTCTTTGTCTTCCGTCCCAGGATCGTAGAACTCGATCGGAACAAGCCCATCCTCCGTCCATACACGTGTGCCGGAAGCTACACATCCAGTGATGTTGACTTCACGTCGCCGCGACTTGGGATGCCGGGATCGAACGGTCATCTGCTCGAAGACCTCGATATCCATCAGGAATGCCTCATCTAGCCATGCGGCGGCCAAGTTAGGCCCCTTCAGGCGGCTAGGATCGTCACCCGTATAGACGTAGATAAGTCCTTTAACTGGTTTCGCACCCTTTGCACGATATGTTATGTGGAACTCGTGCGGCGATGCTTTTATCTGCTTCCATTCGATCAGGGCTGGGACACGCCCTGCCTGCTGAAACAGGTCACGATCCCACCAGTACTGGTGCCAGGACTTCAGGGAGTCCAGAAGGCTCTCGATGGTCGGGATGATCGTGGTTCTAGCCATCGGGAAGGTAGGCGCGACAGCCGCTACGGGTATCCCGTTGTTCTGTAGTGCCAACGCAATGATGCGCTTTGCGCCGCTGAGGCTCTTCCCGGAGCCGTACCCTCCAACGTAGATCTTGATGAAGTTGTCCAGCTGCCACCAGTCGCGCTGCGGCCTCCACATGCCCCCTCTGAGTATCGGGTACGTGTTGGCGTCGGTTAGTTCGTCGCCAAGTATGGGCTCATCGGTGTAGAACAGCCCGTTTGATGGCGGAAGAACGAGACGGCTACCTTCTCGCAAGGTCTTGCCATTGTCTAGCATATGTATAGCGGGTGTGGGTTACGCTTCTGGGTGGCAACTACCCCTGATGTGGCACCTTGCATTGTAACATCGTTATGTCATCTGTGGTATGTCGTTAGCATGGACTACAGCAGACAGGCAGACGAGCCAATGGTGCCGCCCAATTCGCGTCGGATAGGCTTGCACAGATCCCACGCCTGTGCTAGACTGGTGTGGTCGAGCAGCGGGCCATTCGCTGTAC
>Ga0180430_10001084_pt1 | contig 27654 bp, 9 predicted proteins | sample SS_ome_9_FD_132999 | JGI IMG/M metagenome (GOLD analysis project Ga0180430, IMG submission 132999) | Hypersaline lake sediment archaeal communities from the Salton Sea, California, USA - SS_1_S_2 metaG | ecosystem: Environmental > Aquatic > Non-marine Saline and Alkaline > Hypersaline > Sediment... | reverse complement strand
TCGTCGGTCTGCGGCGAATCCTCCACCGGCGCACCGCCCTGACTGTCGCCCACCAGGTCGGGATGGTGGATTACGGTGCTTCGATCGCAGAGATCATTCACAACAGCGCGGATCTCGCCGCCGTCGACGAACACGCCCTGTGCGCGAACCGGCAGCGACTGGCCCGGCTTGAGCAGCAGCATGTCACCCTTTCCGACGAGCGATTCGGCTCCGTTCTGATCGAGGATAATGCGGCTTTCAACGCGGGACGCCACTCGAAAGCTGATGCGGCAGGGCATGTTGGCCTTGATCAGGCCGGTGACGACCTTGACGCTGGGCCGCTGGGTGGCCAGCACAAGATGAATGCCGACGGCCCGGGCCTTCTGGGCGATGCGAATTATGTGCCCCTCGACGTCCTTGCTGGCGGTCATAATAAGATCCGCCAACTCGTCGACGACAACGACATAGTACGGCATGCGCGTCGAGACAGGAGGCGTCTGCTCGGCTTGTTCGCTATTTTCGCCGGTCTGCGGCTGGGGCGTTTCGACGCCCAGCAGACGGCGCCGTTCCTCCTCGTCCAGTTCGTTGAATTCCGAGATATGCCGCACGCGGGCGTCCCGCAGCAAAGCGTATCGCTTGTCCATTTCGTCAGTGGCCCATTCCAGGATACCCGCCGCCCGGCTCATGTCGCTTACCGGCGGGCACAGGATATGCGGAATGCCGTCGTAGACCGCCATCTCGACCATTTTCGGATCGACCAGTACCAACCTGACCTCCGTCGGACGCCGCATCACCATCAGACTCAGAAGCATCGCGTTGATGCAGACGCTCTTGCCCGATCCGGTTGTCCCGGCGATCAGCAGGTGCGGCATCGACGCCAGGTCCGCCACGATCGATTCGCCGCCGGCGTCCTTGCCCAGGCAAACCGGCAGTTCCATGGACTCCGGGTCGACAGCGTCGGGGGCCAGCATCCCGCGGATGCGAACGACCTGCCGGCGTTTGTTCGGCAGTTCGATCCCGATCGTGTCCCGACCCGGCAGCGGGGAGACGATACGCACTGAAGGAGTCGCCAGCGCTCGTGCGATGTCTTCGCTCAGGGCGGTGACTCGGGAGACCTTGACTCCGGGGGCCAGCGACAGCTCGATCAGCGTTACGACCGGTCCGACCTGGTGGTCCACTACTTCGGCGTCGACCCCGAACGCCGTGAGCGTATTCCGGATCACTTCACAGCGCCGCGTCGCTTCGGCCTGTTCAGATTCGTTGTCGTCCTCAGGCGCCTCGGCCAGAAGCTCCAGCGCAGGCAACTCGAAATCCTCTTCGTATCCCGGCCCGGACGGAAGCTCCGGTCCTTGCGGCTCTGTCGACCGAGCCTCCTGAGCTCCGGCTCTGTCCTGGAGGATTCGCGTGATTTCGGCCACTATCGCTCGCCTGTCGCCGCCGAGGTGCTCGGGCGTTTGGGCCGCGGGGGCCTGGATCGGCGTCGAGATCGAAGCCGGGGCCGCCTCCTTCGGCTCCGGATCGTCTTGGGCGGCCCTCCTTTCGCGGGATTCGCGGATCATTTCGCGTATCTTCTCGCTCACGGCAAGCCAGGCGCGTTTGCAGAGCCGCAACGGGATGAATATCAACCGCCCCGCTGTCATGATGACGCCGACGATAGCCGCCATCGCGACGATGATCCAGCCGCCCGACTGGGCGAACTGCGATTGCAGGAAACCGCCGACAGAAGATCCGAGCAGGCCCGGAGGACCTAACGCCGAGCCGCTCGAGCCGTCGGATTCCAGCAGAAAGGCGCCGGCGGCGGTTGCGGCCATCAGCAGACAAACGCCGCCGGTCCTGAGCGGCAGGGATCGAATCCTTCCATGAATCGCCAGCCCCAGGGCTCCTATCGTCACAAACGCCAGGCCAACGCAGGAAGCGCCGCCGAGAGACCAGAGCAGCCCATGGGCCGTATAGGCGCCCACGACTCCCGCGGCGTTGGATATCTCCTCGCTCGACTTGACGCGCGACACCGCCACCGAATGAACGCGGGGCGTCATATCGACCGTTGGGGCCGAGGCGATTCCGGGCCGCGACGAAGGCTGGGACTCTGACGTCGCGGGCACGATCACCTGCTCAGTGATATGCTCGATCGTCACCACGCTGGCCGGCGGATCGGTCGGGTTGTAGCTCAAGAGGCTCATCCACGCCAAAGCGGCGATCCCCGCAGCGACAACCGCCAGGCTGTATCGCCAATGCCACTTCAGGGGCCCGCCTGCCTTGGCGCGGGTCTTGCGTTGGCGTCTGGGCGCCGGTTTGGCTGCGGTCTTCTTCCTCGTTTTCCTGGCCATAAGCTCCCTGGTCGGCATCTATGCAGGCCTTCGCCGTCGGGCCGAGTCAGCGGCCGGACTGCAAAGGGCTAAGTGAGACTGCATCGCATGGGCGGGAAAAAGACGCATCGCCCAGCAGTATGTTTACTCTGGAGCGATCAAAGTGTCAATAATCGACTTTTTGTAACGTCCGATCCCGCACGGCCCAGGGGCTCGCCGAGATTCGGGATTATCAGGAGCTTGTAATTCACTTCAAGCCCAACTAAATTAACCGCCATATAACTAGTCCCCGTATCGTTATGCAGTTGATGAGACCCACGCAAAGGAGAGATTCCGACATGTATAAATCGATCCTCTTTTCGGCAATCGCGCTTGCACTGCTGATCGGCCCGTCGGTCGCGGTCGAAAAGCCCTCGAAAAAGCTCCCCCCCGCCGTCGACCCGTCGGAGATGAAGAAACTCAAAGCGTCCCAATGGACCGTCCCCGGCGTCGGAGTGGCGATGCGCCTGATCCCCGCCGGGACGTTCACAATGGGCTCGCCGACCGGCGAACTGTCCCGCAAGGCCGACGAGACCCAACACGAGGTCACGATCTCCAGGCCGTTCTACATGGCGATCTACGAGACCCGCCAGCGCGAGTACTACCCGCTGATGATCCGTCCTGACTTCGATCTCGAGGCGTGGGGCTATCAGCGAGGTCCGCTGCACGAAGGGGCGGCGTGGACGTATCGCTCGCTGATGAACGGGCGTCGCATCAGCGGCGGCTCGGCGTACCCGGGAATTGCCCGCACGGATCTGAACCCGATGGAGTGCGTCACCTGGGACAAGGCGATGGACTACTGCGGGAAGCTCACCTCAGCCGAACGCGCCGCGGGGCGGCTGCCCAGGGGATACGTCTATCGCCTGCCGACCGAGGCCGAATGGGAATACGCCTGCCGGGCCGGCACGACGACGCCCTACAGCTTCAAAGGCGACTACGGCAATGTCGGCGTCTTGAGCACCTACATGTGCCTCAGCAAGGACGGAGGCTACAAGGCCTTCGCCACATCGCCGACCCCCGACAACCGCCAGCCGAATGCCTGGGGCCTGTACGACATGCACGGCAACGTGTTCGAGTGGTGCCTGGACTGGTACGGCCCGTATCCCAGCGGCGCGGTCAAAGATCCCGTGGGGCCGGACTCCGGAACCGAGCGGGTCGCACGCGGCGGCGGCGTGCTGCCGTTCCCGCCGGGGCGCGGCTCACTGGACAAACTCGTCCACCCGCATTTCCGCAGCGCCGGGCGGTACCGTTTCCCGGCTCGAACGGGCCACCAGATCAACCTCGGTTTCCGTATCGTACTGGGACCCGAGATCAAGACACCCGACGCCGAAAAGCCCGCCAAGTAGGAACGAAAGGTCAAACTTATGCGTTACATGCGATTTGCAGTCCTTGTCCTCCTGGCCGCTTCGGCGGTATGCCTCGGGACATCCCAATGCCATGCGGCCAAACCGGGAGGCAAACAGGCCGGAGCCTATGACTTCTTCGAACTGTCGCGCTATCCCGTCGAAGGCAAGCTGCGACCGTGGGTGGAACTATACAAGGTCAAGCTCGACGGCGACGGCGATCCGAAGAAGTACGATCGGCGCACCGTCAAGTGGTGGCCCCGCAAAGGCGTGGACTTCACCGAACTGACCGACGGGATGATCCTGCGTGAGTGGACCCTGGCGCCCAGCGCCATGGACGCCCAATGCACAGCAGGCGTCGTCGGCGAAAAGGAGACTAAGGAACTTGATTCGCTGAGCCTGGAGCCGAACGCCGGATCGAGTTTCATCCGCCGCGTGCGGGGATACCTCACACCCGCCGAGTCGGGGTGGTGCACCTTCAAGATTGCCGCCGACGACGAGGGATACGTCTACCTCAGCAGCGACGAGACCCCCGAGGCCGCCAGGGCGGTATGCTACCAGAAGCTCAAAGTCTACGCCGGACAGTGGACGACATTCCCCACGCAGATCTCGGCTCCGCAGAAGCTGGAAAAGGGCAAGAAGTACTACTACGAAATCGTACATATCGATCACAAATGGCGGGACCACTGCGACGTGGTCTGGTCCGGCGACACCCGCCCCGAAGGCCCGCTCAAGGGCGACGAGTTCTCCACGCTTGACGGCAGGAAGGGCAAGTTCGTCGTCGAGAAGTGGAATTTCAAATCGGGCGACGGCGAGCCCCGCCTCCCGGGCGTTCCCATGAAGTTCAAGGCGCACCTGGTGGGCTTCATGGGCCTGGGCAACGAACTGGGCGAGCCGTACGAGGGCGAGGAATTCGTCGCCCCGGGCGTTGTGCTGCGTCTGGCCGACGGGCGCAAGCGCGTCCTGCACCGCTGGCTCCTTAGTCGGGCCGACCAGCGGTTCGTCATGGACCTGTACGTCAAGGAAATGAAGAGGATCCGCGCGACGCTCGACCAGACCGAATACACAGGCGGAGAAGGCCCGGCCCCTCTCGGAAGGGAGCTGTACACCTCGCCCCACTTCGTCTTCAGCTACGCCGCCGGACCGGAGGGGGAGGATCCCAAGGCGAAGGCTCTCCGCGACAAGTTCAATCGCTCGGCGCTGGCGGGCGCCGAATACTGGTACGCCTACCTCGAGCACGGCGGGCACCTGATGCAGTACTGGGACCGCGAGGACAAACGCAAACATAACGTCCATGTCGGCGGCGGAAACGGAGGCGGATACGGCGGGTGCAGCGTCGGAGGCGTAAGCGCCCTTCCGATCGCGCTGTATCACGAATACTGCCACGGTTTCCAACTCTGGTGGTTCGGTCATCCGGAGATATTCTGCGACTTCGGCCAGATGCTCGGCACCGGCGGGGCCAGGATAGAAAAATCGTGGAACAACGTGCGGCGACCCTATCGCAGCGCGCTTCACGGGGCGTATCCCACGTGCCTGTTCCTGTCGGTCCTCGGCGAGGATCCCAACTGGGGATACTGCTCGGTGGTCGCCATGCCCAAATCGGATTCCGAGCAGAACTTCTTCCAGACCCTGTCTCGCGTCGCCGAGCAGCGCGGCATGACCGCCAAAGGCATCCCCGGCGCCGGCGACATCGTCGGCGACTACGGGGCGCGGCTGGCGGAGTTCGATTCGCAGAACCACGAACTTCTCAAATCGACCTGGCTGTCGGTCGCCAGGGACTATGTCGAAGCAATGGACGTCGGCAAGGGTCAGTACCGCATCGTGTGGGACAAGGCGCCCGAGTCGTACGGGACCAACGTGATACGACTGATCGCCGACCCCGGCGCAAAGGCGATCACCGTCGACTTCCAGGGCTATCACGATCCGACGACCTACAGCGACTGGCGTGCGTGCATCGCGGCGGTCGACAAAGACGGCCTGACTCGCTACAGCGACATGTGGAACAAGGGCGCAATGTCAATGCCTCGGAAAGAAGGCGACAGACGGTACTGGCTGACGGTGACCGCGGCGCCGACGGGCATCCTGAACATCCGCAGCCCGCTGCGGGTCTGCAGCGGAAACTGGTGTCCGCTGTATCCGTGGCGAATGACGCTGAAAGGCGCCCGGCCGGGCTCGCCGCACCGCATGCGGTTCGACGTCGACGACTACTTCGCCGCATACGGTCGGGCACAGACGCTGAACAGCATTGTCGCCGCCCCGCCGAACACCCCCGAGCGGAAGCTGTTTGTCGAGAAGACCCGAAAAGCCCGAGAAGCTGTGATCGCAAAGATTCCGAGCGTCAAGGACCCCTACCTGCGCCACCGACTGATGTCGACTGCAGCCGGAATGGACAGCGCCCTGCGCATCGCCGACGGCGCGCCGCATCCCAACGGCGGCGGATGGGTCGCCTCCACGGCGAAGGTCGCCCCGACTGCATATGTAGCGCCGGGCGCAATGGTGCTGGACTCCGCCGAGGTGCTCGACAACGCCCGTGTCGAAGAGTACGCGATCGTAAAGGACAGCGCCCGAATCTCCGGCTCGGCCCGCGCAGGCGGACAGGCGTTTGTCGGCGGCAAGACCACCCTGTCCCGGCACCAGCGAAACTGGCTGCCCGATCCGGGAACCGACGCCGGCCTGTGGCAAAACTACGCCATGGACGAAGAATCGGTGATGATGCTCGAGGACCGCTATCGCAGCCACGGAATCAAGAACGGTTACGTCGTCGGAGCCCCGAAACTGATCGTCGACGGCAAGCGCAGAGCGTTTCAATTCGACGGGAAGACCCAATATCTCGATCTCAATCCCCGCGCCGCGGACATGGGCCAAATCACGGTGGACATCGCCGTGCGACCTGATCGGGTCGGAGCGCAAACGCTGTTTGACTTCGGCTCGGACTCCGACAACTGCATGACGCTCGCGACAGACGCCGGCGGCAGACCGGTTTTCACCGCCACCGTGAGGGGCAAGACTGTTGTTAAACTTCCGATGACCGTCCCGCTTGCCGGAGGCGTATGGACTCGCCTTCGCGTGGAGATCGACGGCAAGCAGGCCGCTCTCTGGGCCAATGACAAACTGTCGGCCCGGAAGGCGTCTACGTTCCGCCCCGCCGACGTTTTCGCACCCGGCCTGCAGAAACGCAACTTCGCGGCCGTATCGCGAGACATGAAGGGACACTTCGCCGGAGCGATCGATTACGTGGTGATCTATCAGCGCGTCTACGGTGAGGCGTTTGCAAAGCTGCCGCCTCCGATCATGGACGCCAGCCGCAGGCCCACCCAGCGGTTCGCCGACGAACTTCTGTCGGACCGCCCTGCCCGGAAACGCTACGAGATCGAAAACAACCGCGCCGTTGCTGAGGCGATGGTCTACTACAGCAAGCTCGCAGAGGACGTCTACATCCGGCTGCATGAACTGCGCAACCGAGATCCCAACTGGCAAAAAGCCATCGCCAAGGCCAAGACTGACCTGGCCGATATGGGAAAAACGAAGAAGGACAAGAAGCCCAAGGCGCCGGTCAAGATCGCCGAACCCAGGGAGATTCCGATACCGCCGGAGTTGACGAAGCTCCGCAAGCAGCGGCAAGCTCTGCAGAAGAAACTCGCGACGTACGCGGAAAAGGAAAAGCAGGTTCGCCAGGGCCTGGCCGAATGGATCAAGAACATCAAGGACCCGAAGTACCTGGCGGTGAAGAAAGCCCAGGATGACTCTCAGAAGAAGCTCGAAGAGCTGCAAAAGCGGACTGAAGAGAGCTTTGCGGCAATGCCCGCCGAAGCGGAAAACAGGAAGAAGATCGCCGAACTGACCGCCGAGCGGGCCGGTCTGGAGGACGTCGTCAAGCGGATCAACAAGCAGATCGCCGACGCCGTGGCCAAGATGCCGGTCTACTGGGACACAAAGACAATCCAGGCCGAAAACCGGTTCCTGAGCCAGATGCGGATTCGGTACGAGGGCGAAATCGCCGGAGGCGGCGGCGGGTCCATACAGGCCTATCGCACACAGTGCGAGCGCCGCAAGCATATGGCCCAGACCCCCGAATACAAGAGAGCCCTGTGGATCGACGGCGAACTGGAGGTGCTCAAGGCGCTGTCTCCGATCTATCGCGAAATGCACATGGCCTCGGCCCGGGAGTACAACGAGTTGAATCGCAAACTCCAGGGCGCAGAGTCCCCGGGGCGCAAAGCCGGAGAAATCCTCAATCGCCTCAAGGAAGCCCGCAGCCGGAGCATCCTCGGGCCGGAGTATGAGAAACTGCAGGCCCGGCGCGCCGAGTTGGACAAGGAGATCAACCAACTCCAGCGCGACTACGACCAGAAACGCCGCCAGCGCGATCAGGAGATTCGCCGCCTGCGCGACGCGGCGACACAGACGGATCGCCGCAGTCAGGAAGTCCGCCGCGAGGAGATCAGGAAAGATCTGTTCGAAGCCTATAACAAGGCCGTCGAACCGTACTACGCCGAGTATCACAACGGCGTATCGTACCTCCGCAGCGCGATGCGGGGCTTCTACAACACGCCCTACTCGCAACACCTGAGAACCCAGGGCCTGGTCAGGAAGACCTATCGCTACCGCGACACGCCGGGCGGCGACATGCAGACGGCGATCGAGGCCTACCAGCCCAAGAACTGGGCGACCGACGTGCGCGCCTGGGATTGGCGCACGCGCTGGGAGAAGGACGGCACGATCTCCCAGTACCCGCTGACCCGACAGTGGCTCAAGCGAGTTCGCGGAGACGCCCCGGTAAATGTAGTTGAATGAGAGGCCCGCGAAAGCCGCGGACTACGAATACGCGTGGGGGTTCCAGGATTAGGATAATGACAAAACTTCTGGCCGCAACAGTTGCAGCAACGGTTGTTCTTTGCACCGGCGCGGCTGTCGCCGAGCACGACTACTACAAGAACCTCCGCTACCCGACAAAGCTCGCACCCGGCGTCGGACGCGACAAGGTCAGCCAGGAAGGCGGCCCCGACGCAAAGGGCTATCGGCGGAGGACCGTTCAATGGTGGCCCCGCAAAGGCCACGACATCGTCGAGATCCCCAAGGGGACGCCGCTGCGGACATGGACGCGAAACAAGGGCCGGAAGGACGCCGAATATCTCGCCGGTCTCTGCCGCAACTGGACGGCGTCCGATGGCGATACGTTCAAGGCCCACCTGATAGGATTCCGCGGGTTCGGAGTCGATACGTTCGACCCATGCCAGGAGTGCCTGCTGGCGCCGACTGCAATCCTGCGAATGGAAAACGGCGAGCGCCGCGGCGTGAACGTCTACAAACCGTACAGCCTGATGCTGAGCGCCGAAGACCACGCCTTCATACACAAGATCTGGAAGCGTGAGTTCCGGAAGATCACCGCGTCGGTCTCTCCGATCAAGTACGACGCCCCGCACCCGTGGCGCGATCCCAGGATGGTCGACGAGGTGAGGTCCGAGCATTTTCTAATCCGCTCGCCGGGCAAGACCGAGCACAAGACCCTCTGGTGGGTCCGCCCTCACGAGCCGAAGAAGCAGGCGTTGTTCCGCAAAGGCTCGATCGAATTCGCCGAGAACATGTGGTCCCACATCGAAGTAGCCGGCAGCACGATGCCCTACTGGCGATGCGGCGGCAAGCCGACGCCGTACGTCATCACCGTCCAGTTGACCGTGAGCGGCAACCTCGGCGGCGGCGGATACGCCCACTGCGGCCTGCGGGACAACGCCGGCGGTCCGCGAAACATTGGCCTGAGCCACGAGTTCTACCACGGACACCCCACCGGCGGATGGGATTTGTGGACGTTCGGCGAGACGACCTGCAACCAGGGCTCGCACTTCAACCTGCCCGGCGAGATGCTGATGTTCAGCAGCAACTTCGCCCATCCGTGGCGAAACGTCAACTGCACGCAGTACCAGTCGGCCCTGCTGTACGTCGCCCTGGGCGACAGCCCTCACTGGGGATACGGCGCCGCAAGCGTGATCGCGTCTCTGGCGTCGCTGGCCGAGCAGACGCCGTATCACACCATCGCACGACTGGGGCAGGAGCGGGGCCTGTGGAAAAACGGCGTCAAGGGATTCGGCGACTTCTTCGGCGAGTACGCAGCCCGCATGGCGACCTGCGACTTTGTGCTGCAGTATCCGCTGCGATCAAAATACGGCATGGCCTCGCTCAGCAGCCTCGAACCGGTCTACGGACGCCGCGGACGCTACCGGATCCCCAACGCCGAGGCTCCGGCGACATACGGATTCAACATCGTACGCCTGGTCCCCAGCGCCGGAGCAAAGGAGATCACAGTCGATTTCGAAGGTCTCTACGAGCCGCTGCAATACTCTGATTGGCGAGCGTGCATCGTGGCCGTCGACTCACGCGGCAGGGCCCGCTACAGCCCGCAGTTCAGCAAGGGCGAGATGACCCTGGAAATCCGGGAATCGGACAGGCATTTCTGGCTGACCGCAGCGGCCACGCCTTCGGCGATGCCGCTGTCGGAGACCAACTGGGCCGACGGAAAGGTCTCCCGCCCGGTGATGGAGTCGAACCTGATGGGCGCCCACACCCGCAGATATCCGTGGGAGGTCACGTTGACCGGCTGCCGACCCGGATCGCCCCACCGCCGCCAGGGCGACGTGATCAACTATGACGAGATGTATTCGATAAACAACGGCAACAGGTTCACCGACATTCCCATCCGCCACGAGACGCCGACCCCGCTGACCGACAGCGACGGGCCGCTGGTCCAGGAAAAGCTCAAGGACCTTGCCCGGCGCATCACCGCTTCGCGGGAGGCCTATCACGAAAAGGCGGGAAAACAGCCCGGCGGAAATTACGACTCGGGATACTGGTGGCAGCACCGCAAGGTCCAGATCCTCGGCGACATGGCCCGCCGCGTGAAGTTCCTGCAGCGAAACGCAGAGGGCAAGCGGCACTCCAACGGCGGCGGCTTCGTATCGGACAACTCGCGGGTCGCCAAGTCCGCCTACGTGGGACCAAACGCGATGGTGCTCGACGGAGCCCGAGTCGAAGGGGCCGCATGCGTCAAGGATCACGCGGTCGTGCTCGGAGACAAGACGATCGTTCGCGGCAATGCGAAGATCGGCGGAAAGGCGTGGGTATGCGGCGACCTGATCGTCGAAGGAAACGCCCGCATTCTCGAATCGGCGACGGTTATCACCGCCTGGCGCGAGCGCGACAAGCGGTTCGACGGACGGGCGAAGATCACCGGCTCGGCAGTCATCAAGGGCGAGCACGTTTTGAAGCTATGCTACGCCGACGATCAGACGATCACCGGCGGAGTAGTGATGGACTACACCCCCGGCGTTGACGGCACGATCTACTACTGGCTGCCGGGGTTCAAGAGCATCACAACCTACGTCCCTGGCGTCGAGAACCATGAAAACGGCGTATTCGACCGCGGAAGGATCTACAGGAACCACAAGCTCCATGACGGCAAGTACGCCGGCGCCCTGTACGCCGACTGGCGGTTCAACCAGCCCAAGACGACCATGCTGGAGGACTCGTACGTAAACAACAACGGCGTTCTCCGCGGCCGGCCGGCTTTCGGGCGAACCGCCGACGGCCGGCGCAAGTTCATCGCCTTCAACGGCAAGGACCAGTACGCCGAGGCGCCGTCGTCCGCGGCGGATTTCGGGGAGTTGACTGTCGACATGATGATCAACCGCTCAGGCGGCAAAGGCGGACGCCTCTTTGATTTCGGGACGGGCGATGACGAGTATTTTCAATTGTCGATCGACCCGCGAAACGGCAAGCCGATCCTGAGCGCCGAACACGGCGGAAAGAGCTTCAGTCTCACTTCCGCCCAAGGCTCCCCCGCCGGCAAGTGGGTGCAAGTTCGCGTCGAGATGGACGGTAAGACCGCGTCAATATTCATCAACGGCAAGCAGGCGGCCCGGGGCGCGTTTGCGTTCAGTCCGCGCGACGTATTCATCGGCGATCGCCCCGAAGGCAACTTCATCGCGTGCGGGCGCGGCAAGAGCGACTTCTTCGCCGGCAGGATCGATCACTTCCGCATATACCGAGCAGTGCACAAGGACTTCGACGCTCTCGGATCGGCTCCGTTTGCGATCACCCAGTTGCAGGAATGGTCCCAGGCCGATCAGCACAGAGCCGATCAGTGGGAAGCCAGGAAGAAGATCGCCGACGCCCGGCTGATGACCGGCAAGTACGGCCGGCTCCAGAAAGAGATTGAACAATGCAGTGCCGAGCAGATGCAGATACGCCGCAAACAGAATAATGTCGACGAACTGGAGGCTCGCGCCCGCCAGGCCGACGAACTGATCCGCGAAATGCATAAAGAGATTAACCAGACGTATCGGGCTCATGCGAACGTCGCGGAGATCGAGGAGGCCGTCGGGAAACTCCGCGAGAAAGCAAACGCTGTAGTCGCGAAGATCAGAGAAAATCCCGAGTACGTCAAGCTCGACGGGCAAGTGAAGGTCCGCGAAAAGCAGATGCATCAGGTCGACGCCCGGGTCCGGGCGATCCCGAAATTCAAGGCGATCGCCGACAAGATCCAGGCGGCCAACAAAACGATGGATTCGGCTCAGAAACGCATCAAGGCCCTGCCCAAGCCCGCTCAACTGTCCGACCGGATCAAGAAGGAGACCGACGGTCAGAAGAGACAGCAACTCCAGAAGGCCTTCAATACTCTCTCGCAGCAGCTCCTGGCCCAGGACGTCGAGTATCAAAGGGCAAGTATCGCCGCATCACGCCTCAATCGCGTGTTCCACAAGATGCTGCGGTACAAGGTCCGCAACGAGCGTCGCAAGGTCGAGTCCGAATTCAACGACCTCCGCAAGAGGCGCGACAAGATGCTCGCCGCACTGTCGGCCGCCGACGCCGACTACGCCAAGCTGCAGAAGGACATCGCCGCAAAGCAGAAGCTCCTGAGCGACATTCGAACCGGCGTGCGGAAGCGCATCGAATCGAAGGACGCCTACAGGAACGCCGAGGACAAACGCCGAGCGGCCAGGAAGGCTTTCGACCAGGCCAACCACGCATCTCGCCACCCGTCGGCCAATGAGAACAAGAGCGAAGCGATCAAGCGGCTCGACGCCCGGATCGCCAAATTGCGGCGGGAAGCTGATCCGATAAGGAACGCCGCGCTGAAAGCCGCCGGAGTCCTTGGCGACAATCCGTATCCCGGCTCCGAGGCCGCCGAGTTGTGGGATCATCAGCAGAACCTGACGCACCACACCACCGCCGACTGGGACACGAGAACCCGCGAAGAGATCGAAAACCGCGTCACGCCGGTATTCAAGAAGTGGCTCCTTCGCGTACGAGGATACTAGCGCCCAACTTAAGAGATAACCGGAGAATATCTGATGAAGAGAATCCTTATGCTCCTGACGTGCGCCGCAGCAGGCGTCTCAGCCGCCGCGGCCCAAGAGTACGACTACTTCCGCAACGCCCGCTTCCCGGGCAAACTGCGGGCCGACGTCAGCCTCGACAAGATCAGCCAGGGGCCTGACGCCGGCGGTTGGCCGGGACTTCGAGTAGTGCAATGGTGGCCCAAGCGAGGCGTCGACCTGGTCGACCCGCCCAAGGGCTCCCCGCTCCGCACGTGGACTATCCGCACGCCTGAAGAAGAGCCGCTGGTGGCTATGGGGCATCTGGCCAAGTGGTGGGACCCGACGCTCGAAGGCAGGAAGCAGTTCAAGGCCCACCTGCTGGGCTTTCGCGGCGTGGGCAGCGAGTTGGGCGATCCGTTCCAGCCCGAAGCGCTCAAGCGGGCTTTCGGCACGCACCGCAAGGGCTGGTGTCCGGCGGTGGTCCTGCGCCTGGCCGACGGACGCAAGCGATGCTTCACCGCCGGCAGCTTCTCCAATGACGACCAGGAGTATATCCTCAAGCTCTACGTCAAGGAGATCAAGCGGATTCACAGCACGCTCGAGAACCTCCCCCGCCCGACTTCGGCGAGCAAGAAAGCCCGCTGGCCCCAGGGCGAGATCTACAAGCCCGGCACGTTCCGGGTCGAGACCCAACACTTCGTGGTGTCCGCCGGCTCGCAGAGCCCGGTGGGCGCACACAGCCCCTGGGTCGACGCCTCGCGCAAGAAGGAGACCGCCCAGTACCGCAACGCCACGCTCGGAGTTTTCGAGGACTTCTGGGCCTACAACGAATACGCCGGCGCACTCATGCCTCACTGGAGCGGACCGGCCGATCGTTTCGTCCGCTACTTCGTCGACGTGCCGGGAACGATGCGCGACGGATTCGGCGAGATTCCCGGCTTCGCGGGCGGAGGCGGAGGCGGGTGCAGTATCCGACACGCCGCCTGGCACGCGCTGTTCCACGAATGGGGACACGGCGCCCGCGCCGGCGGCTGGGGCGTCGGCGGCGGCGAGACGTTCTGCGACGCATTCCAGCCGCTCGGCGACCCGACAGTCACGCAGAAGGCGAGCCACCAGGTGGACCGACCGTACAAGAACCTGTTCCACGGCGGATATCCCGGCGCGCTGATGTACATGATCATCGCCGACGATCCGAACTGGGGATACGCCTTCAGCGGCTCGATCGGCAGCCAGGGCGTGCGGCACGAGAACACGCCGATGCACACAATAGCGCGGATCGGCCGCGATCGCGGGATGTGGAAAAAAGGCGACGCAATCCGCGGCATGGGCGACCTGATTGCCCAATGGGCCTCCCGATTCGTCGAGTTCGACTGCGAAATGCAGGCCGGTTTCCGGCAGATGTTCGCCGCCCCGCTGCACCAGATACTCTATCCCCTCAACCGCAAAGAGGGACTCTACCGCTGCAACATGGCCGAGGCCCCCGAACCGTTCGGCTGCAACCATATCCTTCTGAAACCCGCGAAGGGCGCAAGCAGGATCACCGTGGACTTCCGAGGCCATTTCGACGCGGCGACCTACAGCGACTGGCGAGTCTGCATCGTCGCGGTGGACGCACAAGGCCGATGCCGATACTCGCCGCTGTGGAACCGGGGCGAGATGTCGCTAGACCTGCGAGAAGGCGATCAGCGTTATTGGCTGGTGGTGACCGCGACGCCTACGGCGCTGCTTCCGGCCGAGCCGGGGACCTCCCGGGCGGCGAACCTGCTGTACGAGCAGGACTACGCATACAGGTATCCGTACGACGTCAAGCTGACCGGATGCCGCCCGGGCGGGCGCAACCTGCCTGTCGGCGACCACGCCAACTTCAACCTGAACGGGCCGGACTACTACGCCACCAAAGCGATCACCGGCGGGCCTCGCGGACGATGCTACGACTGGCCCCATCCGTCGGACACGCCCCAGTACGCCGCGATGAAGGAGCGGCTTGAAACGATCATCGAGGACTGCCCGGCCTATTCGAAAATGCTCTTCGATCCAAAACTGTTCCCCGATCGCTTCAGTTGGTGGCACAACCGCATTCTCGTAGGCTCACTGTTCCAGGATCTCCGGGCAAGATACCTGCTGGACAACGCCGTCGGTTCGCGTCATCCCAACGGCGGCGGATGGGTCGCAAAAAGCTGCAAAGTCGCGCCGACGGCTTACGTCGGCCCCGACTGCATGGTGCTCGACGGCGCCCGGGTGCTGGACAGCGCGATCCTCGAAGACAACGCCGTGGTCAGCGGAAAGGACGTGGTGATCAAGGATCGCGCGCGTATCTTCGGCGGCGCGGTTGTCTGCGGAGCGGCGGAGGTCTCGGGCTTCGCACGGGTGTCCCGCAACATAAGCAATCGCCACCTTCACCTGACCTACAATCGCCAGGGGCATCCCAACGCCCCGGACTACGAAGTCAAGATATACCCGGACATGCCGATCAGCCGCACCGGCCCCGAGCGGAGAAACTACAACTACCTCGCGTCATACGTCGGACTCGAGGCGAACTACGGGATGGACCGCTCCGAGACCGTGCTGCTGGAGGACCTGTTCCAGGAGCGGGGCCAGGCGCTTGGGGAGTTGCTGTGCTACAACGGCGTTTTGTCGGGGCGGCCCGGATTCGTCGTCGACGGCGATCGCCGCGGCTACGCATTCAACGGCAAGAATCAGTACGCCGAGGCCGCCCCGATGATCGCGGATTTCGGCGTCATAACCGTTGACGCCGCGATCAAGCCCAGCGGCGGCGGCGAGCGAACCGTCTTCGATTTTGGGAGTTCCGCGGACAACTGCTTCAAACTTAGCGTGGGTCCCTCAGGCGCCGCGGCGCTTGTGACGATTGTCGGCGGCAAGAGAGCTTCGCTGACCGCCCCGGCGGTCCCCGCCGGCAAATGGACAACCGTCCGGGTCGAAATCGACGGGAAGACCGCCGGCATCTTCTACGACAACAGGAAGGTCGCCTCGCAGGCGTCGACATTCCGCCCGGTCGACGCTTTTCCCGCCGGATGCGTGAAGCGCAACTTCATCGCCGCAGACCGCAACGGCGGGAACTGCTTCCGGGGAGTTATCGACTACGTGCGGATCTACTCGGTGATTCACGAGGATTTCCGGAAAGACGGCATCGCACCCGAAGTCAGCTCTCGCCGCGTGGACAAGAGCTTCCCGCCCCGTTTCGAGGAGTTCAAGAAGCTCAACGCACAGCGGCTCAAGGCCTGGCGGGAGTCTCCGGCGGCCAAGGAGGCCCCGAGCGTCGATACGTCGCGAATGACCGCGTGGAGCCGACAGGTCGCCGAGATACGCAAGGAACGCGAGGGCCTCGGCAAGGAGAAGACCGCCGAACTGTCGAAGATCGCCGACGACTTCGAGAAGAAGTACAACCAGTTCCGCACCGAACTGGGCGAGAAGTTTGACGCCCGCCCGGACGTCAAGACCAAGCAGGCCAAAACGAAGGAACTGTCCGAACAGGCCGCCGCTATTCGCAAGGAGCTCGACGAGAAGAACACCGACCTGCCGGCCAAGCGAAAGCTCATGGACGATGCGCAGAAGGCTCTTCGGAAGATCGAGGACGAGGCCCGCAAATCCGTCCAGGACAAGACCGACGCGATCAACAAGCAGGTCGCCAAGCTCAACAAACAGTACAACGAGCTTGCCGCGGCGGCCAGGGCCGAGGACGCGGCGCACCAGGAGGCAAACAAGGCGGTTGAAGCGATGCGAAAGAAGCTCCGGGAACTGCCGAAGGAAACCTCCGCCGACAAGCGTAAGCGGATGCACGAGGAACTGAGGACTCTCGAGAGACACAGGCACACTGAAGAGCGCCGCGTAGTTTCAGCGCCTGAGATAGCCAAGCTGCGCAACGAGTCTAACGAGTTGCGCCGAAAGATGGACAGCATCCGCCGCCGTGCGGTCGACATCGCTCCCGGACGCAAGGAGGCGCAAGCCGAATACGAGGCCGCACGCGCAGCCTATCGCCAAGCCGAACAGCGCCGCTACGACGATCCCCGCATCCGGGCGTTGAACAAGCAGTTGGCCGCGGTCGACACCCGCCAGCAGCGCGACGAGTTCGTCCGCAAGAGCTCGATGAGCATGTTCATCGAGATGCGCAAGAAGCAGGCCGCTGTGAAAACCCACCAGCAGCGCGTCCAGATGCTCAACAACGCCGACGAGTACTACGGCATAGGCGCCTGGGGCTCGGGCAACTTCGACCGGGGAGTAGCCTCCTACCTGGCCCAGTACAGACAGTTCACGATCGTGGAGAACGAAAACACGCTTCAACAGGTCCTCGACGCTCAACAGAGCAAATGGGCCTCCGAGGTCAACTGGGACTCGCGAATGGAGTTCGAAGCCGACGATCCGAAAGAGATCGAGCCCCACCAGTTGCGATGGCTCAAGCGAGTCAAGCCGTACGCATACAAATAGAACCAGGATAAGACTCCCTGCAAGGAGATAAATGATTATGGCTATATCCAACCACTCGCCGCACCGCCGAAAGGCATACGCATTAGCGCTGATCTGCGCCGCATTGGGTTCGGCAAGCATCGCCGGGGTCGAGACAAGAACAGTCGCAGTCAGGAAGATCCGCCCGGCCAAACGGGAAAAGCTCGACGCAGCGGCGGTCAAATCTCTCAAGGCGCCGTCGTTCGTCGTGCCGAAGACCGGCGGCATCCGCATGATGCTCATCAAACCCGGCTCTTTCACGATGGGCAGCCCGGCCAATGAAGTCGGACGCGGTGATGACGAGACTCAACACAAAGTCACGATCTCAAAACCGTTTTACATGGCCCAGACCGAAACGACCCACGCTCAGTATCTGCCGATCATGAACCCGAATTTCAGACCGATTCTCGTTCGTCGCGGGCGGTACGGCTACTCGGTTCCGGAACTCCACCAGGGCGGTTCGTTCCTTACGATCGAACGACAGCGCCGGGACCTTTCGCGACGCGCGATGGACGGCATGACGTGGACAGACGCTGTGGAGTTCGGCAAGAAAGTCACCGCAATCGAACGCGCCGCGGGGCGACTGCCCAAGGGCTACGTCTATCGCCTGCCGACCGAGGCCGAGTGGGAATACGCCTGCCGCGCGGGCACAACCGGTTCGTTCAACGTCAAGGCCGACAAGATGCTCATGTTCGCCGTCTGCGGCGGTTTCGCCGGGTGCAACGGCGATCGGTTCTTCCTGCCTCCGCCGAGCCACGGCGACACGCCGCAGGAAGTCGCCGGAGCCCGAACGCCGAACGCATGGGGCCTGTACGACATGCACGGTAATCTGTACGAGTGGTGCCATGACTGGTACGGACCGTACCCCAAGGGTCCCGCCGCCGATCCGGTCGGCCCCCGCCAGCCGAGCATACCCAAACGCCGGGTCGCCAGGGGCGGATGCTTCCTGTCGGGACAGGCCGCACAGTACCTGCCCGATGTGCCGGGAGTGGCAGTCCGATACCTGCGTTCGGCGTCGCGAAACTGCTTCCGATACGATCACCAGATGCGAATCAACGGCGTGCGACTGGTGCTGGGGCCGGAATTGAAGTCGGGCGCGGTGAAGTAACAAGCGACAGCCCGAACCGACAACTCCGCAACGCCGAAGTGCGTAGCTTTGTGACTTGCGACCCGTTGACGTCTGTTGCCGTCGCGGGTATATTTTGGACTTTTACCGGTTTTGGGGATAGTGGGGTGGGAGTTTCCGTGATGTTGGAAGACAAACAGAAAGGTCGTGTGCTCGTAGTCGCAGTGGCGTTGACGTTCCTGTTTGGCGGCGCCGCCGCCGGAGCGTGGGGCGTACACAACTGGTGGCTCAAGCGGGTGGCGGACCCCAAATGGCTGGCCGCTCAGAACGCTTCGGGGGGCGCAGCCAATGCGCCGCCCGGCAAGCCGGCTGCGCCGGTCAGGATCGGCCGGGCCCGCCGCGAGTCGGTCAGGCCCGCCAAGTCGCTGGTGGGAAGACTCCACGAGATCCACCGGACGACGATCGGCAGCGAAGTCGAGGGCAAGGTCCTTGCGATGAACGTTGAGGAAGGTTCGCCGGTCGAGGCCGGCAAGACCGTACTGGCCAGTATCGACAAGACGTGGCTGCGGGTGGCCAAGGCCAAGCAGCAGGCCCGTATCGAGACGATTGGAGCCCAACTGCGCAAGGAGAAGGCCAACCTCGATCGTCTCGAGAAGTTCCGCAAGACTAACGTGACCACCGAGCGCGAATACAGCGATCAGTTGTCGGCCTACGAACAGAAGGTCGCCGAGCAGAAGGAGGCCCAGGCCGTCCTGGAGGACCTGGAGGAAAAGTGGAGTCGTCTGGACATCACCGCCCCGTTCTCCGGGTGGGTGATCAAGCGCCACGTGGAGGTCGGTCAGTGGCTCAGCCCCGGCTCGCCTGTGGTCGAAATCGTCAGCCGCGGCAGGATCTACGCCGAGATGAACGTGCCCGAATCGCTGGTGATCGGACTGGAGCGGGGAATGCCGATCAACGTGACGGTCGACGCCCTGGCCCAAACGTTCCCCGGCAAGATAGCGACCATCACGCCTTACGGCGCCACCGCGTCGCGGACATACCCGGTTCGGGTGGAGCTGTCGGACCAGGACGGTCTCCTGATGGTCGGCATGAGCACAACCGCGATCTTCCCCGCCGGGCGATCGCAGGAACGAATCACCATCTCCCGCGACGCGGTGCTGATCAAGCCCGACGGCGCCACGGTGTGGGTCGCAAAGAAGGGTCAACCGATGGAGGCCTGGCCGGTTTCCGTGGACGTCGTTACGCGACTGGGCTCGCGATACGCCGTAAAGACCATTGACCCCGCCGGCGACGAACTGCTGGCCCACGGGGCCCAGGTCATTATCGAGGGCGCAGAGCGGCTCAGGCCCGGACAGGCGATCCGGCACATGGACCCCGAACTGGCGGACGCCAAATGGCTCGCCGAAACCTCCGCCACACGCCCCGCGGCCCCGACCACGCGTCCGTCAGCCGCTTCGAACGGATCACCGCGATAACGCCGGGGGAGAGTTCACACAATGAATATCATCAGTTTTGCGATCGAAAACCCCGTGAAGGTCACCGTAGGCGTGATCCTGGTGCTGCTGTTCGGCGTGCTGGCGGTGACGGCGATTCCCGTTCAGATGACCCCGGACGTCGATCGCCCGCTGGTCCGCGTGACGACGATCTGGCCGGGACGAAGCCCCGAAGAAGTCGAACGATCGATCCTCCAGGAGCAGGAGGAGCAGCTCAAGACGATCCCCGGTCTGTCGAAGATGACCTCGACCGCCGAAGTCGGCGTGGCGCAGATCGAGATGGAGTTCAACATCAACGTTTCGATGGACCGGGCGCTCCAGGAGGTCTCCAACAAGCTCGACGAAGTGCCCGACTATCCCGACAACGTCGAGCGCCCGGTGATCAAGGCCTCCAGCAGCGCCGAGGAGAGCGTCATAGCCGTCTGTTTCGTCCAATCGGACCAACCGACCTACGACGTGGCGGAGTTCTACGACTACTTCGATCGCCACATCAAGCCGTACCTCGAACGGATCCCCGGCGTCTCGGAAGTCGATCTGAAAGGCGGACGGGAGCATGAAGTCCATATCCAGATCGACCCGTACGCCGTAGCCCGCCGCGGCCTGACCTGGGAGCAGATCCGCACCGCCCTGCGGATGGACAACATCAACGAATCGGCCGGCGATCTCAGCGACGGACGCCTCGACGTGCGCTACCGCGTGATCGGTCAGTACGACGCCCTGGACCGCATCCGCAAGGCCGTCATCCGCTACGACAGCGGCGCCCCCATCCGCATCGAAGACGTCGCACGCGTGACGCTCACGCTCGAGAAGAACACCCACTTCGACCGCTCCAAAGGCGCCAAGACCATGGGCCTGCTGCTGCGGCGCGAGACTGGCGCCAACGTCGTCAAGATCATGCGGGAGTTCCGCAAGCGGATCGCCGAGACCAACAAGCCCGGCGGACTGTGCGCACAGTTCCGGCACGATCGCTACAAGATCCGCATGCACATGATCTACGACGAGACCGAATACATCAACGACGCAATCGGACTGGTCACCAACAACATGCTGATCGGCGGCGCCCTGGCGGCGGTTATGCTGCTGCTGTTCCTTCGCAGCGTCAGACCGACCATGATCGTAGCGCTGGCGATACCGATATCCGTGGTCGGCACGTTTGTCGTGATGCACCTGGCCGGTCGGAACCTCAACGTGGTCTCGCTGGCGGGTCTTAGCTTCGCGGTGGGCATGGTCGTAGACAACGCCATCGTCGTGCTGGAGAACATCGACCGGCACCTCCACATGGGCGAAAAGCCGATTGTCGCCGCCTACCGCGGCACGAAAGAGGTCTGGGGCGCGATTCTCTCTTCAACGCTTACGACTATCGCGGTGTTCGCCCCGGTGCTCACCGTCAAGGAGGAGGCCGGGCAGTTGTTCTACGACATCGCACTGGCGGTGTGTGCGGCGGTGGGATTCTCGCTGATCGTCTCGATCACGGTCATTCCCGCCGCCGCGGCGGCCTGGCTCAAGCCCAAGGCCCGCAAACACGGGGTGTTGTGGGCGGCTTTTCACGGCCTGTTCGGCCTGGCGAGGACCGGCGACTGGCTCGGTCGAAAATACGCCCGCCTGATCCACACGCTCACGTTCCGCAGCGTTTCGGGCGTCTGGGCCAGGGTGGTGATTATCGCGCTTGTGACGGCGGCCAGCGTGATCGGGGCGATGTGGATGGTGCCCCCGGCCAGCTACCTGCCCAACGGCAACCGCAACTTCGTCCTGGCGATGATGTTCACCCCCCCGAGCTACTCCTACGAGCAGAACGTCCTGCTGGGCAACCGTGTCGAACAGCAGCTCAAGCCCTACTGGGAAGCGAAGAACGCCGCCGAAGCAACGGCGATCAAGCCGGTCTTCGACATGAAGGGCGATCGTGTCGAGCGGGTCGGAGCGATCGAGGAGATGATCGTGATCGTCTCGCGCGGACGCGTGTTCATGATCTGCCGCAGCCTCGACCCACAGCATCCGCGCGACCTGATCCCGATTCTGCAGAACATGATGAAGGAGCATCCCGGCTGCTACGGGTTCGCCATGCAGCCGTCGATCTTCGGTCGATTCGCCGGCGGCGACTCGGTCGACGTAGAACTGGTCGGAAACGACATGGAGAACCTGCGCCGCAGCGCCGAGGCGCTTCAGCAGCGGCTGTTCTCGCGATTCAGCCCGTTTTCAATACGAACCGACCCGCAGAGCTTCGAGCTGTCCGGGCCGGAACGCAGGATTGTGATCGACCAGATCCGCGCAAAGGAACTTGGGGTGAACGTTCAGTCGCTGGCCGTCGGCGTGCGCGGGCTGGTTGACGGCGCCGTCGTGGGCGACTTCAATTTCGAGGGCGACACGATCGACATCGTCCTGATCCGCGACCCGAAAATCCCATTGAGCCCCGAAGACCTGGCCAATGTCCCCCTGGCTGTCACGCGGAAGGACGGCAGCGCCATACACCTGCCGCTGAGCGACCTGGCGGATATCCGGCGGGCCGACGCGTCGAAGTCAATCAAGCGCGTCGAGCAGCAGCGGGCGATCACATTCACCGTCAACCCTCCCGAAACGATGGCGCTGGAGGAGGCCCGGATCGAAATCGAACAACTCGTCGAGCAGGCCCGCCTCGCCGGCGACATAGGCGCCGACGTGTCGGTGAAGTTTTCCGGAAACGCCGACCGACTGAGCCAGACTCAGCAGGCCCTGCTGGGCGAGTGGACCGGAGCCAATCTCGAATCGTTCATGAGCGTGGGATTCAGCCGATTCTTCCTGGCGCTGATCATCACCTTCCTCCTGATGGCCGCCCTGTTCGAAAGCTTCGTCTACCCGCTGGTGATCCTGTTTTCGGTGCCGATGGCGATGGTCGGCGGATTCCTCGGGCTCACTTTCGTGCGCTCGGCCCATCCCTCCCAGCAGTTGGACACCCTGACGATGCTGGGGTTCATCATCCTGATCGGAATCGTCGTCAACAACGCTATCCTGCTGGTTCACCAGGCGCTGAACTTCATGCGGGGCGTCGGCGAGGCCGAGGGCGACGTCTGCGAACCGCTCGATCCGAGACAGGCGATCGCCGAATCAGTTCGCACGCGAATCAGACCGATCCTGATGACCACCGCCACCAGCGTTTGCGGCATGCTGCCGCTGGTCATAGCTCCGGGATCAGGCAGCGAGATCTACCGCGGACTCGGCGGGGTGGTCGTCGGCGGCCTGAGCATCTCGACGATCTTCACCCTGCTGGTTGTGCCGCTGATGCTGAGCCTCGTCATAGACATCCGAATTGGCCTGGCCCGCCTCTTCGGGCGGGAGTTCAAGCAGTTGCCCACCCGCGTCGACGCATAAGCTCTGACAAATCAATCGAGCGGACGCACGCAGCCGCTTATCTGCGACCGCGCCGGCTTGAGAACCTGCTGCGTGCGTTTTCCTGGCTGGACGAGCCGCTGCTTGAGCGGCTCGATCTGCGACTCACAGCCCGCGCGCGGCTCGGCGTTTGAACCGTGCTGCGCGTCGGGCTCGTCGTGCGGGCCGGAGTCCGCGTTCGGGTCGGCGGGGCAACTCGAGTCGGAGGCCGGGGCGTCGTCCGAGATCTTGCGGGAGCTGGAGTCCGAACGGCGGGTCGTACAGGAGTCCGAGTCGTACTGCGCGTCGGGGGCGCAGTTCGGATCGGAGTCCGGCTGCGCGTCGGGGTACGCATCGTGCTCCGCGACGGCGCCGTGAAGCGCGTCGGAGTACGCGTCGTACTGCGTGTCGGGATCGCAGTTCGGCTCGGCGTCCGCGTTCGCGTCGGAGGCGTAATGCGCGTCGGGGTACGCGTCGTCGTACGAGGCGGCGTGAAAGTCGGCGTCCTGACCGTCGTGCGAGTCGGGGTACGCATCGTCGTTCGGGGTCCCGTAAAATTCGGAGTGCGCGTCGTACTACGCGTCGGGATCGCAGTGCGGCTCGGCGTCCTCGTTCGCGTCGGAGGCGTAATGCGCGTCGGGGTCCGCGTCGTCGTACGAGGCGGCGTGAAAGTCGGCGTCCTGACCGTCGTGCGAGTCGGGGTACGCCTCGTCGTTCGGGGTCCCGTAAAATTCGGAGTGCGCGTCGTACTACGCGTCGGGATCGCAGTGCGGCTCGGCGTCCTCGTTCGCGTCGGAGGCGTAATGCGGATCGGGGTCCGCGATGTTGCCCTGGGCGTCGTCGAAGTCGGCGTCCTGACCGTCGTGCGGCTGGGAGTACGGCCCGTCGTTCGCCCCGTCGTCCGACCGGCGGTTCGACCCGGAGTTCGGATTGTCGTTCGACCGGTGGTTCGGGTGGGAACCGTTATCCTGGATCCACTGCGACCGCGATCTCGATCATGCCCGCGATCACGATCCCGGTCATGCCCGCGGCTATGGCCATGGCCGTGATGAGAACTTCCTCTCGACCGTCCGGACGTCACTCCACGCCTGACCGATCCGCCAAGCCCAACGCCGATCCTCAATCCGCCGGACCCCAGCACAACCGACCCGTACGGACGCGAGCTTCTTGAGACGATCCGGCCGGAGTGGCGGCCGTAATGGCTGCTGACTCGGCGTCGGCAGGGATATCTGTGTCTGTAATGGCTGTGGAGTCTGTAGAACGTGGGGATCCTGAGGATCGGCAGGAATACGGTGGACCTCACGATCGTGGTTGTCGGCTCGTATATTGTCGTTGTCGGCTCGTATACTGTCGTTGTCGGCTCGAAGATCGTGGTTGTCGCCGCGGGGGCGGGTTTCACCGGCGTAACGTCCAGCCGGTACTCGCCGGTATCGTCATCGTCCTCGGCGCGGATCCGCAGCTTGAAGTACCGAACATCCTGATCGGCCCGAAGGGTCATGCTGCGTCCCCAGCGAGAGACGTCGAACTTGTCGACACGCCGCTCCTGCTCGTCGCCGGCCTGGACCCACAACTCGCCTTCAAGGGCCGTAGTCACGTTGCTGAATTTCAAGACGTACTCGCCGGTGCGATCGGGCGCGAACACCAGCCAGTCCTCATCATCGCGAGGGTAGATCGTGTGGAACTGCGGCGTGTTGTCGAGGATCCCGACTGCGACTTCCGCACGGTTGTCCGATTCGAACACATCCGGCCGGCGAACATGCGGCTCGGGATTCGCCGCGGTGCGGGTCTGCTTTATGCTCAGACTATACGCACCGGTGTTGTAGTCGTCATCGGCCTCGATCTTGAACTTGAAGTACCCGACGTTCGCATCAACTTCCAACGCCACTTCGCTTTCTCTGCCTCTGGGGATCTCGAATTCCTGGACTCGCTGCTCCTTGTCGCGCCCGCCCTGGACCCATATCTCCCCGTCGAGGTCGGCGGTGACGTTGGTGATTTGCAGCAAGTACTCGCCCGACTGCCTGGGTACGAACATTATCCAGTCTTCATCACCCTCAGTGAGACTGTGGACCTGCTCGGGCTGTCCGATGAATATCTGCATCGCCAGTTCGCGTTTGGAGTTTGGTTCGAATTCATCGTTCCCGCCGACCTGGAGCGCTTCGACGACCTGGGGCTTGTCGACAGGCTGCGGCTGGGCCGGATGCCGGGCCTGGGGGTCATCGAACTGGACGTGCAGAGTGACGCCGTTGAACTCGCCTGCCCCGATGAGCCCGATCTGCCACCACCCTGCGGCGGGGATCTCAAGGGCGATCCGTTCGCTGTTGTTGTTGGACTGGCTGCGGAAATCCCAGGAGGCCTTGTCTTCCTCGTATCTCCTGATGTACAGGTCGCAGTCGCCAGTTCCGCCGGAAGTGGTTACCACAAATCGCCTTGCATCGAGCGGCACGTATATGCGCCCCACCCACATGCTGTTGAAAGATCCGCTGAAACCGCCGATCGTCTGTCCGTTGCTGATTACTGTTTCTTCGGCCCCCGCCGTCGAGACAGCAGCCAGCATGACTATCATAACTGCTGCTGAAATCAGTGTGTTAAGTGGTGTCTTCATGATGCACCTTGCGTTTCTGCTGTCCTTGGCGGGGCCTCTGAGGCCCGATTAAGTGTCTTAACACCATGATTGTGCACCGACCGCACAATAGGTTACAGTTGCCGCCAAGACCGGACCGATAAATCATTTGCCCGCCTGAAGCACAATGCTGGAATCCGTTAGGGACTCCGCCGACGGTGCCCGACCCGGAACCCACAGCAGATGCGATTTGCCGCGTTTCTAATTCGGTATCGATGGCCCGCCCCCGGCGGTTCTGGCCCTGATAACGCTGGCCGCGACGACGGTTCTGCCCGGCATCCGGCTCGACTTCGCGCCGGAAACCGCACTTCGCGGCGAAGATGATCTGCTGTCGTACTCAAAGGAATTCAACGACACTTTCGGCCACAGCGACGGGATTCTGCTGGTTCTGCTCGATGCATCCGGAGCGGACGACACTCTGGCGCCGCCGGCCCTGGCGTGGCGGAGGAGCGTCGTGCGGCGAATGGAGACGATCGCGGAAATCGAGCGAATCGACGCGGTGGCGACCCTGCGGATTCCCACGGCGACCTGCTCCTCCTGCCGGCCTGCCTGACGCTCTTGTGGAAACCCAGCCGCCCCGCCGCAGCAAACGCCTGACGCCCCAAACACGATTGTTCCACGTGGAACATTCCTGCCGCCCGACCCGCGAAGTGCTTCTCAGCACCTTCTCAGGTCACAAGCGTGTGAAGCACCCCATCCTGTCACCCATACTCTGAATACTCCGAACCAGACCCATCGCCCGCGCATACTTCTATTCACCTAACCCCTTTCATATCAGCCCCTTACAACCACCACGTCACATCTTAACTTGACATACATCCAGGAACAAGATACTTCACAGCAAGACCTGTCCCGGCGCGCCTGTGAAGGCGTCTCAGAGCGGTGGTGTCCGGTCAGAACCGAGTGTATCGAACGGACATGACCCAAAAACGCTGGATCGATCCGACCGCCCCAGATCGGACGAATCGTTCTCCGTCTCGTCGGCGTTTGCTCTTGACGAGATTGGGATTAGGCGTCATATTGTCTCTGGTTGGCTCGGGCGCCATTTGCGGGCCTGAAACTAACGGGTGGAAGGGGTCGGACATATGAACCAGGTGAGAAACAGGGTCGCCGCCGGATGTTGCACGGGCGTCGAACGCTCAGGCTTGGCCAGCCGAATGAAGCTCCCGGCCAGTTCCTTGGCCGCCCTTGCGGCGCTCGTGGCCGCGGCCTGCACATTTCACCCCCAAGCGGCCCCCGCCCGGGAGCGACCCGCCGTGCGACTCCGCCTGCGGAAGGCGCTCGATATTACGCGGGAGATCGAGTCCAAGGCCCGCCATGGCGCGAAAGATGAACTTCGGGGTATCCCGCAGGCAATCCTTCCCGAGGACCGCTGCGAACCCGAGCAGATGCGTTTCCCACTGAAGACGGACGTACTCCGCTACCGGACAGCCCGACCGTGGACCCGCCATTACGCCGATCGCCGCAATCTTCGCTGGGTCAAACCGATAAAGGCCCCCGCGTGGCCCAAACCGGCTGACGCCGCCGAGCCGCCAGGCCCGAAGGGCCGCAAGGACCTGCCGCCAGGCAGGTCTTGGCCGGGGGCGTGAGCCCTCGTTGTACTACACATCTTCTTGGGTCTCTCTTCTCGTCTCGGGACCGAATAGTTTCCAGCAGCGGGCCATGTCGTGTACGCGCTGAAGACCGATCCATATCGT
>Ga0180430_10001081_pt1 | contig 27694 bp, 20 predicted proteins | sample SS_ome_9_FD_132999 | JGI IMG/M metagenome (GOLD analysis project Ga0180430, IMG submission 132999) | Hypersaline lake sediment archaeal communities from the Salton Sea, California, USA - SS_1_S_2 metaG | ecosystem: Environmental > Aquatic > Non-marine Saline and Alkaline > Hypersaline >... | reverse complement strand
GCTCGATCTCTGGATCATCTCGTCCGATCGCAATCACCCGCTCTGCGGCTGGCCGGCCGATCAGCCCGATCTCTTTTCGCGCCGTATGGCCGAGGGCGCTCTCATCAACGCGCTCATGGGCCACGCCAATGCCGACTTCTTCCTCTCCATCAACGTCGACGGAAAGGAACTGGGATACACCGCCGACAGCGCCAGGGAGATCCTCTCGCAGGGGGCTCCGAGCGCGCCGCTCCTTTTTTTCTCCTGCGACTCGGGAAACTTCGCGCGCGAGACACCCTGCATGGCAGAAAGCTTCCTCTTCTTCCACGCGGGACCGGTCGCCACCGTCGCGGCATCGACGAACAGCCACCCGCTCACCAACTACTTCACCGCCACCAGCATGGCGGCCGAACTCGGCGGACGCACCGCGCGCTACGGCGACCTCTGGCTCGACTCTCAAAAGAAGGCGCGCAACAGAGAGGTCAACTTCTTCACCGTCGTGGCCAACGAGCTCAAGGAGATCGAGGGCAAGCTAGAAGAAGAGATCGACGTGGACAAGCTCAAAGGGGACCAGCTCCTCATGTACGCCTTTCTCGGAGATCCCGCCACGCGGATCCGTTTGCCCGAAACGCTGCGCGGGAGTGTGGAGAAGAGAGACGACGGCTGGTTCTGGCGCGTCGACAAACCGATGGGCGCCACGGCGCTCGAGGTCGCCTTCCGTCTCGGGAAACCGCCCCTGCTGCGGCAGTTCGGCCGGTCGGCGAACCGCGACGAGGCGATGAGCCGGTTCGGCGACGCCAACGGCCAGCTCGGCTATTCGCTCCTCGACCCGCCGGCCAATGACGCCCCGTGGGAAGGCGTGGTCACGAAAAAGGGACTGCTCCGGCTCACGGCCACCGGCCCCGGTGTCTGCGCCACCGTGGTTTTCGAACTCCACTGATCAAACCACCGGGACAGTTCGATCGTCAGCCTATTGTGATGACCCGGTCGCATTCGAGAGTGAGCTTGAGCGTTTTTAGGGCGTCGTCGAAGGAGGAGGGATTGTTGCTCCAGTCGCCGCTCTTGACCTGCTCGATGAAGACGTCGTTTTCGTAGTCGTACATGTGATCCTGGTCCTGGTTGTAGTCCCAGGTGCCCTTCTTCTCCTTGACCACGAGCCGCCCCTCGGTGAGGGAGAGACGGTAGATTCGGCGCTCGCCGACAAAGACCATCTCGTTGCGCCATTCGTCGCCCACCCATGTGTGGACGTGGGAACAGAGCGCGCCGCACTCGAAACGGACGCTGAGCGCCACCACCTCGTCCACGGTGTAGCCCTCCTTCTTCGGCTCCACCGGGTTTCCCGCAAACCCGACGACCTCGGCCACCTCGCCGAAGATGTATCGGAGAAGGTCGAGATTGTGCGTCGCCTGGTCGACGAGCGCACCGCCCGACTGCTCCTTGTCGTAGAACCAGGGAGAAAGCTCCTTGGTCAGGCAGACGGGGCAGCCGTACATCGACTGGATCAGATGAACCCTGTCGTCGGCCACCGCCCTGCGCGCCTCGCGCGCCAGCGGCATCGAGCGGAAAACGAAACCGACCTGGACGCGCGCATCGCGGCGCCGGAGCTCGGCGGCGATCTCCTCGGCCACGGCCGCCCGTCGTTCGACCGGTTTTTCGCAGAAGACCGGGATGCCCCGGTCGGCACAGGCGAGGAGAGGCTCTTTGCGGATCGTCGACGGCGTGCAGAGATAGACCGCGTCGAGCTCGGTCCCCTTCAGCATCGTTTCGAAATCGCCGAATCCCTTGCCGCCAAAATCGTCGATCGCCTTCTGCAGCCTCACAGCGTCGGGATCGCAAAGGGCGACGATCTCCACGTCATCGCGCGTCGTGAGGTACTTGGCGTGCGTGTTTCCCGCCCAACCCATTGCGATGATTCCAATCTTGAGCATATCAGGCCACCTCCTCGAAGAGTTTCTTGAGATAGTCCACGGTGCGCGCGATGTCGCGCTTCTGCTCCGCCCCCTCGATCTCCCGCTCGATGATGAACTCCCCGTCGTAGCCGAGCGCGTCCAGCCGCCTCACCAGTTCGGGAAAATCGACGGCGCCCTCCCCCACGGGAACTTCCTCGCCGAGCTTCATCGGATCGGTGGGGTAAAAACCATCCTTGGCGTGAACGTTGCGCACGTACTTTCCAAACATCTCGAGCGCGTCGACGGGGTTGGCTTTTCCGTAAAGGATGAGATTCGCCGGATCGAGGTTGAGGCCGAGGTTGCCCGTCCCCACCACCTCGATGGTGCGCAGCATGGCGACGGGCGTTTCCTGCCCCGTTTCGAACCAGAACTCGAGGTCGAGAGTCTTGTAATACTCGGCCACCTCGCGCACGGCGTTCACGAGATCGTCAAAGGCCGGATCGGTCGGATTCTCCGGTATGAACCCGAGGTGGGTGATCGCCGCCCGCACTCCGAGCGCCTTGGCAAAGCGCCCCGCGTCCTTCAAGGAGGCGACCCGCTCGGCGCGATACTTGGGCGGCACCAGTCCGAGCACATCGGGGCCCTGGATGAAGTCCCACACGTCCGGCCCGGGCACACCGGCCCAGAGCGCCGAGATCACGATCCCCTTCGACTCGGCTTCGCGGCGTACGTTGACGGCGCGCTCCTCGTCCCAGAGGCTCATGTCCCAGTTGACGAGCTGGCAGGCGTCCAGACCGAATTCCTCGACAACGTGGAGGCTCGGACCCTCGGCGCACAGAGGGGCCATGACACCGATCTTCCAATCGACCATGCAGAATCTCCTTTAAAAACGGGGGCTTCCTCGCGCTTCAAGCGCGACTTCTCGCGCCCCGTGGTGATCGACTTCAACCGTCCCTCCCTGGGACGGCATTGGCGGCTCGCGTGCGGATCTCGTCGAGCTCCTCGCGCGTGGTGTAACGCCACCGGCGCGTGTCGATCCTCTTGCGCACCCCCTCGCGGTTGAGCACCATGCTCGTCACGTGACGGCCGTCGCGGCCGAAGATATGGGTGCGCCACTTGGGACCGAGTACGACGAAGGTCCGATCGAGCTCGTCAAAGAGTACACGATCGACGTGGCACTTGCCAAGATCCTTGAGCGCCATGCCGACAGCGGGCCGCTCGGCGCGGCGCTCGGCGGCGTGGCGCGTCCGGCGGCGGCGGCGGCGGAAGATCGACTCGATCCCGCGCGCAATGCGCGTGAGCACGGGCCGGACGGCGGCGGCGCGCTCCGCGGGGCTCAGCCGCCTGCGGCGAGCCGGGCCGGGAGGGTCGCTGAAACGGAACTTGAGATCGAGCTCCTCGAGCTTCTTGCGCGCCCGGCCGAAGACCCCTTCCAGTTCGGGCTCCGGCTCGAGTTTGAGAAAATCGAGGAGATCGCCGCAAGGCGACCGGTCGCTCTCTCCCGTCTGCGGAACGCGGCCGATCACGTTGACGCGCAGCGTGGGGCGGTTGTCGTCGAGGGTGCGCACCGCCTGGATCGTGATCGCTGTCCGTCCCTGTTCGCGGCCGCGCGGCAGCGGCAGGTATCCGGCCGCCACCTGCCCCACGATGTCGTAGATTATCGATTCCCGCCCGAAGACGCCGAGCTGTTCGTTCTTGAGCTCCTCCGGTCCCTGCCGGATGGCGACCACCTTTTCGGGAGTCTCGTCGACCACGGCGTCGATCCTGTGATCGCCCCGATCGAGAAGGAGCGACGAGAATCCGACCCATTCGGTCTGGCCTGTCGGACCGTACCCGGCAAAGACGCTGAGGTGATCGGGCGGCCGTGCGTGGTCGCAGAGCGACGACTCGCAGTGGTAGCAATAGACGCGGCCCGCCACGAAGGGTCCGCTCCGCGACCGCGACGCGACGCGCGCCTCGAGCGCGTCGATCAGCCTGCGGCCGAAGGCGGCCCCGTCGCCGTCGGGATCGAAGGAGAGGGGAAGTGGCTTTCTGTCCCCTTCGTCGCGATCGTCGCCCACGATCGACAGGTAGAGAGCGAGAAGCTCCTCGTAGATCTTCTCGGCCCGGGCCATCGCGCCGCCCAGTGGACGCGGACCGGGCTCCTTCGGCCGGCGGCTCGAATCGTTCGCCTTTTTTTTTCTCTCCCGCCGATCCTTCATGGCTCCGATTTTACACTCTTTTTTCCTCCGAGTCGAAGTGATACCCTGATCGAGCAGGCGGCCCGGAATTCAAGCGCACTCAAGGCGAACGGAAGCCGCCAAATCCGGTTTTTCAGGAAGTCCAATGGCGGAGCTGATCAACGAGTTTTCCTGGTCGAAGTCGCGCGACGAGACCTTTCGCAAGTGCCCGCGCCTCTACTATTACCAGTACTATGGCTCGTGGGGCGGGTGGAACGCCGATTGCGACGACCGCACGCGCGAACTCTACGTGCTCAAGCAGCTCACGTCGCGCGCCATGTGGGCGGGCCAGAAGGTCCACGTCTGCATCGAAAGAGCGCTCGAGAACATCCGGCGCCGCATCGATCCGATGAGCGAGGCCGACGCGATCGCCACGACGCTCGCCGTGATGCGCAAGGATTACGCCAATTCGCGGCGCGGCGACTACTGGCGCAACCCCAAGACGTGCGGCTTCTTCGAACACGAGTACGGACTCGATCTGCCCGACACCGCCTGGAAGGAGACGGCCGATCATGTGGTCGGCTGCCTGCAAACCTTCTACCGCTCCGAGGTCTACAAGGAGATCTGCGGCATCCCGCCCGAACGCTGGCTCGATGTGGAGGACTTTTCCTCCTTCCAGATGGACGCCGAGGGGATCCCGGGCGGGGTCAAGGTCCACGTCGTCCTCGATTTCTCCTATCGCGCCGACGGCGGCGGCATCGTGATCTACGACTGGAAGACGGGCCGCTCCGACTCGGAGCGCAACGAGCTGCAACTCGCCTGCTACACCTTTTACGCCACGGAAAAATGGCGCGTCACCCCCGAGGAGGTGACGACCAAGGAGTTCAACCTCGCCTCGGGCCGGCTCGCACCCTACAACCTGCGCGGCGTGGGGCTCGAAGCGATCCTCCAGTACATGCGCGGTTCGATCCGCGACATGCGCGTCCAGCTCGACGACGCCGACAGGAATCGCGCCTCCGAGGAACGCTTCGCCTTCGCCGCCAACGAGTCGACCTGCCGGTACTGCAATTTCAGAAAGGTCTGCGCCCGATGGGAAAAGAAATGAAAGATCAGCCGGCGCGGAAGGGATCCAAATCGCTCAGCATCCCGCTCAGCGTCATCGCCCTCGTCGCCGCCGGAGTGGCGCTCATGGCGATGAAGGGGATTCTCATGCCCCTCGTCGTCGCCTTCTTCATGGCCACCCTCCTCGGGCCGATCGTCGAGTTCCTGGAAAAAAAGGGAATCCCCACGGCGCTCGCAGTGTTGATCATCATCCTGGTCACGGCGCTGGTCGCCTTTCTCCTGGGCCAGCTCTTTTACGGGCAGGCCGAGATTTTCATCGCCGAGTTTCCCGAGTACCGCCAGCTCGTGACGCAGAGCATCGAGAAATTCAAGCAGAACGATCAGCTCGCCAAAGCACTCGACTGGTGCCGCGATATCGACTGGGAAGAACATTTCAACAAGATCCCCCAGCTCGCGGCCGGTACTCTGGGCACGCTCCTCAGCATGCTCGGCACGCTGCTCCTGATCCTCGTCTACATGATGTTCATCCTTCCCGAGCGGACCAGCATTCCCTTCCGGCTGCGTGCCGCCTACGACAAGGCCGAGGGCGTGAGAATCTGGGGAATCGTCGAGCGCATCCAGCAGGACGTGGAAAGCTTTATTGTCGGCAAGACGGTGATCAGCCTGGCCACCGGATTCCTGGTGACCCTTTTCCTGTGGATCATGGGCGTGAAGTTCTTCTTTATCTGGGGGATCATCACCTTCCTCTTCAACTTTATCCCCAACATCGGCTCGACGCTGGCCACGCTTTTTCCGATCCTCATGGCAATCATTCAGCCCGCGACGCGCGACGCCGGCATGGCGCTCGTGCCCGAGTTCGGTCTCGGACAGATCGTCGTCATGGCCGTTGTACTCGTCGCGATCCAGTTCGCCGTGGGAAGCCTCGTCGAGCCGCGCCTCCTGGGCAACCGGCTCCGCCTCAGTCCGCTCGTGGTATTCCTCTCCTTCATTTTTTGGGGGTGGCTCTGGGGAGTTCCCGGCATGATCCTCTCCACGCCGATCATGGCCACGGTGCGCATCGTGTTCGAAAATGTGGAACCGCTCAAACCGATTGCTATCCTTGTGAGTAACGAGGGCCCGCGGACCGACAAGAACGGGGCGGCCACGGCAAAACCAAAAGATTCGTCTTCTTTAAAAAGTAACTGACCGCTCATTGAGCGCCCTTTGAATTGACGCGCCGCCCGAAGGGGCGCATTCGACCTGCACATCCTGGAGAACGGACATGAAGAAACACGATCTGCTCCTCTCAGTCTCACTCGTTCTGTGCCTCGTGACCCTGCCCACCGGATTCGCCTCGTGCACCACTCCCGAGGAGAACATGGAGGCCGTCATGCAGGAGACGGAGGCGCTCGTTACCGCTCTCCAGGACGGGGACGCCGAAATCCGCTACGCGGCCGCCCGCGATGCATGGCGGATCGGGCCGCACGCCATCGAGCCGGTGGGCGCGCTCCTCGCCTCGACCGATCCGGGACAAGCCCTCTCGGCGCAGCAGGCGCTCTGGTCGATCGTCCACCACGCCTGCAGGCCGGGCGAGAAGAGCGACCGGCGGGCGTGCAGCAACGAGCTTCTCGCTCTGGTGAACAAGAGCGCGCTCCCCGTGGAACTGCCGCTCAAGGCGAGGCACGAGATCTTGCGCATGCTGTCATTCACCGTGAACGACAGCCACTCGGTGCGCGGCCTCGACGCGCTTCTCGACGACACCGACCTCGCCGGTATGGCGCTCTTCGCGCTGGAGCGCGTCGACCATGCCGCCGCCGACGAGGTCCTCACGCAGCGGCTCGCCAAGAAGTCGGCCCTCCCCAAGGCGGCCGTGGCCGGAGTGCTCGGGCAGCGGCGCACGCGGGGCGCCGTGAGCAGTCTCCTCGTTCTTGTCGAATCGGACGACAAGGCGGCCGCCGCCGCCGCGCTGCGCTCGCTGGCGATGATCGCGCCGGCGCGCGCCGAGGTGGAGGCAGCGCTCCGCGCCGCCACCGCCCACCAGGAGCCCGACAGTGTCGACAACCTCCTCCTCTTCGCCGACGGCCGGCTCGCGGCCGGCGACAGGGATAAGGCGGCCGGGATTTACGCCCTCTACACCAAGTACCGGTCGGCCCATGTGCGCGCCGCCGCGGTGCGCGGCCTGGGACGCGCCGGAGGGAGCGATGAGTTCGCCCTGCTCATCGCGATGCTCGGGGACAAGGCTCCCGCCGTACGCGCCGAGGCGCGCAAGGCGATCGTGTCGATCGAGGAAGAGATCGGCGACCAGCTCGCCGCCGCCTATGAGGCCTCCGAGCCCCTGGCGCGCGCCGCGCTTCTCGGCGTCATGGTCGATCGCAACGAAGAGGCGGCGATAAAAAAAGTCAAGGAAGCCCTGACCGACGAAGCCGCCCCCGTGCGGCTCGCGGCGCTCGATCTGGCCGGAACATTCGACAACAACGGTTTCGAGCCCCTTCTCATCGAGGCGGCGGCCGGCGCCGAGGGCGACGAGAGCGACCGGGCCTATTCGAGCTATCTGGCCCTTGCCGCGGCCCGTTTCGCCGCAGGCGATCGGCCGGGCGCTCTCGAGATGTTTCACACCGTGTGCGACAAGGCCACGACGCGATCCATCCTCGGCGAAGCGCTCAACGGAGTCGCCGCCGTGGCCGACCGCGCCTCGCTCGACCGCGTGGAGAAGCTCGCCGCCGATACGGCACTGCGCGAACCGGTGGGCCGCGCGCGCCTCGCCATCGCCACGGGCCTCGTGGCCGAAGAGCCGCACAAAGCGCGCGAACTTCTCGAGCTCGTCTGTTTCAAGTCGGGATCGCGCACGCTGAGAACGAGCGCACTCGGCCTGCTGGGCGAACTCGGCGTGGACACCAAAGGCTACGCGCGGCGCCAGGGTTTTATTCCCGAGTGGATTCTGATCGGGCCTTTTCCCGAAGCGACCAAGGAGACCCTCGGCAGCCACCCCTTCGAGGAGCCCTATCCCAATCCCGACAAACCCTTCCTGTGGGAGGGCAAGGAGCTCACCTGGACGCCCTTCGCCACCGACGACATGGACGGAATGGTCGACCTCCTCTTTATCAAACCCAATCAGAATGTCTGCGCCTACGCGCACGGCACCTTCTGGCATCCCGACGGCGGCGACGGGATGATCAAGGTGGGCAGCGACGATGGCGTGGCGCTCTGGCTGAATGGCGAGCTCGTTCACGAAAACTATGCCTGGCGCGGCGCGACGCCCGACTCTGACAAGATCAAGGTCCGCTTCCGCGCGGGACGGAACAAGGTTCTCGTCAAGGTCCACCAGGGCGGCGGCGACTGGCGTTTCTGCGTGCGCATTGCGGACGCCGAGGGCGGGCCCATCGACTTGGGCAAAAAACGATAGGAGAGCGGGGCAAGCCATGGGCGACTTCTTCAAAACCTTCTTGGCCGTACTGATGGCGCTTGCCGTTTTTACGGTCCTGGCCTATGTCGTTCTCGTCGCGTTCCTGACCGAGGCGCCAACGGCCATTCCCGACCGGGCGGTGCTCGTCATCGATCTCGACCGGCCGATCACCGACAAGCCCTGCGTGAGCGATGCGTCCGACGTCCTCACGGGAGCGCCCCTCGACGCGTTCACACTCCATCTGCTCACCGAAGCGATCGGCCGGGCGGCCGACGATGCGCGCATCGAGGGAATCCTGCTCCACGGCGAGATCAACGCATCGGGTCTGAGCTCGGGCTGGGCGGCGCTGCGCGAGGTGCGCACGGCGCTCGGCGCCTTTCGCAAGAAGGGCAAAAAGGTCTATGCCTACAACATGGCTTTCGGCGAAAGGGATTACTACCTCGCCTCCGTCGCCGACGCGATCTACATCAATCCCGCCGGCCTGCTCGAGTTCAACGGCTTCGCGGCGGAGCGGCTCTTCTACGCCGGCGCCTTCGCCAAGTACGGCGTCGACGTGCAGATCACCCGCGTCGGAAAATACAAGGCCGCCGTCGAGCCTTACACTCTCCACAAGATGAGCGAGCCGAGCCGCGAGCAGCTCGAAAAATTCCTGGGAGACATGTTCGACGAGTTTCTCGAGGCGGTGAGCACGGCGCGCGAAATCCCCGTCGACGCCCTGCGCCACCTCACCGAAGGCGGCGGGCTTCTCGGCGGCCACGACGCGGTCACCGCCGGCCTGGCCGACAGGGCGCTCTACTTCGACGAGGTCATCGAGGAGCTCAAGGGCGCCACGAGCCGGAGGGGAACGACCTTCGAACAGGTGAGCGTCACCGACTATATCGACGCCGCCGATGGCGACGCCGAACCGGCCGACGGCGCAAAGCGGATCGCCGTGATTTTCGCCGAGGGCGATATCGTCGACGGCCGTGACGCCGTCGAAGCGGGCGGCGACACGATCGCCCGGCTCCTGCGCCGCGCGCGCCTCGACGACGACGTGGCCGCCGTGGTCCTCCGCGTCAACAGCCCCGGCGGCAGCGCGTCGGCCTCGGAGGTGATCCTCCGCGAGGTCAAGCTGACCGGCGAAAAGAAACCGATCGTCGTCTCCATGGGATCGGTCGCCGCCTCGGGCGGTTACTGGATCGCCTGCGCGGCCGACGAGATCGTGGCCGAACCGAACACGATCACCGGCTCGATCGGCGTCTTCGGCATGTTCCCCAGCTTCCGCGATCTGCTCGGCAAATTCGGCGTCACCGTCGATGTGGTCGCCACGGCGCCCCATGCCGACATGTTCTCCGTCTACCGGCCGAAGACGGAAGAGGAGCTCGCCATCTTCCAGGATCTGGTGAACCGGACCTATGACGAATTCCTCGACAGGGTGTCGCAGGGGCGCAGCCTCGACCGCGAAACGGTTCACGTCATCGCCCAGGGACGCGTCTGGTCGGGCAAGGACGCCGTCGAGCTCGGCCTCGTCGATCGCCTCGGCGGTTTTGACGAGGCGCTCCGGCGCGCCGCCGCGCGCGCGGGCATGGAGGCCGATTGCCCGGTCGAATACTACCAGAAAGAAAAGATTCTTCTCGAGGGACTGGCCGACCTCTTCCTGCGCGACGACGAAAAGCTCGCCCGCGTCCCTTCAGACGCGCGGCGCGGCGGCGGCATGATCAGGCGATCGGTGAATCGATTCCTCGACGACCTGCGCATGTTCGACCGCTTCAACGATCCCAAGGGGATTTACGCCCGACTGCCATGGAACATCACGATCGAGTGAGGACAACAACATGATCTCCGACTACAGCTGGAAGCCATCGAACTACCATGAGTTTTATGGAAAGTTCAGCAATCTCATGTCCTTTCGCATCCGCGAGGTGCTCTTTGTGTCGAGTCTCTACGACTCGTACATCCTCGAGGAGGACGGCCAGCTCGGCGAAGCGGTCGACGTGGAGTACTACGAGCTCAAGCTGAGCTACACGCCGCGCATCACGCGCGTCTCGTCGGCCGACGAGGCGCTCGAGGCGCTTGAGTTACGCCATTTCGACATGGTGATCACCATGGGCCGCGTGGGCGAAATGGACCTGCTCAAATTCGGCAGCCGCGTGAAGGAGCAGTTTCCCGCCATGCCCGTCGTGCTCCTCGCCGACACCCCCGCCGAGGCGGCGCGCGTCAAGGAGAGGCAAAAGAGCCTTCTCGCGCGAAATCCCGAGCAGCCCGCCCCGCTCGATCAGGTCTTTGTCTGGCGCGGCGACCTGGCGATCTTTCTCGCCATCTTCAAGTACATCGAGGACGCGCGCAACACCGACGCCGACACCCACGAGGCGCGGGTGCGCGTGATCATCCTGATCGAAAACTCGGTGCGCTTCTACTCGGCCTACCTTCCGCTGCTCTACACGGAGCTGATGAACCAGACCCAGGCGCTCATGGCCGACGGCGTCAACACCACGCAGCGGCTCAGAAGGATGAAGGCGCGCACCAAGGTGCTCCTCGCCGAGACCTTCGAGGAGGCGGTGGGGCTCTTCGAAAAATACCGCCGCTACGTGCTCGGCGTGATCACCGACGCCCGTTTTCCGCGGGAAGGAAAGTCCGATCCCGAGGCGGGTCCCGAATTCGTCCGCCGGCTCAAGGAGATCGATCCCGACATGCCCGTCCTCATCCAGTCTTCGGAGGAGAGCATGCAGCCGCGGGCGGCCGCCCTGGGCGCGCACTTCGTGAACAAGCGGTCGTCGGTTCTGCTCGAGGAACTGCGCCGCTTCCTGCAGACCGATCTCGGTTTCGGCGATTTTATCTTCCGCCTGCCCGACGGACGCGAGGTGGGCCGCGCGGCCGATCTCGCCGCCATGCCGGCAGAGCTCGGCAAAGTGCCGGCCGAGTCGGTCCGCTACCACTCGCTGCGCAACCACTTTTCCAACTGGTGCATGGCGCGGAGCGAGTTCGAACTCGCCTCGGTCATCCGGCCGCGCAAGGTGTCCGACTTCAAGGGGATCGAGGAGATCCGCCAGTACTTGGTCTCGGCTTTCAGCCAGCTTCGCGACGATACGCAGCGCGGCGTGGTGGCCGACTTCTCGCGCACCGAGTTCAGCGAGGAGAGCGGCTTTGCGCGCATCGGGAGCGGTTCGCTCGGCGGCAAGGGTCGGGGGCTCGGATTCATCAACGCCCTGCTCACCCACACCGACATCCAAGCCGGCATCGAAAAGGCGCGCATCTTCGTGCCCCCGTCGATCGTGATCGGCACCGAGGTGTTCGACGAGTTCATGAGAAAGAACAAGCTCTTTGCCACCGCCCACTCGGACAAGGCCGACGAGAAGATCGCCCGCGCCTTCCTCACCGCCCGCCTGCCCGATTCAATCTACGAAGATCTCAAGGTTCTCGTGGAGCGCACGACCTACCCGATGGCGGTGCGTTCGTCGAGCTTACTCGAGGACTCCTTCCAGCACGCCTTCGCCGGGATCTACAAGACCTTCATGCTCGCCAACAATCACAGGAGCAAGCGGCAGCGGCTCAAGGAGCTCAGCGACGCGATCAAGCTCGTCTACGCCTCGACCTTTTTCCGCAATGCCAAGGCCTTCTTGCGCAACACGCCGAACAGGATCGAGGAGGAGAAGATGGCCGTCGTCTTGCAGAAGCTCGTCGGCTGCCGCCACGACGGTTTCTTCTACCCCGACTTCGCCGGCGTGGCGCGGTCGCACAACCACTATCCCGTGCAGGACATGAAACCCGAGGACGGCGTGGCGGTGGTGGCGCTCGGTCTCGGCAAGACGGTGGTCGAGGGGAACAGGGCGGTCCGCTTCTCGCCGCGCTATCCGCGGCGGCTCCTCGAGTTCTCGAGCACGGGCGACACGCTCAAGAATTCGCAGCGCGATTTTTACGCGCTCCAGATCGACAATCCCGAGAGCGCGCCGCTTCTCGAGAGCGAGGGGTGGGTGTCCAAGCTCGACCTCGCCAAGGCCGAGGAGCACGGATCCCTCAACTGGGTCGGGTCGGTCTATTCGCCCGACAACGACGCGGTCTACGACGGGATCTCGCGCCAGGGCGTGCGGCTCGTCACCTTCGGGCCGGTGCTCAAGACGGGAATATTCCCCCTGCCCGAGGTGCTCAATTCGCTTCTCGATCTGGGCGCGAGCTCGATGGGTTGCCCCGTGGAGATCGAGTTCGCCGTGAACATGAAGCCCGAAAAGGGCAAGACGCCAGAGTTCGCCTTCCTCCAGATCAGGCCGATGACGATCGACGCCGAAGCGGAGAATCTCGACGCCATCCTCGAATCGACCGCCGCCGACTCCATTCTGTGCACCACGCGCCAGGCGCTCGGCCACGGGCGGGAAGAGAAAATCCGCGACGTCGTCTACGTGCGCCCCTCGACCTTCGACCGGGGCAAAACGGTGGAGGTCGCCGCCGAGGTGGAGATTCTCAACCGGAAACTGTGCGACGCCGAACGCCCCTACCTCCTGATCGGCCCCGGCCGCTGGGGGACCGCCGACCGCTGGCTGGGCATTCCGGTCGAGTGGTATCAGATCTCGGGCGTGCGCACCATCATCGAGACCGAGATGGAGGAGCTCTCCGTGGCCCCATCGGAGGGAACCCACTTTTTCCAGAACCTCACCTCACTCGGCATCGGCTATTTCAACGTCCACCGGGGCGAGATGGGCGGCCGCATCGATTACGAATGGCTCGAGGCGATGGAGGCGGTGGAGGAGACGACCTTCCTGAGGCATATTCAACTCGATGAACCGCTCGACATCCGCGTCGATGGGCGGTCGCGGAAGGGGCTGATTCTCAAGCGCGCACATAAGAATTTTGAATAGGAGGGGCTCAGGTCGGAGGTGGTGAGGTTATTTTCGGCCTCCGACATTCCGTCCCGTGCTGAGTTGGAGCCGCGTATGTGGTCATTCGGGACGGACTGAAGTCGGCCGAAAATAACCTCACCACCTCCGGCCGCGCGGACCGCTTTATCGAAATTCGTATCTACGGACTTCTTCGACTTCGCGTGAGAGACACTTCCAACTGATCGGCACTCTTTCGGAACGACACAACCAATTCACATTGTACGCTTGGCAGACCAGCTATCACTCGGCTCTGAGCGTCACTCGACATCGAGGACGAGGAGATTGGTGAGCAAGGTATCGGGATCGCCCCAGGCTCCCACATGGGCCTGAAAAGGATACTCCTCGCCAGGGACCCACACGGCCGGAACGGTGGCGGTCAGGCTTTTGATACCGTTTCCGGGCACGGTGCCGATGAACCAGGAATTCGCGATGGGCCAGATGAAGAGATCCCCGTGGGGAATCGGAAAGGGTGGATCGAGAATAGCGCCGCCCTGAGCGAGGGTGACCGGCTCTCCCCGTTCGCCGACAAAGTTGATCATGATACTCTCTCCGGGAATCACTTCGCCCAGAGAGTAGAGGTGAACATGAAACTCATCGGCGCCGATGTCGACGTTGTCTCCCGCGCTGCGGGGATCGCCCTCGAAGTCTATTGCTGGAAGAGAGGGTGCATCGGGATCACCCGCGTCCTTGCAGGGCGAATCCCAGTTGAGGTGGAAGTCGCCCGATGCGGGATCCGACAAAACCGGGGCTTCGTCGATGTTACCGGTGCCCGGCCACCCGCCCTTGATGTTGCAGTAGGAAAAAGTGGGATCGGCATTAGGGTCAACGAAGATTTCCGATCCTGACGGGGCGCTGTTGTCCCAGAGGATTGTATTAGTGATGAAGCGATCGTCGGAACCTATATAGCTGCAGCAGATACCTCCTCCCTCACTCGTTGCTGAATTCTGAAAGAGGGTGTTGTTGGTGACGCTATCGTCTTCAGAACTCCAGATCCCACCTCCCACGTTGGCCGTGTTTTTGAAGATGACGTTTGTTTTTGAAGATGACGTTATTGACGGCCGCGAAGCCGTTCATGCCACTCGATATCCCACCGCCAAGGGCCGCGTCATTGTGTGAGATGATATTGCCTTCAATGACTGCTAAATCAGAATCGCTACGAGCTTTCCACAAGTCGTTTCCAAGCCCTCCTCCATATCTGGCCGAGTTCTCACAAATACGATTATTGAGAATGATCGACGATGAACCGTAGCAGATTCCGCCACCTGCCACGTCGGCGAAATTACCGAATATATCGTTGTCACTGAGTGTCACGTCTCGTCCTAGAGCAACGCCACCACCCTGGACGGATTGATTGTAGGAGATTTCGTTTCCAGAAACCACGGCCAGATCTCCCGATGAACTGCCACCAGAAAGGGACAAACCGCCGCCCGCACCGTCGGTGTAATAGTATCCGTCCCAAGAGCTCCAGTTTCGTGAAATGATGTTATTCGAAATGATGAACCATCCCCCAGAACAGTAGACACCCCCACCTGTGCTCCACCCGGCGGTAACTTCATTGTCGCAAATGTAGTTTTCTGAAATCTCGAGGCCCTCGGAATCGGAGGCATAGATCCCTCCGCCCCCACCTCTGATTCCATAACAACTCGAGATGATGTTGCGGCTGATCTTGGAACCCGATTCCTGGCAATGAATGCCACCTCCACCCCGATAATAGTAACCCGAATTCGAATCGTCGCAGTCGAAGACGTGATTGTAGAGAATGGTTGGGCTCGAGCTGATACAAACGATTCCCGACGACCGGCTGTTGGTGATGGCGAATCCGTCGAGGACAGAGTCGCGTCCCTCGCCCCCTTTGAAGGCGACCACGCTGAACTCGTGAGACATGCCGTGGATGGTCGTCACATCGGGCCCGTGCTCGCTCTTGACAGTGATCGCCTTGTTCAGGAAGTCGATGTTCTCCTGATAAATCCCCGGCCGGACGATGATTTCATCGCCGTTGACGGCCGCCCCGATTGCGTCCTGAATCGCGGGGAAGTTGTCGGGGACATCAATGGTCGCGGGAAAAGCAAAACCATGGATAGCGAGAATTGCTATCAGAGACGTGATGAGCCGCATGGCGCACCTCCTTCTCGTTACGGGCCGGCATTGTTCGTTCCCTTGAGCACACGATTAAACATGAACATCAGTGGATTCAAAAAAACCGAGAGACCCGACCGGCTTGATGAACGAGAGATGATCCCTGATGGCAGACTCTAGTCGGGAAGAGTGACGAGCCCGTCCACCTGCCGCCGCATGAACTCGGGCAGCACGAACGCCGCCCGGTGGATCCCCGCATTGTAGTACTGAAACTCGAGCCCCGACCGCGCCACGCGCGCCGGATCGAAATCCTTCAACGGACAGAGCCCTCTCGACGCAAACGAAAAGGACCAGAGCCCGCCCGGATAGGTGAGGTTGGAAAAGTTGTAGACGAAGAGCTTGTCGAAGAGCGTCTTGAGGATCGCCAGCAGCGTGTTCTGCATCGTCTTCTCGTAGAAGGGCGACTCGGCCTGGGAGACGACAATTCCCTGATCTGTGAGGATCTTCCCCACATCGGTGTAGAACGCCTCGCCGAAAAGAGGCGCGCCCGGGCCGATCGGATCGGTCGAGTCGACGAGGACCACGTCGAAGCGCTCGTCGGTGCCGGCCACGAACTTGACGCCGTCGTCGACGAGAACGCGCGCCCGTGGATCGTCGAGGGCTGCGGCCGTCTGAGGAATGAACTCCTTGCACGCGTCGATCACCATGGCGTCGATCTCGACGAGCACGCACTCCTTGACTTGCGGATGGCGCAGCACCTCGCGCAGGGTGCCGCCGTCGCCGCCTCCGATGATGAGGACCTTCTCCGGCTTGGGGTGCACGAAGAGCGGCACGTGGGCGATCATGTCGTGGTAGACGAACTCGTCCCGTTCGGAGACCATGACGAGCCCGTCGTTGAAGAGCATCCGGCCATGGCCGACGGTGTCGACGATGTCGATCTTCTGAAACTCACTGCGGCCGGAAAAGAGGGTCCTCGCCACGCGGTAGCGCATGGCGGTCATCTCCTGATGGCGTTCCTCGACCCAGAGTTCGATCTCTTTGGGCGCGTTCATAGTGCGAGTTCCTCTGCGCTCTGTGGCCCCCGAGGGGGTTTGAAAAAATGATTGAAGCGGACCTCGTAGCCGCAGTCGAGGGGCTGCACCACCTCGGTCCGGAGCTCGTAGTCGCAGCCGATCGGTTCCGCTCCTGCCCCGGTAGGGCAAAAAAAGACGATGTCGCACGACTTGGGCTCGAAGATCTCCAGAACGGTGCGCACCGTCTCCTCGAGGTCGCCTCGAAATCGATGATTGGTTTCAAAGCTCACATAGGAGCCGATCTCCTGGGGCGTCACGTGAATGGTGTAGTACTCGGCGCCGCTGATGGCGTTGAGCGAATATCCTTCCGGCTCGAAGAGGTGGTCGTCGATCGTGAAGCCGGGCAGGATCCGGCCGACCCGTGTTTGCTCGTGGATCGCGCCGAGGGTGCGGTCAGGGCCGCTGCAAAAGAGACGGCGCGAGCCGGCCTGAATTCCGTGCATGAGAATCTCGAGGGTCATATCGTCAGCGGGCGGCGGCGGGGACCCGGCTCTGTGGAGATGAAAGAGGTGGATGTGGTGGTCGTCCTCGTCGCCGAAGCGGAACGCGCGACCCGGTACGAGCTCCTTGAGGCGGCGCACGTCGTCGTAGAAGTTCGAAGGCTGATATTCGGGGAAATGCTCGTTCTTGCGCTCGTAGACAAGGAGCTGAACCGCCTCGGCCGGAATGACTCGAAGCATCTCGTCGACGGCGTCGACGAGCGTCGTGCGGCCGCAGGTGATGAGGATCGCCCGGTCGTCGTAGACGAAGAGGCTCGATTCGGAGAGAAGATAGGCGTCGCAGGCGGCGTTGGAGATCGTGGAGATCACGAAGGCGCGCGCTTTCTCGACCACACGCCGCCAGGTCTGTCCGCCCAGATCCCTCAGCGACCGCCCGCCGGGCGCCACCACGAGCTCGACCTTTTTTTCAGGGCCTTCGAAGAACCGGATCGTTGGATCATTGGCCATTCGGCGGGTCCACCATTGTCAGATTCCATGGGACAGAAGGCTGTCAATCTATCGACGTAAGCTCCGAAATGCAAGGCAGCTTCAGACGGAGCGGCCCGGACCGATTTTGCGCCGGTGGGATGGGACCACAGGATTCTCGATTTTCCTTGCGCACCTCGAGATCTCTTCTATAACAATCGCTTTAGTATCCGGCACAGGGGCTGAACGTTCGGCCTCTCCAATTGAACCAGTAAATTATTTAAGTTTTTTTATGGGCATATTTTATAGTCATTCGAAGGAGGAAATCATGTTTCGCCATCCCTTTCTGATCGCCATCGCGGCCTTCGCATTCTTTGCCTTCAGCGCACCGCTCTTCGCGCAGGACGTGCCCGCCATGGGCGACACGATCAGCGCCGACGATCTGGAACTCACTCTCAAGCCTCTCACCGCCGAGGAGCTCCAGGCCGCGGCCGACGAGTGGATCGGCAAGCTTCAAGCGGCGAGCAAGGCGCACAGCGATGCGTTGATCGCCAGCGGAGGAGCGGCGGATGCCGCCGTCGATTCCGCCGCGGCCGCCCGCGACGCACTGGCCGAAAAGGTCAACGTCGTGATCGCCGCCCTCAAGGAAAAGGGCGGAGACGTGGAAAAGTACGAGACCTATGTGGCAGCGGTCACCAGTGTCTCGGCCGATCAGGGCACGGGAGACTTTCTCACCAATCTTCCCACGACCATCATGGACTGGGTCAAGAATCCCGATGGCGGAATCCTCTGGATCAAAGGAATCGCCCTCTTCCTGATCACCCTTTTCGTCTTCAAGATCATCGCCTCCATCCTGGCGAAGATCACCCGCAAGGCGGTGAACAAGCTCAAAACGGGCTCGGAGCTTCTCCGTGATTTCTTTGTCAACACCGTGCGCAGGGTCACCTTCTTCATCGGTTTTGTCATCGCCCTCACCTGGCTCGGTGTCGATATCGGCCCCTTCCTCGCCGCCATCGGCGTGATCGGTTTCGTCATCGGCTTCGCCCTGCAGGAGACGATGGCCAATTTCGCGTCAGGTGTCATGATCCTGATCTACAGGCCCTTTGACGTGGGCGACGCCGTGAGCGTGGCCGGCGTGGCGGGCGGCGTCGAATCGATGAACCTCGTCTCCACGACGATCAAGTCCTTCGACAACCAGAGAGTGATCGTGCCCAACGGAAAGATCTGGGGCGACGTGATCACCAACATCACCGGCAATGACACGCGCCGTGTCGACATGGTTTTTGGCATCGGCTACGACGACGACATTGCCAAGGCCGAGGGCATTCTCAAGGAAATCATCTCGAAGACCGATCTCGTGCTCCCCAATCCCGAGCCGGTGATCAAGGTCCACGAACTGGCCGACAGTTCGGTCAACTTCGTCGTCCGCCCCTGGGCGAAGACGAGCGACTACTGGGCCGTCTACTGGGATGTGACGCGCGCCGTCAAGGAGCGCTTCGACGCCGAAGGCGTTTCGATTCCCTATCCCCAGCAGGACGTCCACATGCACCAGGTTTCGTAATCCGCCCCGGGCGGATCGCCCTAACGAACCAAAAAGAAAAGCGGCTGCCAGAATATGGCAGCCGCTTTTTAGCTTTTGGAGCGGGTGATGGGAATTGAACCCACGACAACAACGTTGGCAACGTTGTGCTCTACCACTGAGCTACACCCGCATCTTTAAAGATCGCTGTCAAGCCCGCTCAACGATCGACGCCGAATAGGGGCTGCATGAGAGGAGCAAAATATCATAACACCTCTCTTTGTCAACGATTATTTCACGGCACATTTTTTGGTCAAAATCCGAGTTTTTCGAGCTCGCCCAGCGCCATCCGCATCTCGGCGAGGGAGCAATCCGGGCCGAGATCGATGATCGAATCACACTCGGCCGGCAGTGCGCCGTGAATCTTCCCGAAATCGATCTCCCCCGCGCCGGGCGGCAGCCCGCTCTCGAGACCGAGCGCATCGTGGAGATTCACTCCGTCGAGCAGGGGGCCGAATCGATCGAGCCACTCGTCGTGAGCCGCCAGGCCGAGACGATCGTGAGCGTGGGCGGCGCCCACGTCGTGCCAGTACCTGAGCCGTGGGTGCTTGAGATCCTCGAAAATGTACCCGGCGGATTCGATATCGGGAAACTCAAAGAACTTATGGCGATTCACCACACAAAAGACCATTTCGGGCTCGGCCTTGAGCAGGGAATGGAGAGTGCGCGCCGCCCGGTCGATGAAGGTCTCCCGCTGGGGGAGAATGATCGCCTGGGCCCTGGCAAGGAGTTCGTTGACCTCGGCCGTCAGCCCATCGGCCGAGAAGAGCTCCCTGATCTTCCCATCGATCTCGCGCAGCTCGTCACCGGGGAAGAATCCCAGCCGAACCACCACCCGGGGCGCGGCGAGCGATCGGGCCGCACCGGCCGATTCGACGGTGAGCGCGAAGGCGCGCTCCGCGTCGGCCGGTCTGGGATCGACGAGCCTCTCGCCGGTGAGGAATCTCTCGTCAGCGCCCCCCGTGCTCACAACGTTTTGCACGGCAGCAACTTCGATCCCTTTCTTTCGAAAGAACGCAGCAAGGCTCGCCGGCGGATCGCAGCTCAGGTTGGCGGCCAGAGCGATCCGATTCAGGCCGAGTTCGCGCGCCGCGTCGACGATCGCTCCGCCGCGCCCGCGCGCCGTGCCCAGACAGGATGTGGAAAACCCTTTCTTCCGTTGTCCCAGGCGGACCAACATGGGCGACTCCTCCACTTGGTAAAGGTCCTTCGAAGAATGCCAGATTAATCTAACAGAATGTCGATATGGCAAGTATTAAAGTCGTTGCCCCCCGAAACAACTGAAAAACATTGATAGAGTATTTCGAGTCAAGGTGTTCCATTCGAAGGAGATCGTCTGATGAAAAACGTCAAAGCCTTTGCAGTTCCTCTGGCGCTGTGCGCCCTTTTCGCCTTCTGCCTCTTCCCGATCCAGCCGGCAGCGTCCGCGGCGCAGGATCCCATCGAATCCGCACCGCCTGCGGAAGAAGATCAAGGTTTCCTCGGGGTTTACTTTTCCGGTTCGGAAAAGGAGGGCGGCGCCCTGATCGACAAGGTCATCGACGGCACACCTGCGCAGAAGGCGGGCATGAAGGACGGCGACCTTCTCGTTTCGCTCAACGGCAAAAAGGTCAACGGCCAGGATGACGTGATCGCCATCCTCTCGACGAAAAAGGGAGGCGACTCCCTCGAATACGCCGTGAAACGCGGAGACGAGGCGGTCGACGGAACGGTCACTCTCGTTTCGAGAAACGACTACCTCAAGAAGAACAACGTCGTCGTCGAAGAGGCGGAACTGAAGAAACAGCTCGAAGCCCACGCCGAGGCGATGAAGCCTCTCGAAAAGCTCAAAGAACTGGAATCGCTGAAAAAGCTCGGTTATCTCGGCACAGCCAAAGCGGCGCCCAAGGCCAAGGCGGCGCCCAAGTCGAAGGCCGTCCTCGGCGTCCAGATCGCCCAGGGAGAGAACACGGTCCTCATCTCGAACGTGATCAAGAACAGCCCCGCCGTGAAGGCGGGCCTCTTCTGCGGCGACCAGATCATCAGCGTCAACGGCAAGGAGGTGGAGACGATCGCAAACCTCACCGACTGCATGGCCAAGGTCAAGCCGGGAAAAGCGGTGCTCATCAAGCTCCTCAGGGGCAACAAGATCATCAAGAAAAAGGTGAAAACAGGCCACGCCGAAAAGGTTCTCGGACAGACCGAGAAAAAGATCAAGGTGATCGACAAGTTCCTCGACGGCAGCACCTTCGGAATCGGCGCCGCTCCCATCGTGATCGGCGATGAAATCGCCACCATCGTCACCGAGGGGTGCGAGTCGGGATGCGCCACCGGCTGCGGCAAGAAGTCCGATTCCGGTTGCGGCAAAAAATGCGAAATCGAGTGCGAGACCGGTTCCGACTCCGGCTGCGGTTCGAAGTGCGGACTGAAGTTGGACGTCAAGTGCGAGATCGAATGCGACACCGGATGCGACACCGAATGCGACACCGGTTGCGACTCCGGTTGCGAGATCGAGTGCATCGAGGACTGCTCCACCGCGTGCACCGTCAAGGATGGCATCATCACCTACGGCATCACCCGCTCCGACGGCGAAGGCGGCACGGTGACCTACACCATCCCCGGCGAATCGATCACCACCGACCGCTTCGTGACCCTCACGGGCGAGGCGGACGAGGACGGCCTTTTTTCGATCGTCTGCTCCGATGACGACGAGCATGTCACGAGCCGCACCATCGCCATCCCCGGGGGCGAAGCGAAGATCATGGTCGTCGGCGGAGACGATGGCGACCACGAGTTCTTCTTCGACACCTGGCACGACGCCGCGTCGGACGAAGCGTTCGAAGACGTGGAGGTCATCGAGAAGGACGGCAAAAAGTTCATCATCAAAAAAGCCCACGGCTCGGCGCCGACCGACCTGTTTTTCTCGACCCCCGATTTTAACGAGGGCGGCGCGACCAAGTGTTATTGCAACAAGTGCACCACCAAGAAAGCTCCCTTCACCTCCAAGCGCCGGAACGTGATGAAGTGGGGTGACGACGTGATGCGGTGGCATGCCAAGGCCAATGACGATTGCTGTGAGACCTGCACTCCGAAGAAGAGGGGAATCCGGATCCACCGGGCACCCTTCGGTAATGCTGGATGCTCCGGTCATTGCGGCCAGGGCCAGGCGCGCCGGCCCGCCCGGGGATACTGGATGACGCGACCCCACCCGAGCCACGGTGGATGTTACTCCCAGTGCCAGGGCGTCCACCGTCAGCCCGCGCCCCGCTTTCAGCAGGGCGGCTGCTCGGCTCAGTGCTCTGGAATGCGCTCGGGAAAGTGCCACCAGAAAGCCGCGCCCCCCTCGTGCCAATGTGGGTGCGGGTGCGGCAATCACGGCGGTGCCCAGGGGTGCGGTTCCGCACAGGGCATCGGCAACGCACAGGGCAACTTCATGTTCGTCCCCCACGGACAGCATGCCGAGATCATCTGCGAAGAGGGCGGCTGCACTGGGAAAGAGAGCGATTGCCAACGCCGGGTCATCGTGGTCAAACCGGGTCAGAAGATCGAAAGGCTTCACATCCACGAGGACGTGCACGACACACACGAGCACTCCCACGACGGTCTTCCGTGATCGTTTGGCTGACCGCGCCCATTCTTGATCGGCCCTGAATGTAAAAAGCCGGCACCTATCGGTGCCGGCTTTTCTTTTTTTGTGTCCCCTCGATCAGACGCGGATCTCGACGGCGTCGTCGTCGAGAAGGTCTCTTCTTTTTTCCATCGTGGGATAGACGTGTTCGGTGAGGAACTCCTCGACCTGTTCGGCCGAACGGCCCACGAAAAGGGCCGGATCCCTGAGCGAATCCATGGCGTCGATTACGCTGCCGAAGGCCTGGTCGGCTCTGAGCCGCTCCATGAGATCGCTCTTGGCGCCCGTCTCCTTGCGGCGGCGCGCCGCCTCGAGGGAATGTTTGCGAATCCGCTCGTGCAGATCCTGACGATCGCCCCCCGCGCGCACCGCTTCCATGAGGATGTTCTCCGTCGCCATGAAGTCGAGCTCGTCCTGGAGATTGGCATTGACCACGCCCGGGTTGACGACCAGGCCCGAGGCGACGTTGCGATAAAGGCTCAAGATCGAGTCGATGGCGAGGAAGGCCTCGGGAATCACGATCCTCTTGCCGGCCGAGTCGTCGAGCGTCCTCTCGAGCCACTGGTTGGCCGCCATCTGCTGCGAGTCTCCCGAGAGGGTCATCACGTACCGCGCCAGCGACGTGATCCGCTCGGACCGCATGGGATTGCGCTTGTAGGCCATGGCCGACGATCCGACCTGGCTCTTCTCGAAGGGTTCCTCGAGCTCCCGCTCATGGGAGAGGAGCCGCATGTCGACGGCAAACTTGTGCGCCGAGATCGCCACACCGGCGAGCACCGACAGAAGCTTGGCGTCGACCTTGCGCGGATAGGTCTGACCCGTCACCGGCCAGGCGTGGGCGAACCCCATCTTGGCGGTGAGGGCGTCGTCGAGCTGCTTGACTTTCGAGTGGTCACCGTCGAAGAGTTTGAGAAAGGAGGCCTGCGTCCCCGTCGTTCCCTTGACCCCGCGGAATCCGAGTTGAGCCACGAAATGGTCGAGGTCCTCGAGGTCGATCATCAGATCCTGGAGCCAGAGGCAGGCGCGCTTGCCCACCGTGGTGAGCTGGGCGGGCTGAAAGTGGGTGTATGCCTGCGTCGGCAGCCGCGCGTGATTTCCGGCAAAAACAGCGAGGGCGGCGATCACGTTGACGAGCCTCTTCTGAACGAGCGCGCAGGCGTCGCGCATGACGATCAGATCGGTATTGTCTCCCACGAAGCACGACGTCGCTCCGAGGTGGATCACGCCTCCCGCCGCGGGGCAGGCTCTCGCGAAGGTCTTGATGTGGGCCATCACGTCGTGGCGGAGGCGTTTTTCCTCGGCCGCGGCGAACTCGAAATCGATCTCGCCGATGGCGGCGCGGAGCGCGGCGACCTGGTCCGCGGTCACCGCGAGACCGAGCTCGCGCTGGGCGTCGGCAAGTTCGGTCCACAAGAGGCGCCACGTCTCGATCTTGCGCCGTTCGGAAAAAATCTCGAGCATGGTGGGCGACGCGTAGCGCACGACGAGGGGGGAGGCATAAACCGATCGTGGGTCCCCTTGTACAGTCATGGTTTTCCTTTCATCCGATCGAAGTGATGATCACGAGCAGCGCCGCGCCCACAAGGCTGGCGCAGGAAAGCCAAAAGTCCTTGCGCCCCGGCTGCCCGTCGAGAAGGTAACTGATCGTGAGAATTCCGCCGCACCCGCCGATCGCGTCATTGACGAGATCGGAGACCGCCGGCTCGCGGCCGGTGAAGGACTGGTGGTACTCGTCCGAAATCGCGTAGACGATGAGGATCAGAGCAGTGAAGAGGATCCAGTTCCACCTGATCGGCCCGCCCGCCTCGATCCCGAAAATTTTGCGTCCGTAGAGGGCCAGCGGAATCGACAAGCCGAAATAAAGCGGCACGTGGCAGAAATTGAAGAGGAGCGTCTCCAAGAAATCGATGTGGAGCACGGGCTCGAATTTCATGGAAGAGAGGGCAAAGATCAGTCCCAGATAGACGACGATGGCAAGCGCGTGGAGTAGATGCCCCCGCTCGGTGTACCAGACGAGAAGACGGCGGATCATGGCCCCCTCTTCATCATCTTGATCGTGATCCCACCCTCCTTGTTCCTGCCCATTTCGACGCTGTCCATGAGCGAGCGCATGAGGAACACCCCGCGCCCCCGCTCCGAATCGGCCGAGGGGGCCGCCGTACTCTCGAAGGCGCTCTTGGTCCCGCTCCTCCTCGAGTCGCAGTCATTGCCCTCGCCATAATCATCGATCTGAAACTTGATCGTATTCGCGGACAGAAGGCAGAGGACCTCGATCCGGCTCTTCTTGTCCGACCCGTGCTCGCGGGCGTTGTTGATCGCCTCGCTGAGGGCAAGAGTGATATTGTCCCGGCTCTTCTCGGAAAATCCCCATTGACCGGCCAGAAAGGCGATTGTCTTTCTGATCGACCGGACGCCCAGGGGGCCGAAAGGCTGAGTGAGCTTGAACTTCAACGCCAGCGTTTCGTCAGTCATAGCTCCCACGCGTAAAAAATACGAAACCGGTGCCCGTACTAAGGCGATCAGCTCTTCTTTGTATCAAAGCTGAGATACATTGCAATATCCAGGGCTTTCGCCGAGTGGGTCAATGCCCCCACCGAGATCCTGTCCACACCGGTCTCGGCAATGGCGCGCACCCTGTCGAGCGTCACTCCTCCCGACGCTTCGAGCTGGGGCCGATTCCGGCCGCCACCGGCGCAGGCGGCGTCAACGGCCTCGACCGTGCGGCTGAGCGCTTCGAGAGTCATGTTGTCGAGGAGAATCATGTCCGCCCCGGCTTCGGTTGCGGCGAGAGCGCCCTCGGTGGTGGCGACCTCGACCTCGAGCCCGATGGAGCGGTCGACCGAAGAACGCGCTTTGGACAGGGCCAATCTAACCGCTTCCGCCTCGCTCTGGCAGTCGAGCACGGCCAGGTGGTTGTCCTTGATCAGGACCATGTCGTAGAGGCCCACACGGTGGTTGACTCCCCCGCCCGCCTTGACCGCCGCCTTTTCGAGGAGCCGGAGCCCGGGCGTTGTCTTGCGCGTATCGAGGATGACCGCGCCCGTTTTGTCCACGGCCTCCACATAACTGCGGGTGATCGTTGCCACACCCGAAAGGCGCTGCAGGAAATTGAGCGCCGTGCGCTCCGCCTTGAGGAGCGACGCGGCCCGACCGCGCAGTGAGACGATCGCCGTCCCCGGGGCGATCCGGTCGCCATCGCGCGCCTTCGTCTCGATCTCGATCGAATCGTCGACGATCTGAAAGGTCTTGACCGCCGTTTCGACGCCGGCGAGGACACCCTCCTCCTTGGCCACGATCTCGCCCACAGCGCTCACCGATTCGGGCACGAGCGCTTCCACCGTGATATCTCCCGGTCCAAGATCTTCCTCGAGCGCAAGGCGAATAATTTGTTCCAAGTCACCCTCGATTGATTCAGCGAGATCGTCTCTCATCAGCGAGACTCGGCCTTGTCTCGTCCCCGAGACACTCTCTTCCGTCGCCGAAAGAGGCGTTGCGCAAAATTTCCCGCGCCCTGTGCGGCCCGATACCGCGCACCTTCTGAAGATCGGCCGCGGTGCGAAAGGGGCCGTGCTTCCGCCGCCACTCGACGAGCGCCGCCGCAAGAGTCGGCCCGATTCCGGGGAGCAAGGTCAAGCGTGCGGCATCGGCCCCGTTCAGGTCGACACTATAGCGCCACCTCCCGCTCCACTCAACATCCGTTGTGGTCTCTTTTTGCCCGGGGCCGCAAAAATATACGCCGAAGATAAGGAGCGCCACGACGAGCGCCGCGCGGTCTCGATCGGAACGCCCCGACTGTGTCACTGCTTTCACCCAGATTTCTGCCCGCACCCGAACCACCGAAGGGCGGCACTCCACGACCGATCAATGACGGTTCCGCGCAGGAGGGGTTACGTAGAGCGGCCCTGGACGGATTGACTTCTCGCCCAGGGCCGGGGGTCTCTTCGCTGATCGTGTTGATGGTCGGCCGGCGTCTAGGCTGTCTTGGCCGGACCGAACTGGGTGATATAGAGTTTGTAAATCTGATTGAGGGTCTCGTTGAGAACCTTTTCAGAAGTGATCTTGATCGCCTTGTCCTTTTTCTCGCCGAGGAACACGTAGCAGACATTGTTCTGCACGGCGAGGGACGACAGGATCTTGTCGTCGATCTTGAAGCGAACGAGATTGCCGTCGCGGCTCTCGGAGATCTTCGGCGTAATCCGCTTGATCTTTTCCCGCGCCACCTGGAAAAACGCCTCCGGTGAATCATCGTCGGCCTCTTTGGGCTTCTTCGATTCCTTCTTGGGCTTTTCGGCCGGCGGAGGGGATTTAGGCTCGTCCTTTACCTTCTCTGCCGCGGGCGGTTGTTTTTTTTTGCTCTCCTTCTTCTCGTCCTTCTTTTCCTTGTCGGCCGCGGGGGATCCGTCTTTGGCTGACGCGTTGGGCGATTCTTCCGACGATTCGTCGGAAGACTCGTCGACACGGATCGCCTTGAACTCCTCGTCGCCGTCCTTTCGAGCCCCTCCCTTTCGCGCCACCGTGAAGTAGGTCCGTTCCTCGAGTTGGAGGAAGGAGTACTCGCAGGGGATGATCTCCGTGCTCTTGATCGATTCGAGGCACTGCACGAAATCCTCGCTCATGCCGGGTGCGAGAACGAAGACACGCGGTGGGACTGAAAAGTCGAAAAGATGTTCCTTGTAGATACGCTCCAGGAAGAAGCGGTTCTTCTGGAGACGCTGAAGGATGAGAAGGAGATCCTGGATCAGGCTGCCGCCGCTCTCCGCCTCCTCGAGCATGATCACAACGGGTTCGCCGTTGCTGTCCTTTGCCAGGAACTCGACGCTGAGATCCTCATCGAGTTTGAGATCGAGATCGAGGACCTGGAGTCCCTCTTCGATCGCATCGACGGAATCGACGAGCACGTTCCTGACCACGTCCTTGACTTTCTCTGCGCTCTTTACAATTTCAATCATTGCTTTTTCCTCTTGTCCACCCTACCAGATGAGTCGCCAGCCCCCATTCTATAGGACTTCCCACACGATGCAACCTCTGCAGATCTTTTTTCCTCATTCGGCAGGACCCGCGTCGGCCCGCCCCCGCCCCCGGTGCGCCACTGCTGAAAATTAGCGTGTGGAAGTCGGAGGGCGATCGCGGTTT
>Ga0180430_10001080_pt1 | contig 27695 bp, 22 predicted proteins | sample SS_ome_9_FD_132999 | JGI IMG/M metagenome (GOLD analysis project Ga0180430, IMG submission 132999) | Hypersaline lake sediment archaeal communities from the Salton Sea, California, USA - SS_1_S_2 metaG | ecosystem: Environmental > Aquatic > Non-marine Saline and Alkaline > Hypersaline >... | reverse complement strand
GCACCAGATCGGCCGCCGGCTGCACGGACAAGGGCGCCACTGCGCGAAAGTCCATTCCCATTTTGGCGGCTCCGACCAGCAGTGAGTTGCCCATGTTGTTGCGTGCATCGCCCAGGTAGGCGAAGGAAACCCGGCGCAGAGGCTTGTCGCTGTGCTCCATCATGGTCATGAGATCCGCCAGGACCTGCGTCGGATGAAATTCATTGGTCAAGCCGTTCCAGACCGGCACGCCGGCATAGCGGGCCAACTCCTCCACCACTTCCTGTCCGAAGCCGCGATATTCGATGCCGTCGTACATCCGTCCCAGCACACGGGCGGTGTCCTTCATGGATTCTTTAGTGCCCATCTGAGAACCGGTGGGGCCCAGGTAGGTGACGTGGGCCCTCTGATCATAAGCGGCGACTTCGAAGGCGCAGCGCGTCCGCGTGGAGGCTTTTTCAAAGATGAGCGCGATGTTTTTGCCGGTCAGGCGCGGTTGTTCGGTGCCGGCATACTTGGCTTTTTTCAGATCCAGCGAAAGCTGCAGCAGGCTGTTGATTTCCTGTGGACTGAAATCGAGCAGTTTCAAGAAATGCCGGTTGCGGATGTTAAACCCCATGTCCCTTTCTCCCTTCGTAACGACCGTGGTCAAAAATGTTCCTGCGCTGCGGCGCGCAACGAAAACGGGAATACTGTTTTGCGGCGCGGCGATAGCGGCAATGATGATTTGTTGATACTTCCCGATAGCTTGGCAAGCGGTATACCCCAACCGGTAGGGAAGATCAAGGCATTTTCCTCGGCATCCACCCAATGGCAATCCAATGTGATTGCATCTATCATCCTGGTATATTGAAAAAACACCCGCCAACGGTTGCCGGCAGACGGCGGACGGGTGAGTGTCGCACGCCTTAGCCGGCGATATCCCGGTCGGCCGCCGTAATGATCCGATCGAGCTCGCGCAGGACATCCGCGGGCAGGGGCGGCACCTCGTGCGCGGTCATCAGCTGATCCGCCTGGGCCTGGGCCCGCTCCCAGAGCTCCTTTGGATCCATCTTCCAGGAAACGTAGTTGGTCCATTCAAAAACCGACGGGGCGTAGGGCGTGTGTTTGTGGATTTGGTCGAGCGTGTGGCGGTCCAGCAGAAAGTGGCCCCTGGGTCCCACCCGATTGACCACATCCAGGGCCAGTGCTTCGCTGTCCACGGCAAAACCGGAAAAGAGCGCCCGCAGCATGCCGGCGATATCGCTGTCGATGACCAGCTGGGGGAAGCAGGCCGCCATTCCCCCGTCGAGGCCGCCGGCGCCGCCGATGATGTTGGCGCCCGCCAGCGCCGAGAGGAGGCCGCGGGTGCCTTTCTGGAACATGACCTGCTCGCGCACCACGCCGTCGCTGAAAAAGCACATGGATTCCGTGGGAAGTTTATAAAAATCGGATCCCATCTGAACCAGTCCGGATTCCAGCAGCATGTTTTCCGGCGACCCGTAAATGGAGTTGCCTTTTTTCATCTCCATGATGGAAGGGCCGAAATAATAGAAGCTGGGCGTGCCGGGAAACAGCGTTTGCAAAATCGTCTGGGAGCCGATGACTTCAGCATTGCCCAGCGCCAGGGTCCCGGCGATGGTGGCCGGTGCGCTTGCTCCCATCATGGACAAGACGGGTATTTTGAGCGGCAGGCCGTATTCGCCGGCGATCAGAAGAATGTCAAGATCTTCCTCGGGAAGGTACAGAGGCGATATCACGCACACGATGGGGTGAAAAAGCGGCCGGCGGCACATGGCTTCACGGGTGCCGCGGACCGCCAGCTGCATTTCAACCTGATAGCGCATGTTTTTCGCACCCATGGTCAGGTTCATAAAGTGTTTGCGCTGGCATTCGAGCAGTATTTTCGTGGCATGCAGATCTGCCGTTTTCGGCGGCGTATCCTGAAGTGTCAGGGGCGCGGCCAGATCGATGTGAGGCAGGGCATCGCACAATATGGACAGCGTCCGCTGGTCTTGTGAAACCGCCTTGCGGCACTGGTTTGCCTGCGGTTCGAAAATCATGGTCAGGCCGGTCGCATGACGGAAAATGAAGGGGCTTTGCGAGTTGACCTGGCGGTCATAGGCGGGGTCGCGTCCGGCCAGGTTGATTTTAGACGGTGTTTGACGCAGGGCCGCCGCCACCATCTGCGGCGGGAAGCGCACCCGCTGTGTGGTGTCGTCAACCAGGGCGCCGGCATCCCGCAGCCGGCTGCGTACGTCCTGATGATCGAGCTGCATTCCCGTCTGTTCCAATATCGCGAGGGACGTAGCGTGGATTTTGTGCATATCTTCGGTGCTCAAAGGGGCGTGGGGTGTGGCCGGATTCATCGTTGCGACCTCCTGTGGTTTGTTGGGCAGCACGCAGATGCAAACGGGAGCGCACCTTATTGCCTTTCGCGTCGAATTACAAGAGGAATGTTGGGTCGGTTGGGTTGGTTACATTGGTTGAGTTGGTTTAATTGGTTACTTTGGTTAAATTGGTTGGATGTGCGTGGCGGTGAAAATAAGATCTTGAACCGCCCCGGTGGATTAAAGAGCAACAACATTTCACGGGGTAAACGAAGGCGCGAAGTACGCGAAGGTTTTTTTGGGGGTGGGGGCTGCTTGTCTGAATCCATGTTGAGATCGTTAGGTTCGTTAGGATCGTTGGGTTCGCTTTTTGTCGACGAATCGTCATTCCGGCGCACGCCGGAATCCAGTAAGACCGACGACTTCTCTTTATTTCGCCGTGACCGTTCTTCGGGCACGTACACGTACACGTAAACGTGCGCGTGCACGTGCTCGGTTGTTGGCCGCAAGGCCCGCCGGCCTGGTGACCAGTGAATGGCCGCACAGCCGGTATCATTGGCATTGACAAGTGGAGCGTTGGGAAAAATGAAAGATCCGTGCACGAGCACGTGTCCGTTTACGTGTACGTTTACGAGGGATAGCTGACGGCTGATCGCTAAAAGCGGACAGCTGACAACTCTGACCAAGTTTCTTACCTGATAAATCCGGATGCTCGCAGCCTGCCGCGGCGCAGCTTGCAGAGCGCAGAACGATGCGTCTTGGCGGTAAATTATGGGCGGTTCACTCTTTCAGCGCTGGCGGGATGCGCGGAAAGGGGATCGGTTCCATTTTGTGGCGATTGACGCGGTGCAGGCGGCGGTAGATGGCAAGCACCTTTTTTTGACGGTCATCCAGGTTTTTTTCATGGACGGTGTCTGCGTGGGTCATGGCCCATTCGAGTTCAGCATAGCTGGCACCCATCTGGGCTTCGTCCGAACGGTTGTCGGGCCACAAACCGTCGGTGGGGGTGGCGGCAAGAATGGCATCGAGAAGGCCGAGATATTCGCCGATGCGGTACACTTCGGATTTCATGAGATCGGCGATCGGCGCCAGATCGACGCCGCCGTCGCCGTACTTGGTAAAAAATCCCACACCGAAGTCTTCGATCTTGTTGCCGGTGCCGGCCACCAGGCATTGGTGGTGTCCGGCAAAGGCGTAGAGCGCGGCCATGCGCAGGCGGGAGCGTGTGTTGGCCATCGTCATCAGGTCTTCATCCATGCCGGCGGGCAGCGCACGGCGCAGCGCATCGAATGCGGGGCCGAGATCGGCCTCCGCGGGGGTGATGTTGTCGAAACGGCGCTTGAGCCACGCAATGTGCCGGCGAGCCAGTGACAGCTGCGCCGGCTGCTGGTGAATCGGCAGACAGACCGGCCGCAGGGGCCGTCCGGTTTCAGCGCACAGCGTCGAGGTCACGGCCGAGTCGATGCCGCCGGAAACACCCACCACGAAGCCGCGCAGGCCGGCATCGTCACAGTAGGCGCGCAGCCAGTGGACGATATAGTCGACAATGGCTCCGGTTTTCATCGCGTTTTTCCTTCCAGGATCTTTTCAGGTGTGATCGGCAGATGCCGGCAGCGGTATCCGGTGGCGTGCCAGACCGCTTCGGCGATGGCCGGCGCCGTGGGCGACACCAGGCCTTCACCGGCCTCCTTGGCGCCCATGGGGCCTTCGGGTTCGTAGGTTTCAACGCACACGGACTCGCCGGCGGGCATATCCAGCGCCGTGGGCATTTTGTAGTCCAGAAAGCTGCGGTTCAGCGTGATACCGTCCTTGACCACCAGCTCTTCGGAAAGGGCGTAGCCAAGGCCCATGTGAATGGAGCCCTCCAGCTGACCCTCCACCGACTTGGGGTTGATGACCGTGCCGCAGTCGTGGGCGGTCCAGATTTTGTTGACCTTAACCACGCCGGTTTCCTCGTCGACCGAGACTTCGGCCACCTGGGCGCCGAAGCTGAAGGCCGGCGTGACCAACCCCTTGTTGCGCGGGGTGTAATAGCCTTTGGCGGTCAGCGGTTCACCGCGATTGGCTTTTTGCACCAGGGCCACGGCTTCGCCGAAGGTCAGGCCGCGATCGGGTTTGCCGGGGGCGAAGACACGCCCGTTTTGGCATTGCATGTCAAAAATGACGTTGAGGTCAAAGCGCGCCGAAACTGCACCGAACAGGGCTTTTTTGATCTTGCGGGCGGCATCCAGAACGGCGTTGCCGGCCATCAGGGTCACCCGACTGCCCCAGGTGCCCAGATCCGCCTGGGGGGTGACGGCGGTGTCGGCGGCGGTCAGGCGGATGTCGTCCATGGTGAGTCCGAGCGCCTCGGCCAGGATCTGTTTCAACACGGTGTCCGAGCCCTGGCCGATGTCCGCGGCCATGGTGAGCAGATGGGCGGTGCCGTCCGCAAACACTTTCACCTCCACCGCGGAAAAGGGATACGGGGTGTTGAACCAGTTGAAAACACCGCCCGATATGAAACTGTAGCAGCCGATACCGATGCCTGCGCCGGGTGTTTGCCGGCTGCGCTTGCGGCGCCAGCGGCTCATTTCGGCGACCTTTTCGAGGCACGCTTTGAAGCCGCAGCTGGAAATGGTGGCCACTCCCGGTATCTGGTCACCGGTTTGCATGGCATTGCGCAGGCGGATGTCAATGGGATCCATGCCCAGCGCCTCGGCGGCCATGTTCATCTGACTTTCGGCGACAAACAGAGACTGCGGCGCACCAAAGCCCCGCATGGCGCTGGCCGGCGGCTTGTTGGTGTAGATGTGCTGTCCCAGAAAGCGGTAGTGGGGATAACGGTAGAGCATGGCGCCGAAATTGCCGCATAAAAAGGTGGCTGTGGGGCCCATGGCGTTGTAGGCCCCGCCGTCGAGCTGGATGTGAAGATCCTTGGCCAGCAGCGTGCCGTCGCTTTTAAACCCGACTTTGGAGCGGATGGTCATGGGATGCCGGCGGCGGCCGGTGGTGAGCTCCTCTTCGCGGGTGAGCGTGAATTTGACCGGCCGGCCGGTTTTACGCGCCATGAATGCGGCGCACCATTCCCAGGGCCGCAGCTCCATTTTGCCGCCGAACCCGCCGCCGACATGCGGTTTGATGACGCGGATGTCGTTTTCGCGCATGCCCAGGGTGGCCGCCAGCAGGCACTGAACGATGTAGGGCACCTGCGTGGATGTCCACAGCGTGATGCGGCCGTCGACATCGCACGAGGCCAGCGCGGCGCACGGCTCCAGATAGGCCGGGCTCACGGCCTGTACGCGGAAGGTGTCCTCGCGGATGTAGTCCGACGCTGCAAAGCCGGCCGCGATGTCGCCGTACTGAATCTTGCGGTCGATGCTCATGTTGCCGGGGGACGCGTCATGAATTGCGGGTGCGTCCGGCGTTAAGGCATCGTCGATTTCGTAGATCGGCGGCAGGGGGGCGTACTCCACCTCGATACGGTCAAGCGCCGCTTCAGCTGTGTCCGCGTCCACCGCGGCTACGGCCGCGACTTCGTCACCGACAAAGCGGACCTTGTCCACGGCCAGGGGGTACTCGTCCTGGGTGTGCGGAAACAGACGCCAGTTGCCGTAAGGTATGTTGGGTGTGTCCCGGCCGCTGATCACGCACTTGACCCCCGGCAGCGCACGGGCTTTTTCAAGATCCACACGGACGATGGCGGCATGCGGCAAGGGGCTGCGCAGCAATTTGCCGTAAAGCATGCCCGGCAGTTTGAGATCATCCGTGTAGAGCGCCGCGCCGGTGGCCTTGGCGCGGGCGTCGACGCGGTCCACATCTTTTCCGATAATGGTAAAGTCCTTCATGCCCATTTCCTGCCCCGGAGAGAGTTGTGTTTACGCCGTGTTGCTGGGCTGCGCACGTTCCACCGCCCGGACGACCGCCCGCCGTACCAGGACGGACACGACACGCCGCCGATAGGCGCTGCTGGCCCTGACATCCGATATCGGCAGCGTTTCGCGGGAAGCCTGATCCGCGGCGGCCGCTAATCGCTTTTCGGAGAGTGTTTTGCCGGCAAGAAGCGTTTCCGCCTGCGGCGTTCGGACGGGCGTCGATGCACAGGCGCCGACACACAGACGGACCTTTTGCAGTCGTTTGTTGTTTACAATCACCATGGCCGCAACGCAGACGGCCGCACAGTCGACGGCGCCCCGGGCGGAAAGGGAACGGTAGGACGTTCCGGCATTCGGCGGGGGCGGCGGCACCTGCACCGCGGTTACGATTTCAGCGGTGTTGAGCGCCGTCAAACCAGGGCCCTTGAAGAAGTCCTGCAGCGGCAGCGTCCGGCTTCCATCGGGTCCCGCGATATGCAGACAGGCTTCCATGGCCACAAGTGTCGGCGCATTGTCGGCCGAGGGCGAGGCGTTGCAGAGATTTCCGACCACAGTGCCCATATTGCGGATTTGCACATTGGCCGTTCCGGCAGCCGCTTCGGCGACAGCGGGATAACGTTCAAGAATGAGCGGGTGCGCCGCCACCTCCGATAGAAGGGCGGTGGCGCCGATGGTAAGGCCCTGGTCTTCATCAACGGCAATGCGGTTCAGTCCTTTGATTTTTTTCAGAGCGACGACGATGGCGGGCCGCACGATTTTCTGGCGCGCCTTGATGAGAAGATCCGTACCGCCGGCCATGGCAAACGCCTTTTTTCCGCCGTTGTTCAGCAGCGCCACCGCTTCTTCGATGGTTCGGGGGGCATGATATTCAAAGGGCGCAATGTTCATCGGCCTTCATCTCCCTCTGAACCGCCTTGCATATGTTCGGCGGCGGACTGGATCGCCGCCACGATTTTGGTGTAGCCGGTGCAGCGGCAGAGGTTGCCGCTGAGGCCTTCGCGGATCTCGCGTTCATCCGGGCATGGATTTTGAGAAAGCAGATAAGCGGCGGACATTGCCATTCCCGGCGTGCAAAAGCCGCACTGAACCGCTCCTTTTTCGACAAAGGCCGCCTGAATGGGATGCAGCTTTTCACCGGAGGGCGCCAGTCCTTCAATGGTCAGGATGTCGCTGCCGTCTACTTCAACCGCCAAAGTCAAACAGGAGCTGACCGCCCGTCCGTCCACCATCACCGTGCAGGCGCCGCAGTCGCCGGAGCCGCATCCCAGCTTGGTTCCGGTGAGGTTGAGATCCTCGCGCAGTACTTCGTTCAGCGTGCGCCGGGGATCGACTGCGATATGGTGCCGATCACCGTTGACAGTCAGATGTATGTCGTGCTTCATACCGCCTTCCTTGCCCGGATTAGCTTCAATATAGCTTTAACATAGCTTTTAAGGCATACACCCTTTCAGGGGGTAAAGCAAGCGTATTTGCCAGAATCCATCCAATCCTTCAGCGCCGGCAGGCATTTGTGAACCGCTTTGGGCAGGGGATACGCCATCAGGGCGGGGATGGTCACCCAGCGGTGGTCGGTGGGACCGTTGAGCGACAGGCGGCCGGTGTGTCGACGGTAGGTGAAAACGTCCAGCTTGATTTTAAAATGGGTATAGGCGTGACGCACGCGGGTCAGAAAAACGCCGTTTTCAACACAAATGCCGGTGCGGGCGCAGACGGCCGCGGTGCACGCGGCCTGCGGGTCCAGGGGCGGCGTCACGGGGCCGCCGGGAAAATCCCACAACCCGCCCAGCAGACCGTTTTCCGGCCGGCGGACGATTAGAAGACGCCGATCCGTCCGCAGGACGATGGCGGCGGCCAGGTGCTGTTCGGGAACGGCCGCTTTTTTGCGGCGCAGGGGAAATTGCTGAACCCGATCCTTTTTCAGGGCACAGCAGGCGATTTTCAGCGGACAACCACTGCACAGGGGTGCAGCGGGACGACAGACCAGCGCGCCGAGTTCCATCAAGGCCTGATTGAATTCACCCGGGGGCCGGCCCAGGAGCCGGTCGGCGGCCGGCTGAAAAACGGACAGGGCGGCGGGCGAATTGACCGGCGCCGCGATGCAGAAAAGGCGCGCCAGCACGCGTTTGACGTTGCCGTCCACCACCGCCGCGGGGGCGTCAAAAGCAATGCTCATCACCGCGGCGGCAATGTAGTCGCCGACACCGGGCAGGGCTTTCACTTCCGGCTGTGTCTCCGGAAACCGGCCGCTGTGGCGGGCGACAATGTGCCGGGCCGCGGTATGCAGATGACGCGCGCGGGCATAGTAGCCCAGGCCTTCCCACATTTTGAGCACCGTCTGCAGATCCGCCGCGGCCAGGCGCCGCACGTCCGGGAATGCCGCCATAAAACGCTGATAATACGGAATAACCGCGGCGACCTGGGTCTGCTGCAGCATGACCTCTGAAATCCAGACGGCATAAGGATCCCGGGTTTTGCGCCAGGGCAGCTCCCGCTGGTGTCGGCGATACCAGGCGAGCAGCCGGCGGCGGATGAGAGTGGTCTTTGACATGCACCTTAGTATAATGCATTATCGGACCGATGGAAGCCGAACATTGATCGGCGTTTGTTGCCGCGCGAAGAATGCGCGTCCAGTGCTTCCGTTTGTTGGAATTTTCTTTCTTCGGGATCGACATCGCTATCGGGATCGACATCGTTTCCCCCATCTCCGTAGGCGACGCCGTTTTCCTTTATGAAACTACGAAATTTTCAGGATCAGGGCCGCACCGGTGTCGCCGGCGGCGCAGCCGGTCCAGAGCATGTACCCGCCGCCGTTCATGACGGTTTCCTCGATGGCCTCCACGATCAGGCGGGTGGCGGTGGAACCCTGGGGGTGGCCGTAGATCATGGAGCATCCGTAGTTGTTCATCTCGGTGGCGTCGATGTCGAATTTACGGGCGAAATTGAGGTCGTTGACGATAAAGGGGTTGTGTGTTTTGATGACCCGCATGTCGTTGATGGACAAACCGGCGTCCGCCAGGGCCATTTTGGCGGCGGGAACCGGGGCGGCGGCCATGTAGCCCTTGCGTTCGCGGGCGTAGCCGTAGCTGATGATGCGAATCGAGACCGCCGGATCGGCACTGAGTTCCCTTGCTTTTTCAGCGGTGGTGACGATCATGCCGGCGTTGCCGTCGGCCGGGTGGGTCTGCGCCCCGAAGCTGTGCACGCCGCCGGGAACGAGCGGTCTGAGTTTTGCCAGGCCTTCGGCCGTGGACGGCAGGATGCCTTCGTCCTCTTCCACCAGGAGGGTTTTCTTCTTGGACAGGCGGATTTCCGCCGGGAACATGTAGCGTTTTTGAAAGGCGCGCGCGTTTTCCAGGGCCTCGGCATACTGCTGGTAGCGTCGGAGGGCCAGCGCATCGCACTGCTCCTTGGTGAAGCCTTCGTCCCGGGCGACATTTTCGGCTGTTTCGACCATGCGCAGCCCTACATTGGGGTCGCTGTTGAAATTGTCCATGAGCCAGTTTTCCGAGATGACTTCACCACCGGGTCCCAGGGGGTTGGGCCAGATGGTATGGGGGCCGTTGGATGTCCGGTCGGTGGTCAGTACATAGGCATTGGTGTACAGACCGGTTTCAATGCCGGTAGCGGCCTGAAAAATGCATGTGGTGCCGGTGGTGCAGGCCTGGCTGATGGCCATGGCGGCCGTGTCGCCGGCGCCCATCAGGGCCGCCGCCCACGGGGCGGCGTAAAACTGGTGGATCTGGCTGATGGTGATGCCCAGGTAAAGGTAGTCGAACATGCCGGGATCCCAGCTGTTGGATTCCAGCCAGCGTTTGGCGGTTTCGGCGCCGAGCACGATGGCGTTTTCGTTCTGCATGCTGCCCTGCCAGCGGCAGAAGGGGGTGCTGTAATACCCGCGGTACGGAATGAACGCTTTTTTCAACATGTCGGATCTCCTTTTAGATTAGCGGCGTTTTTTTAGTAAAGCTCGTGCAGGATCTGCTCCCGCAGTTTGCGATGCAGAATTTTTCCGGTAGGGGTCCGCGGCATTTCATCCTCGGCGATGAACACGATTTTCTTGGGGCGTTTGTAGCCGGCCATCTGTTCGCGGCAGCACTCCAGGATCATGTTTTCGGTGAGATCATCCTTGGACCGGCTCTTGGGAATGATCACCGCCACCACCGTTTCCCCCCACTTGTCATCCGGCATGCCGATGACGGCGCAATCGAAAACGCATTCGTGGCTGCCGACGACCTCCTCGACTTCACTGGGGTATACATGCTCACCGCCGGTGATGATCATGTTGTCCTTGCGGTCGACGATTTGATAGAAGCCGTCTTTGTCCTTGCGCGCCATGTCCCCCGCGCTGAACCACTCGCCCCGGAAGGCCCGACGGGTTTTTTTGGGCAGTTTGTAGTATTCGTCAAAGAGCATGGGGCCCCTGGAAAACAACTCCCCGACATGGCCGGCGGCCACTTCCCGTCCCTCCTCGTCCAGCAGCTTGATGCGGTCCGTTCCCAGCGACTCGCGGCCGATGGATCCCAGCTTGTCGAGCTGGTCTTCGGGCTTCAGCACGGTGACGATGCCGGCTTCGGTGGAGCCGTAGGCTTCGTACAGCTGGACGCCCGGGAAAAAATCCATGATGGCCAGCTTCATGTTTTTTCGCACCGGAGCGGAGGAACAGAGCAGCTTGCGGATGGAACCGACGTCGTGTCCGCCTTTTCGTGAATGGTTGAGAATCAGATTGTAGTGGGTCGGAATCAGCGAGATGAAGGTGATGCCTTGGTTTTCGATGATGGACAGAATTTCATGCGGCTTGAAAGAGCGGGCCGGGTGGATGTAGACCGAGGCGCCGATGTAGGTGAAGGTAAAGGTAAAAAAGGTTGAGTTGATATGGCACAGCGGCATGACGTTCAAGCACACATCACGCTCGTCGAAGCCGAAGTCGACGGCATTGATCAGATAAAAGGCGATGTGCGATTCATGGGACCGGACCACACCCTTGGGTCGGCCGGTTGTGCCGGAAGTGTAGATTAAAATCCAGGGGTCCTTTGGCGCCACTGCCGCCGCCGGTTCGTCTTCGCATGCATCCGCCAGCAGTTCCTCGTATGCCAGATATCCCGGCAGGGGGGCGCCGACAGCTACACATCGGTCCGGTGCGATGCTGGAAAGATCCGCTTTAGCGGCGTCCAGCGTGGGCGCGAATTCCGCGTCTACAATCACCGCGCCGGCATCCGAGTTGTCCAGAATGTAGGCGACATCCTTGGCCGTGAGCCGGAAATTGACGGGCACGATGACCAGACCGGTTTTGGCGGTGGCCAGAAAAATTTCCACGATTTCGATGCTGTTTTCCATCAGCACCGCGACCTTGTCTCCCTTTTTCAGCCCCATTGCCAGCAGGCCCTGCGCCAGCCGGTTGACTCTCCGGTTGGTCTGCAGATAGGTGTAGGAGCGCCGGGCATCCTTTACGGCCACCCGTCCCGGATACTTCCAGGAATTCATCCTAAACTGCTGTCCAAGGTTCATCCAACACGCCATGGCATATCTCCCGATGACCGGTTTCAGGTGTCGGCTCGAAGCATCTGCCGGTTTGATCAAGAAAAGAAGCTTCAACCCAAGCGATTCGCTGAGACCCGGCACCTTGTCTTGTATGAAACGACGAAATTTTCATGCAGTTGCCGACAGCTGAGCATGAAGCAGGGTTTGTCGCTGTGCGGTCGGAATTGCCCTTCAATGACGATGCATGAAAAATTGTTGATTGATACTTGGATATTGTTTGTCGTTTGGTGCTTGAGAGTTGTAATTTTCCATCGACTTCCGACTTCCGACCTCCGACTTCTGACCTCCGACCTCCGACTTCTGACCTCCGAAAAAGCTACACCCGGATCCGGGCGTCCACCGCGGCGACACGGTCTTCGAAGGCCAGTACCGGATTCAGGTCCAGCTCGCGGATCTGCGGAAAATCGCCTACGAGCTGTGAGAGGCGCAGCAGCATTTCCATAAGATCCCGCCGGTTCACGGCGCTTTGGCCCCGCAGGCCGTCGAAGAGCGGCGACAGCCGAACGCCGTTGATCATCTCCGCAGCTTCGGTATCCGTCAGGGGCCCCAGATGGAAGACCACGTCTTTCAGCACTTCGACATAAATGCCGCCCATGCCGAACATGAGGATGTGGCCGAGCCCCGGCTCCGCCTTGGCGCCCATGATAAGTTCCAAACCGCCCTCAAGCTGCGGCTGCAGCAGAAAGCGCGGCGACGCATCCGAAAACCGGTCCGCCATGTCCGCGGCGGCGTTTTCCACCGCCGTGCCGTCATTCAGGTTCAGAACCACGGCACCCATATCGCTTTTGTGCACGATGCCGGCCGCATCGGCCTTGAGGACCACCGGATAGCCCATGCCGTCGGCTGCGTGCCGGGCCTCGGCCGGGGTGGCCGCCGCTCTCCACGGGGCATGGGCGATGCCGTAGGCCGCCAGCAGGCGAAACGTCGTGGCGGCGTCCAGAAAAGCACCCGGTGCGGCGGCGGCTTTCTCCAACAGGGCGGCCGCACCTTGCTTGCTGATGTTTTCAAAAGCGGCCGGTCGGCCGGGATCGCGCTCTTTGATTTTCCGATAACGGACCAGCGCCGAAAGAGCGCGAGCCGCCTCACCGGGCAGGCTGAAGAAGGGCACGGCTGCTTCTCGCAGGATGCGCACGGTTTCGGTCCATTGGCGCTTGTCGGTCATGAGGTTGACGACCATGGGTTTTTGCCGCCGCTTGTTGACGGCGGCGATTTCACGGGCGATGCTGTCGGTGTCGACAAAAAAAGGGGTTACAAAATTGACATAGAGGGCGTCATAGCCGTCATCTGCCAGCATCGCGTCCATACAGGCCCGATAGTGTTCGGCCGTGCCGGTGGCCAGCACGTCCGCCGGATTGTTGACCGAAGCTTCCGCAAAAAGCTTCTCTTTGAGAATCTTTTTCGTGCGCTCCGAAAGCGGCGGGATGACCAGGCCGGCGCCCACCAGAACATCGGTGGCAATGACGGCCGGTCCGCCGGTGTTGGTGATGATGCCCACCCGGTTTCCCGCTGGCGTCGGCTGGGAGGCGAACGCCGCCGCCGCCTGAATCAGCTCGCCTTCATCGGTGAAGGTCAGTACCCCGGCCTTTTTAAAGATCAGATCGGTGGCCAGATCCTCCTTTGCCAGGCCGCCGGTGTGTGAGGCGGCCGCCTTGGCGCCTTCCCGGGTGCGCCCGGCTTTCATGGCCAGAATCGGCTTGTGCACCGCCACGTCCCGCACGGCCGCCAGAAAGGCGGGTGCATCCTTGAGGCCTTCGACATAGGTGACGATCACGCGCGTGCCGTCGTCCTCACCCAGATAGCGGATGATTTCCGGGATGGTGATGTCGCAGGCGTTGCCGTTGGAGGCATAGATGCGGGTTCCCACGCCCATGGCCGCAAAGGCCTGGTGGATGACCTCGGCCACTCCGCCGCTCAGGGCGACAATGGAAATGTGGCCTGCATCCGGTTTGGTGAAAGTGAAATTGCAGTAGGCACGCACCGCGGGGTCGGTGTTGATAATGCCCTGGCAGTTGGGTCCCAGCACACGAATGCCGTAGGTCCGGGCCTTTTCCAGAAAGGCCTTTTCAATCGCGGCGCCTTCCGGCCCCACCTCCGAAAAGCCGCCGGAGTTGATGATGATGTTTTTGACCTTTTTCCGGCCGCAGTCTTCAACGGCCTGAGGCACGAATCGGGCCGGGATGACCATGTGGACGACGTCCACGCCGTCGGGAACGTCCTGAATGGAAGCAAAGGCTTTGATGCCGCGGACTTCGTCGGCTTTGGGATTGATGGGATAGACAGGGCCCTTGAATCCGAAGTCGATCAGGTTTTTGATCACCCGGTTGCCGATGGAGAGCGGTTTGGTGGAGGCGCCGATGACGGCAACGGAGCGGGGTTTGAAAAGGGAATCCAGCATTTTACTTGTTCTCCTCCAGTTGTTCGATGAAGGCTTCCACGTTGGTGCGGGTCTGCTCGTCGGAGAGCAGACGCAAGTCGTTGAGATCGCCGTTGATCGTCAGGCTCGGAATGCCTGTTTCCGCTTCCAGCCGCTGCGGCATGCCGTAGCGGCAGTTGGAGTTGTAGGGGCAGGTCTTGGCGTCGTGATAGACGATGCCGTCGATGCTGAAAAATTTAAGTTTGTCTTTGATGTAGGCTTCCTTGTATTCATCGGAGCGGACAATAAAAAGCTCGGTGTAGGCGCGGGCCATACTGCCGAACGGATCCTGCGGATCCAGCGCCGAGAACACCCAGCTGCTGCAGTAGGTGGAGGCGATGACATTGGCCTTGAGCCCGGCGAACAGTTTGGAATGCATGCTCAAACGCCCCCACACGGGCATTCCTTCCCAGTAAATGCGGAAGCGTTCGTCTTCCAGGGCGCCGATGCCGTTTTCGACCCGCTCTTCAAGCTCCTCCAGCAGCAGTTTGTAGGCGTCGATGGCTTTCTGGGTGCCGCGGCCCACCACCGCCGGCCCCATGAGCGTGGTGCCGTCGAAAAAAGTCAGCGGCGAAGGAATTGCAGCGGCGGCCGCCAGGCACTGTTCCCAGAGATCCGAGCATTCTCTCGACAGGGTCACCGCCTGTCTTAATTCATCCATGTCCAGCTTGCGGCCGGCGACTTTTTCCAGGGGTTCCACAATGTTTTCCATCTGGCGGGTGATCGAGGTGATGTGGTCCGGCGTGACGTCCAGCACTCCGCGGTAGGTGTGAACGCCCACCAGCGGCACATCGTACTTTTCGGCGTACCAGGCGAACCAGTCCTGCACGTCGCGGCACTGATTGGTATTGAACACCAGAACATCCGGTCGGGGTACGCTGTCGATGCCGGGAAACACCTTGGAAAGCGGGGTGACCTCCGCCACGAACGCCCCGATGTCCGCTGTGAGGTAGGAGCAGATATCGGGCGAGTATCCCATGGCATTGGCCTTGGGAATCAGGTCCGTAGCCATGCGCGAGGTTCCCAGCATGGCCGAGTGGGTCTCGGGGAAATATGTCAGAAAACCCAGGCCCCGCAGGATTTCAGCCGGACCGACGCTGGTGCACCAGGCGACCTTGGGCCGGCCCTTCTTGGCGGCCGCATCCAGCTCGTAGTAGTAGTCGGCCATGAATTTGCCCAGGTCCCTGGCTGTTTTAAGGCGCCGGATCACATTTTTTTTGTCTTCGGTCATGAGGTCATTCCTCCTGGTGTTTGTGGTGCGCAATGGCATAAAGCGCCGCGCCGACGGCGCCGGTCAGCTGAGGATGCGCCGGCACCAGAATGGAGCGGCCGATATACGTTTCCGCCATGTGGACGAGATAGGGGTTGTGCTCCACAACCCCACCGGTCATGACCACCTTGTCGCTGAAGGCGTCCATTTCAACCACCCGCTTGATGACCGAATAATAGAGGCCCTTGACGATGTCCGGCAGTTTCCTGCCGTGCCGGATGTTTTCCAGCACTTCGGTGGCGGAAAACACGGTGCAGAAACTGCCCAGCTTGACCATGTCGGTGGACCGGCGGGCAAGGCCGTCCATGGCCTCCAGGGGCACGTCCAGACGCGGCGACATTTCTTCGAGAAAGGCACCGGTGCCGGCCGCACACTTGCGGTTCATTTTAAAGCCGGTGCGGCGGCCGCTGTCGTCCAACTTGATGATTTTGTTGTCCTGCCCGCCGATATCGATGATGGTGATCGCAAAGGGAAAGTAAAAAAAACAGCCTTTGGCGTGGCAGCCGATTTCGGTTTTGGCGTCATCCACAAAAGCGACGTTTTTGCGGCCATAGCCGGTGGCCGTGCCGCCGAGGATCCGCTCCCGGCCTGCACCGGCCATTGCAAGCGCGGTCTGAAAGCAGCGTTCGGCGGTGGCGGAAAAATCCGTGCCGGACTTTTCGACCGCGTGGCCGCGGATCTGTCCGTTTGCATCCAGCACCACCACCTTAGTGCGGGAAGCGCCGACATCGACGCCGACAAAGAGAGGATCGGCTTTTTTCATGTCTTGGATTCCAGGCCTTTGACCAGCGACTGCAGGGTGATGTTGAAAGGGGTGTCAATGCCGGCCTGCCGGCCGTATTCGACGAATTTTCCGTTGATGTAATCGATTTCCGTGCGTCGGCGGTTTTCAATGTCCATCAGCATCGAGGGCTTGTGATCGCCCGCCTTGCTCATGTAGTCGATGGCGTGGGGATAGAAATCCCACCCCAGGCGGATTTCGTTGGCCCGGGCGACCTTGATGCACTCCTTGACGAGGTTGTCGACAATGTTGAAAACAATCGGATCGGTCATGGCCTGGCGCATGGTCAAGCCGGTGACGGCGCAAACCGGATTCATGCAGGCGTTCAGCACGCCCTTGCGCCATACCATGGAAATGATTTCGTTGGTGTGCTCGGTCTTGAGGCCGCTGCGGCTCAACGCCGCGGCAATGGCCAGCGCCGCGGCGGTGGATTCGGGCGCCAGCTCCTGCAGGAAGTGGGGCGGATGGTGAAAGGGCATGACGACACGGCCGGGGGCCTTGAGGCCGCAACCGTAGTTGACCACCGCGCGCACGGCCGCGGCTTTCCCGAGCGTGTTGGCGATTTCGAGCTCGGTGTCGATGCCGTTCTGCCAGCTGACGACCGCCATGCCCGTCCGGTAAAAACCTTCGATGGCGGAAACGATCAACGGCAGGGCGTTGGCCTTGACGGTGATGAAGATGACCTGCGGTTTAAAGGCGGCGATTTCGTCCACGGTCTGGCAGACGCGGGCCACTTTTTGCTGCAGGCTTTCCGCGCCCTCGATGATGATGCCGGGGTCGAGGGCCGGTCGGATCAGTTCTTCCTGAATGTCGCAAAGGGTCACCTCGTTGCCGGCCCTGGCCAGAAACGCCGCCACGATGCAGCCCACGGGACCGGCCCCGATCACCGCAAAGGTGCGGGGGTTGAAATCCGCTTTTTCCATGTCCACCTCCCTTTTCAGCGGAGTTGTTTGGGCCTTTCGTCCACCACGCGCAGGGCCTTGCCTTCACTGCGGACGATAAACTTGGGCTCCACCAGGTTGACCTCGACGCTGATGCCCATGTTGCCCTTGATGTGGCCCATGATTTTCCCTTCGATTTCGGAACGTTTCTGCGGACCGGCGTCATAGACCTCGCGTTTGCCTTCGACCTGAACGATCAGTTGATCCAGATAGCCTTTCTTGCGCACCACCAGTCGATACTGCGGCTCCGCTTCTTCGATGTCCAGCAGCAGGGATTCGATCTGAGACGGAAACACGTTGACCCCGCTGATGATCAGCATGTCGTCCGTCCGGCCGTAGACCTTGTCCATTTTCAGAAAGGTCCGGCCGCAGGCGCAGGTTTCGCGCCGCAGACAGGTGATGTCCTTGGTGCGGTAGCGGAGCATGGGCATGGCCCGGCGCTGCAGGGAAGTGAAGATGAGCTCGCCTTTTTCACCCAGCGGCAGCGGCTCCATGGTCGCCGGGTCTACGATTTCCGCCAGGTAATGGTCTTCGTTGATGGGCAGCCCGTTCTGTTCTTTGCAGTCGAAGGCCACGCCCGGTCCGCCGAGCTCGGTCAACCCGTAGGCTTCCATGGCCTTGATGCCCATGCGCTCTTCGATTTCGTCGCGCATCTGGGTCGTCCAGGGTTCGGCGCCGAAAATGCCGACGCGCAGCGGCAGGGATTTAATGTCGACCTTGAGCTCCTCGGCCCGTTCGGCGATGGTCAGGGCATAAGAGGGAGTGCAGCACAACACGTGGGCGCCGAAGTCCTTCATCAGCGTGATCTGCCGTTCCGTGAGCCCGGCGCTGGTGGGAACGACCGTGCACTTCAGAAGGCCGGCGCCCTGGTGAAATCCCAGACCGCCGGTGAACAGACCATGGCCGTAGGCGTTCTGTACAATGTCCTCGGGCCGTACGCCCGCCGCCCAGAAATTGCGCGCCATGCACTCGGTCCACTGATCCAGATCCTCCTGGGTGTAGGGCCCGGTGATCGGTTTTCCGGTGGTGCCCGAGGAGGCGTGGATGCGAACCACATTTTTCAAGGGAACGGCGCACAGGCCGAAAGGATAGTTGTCCCGCAGGTCGTTCTTGACCGTGAAAGGCAGACGCGCCACATCTTCCAGGCGGGTGATGTCGTTGGAGGTAATGCCGCTTTCTTTGAGTTTTCGACGATAAAAAGGAACTTTCTTGGAAACCCAGCTGACGGTCTGCTTGAGCTGTTCCAGCTGAAATTGCTGGAGTTTTTCAATAGACATGCATTCGAATTCTTTGTTCCAGGGCATCGGTTTCCTCCTTGTCGTCACTGGATGTCTTCGGCGGCGCCGAAGCCGGCGTCAAAGGCCTTCAGATTGGTTTCCAGAAAAGCCGGTTTGGTTGTGGTGCGAATGGCCTGTTTGACCGCATCGGCCGGCAGGGCCAGCACGTCGGTCTGAACCAGAGCGCCCAGCAGAACCATGTTCAGAGACATGACATTGCCGGCTGTTTTGGCCAGTTTCAGGCCGTCAAAGCCGATAAAACGGGCGGTCTTGGCGCGCAGCAGATCTTCCATGCGTCTGATGTCCGGATAGTCCCCCCTGCCGATGGCCACGGTAAAAGGCGGCAGGGGCGCCGTGTTGGTGATCACGACGGTGGCGGGGCTGCACTTGTTGAGCGCGCGCAGCGTTTCCAGGGGTTCGAATCCCACCAGAACGTCCGCCTCGCCGTCGGCGATGATGGGGCTGGCGGCGTCGCCGAAAACGATGGCGGATTCCACCACCCCGCCCCGCTGGGCCATGCCGTGAATTTCACTCATGCGCACCGGCAGGCCGGTGCTGAGCGCGGCTTCGCCCAGCACTCTGGAGGCCAGCAGGTTGCCCTGCCCGCCGACGGCGACAATAATCAGTCTTTTAACGGTGTTCTGCATTATCTTTTCCTGTCATTTCAGTTTCTTAAAGGAAGAATGGCATTTTCCGGACAAATCTGGGCGCACACCGCACACCCCACGCAGGTTTCGGCGTCGATCCGCACCTTTTCGTTTTCAAGAAAAAAAGCGGGGCAGGCCAGATCCCGGATGCAGTCGCGATGGTTGCGGCATTTGTCCGTCACGGCAAAGGCCCGTTTTTTCAAACGGCCCCGGGCTTTGGCGAAAAGGGTGCAGGCCTCCTGGGAAATGACGACCGAAACCCCTTTGTAGGCCAGCGCCTCCTTGACCGCGGCAATGCTTTTGTTGACCTTGTAGGGTTTGATGATCGTGACGTGCGCAACACCGACGGCCCGCACAATCGCCTCGATGGAAACGCGGCCGTAACCGGAAAGATTGAAATCGTGCATGTCGACGCCCGGATGGGGCTGATGGCCGGTCATGGCGGTCGTGCCGTTGTCCAGAATCACGAGGGTGAAATTATGGTTGTTGTAAACGGCGTTGACCAGCCCGGTGATGCCGGAGTGAAAAAAGGTCGAATCGCCGATAAAGGCAATGACCTTCTGATCGGTGGCTTTGGAAAAACCGCAGGCGGTGCTGACGGAGGAGCCCATGCAGATCAGAAAGTCGCCCATGGAAAGCGGCGGCAGAAAGCCCAGCGTGTAGCAGCCGATGTCGGTGGGGTAGATGGTGTCAAACCCCGCGGCCGCTTTCTTGACGGCATAGTAGGTGGCGCGGTGGGAGCAGCCGGCGCAGAGGTTGGGCGGCCGCTGCGGCAGTTCAGGAACGTCGGAAAGATCCGGAACGGACGCGGGCGCACAGGGCACATCAAACCAGGCCGCCACAGCGCGGCGCACCTGGCCGGGGTTGAATTCGTAGAGCCTGGGGAACAGGTCCTCTCCCTTGCCGCGGATGGGAATCGTCTGACCCGCTTCCTGGGCGATGGCCTTGATGGCTTCCTCCATGTAGGGTTCGCCTTCCTCCACAATCAGCACCCGATCGAGGCCGGTGAGAAACGTCCGGATCAGAGCCGCCGGCATGGGGTGTGAAAAACCGATCCGCAGCAACTTGACGCGGTCGGAAATGTTAAGGTCGTGGACGGCATCCTGGACGTAATTGTAGCTGACGCCGTTGCAGACGATGCCCCATGGGCCTTGACCAGAGACGATGTTATGAGGTGATTTTTCGCTTAATTCTGTTGCCTTAACGATATTCTGCAAAAGTTTTGCATGAAGTTTGCGCGAGACAGCCGGCACGGTCACATAGTTGAGAGGGTCTTTTGTGAACGCGCCTTTGGTTGTCCGCGGCCGGATGTCGCCCAGCATCACCGCGCCGGTGGAGTGGTTGATGCGGGTGGTGGTTCGCAGCAGAACCGGTTCCTGCAGGGTTTCCGAAAGCGTGAAGGCCGCGGCGACCATTTCCTTGGCTTCCTGGACCGAAGACGGCTCGAGAACCGGCAGTCCCGACAGCTTGCCGTAATACCGGTTGTCCTGCTCGTTCTGGCTGGAAAACATGAAGGGATCGTCCGCGGTCAGAATGACCAGGCCGCCTTTGACGCCTACGTAGGCCAGGGTCATCAAGGGGTCGGCGGCCACATTCAGGCCCACGTGTTTCATCATGCACATGGTGCGGATGCCGGCGTTGGCGGCGCCGGCGGCGACTTCCAGCGCGACTTTTTCGTTGGTGCTGTATTCAAAATAAAGATCGCTTTCCCGGGATATCTGAAACAGCGCCAGCGAGATTTCGGAGGAGGGCGTTCCGGGGTAGGTGCTTGCAAAGGCCACGCCGGCTTCCACGGCACCCCGGGCAATGGCTTCATTGCCCAGCAGCAGCATTGTTTTACCGGGTTCGTCTGTCAGCAGTTTGTGCATAGTGATGTTCCTCGCGCCATTCATTCGCCACCGGCGCCGCCGGTGAGCGGTTAAACGGTTATTGGGGTTGTTCCGGATGGGGTCTTGCCTTGAATGTTCTCTGTTTACCTGGAATTTCAGGCATCAAAAGCTACATTACAGCTACATTAAAAGTTCGTCAAGGGAAATGTCGGCGGCTGAAACCGCAGCGGCGGGGCTGACCGCCGTTATCCCTTGAGCGCCTTTGTAAGCTCCGCGGCCGTCATCACCCCCAGCAGCGGGTAGAGCGGGTTGCGCCGATACAATGACAGCGTCGCCTGGTGCAGCTCAGCCGTGGCGGCGGCGCAGGCATCCGCCACGAAAACGGCCTTGAAATCGTGGCACAGGGCATCCATCACCGTGGTGAGCACGCAGAAGTTGGTTGCAATGCCGCAGACGGCGCACAGGTCCACGCGGCGGGCGCGCAGCCACTGATCCAGTCCGGTGTTGAAAAAAGCGGAGAAACGGGGCTTGGGGAGCCAGTAGTCCGTCGCTTCACGGACCAGACTTTCCACAATCTCCGCGCCCGGGGTGCCGGCCAGCGAATGAGGCTGCATGCGCCCTTTGAAGATGAAGTCACCGGCGTTGAACGCATCGGTGGCGAAAACGACCGGCCAGGTGCGCTCTCTGAAAAAGGCCGCCAGCGTATTGATGGGTTCGATGACAGCCTGCGCGAAAGGGGTGATCGGCAGCGGTTTCTGCGGATCGAAGTTGTCTTTGACCATGTCGATGATCAGAAGGGCCGGCGTGTCCATTTCAGGCGTTTTTCCATTCGGGTTTGCGTTTCTCGTAAAAGCTCGCGATGCCCTCCAGCGTGTCCCGGCTTTTCATCAGCCGGTTCAAAAACAAATCGCTGACGCCGTTCAAAGCGTCGGAGGGAGAAAGCCCCAGGTGCTGGTTCACCGCCTGCTTGTTCAACCGTAGAATCAGGGGGCTGCTTGATTTGAATTCGGCGACGAATTCGTTCAGGGCGTTCTCGAAGGTCTCGTCCGGCGCCACATGGCTGACAAACCCCATGCGCAGGCCTTCTTTTGCTGTATAGATCCTGCCGCTGGTGCAGATTTCCACCGCCCGGGCAGGGCCCACCAGACCCGGAAGGCGGACGGCGGCATAAGGGGGCAGAAACCCCAGTTTAACTTCGGGCTGGCCAAAGGTGGCTTTTTGCGCGGCGAAGACCGCATCGCAGGCGATGGCGTATTCCATGCCGCCGCCCAGACATGCGCCGTGGACGGCGGCAACGGTGGGGAAGGGCATCTGCGACAGCAGGGTGAGAGAGCGGTTGAAGGTGTCGATCATCCAGTGCACCTTGTCGGGCTTGTGGTCGCCCACGTCGACACCGGCGCACCAGCTGCGGCCCTCGCCTTGCAGGACAAGACATTTCAACTCCCGATTTTCAGCGAGATCCGCGAGAACGGCGCTGAAGCGTTCCATCATCTCGATGTTGAAAACGTTGTGCTTGGGCCGGTCAAAAGTGACGAAGGCCACGGCTTCCAATGTTTCAATACGAATCGGATCTGATGCGGACATGTTCGTCCCTCCTTAGGTCGGTTATATTGGTTACGTTGGTTTTGTTGGTTTAATTGGTTATATTGGTTGAATTGGTTGAATTGGTTATATTGGTTTTGTTGGTTGCAAAGATGCCAGAGCAAGATAGGTCAATTCTGAACCAACCCAATAAACCCAATAAACACAACCAACCCAATAAACACAACAAACCCAACAAACCCAACAAACTCAACCAATTTCAAACACGTAGTTGCGCTGCCCGTTGGGCAGGGTGTTGGACACGGTTTTCATCGGCATGCCCACGGCGAGGTCCGCGGGGTCGACGGCGTCGGCGATGCGGCCGAAAATTTTGTAGGAACCATAGTCCAGCAGGGCGATGCAGTAGGGGACATCCGCCTCGAAGCCGAGGGGCGCGAATGTCAGTTTGCTGAAGCTCACCAGTTTGCCGGTGCCGGTGATTTCAAACCACTTCATGTCGCTGGAAACGCAGTGGCAGCAGTCGGCGCGCGGCGGAAAGAACACCGCGCCGCATTTGCGGCAGGCCGTGCCGCATACCCGGCCTTCCTCGAGGTGGGCGACGAAGTCGTTGGTTTTGCTGATGGCGGTGAAGCTGACGGTGCCGAAGCGCTTGAAACGGTCGTCGATGTCGCCTTTTTTGGGCATTATGACCTCCCTAAAATGGCGACGTTGCCGTAAAGGCCTACGCCGCCGATATTGTGCACCAGGCCGATTTCCGGACTGTCGACCTGCATTTCCCCGGCTTCCTGCCGCAGCTGCAGTACGATGGTGCGCACCAGAGAACCGCCGGTGGCCCCGATGGGGTGTCCTTTTGAAAGCAGGCCGCCGTCGACATTGACGGGAATGCGGCCTTCGCGATAGGTGTCGCGGCTGGCGATCAGCTCCCGTCCTTTCCCCGGTTCGGCGAATCCCAGATCTTCGCAGGCCATGAGTTCGGCGATGGTGAAGCAGTCGTGCACGCCGGCGACGTCGATGTCCGACGGCCCGACGCCGGCCATGGCATAGGCCTGCTGCGCCGCCTGCCGTGCGGCGGACAGGCCGGTGAGGCTGTCGCGTCCGCTCAGGTTGACGCTGGCGGTGGCGGATCCCAATCCTAAAATCCAGACCGGTTTGCCGCACAGCGCACGGGCCTTTTCTTCGGAAGCGACGATCAAACAGGCGCTGCCGTCGGCATTGGCGCAGCAGTCGCCCACCCGCAGCGGGGTGGAAACGGTACGCGCCATGATGTGTTCGGGGTCTGCGAACATGTCGCTGGTCACCGGCTTGCGGTAGACCGCTTTGGGGTTGATCTGCCCGTAGGTGGCGGCTTTGACCCGGATGCGGGCCAGATCGTCCAGAGTGGTGCCGTAGGCCGCCATGTGGGCCTGGGCATGCATGGCGTAGTAGGCCGGCATCATGGTGCCGAAGGGGCTTTCCCACTGGATGTCGGCGCCGCGGCCCATGCGCTCCTGGGATTCGGACGACGAAATTTCGGACATCTTCTGAAAGCCGATGACGGCCACCACGTCGTGCAGACCCGCCTTGACCAGCGCGTAGGCCAGGCGCAGGCCGGTGGTGCCCGACGAACACAGAGACTCCACGTAAAAGGCGGCCTGGGGATTCAGACCCAGGTATTCGGCGATCACCCCGGCGGGCGACCGCTGGCGGTCGTATTCCGGGGCCGAGCACACAATGGATGCATCAATGTCCTTGCGGGTCAGCGGCGTCTCGTGCAGGCAGTCCCGGAACGCTTCAAACGCCAGCTCGCGGATGGAACCGGGGTACTGCCGCACAAAAGGGCTCTGGCCCACGGCGATAATGGCGATTCTGCTCATACGGCCTCCTCTCATACCATGCCATAGCCGCCGTCGACGCACAAAAGCTGTCCGGTGATGTAGTCGCTGTCGGCGGAAGCCAGGAAAATAAAGGCCGGGGCGATATCCCCGGGCCGGGCGAAGCGTTTCAGGAGAATGCGGTTCATGTAGATGTCGCGCAGCTTTTCATCGCTGCGGATTTTTTCGGTCATGTCCGTTTCCACGATGCCCAGCGATATGACATTGGCGCACACGTTGTAGCGCGCCATTTCCCTGGCGATGGATTTGGTCATGCTGATGATGCCGCCCTTGGCGGCGCTGTAGTTGATCTGGCCCACCGTCCCCACCAGGCCGGCCACGGAGGTGACGTTGATGATTTTGCCCCGGGTCTGCTTTTTCATGATCGCCGCGGCCGCCTGGGTGCACAGAAAAGCGCCCTTGAGATGGATGTCCACCACTTGGTCCCATTGCGCCTCGGTCATTTTGAGCATCAGGGCCGGCCGGGTGAATCCGGCGTTGTTGACCAGGATGTCCAACCGGCCGAAGGTGTCCGCGGCTTGGCCGATCAGATGTTCGACCTGGGCCTTGTCGGCGACGTCCGCCTGAACGGCCACGGCCGCGGCCCCCGTTTCGCGGATAGCATCCACCGTTTGTTCGGCGGCCGCCCGGTTGGACGTGTAGTTGATCACCACGGCGGCTCCCTCGCGCGCAAAGCCCAGGGCCACGGCCTTTCCCACCCCGCGGCTGCTTCCGGTGACCAGAGCGACCTTGTCTTTCAGTTTCATGGCAGATTTCCTTTCGTGATGGGGCATGGTTTGCGACGCGCCGGCCGCTGCAAAAGCGGACCGCAAGGCATCCGGTTGCGCGGTCGTCGCCGCCGGCCGGAAACAACGGCGGTACCGCATTAGCTGATTAGTAGCTACAAGCTACCCGCCTGGTCGTCAAGCAAAAAGCGCACGCCCGCGATGCGCCGATAGCCGGCGGCCGTTGAAAAGCATGGGACGGCGGATTGTTGTTGACTTTTTTATAGCCACATCATAGCTACCTGGGATACGTTCACACAAGGAGGCTTACCATGGGTGATTTACCGAAAACAATTGCAGCCTGGCAAATGACGCGGCCGACTTCCCGGGACCGGGAGGGCGGTGCGGTAACGCCCGGCATTCTGGAAAAAACCGAAATCCCCACGCCTGTGCTGAAACCGGACGAAGTGCTGGTGCAGGTCGCCGGATGCGGCGTCTGCCACACGGATCTGGGTTATTTTTACGACGGTGTGCCTACGGTATCCCCGCCGCCGCTGATCCTGGGACACGAAATCGCCGGCACGGTGGTGGCCGGGGAGGGGGCGTGGATCGGCAAGGAAGTCCTGATACCGGCGGTGATGCCCTGCCGGCGGTGCCATTTGTGCAAAACCGGCCGGGGAAACCGTTGTCTGCATCAAAAAATGCCGGGCAACAGCATCGGCGTCTACGGCGGATTTTCCAGCCACATCCCGGTTCCCAGCATCGACTTGTGTGAAATAAAAAACCGCGGCGACATCCCCCTCGAACACCTGGCGGTGGTGGCGGATGCCGCCACGACGCCTTTTCAGGCCGCCCGGCGGGCCGGCCTGGACATCGGCGACAACGTCATTGTCATCGGCGTCGGCGGCGTCGGGCAGTACATGGTGCAGGAGGCCAAGGCCCTGGGCGCCGGCTGCGTCGTCGCCGTGGACATTGCCGCCGACCGCCTGGCGCAGATGCACGCCTACGGCGCCGACTACACCATCGACGCCACCGGAAAGCAGCCCAGAGACATTGCGGCGGAAGTCAAGGCCATTCGCAAGGCGGCCGGGCTGCCGGGTTTTGGCTGGAAAATTTTTGAAGTGACCGGCACAGGGCCCGGCCAGGAAACCGCCCTGGCCCTGCTCAGCTTCACCGGCAAGCTCATTATCGTGGGATTCGGTCTTAAGAAGGTATCCTATTCCATCAGCCGCCTGATGGCTTTTGACGCCGAAATCATCGGCACCTGGGGCTGCCTGCCCGAATACTATCCCCAGGTGCTGCGCATGGTGCTTTCCGGCAAAATCGCGCTGGCGCCGTTTGTCGAGACCCGCCCCATGAGCACCATCGCCGCCGCGTTTGAGGAAGCCCACCGCAAACCGCCCGAAAAACGCATTGTGCTGGTGCCGGATTTTTAACCCTGACTCTGGACAAAAAGGAGTGAACCCATGGCTTTGGAATGGATGCCGCGAGACAACGAAAAGAAAAATCATCTGCTGCACACGGATGCGCACTGGGGTGCGGATAAAGACGCTCCCTGCGTCGTTTACGAAAAGAAACCGCTCAAAAATTCCGAAGGAAACATTGTCGAAGACCTCAGCGTCGCCTGGATCCGGTTGAACAATCCCAAACAGTACAACTCCTACACCACGGAAATGGTCAAAGGCGTCATCGCCGGATTTGAAAACGCGTCGCTGGACCGGGCGGTTGTGGCGGCGGTGTTCACCGCCACCGGCCCTTATGCGTTCTGCACCGGCGGCAATACCAAGGAATACAGCGAATACTACAGTCAGCGCCCGGATGAATACGGCCAGTACATGGAGCTTTTCAACCACATGGTCGACGCCATTCTTGCCTGCAAGAAGCCGGTCATCTGCCGCGTCAACGGCATGCGGGTGGCCGGGGGCCAGGAAATCGGCATGGCCTGTGACTTGACCATCGCTTCCGACCTGGCTGTTTTCGGCCAGGCCGGTCCCAAACACGGCTCGGCACCCGACGGCGGCTCCACGGATTTTCTGCCCTGGATGCTCAGCAGCGAAGACGCCATGTGGAACTGTGTTTCCTGCGAGATGTGGTCGGCCTACAAAATGAAGGCCAAGGGGTTGATCAGCAAATGCATGCCCGTGCTCAAGATCGACGGCCGCTGGACGCGCAACCCCATGGTGATCACCGATCAGTATGTGGACGACGGTGAGATCGTCTACGGCGAGTTCAAGAGCGGAGAGGCGGCCAAAGCCGCCCGGGCCCTGGTCAAGGAACACCAGCCCAACGCCGATTTCACGCTGCTCGATCGCGAAGTCGACCGGATCGTATGGCGTTTTGCCAATCTTTTTCCCGGCTGCCTGGCCAAATCGATCGACGGCATCCGCATGAAAAAGAAATTTTTCTGGGATATCTGCAAAAACGGCAACCGCCACTGGCTGGCGGCCAACATGAGCGGCGAGGCCTTCCTCGGTTTCGGCGCCTTCAACACCAAAAAACAGACCGGGCAGGATACCATCGACTTCCTCAAATTCCGACAGAACATCGCCGACGCCCGGTCCTGGGACATGGACATGTTCGCCGAAGTGCTGGGAAAACCGCGGGAATAACGCAGGGCGGAGGTCAGAGGTCGGAAGTCGGAGGTCAGAAGTCGGAGGGCGGAAGTCGGATAATAAATTTTGAATTTTGAGTGTTGAATTTTGAATTAAGAATCGATATCGCTCAAAAAGCATGAAGTTGC
>Ga0180430_10001079_pt1 | contig 27697 bp, 21 predicted proteins | sample SS_ome_9_FD_132999 | JGI IMG/M metagenome (GOLD analysis project Ga0180430, IMG submission 132999) | Hypersaline lake sediment archaeal communities from the Salton Sea, California, USA - SS_1_S_2 metaG | ecosystem: Environmental > Aquatic > Non-marine Saline and Alkaline > Hypersaline >... | reverse complement strand
GCGGCGGTTATAACACTGCCACAAAAAAAAGGCGGCCGAAGCGCCCTTCAGGCCGTGGCAATCGAGCACCGATGCCCCTGAATCAGGGGCATCGGTCAGAAAACGATTCAAAATTTCTTCTTGATTTTGCATCTTAAAATCAGTAGAGGGTGTCTCGTCGCGCCGGCGTAGCTCAGTTGGTAGAGCAGCTGATTCGTAATCAGCAGGTCAGCGGTTCAAATCCGCTCGCCGGCTCCAGAATTTTTAAAGGGAATCAGGCATTTAAAAAATTTTGCCGGATTCCCTTTTTTTCTGGCAAAGTAGCGCAATCAACTGCAAAATACAACTTTTTAGGCAGGTTTATCCACCGATACCAATCACACCCGACGCCGCCATATCGCGGGAATGATTTCAACGGGCCCAAGAATAGGATGAAAAGCGACCTGTCGTCAAGTTGAGAAACTCCAAGACAGGCCGTTTCGCCCGGTTGCCGTCACCGTCGGCAAGATCGCACTAATAAAGGGCCGGTTGGTTTTCGTGCCGCCGGCATTCCCATAGTCATCGTTGATCAATTTTGGGGGCGTTGTAGCCGCCCCAGGTCTGTTGGGATACGCCCACGACCATGAAGGCCTCCGGGTCGATGCGGGCGATGATATACTTCACATCGTATATCCGGGAGCGCAGTGCGGTCAGGTAGAGCATGGTGCGTTTCTTCTGCGAGTAGCCGCCGGTCACGTCCCAGTGGGTGACGCCCCGCTGGAGTTCGTGGATGATGGCCTGGCGGATCGGGTCGGGCTTTTCGGTAATGATCATCAGGGTGCGCATCTGGCTTGTGCCCTCCAGCACGAAATCGGAAAAAAGCCCCACCAGGATGAGGGTCAGGGCCGCCAAAAGCGCCGTTTCCATGGTAAACACCACGCCGGCCAGGGCAATGACCGCCAGATCCGTGTACAGATAAGACTGGCTGAGGGGAAAACCGGTCTTGTTGTAGATGATGCGCGCCGTGATCGAGGTGCCGCCGATGGTGCCGCCATAGCGATAGATCAAGCCCGTGCCCAAGCCATACAGAATGCCGGCGTAGATGCACGCCAGCAAAGGTTCGGAGGTGACCGGATAAATGTCCATCCACAGCGGTAGATACCGGACGAAAACATCGGACGCCAAAGCGAACACCAATACGGCCACACTGCTGGACCAGAAAAACCGCCAGCGCCCCAAATGGAAAAACCCCAGCACGAATAAAGGGATGTTCATCAGCAGAAAGAACAGCCCTACCGGAAAACCGCTCCAGTGATGGACGATAATCCCCAACCCACTGACACCTCCCGCGGCGATATTGAAGGGCAGTTGGAAGACGACGTAGGCGAGGGCGGATAGGATCGCCCCCAGCGTAATCATGAGTTGCTGCCAGGTGAAACGCAGGATCATGGCGCCGGGGTTCAGGGTCAGACGGCGCTTGACACTTGCCGGAAGGCGCATGGATAAAAATCCCTTCGAGCTGACAATGATCTAAATTGGCGATTGCCGGCTTGGTCTGTTGGGCGGAGATGATCGTCGCCCGGGTAGCATTGGAACCATTTGGTCTTTCCGGCCAACTACCAGGGGATCGGTCGTTTTTCACGGAAAAAGCCGCCACGGGGACCGTCATCCGGCAAGGTGGCCAGCCAGACCGGCGTTTCGGCACCCTGGGTCGGCATCAGGGGCGCCTGATCACCGCCCAATCGGGTGCGGACCCAACCCGGACAGGCCGAATTGACCAGGATATTGGTCTCCCGTAATTCCTTGGCAATCAATACCGTCAGACCATTCAATAGCGTTTTGGAAAGCCGGTAGGCCGGTGAAAGGATAACCGAATACGCTGAATCAGGGGTGGCGATGTCCGTCAGCGATCCCAAGGTGCTGGCGACGTTGACGATTCGCCCGTAATTATTTTCCTGCATGTAGGGGATGCAGGCCTGGCAGAGCAGCAGCGGTCCCAAGGCATTGGTCTCCAGGGTATTCTGAAACATCGTCAGATCGAGTTCCAGAATGGTGGTCTCGGAATCGATCATAATGCCGGCATTGTTGACGAGAATGTCAAGACGGCCGTACTGGTCGATGATACTCCCGATGGCGGCCTGAATGGTCGTGGCCTGGGTGACATCGAGGTGCCGGCTGTGCACCATGCGACGATCATTCGCCAAGGATTGGGCAGCGGTCTCCCCATTTTCGAGATCACGCGATCCAATGATCACGGTGATCCCCAGATCGGCCAATTGACGTGCAATTTCATATCCCAGGCCCCTGTTGGCGCCGGTTACCAGCGCGACGCGTTTCTGCATGATGACCTCCTTTGCATTTTTCTTCCGGCATCTTCCCGTTCTCGATCTCCGCCACCGACACCGTCCGAGGAAAAGGCCGGCGCCGTCGAATACCCCATCCGCCGATTGGGATTAAGGTCTTGGCCCTATTGCCGACGGGCTTCACCCCCTTTAGACTGGTGGTCCGATACGACCCGAAACGCACCGACTGCATTACCGGGAGGAATTGATGGTTGTTGCCGCCGAACTGGTGTCCGCTCTTGTCATCGCAGGCACCCTCTCCTATCTTTTTGCCCACAATCTCCAACGCCGTGGAAACCGGTCGGGCTTTTTCTGGTTTTTTCTCCTCATATTCATGATCACCTGGGCCGGTGGCCTGTGGCTGATGCCTTTCGGACCGGCCTTGCTGGGCATTCACTGGCTGCCCTTTATCACGGTCGGACTGGCCGGCACGATTGTCGTATCGTTTTTTGCCGGACGCCGTTACCCCCGCAATCGCCACGAAACCATCGATTTGCTGGAGCGGATCGAAAAAGAACGCGAACTGCAAAAAATGACCTACCTGTCACTCAATATCTTCTTCTGGATCGTTCTGTTCGTATTGGTGATGGCCGTCCTCTTTCGCTACGCCCTGCGCTGAGCCCCCACCGGTCGGCGCGGCCCGAACCCCGGTGCGGCCTGCGGGGTGGATCATTGCGTAAGCCGCTCTGCACGGGACCGCGAAACCGTCATGTTTTGATCTGAATGATGTCACGCATCGGCTGATGCGGAAAGTCTTTCAACGTTGCCAAGTCGTCCTTGTCCCGCTGAAACGTGGGTGCGCTCCGAATGTAATGGACGATGGCCCGTGTCACCGCCTCGAGCGATACCAGCCGCGTGCGCTCGTAGCCGTGTGATCCGTCCACGCCAAAACAAAGCAGCGCGGTCCGCGTGTCATTGCCGGCCTCGATGGCCGAGGCCGAATCACTGCGATAGAAACGGAAGACATCCTTGGCGTAGGCAATCCGGTTTTCCTCGCAGATGTCGATCAGCTTGCGGCTGAGGTGATAATCGAACGGGCCGCTCTGGTCCATCATCCCGATGGTTACGCCGTCTTCCAGTGCGTTCTGGCCGGCCGCCAGCGGTGCCTGGTCGATCACCACCATTTCCGCCACATCTCCGTAGATCGCAGCCGAAGCACCGCTGCCCACCTCTTCGAAAATCGTGAATATGAGGTGGCAATCCACCGGCAGCACGACCTTGGCGTCCAGAATGCTCTTGGCCGCCGTCAGCAGTATGGCGACGCCCGCCTTGTCATCCAGGTGCCGGGCGTTGATAAATCCGTTGGGCGTCACCTCGGGTAGCGCATCAAAGGCCACGAAGTCACCCACCGTGAATCCCGCCGCTTGCAGGTCCCGGTCGCTGCCGCAAGGAAAATCCACCCGGATTTCGACGAAATCCCACCCGGTCGGTTGATCGTCCACCGCTTCGCCGTAGACGTGCCCGGAAGCCTTGAGCGGCAGCACCGTCCCTCGCTGGGGTCCGGTGGGTGTAAAGATGGTTACCCGCGCCCCTTCCGCGAATCGGCTGGACCAGGTCCCGATGGGAGAAAGGCCCAGGCGTCCATTGGCCTTGAGTCGATTGACCATCGCCCCCAGCGTGTCCAGGTGCACCGCCACCGCCCGGTCCAACGGATTGTCCTTTCCCGGCAGCGTGGCCCGGATAGCCCCGCGCCGGGTCACGTCGAACTCCAGTCCGAGACGTTCGATCTCCTTGCCCACCCAGTGCACAATCTGGTCCGAATAGCCGGAAGGACTGGCAATGTTCAACAAGGACAAAAGGGTTTCCTGCAAGTAGGCGTGATCGATCGCGGGCATGGGTCAGGGGCGGTCCTTTCCGGGTTGGGCGGCGGCGGTCTGGGGAAAGAGAAAATCGATGAAGCGTTCCGCCGTCGGTTGGGGTTCGTGATTGGCCAGGCCCGGACGCTCGTTGGCCTCGATGATCCAGTAGTCCGGGCGGGTGAGATCGGGTACCACAAGATCCAGGCCGGTGACCGGGATGTCCAGGGCGCGGGCGGCCTGCACCCCGACCTCTCCCAGCCCGGAATGGATGTCGGCCGTCACATCCGTGATGGTGCCGCCGGTGTGCAGGTTGGCGGTCTTGCGCGCCGGGATCTTCGTTTCCGCCGCGGGAACATCGTCCAGCCGGTAGCCGGCCAGTTTCAGGCAGCGTTTGGTTTCGGCATCCATCGGCAGGCGGCCTTCGCCGCCCGTTGCCGCCGCCCGTCGCCGGTTGTACTTCTTGATAAGCGTGCGCAGCGAATGCCGTCCGGTGCCGACCAGCACCGGCGGGCGGCGGACAGCCGCCGCCACCATCCGGTAATCGATCACGATCAACCGCAGGTCTTCGCCCGCCACAAATTCCTCCAGAATGACGTCCGGGCAAAATCGGCGCGCCCGCCGAACGCCCTTTTCCAGATCTTCCACGGTCTGCAGATCGACACTGATGCCGTTGCCCTGCTCTCCGCGCGCCGGTTTGACCACCACCCGCGGCAGGGTCGCGAGAACCTTGCGGTTTTCATCCGCTTCCCCGGCGGGGTATTGGCGTGGGACATTCAATCCTCCCGCCGCAAGGATACGGCGGGTGACCCGCTTGTCGTCGCAGCGGCTCATGGCCACGGCCGAGGTCTGGTCGGTGAGCGATTCCCGGCAAGCCACACTGCGGCCGCCGAAGGTCAGATCAAAATAGCCGTGGGCCGCATCGACGACCTTCACCCCGATGCCGCGGCGCAGGGCTTCCTTGACGATGATGCCGGCATAGGGGTTGAGGTCTTCCATCGGCGAAGTGCCGGTGTACAGGGGTTCATTGATCGAATTTTTACGCTTGACGCAAAAGACCGGCACGCGTTGAAACCCGATCTTTTCATAGAGGGCAATCGCCTCGGTATTGGTATGCATGACCGACAGATCCAGATAAGCGCGTCCGCGGGTCTGGTAATGAGCCGTCAGATGGCGCACCAGCGCCTCCCCCACCCCTGGCGCGTTGGCCTGGGGATCCACCGCGAGGCACCACAGGCTGGCGCCCTGTTCAGGGTCGGCAAACACCTCGACATGATCGATGCCGGTGACGGTGCCGACGATGGCACCGTCCGCGAGTGATTCCGCCACGAGATAGGTCCGCTGGCGCGACGCCGTGTGGGTCAACAGAAAATCGGGATCACAAGGCACCATCTGACGGGTCGCATACAGCCGGTTTACAGCCTCGGCGTCGCTGCGGGAATGAAGCCGCCGTATACTGAAGGCGCCCGGCCGGACGCTGCGCGGCTGGTATTCGTGCATCCACAAGCGATACGTGTGGGAGGGGTCGAGAAAAAAGCGCTCCGGCCCCATCGACAGCAGGACGTGCGGGTCGCGCAGATAGAAGGTAATGTCGCGCTTGCCGGCGCGCTCCCGATCCATTGCGGCGCAGAGTTCTTTTTGCGACCGGAAGGTGTGGCCGAAGATGATGCGGCCCCAGCCCATGTCAATCGAGGCATCGCTATTCATCTGGGCGGCCTCGGGCCCCCGGGGTATCTTTTCGTTGCACACGGTGCAACTGGTCGCCCGCTGAAAGCGGTCGCGTAGGCCAGCGGTTCGTTCCATGAGCGATCTCCTTTCGAAGATGATCTGTCGTGTGACGGGAAGCCGATGATGGGCCGGCATCATAGCCCTTGGGCCGCCAACCAGTATGTCAATACCGCCATCTGCCAGGCTTTCGAACCCCGCAGGGGGGTGATGTGGTTTTCCGGTTCGGCCAACACGCGGGTGACATAATCCGGTTTGAACAGGGAACGCGCCGTGCTGCTGGGTGACAGCAAAATTTCCCTGACGAAGGCCAGATAATCGCCCTGTAAATATTTCAAAGCGGGTACCGGAAAATAGCCTTTGGGGCGGTCGATCACCGCCGCGGGGACGACTTCCCGGGCGGCCTCCTTCAGCACATGCTTGCCCCCATTGGCGACCTTGAAAGCCGCCGGAATGCGGGCCGCCAACTCAACCAGTTCATGATCCAGGAAAGGGACACGGGCTTCCAACCCCCAGGCCATGGTCATGTTGTCCACCCGTTTGACCGGGTCATCCACCAGCATGACGGCCGTATCGATTCCCAGGGCCTTGTCGACCGGAGCGATAGCGCCGGCCGCATTGAATTGCCGCTGGACAAAAGCCGTACTGTAATCACGCTCCAAAAACCGGTTATCGACCGCCGCCGCGTATTCGGAGTGGGAGCGATCGAAAAAATGACGCGCATAATCCGACAATGGATTTTGGCTGTCCATCAAGGGGGGGTACCAATGGTAGCCACCGAAGATTTCATCCGCACCCTGGCCGCTCTGGACCACCTTGACGTGCCGGGACACGGATTGGCTGAGAAGATAAAAACCGATGCAATCGTGACTGACCATGGGTTCGCTCATGGCGGTGAGGCAGGCTTCAATGGAAGATAACACATCCGCCGCATCGCATTCGATGCGGTGATGGGTCGTGCCGAAGTGTTCGGCAATGAGATCGGAATAGTAAAATTCGTTGCCGTCCTCGCCGTTGACGCCGTCGAAGCCGATCGAGAACGTCGCGAGATGCGGCTGACCCAGTTCCGCCAGCAGCCCCACCACCAGGCTGGAGTCCACCCCGCCGGAGAGCAGCACCCCCACGGGCACATCCGCCGTAAGGCGGCGCTGGACCGCTTGCCGCAGGGTTTGCAGCGTCAACGCTTTCCATTCCGCCATGCCATAGTGGCCTTCGTCCGGCCGAGGACCGAAATCAAGTTTCCAGTAGGTTTCACGTTCCAGCCCTCCCCGGGCATCGATGGTCATGGTTTCCCCCGGCGGCAATTTCCGGATATCTTTCAAAATCGTATGCGGGGCGGGCACCACCGAGTGAAAGGTCATGTAGTGGTGCAGGGCCACCGGGTCGATGTCGCCGGCAATACCACCGCCGGCAACAAGGGCCGGCAAGGAGGACGCAAAACGGAATTCGCCCGGTCTTTCATGGTAGTAGAGCGGCTTGATCCCCAATCGGTCGCGGGCCAGGAAGAGCCTGCCGCTGTCCCGCTCGTAGATGGCGAAAGCGAACATGCCGTTGAAGCGTTTGACACAAGCGCGCCCCCAGGCATGATAGGCCTTGAGAATGACTTCGGTATCGCCGGAAGAAAAAAACGTATACCCCTTGGATTCCAAAAGCTGCCGCAGGTCACCGTAATTGTAGATGGCACCGTTGAAAATAATTGTCAGTCCCAGATCATTGTCGACCATCGGCTGCTGTGCCGCCTCACTCAGGTCGATAATCTTGAGACGCCGGTGCCCGAGTGCTGCCGGGCCTTGGACGAAAAGCCCCTGAGCATCCGGTCCGCGCTTGTGCATCGTGTCCGTCATCTTCTCGACGCAGCGCGTGGAGACGTCCTGGCCATTAAACGCGATGTGACCGCATATGCCGCACATGAATCGCTGCTATCCCTTCGTTTTTAGACCATGGCTGGGTTAAGCGCTGCACCGCTGCAACCGGCGGCGAAAAATGCCTGGAACGCCTTGAGCCGGCAAGCGATGCCGCGCGTCCTTCACCCTATCAAAACGCCCCCCGTTGGGAATAAAGGCCAGCATGTATTTTCCCTTATGCCCGACCCCATGTCTTGCCGGGCGTTCGGAAACCAACAGCCTCTATACCCCATCCCACCAATAGGGTTTGAAATCGTAATGGCGGTGCAGGACCGTCTCTTCATCACGTGACGGCGGACCATGTTCCGGATCGTAGACCGGACTGGCTTCGATGGCCTTGCGGTCCATGCCGACCGTGATGCGGTTGCGCTTCCAGTCGATGGTGTCGGCCCAGGCAGGGGATATGAGCACTTTGCGCCCCGGCAACCAGTTGCACGTATCCACCACGAGATAACGGATGGCCCAGGTGTCGCTCTGCAGCAAGAAGTCGTCCACGCTACCGGCCGTGTCATCCACGGCCTGGACATGGTAGCCGGAAACCTCCTTGACCGATCGCAGGTTGCTTTCCCCCGGCTTCTCGATGGTATCCATGGGCTGGGTCGGCGCCATGCTCCCCGCCAAAGGTGTCACGGCCCCGCCCCACAGATGCGGGCCCATCCAGTAGGAAGGCCATTGGTAATAGGCGGCAATCGCCACTTCATACTGGCGTGAAACCGGCATATCGCTGGTCAGGGGCGGACAGGCCTCGATGGCGTCCCGGTCGAGCTGCACCGGTATCGCATCGGTCTGCCAGTCCCAATCCCCCAGGGCACTTGGCGAAATCAGCACCTTGCGGCCCGGCAGCCATTTGCGGGTATCGGCGACCATGTAACGAATCGTCCATGACGTGTCGTCGAACAGGAAATCCTGACAACGCCCGATCCCGCCGTCCAGGGCGCGCAGATCTGCGTGCAGCATGGCGCGAACACTTCGAATCATGATAGGCTCCTTTCGGGGTATCGACGGGTGCCGGCCCCGGAAACGGCACCGGCCCTGCGGTTGCCCACTTTATGGTCGTTATCGCCTTCCGGTGGTTCTTTCACCGGTGGCCGCCTGGGTATCCGATCCGGATCCCTCATGGGAGGGGTGCGAAAGGGTGGCGGATCAGGCGGCGTTTCTCCCGGTTCCTCCACCGGGGGATGCTTTGGTTGGTTGGGGGGGTCTTGCACAGGAGCGCCCCCCCCTATCGATAACCATGTATCGCTTCTTGCAATCATCTTAACGCCCTCCCTTCTTTTTTTTTCGGATGCCTGCTTCACCGTGGCGTTTATTGAATCGATATCCGCCGACCAATAGGGTCCATCCCGCAGATCCGGGGTTACACGAACCTATCTCCAGCGACACCGTTTTAGTAGTTTCGCGTCCGGATGATATTGACCAGGAGCCAGAGACCGATAACGGCCGAGATGAGGTAGCCAATTACCCCGATGGCCGGATAGCCGAAAATGTGCGGACGCACCCCGGTGGTGATGATCATGGAGGACCCCACGATCATGGCGGCGATGATCATGGCAAATGTCAGCCGATTGGCAATGTTTTCCAGTGTGCTGAGCAGGCTTTCCAAATTAGTGTGGGCAAACTGGATGGTGATGTCGCCCCGGTCGATCTTCTGCATGATACCCATCAGGCGCCCGGGGATTTCCTGACGATAGCGCAGCATCGCCGGTAAAGCGGATTTGAGCATGCGCCAGATGCGAAGCGGCCCGAAACGCTCACGCGACAAGCGTTCGATCTCCGGCCGGGCCTCCGCAATCACATCCAGCCGGGGATAGATCATGCGGGCCGTGCCTTCAGCCGTCACGAGGGCTTTGATCATCAGGATCAACTCCGGGGGCAGGCGCAGGCGGTATTCCCGCATCATGTTCGCGATCGCCATCAGCAGCTGACCGATGTTGATCTCTTCGAGCGGAACGGCATAGGTCGTGTCGAGGGTGTCCATCAGATCCTGTTCGAGTCCGCGTCGATCCACCGTTTCACCGGCCTCGCTCAATCGAAAAAGGGCCGTCATCAGGCCGTGGCTGTCCCGATCGATGATGGTACCGAGTACTTCGATGAGTTCCCGGCGGTCGCGCTCGGTCAGGCGCCCGGCCATGCCCCAGTCAATCAGGCATAGCTGGTTGTCGGCGGTAATCATCATGTTGGCGGGATGGGGATCGGCATGGAAAAAACCGTCTTCGAGGATCTGCTTGATGGCGGTGCGCAGGCCCAGGCGCGCAAAAAGCCGAGCTTGATCGCTATCGTCGAAATGGATTTCCCTTATCGGCGTTCCCTGAATGTGTTCCATCACCAAAATGGTTTCGGCGCTGTAAGTCTCGAATACCGACGGAACCCCTACGTCGCCATTCGTTTTCAGATAGGAGCGCGCGATGCTTAGATTGCGGGCTTCCCGGCGTAAATCCATTTCACGGCGCAGGGTGCGCCGGACGTGTTTGGCAAGTGCGGGAAGGTCGTATACATGGAGTGGTTCGAAATTGGCATGCAGCCGGTTGGCGATGTATTCCAGGATATCCATATCCGTATCGAGGGTGCGCCGTATCCCCGGCCGGCGGATTTTGACCGATACAATGTCCCCCTCTTTCCGCAGTACCGCTCTGTGCACCTGGGCGATCGAAGCCGCGGCGATGGGCGTCCGATCAAAGACCGCAAAGACGGTTTCCAATTTATCCCCGCAGGCCTGCTCGACGACCTCGCGAATGTCTTCGAAATCGACTTCCCCGACATGATCCTGCAGTTTACCCAATTCACGGATCATCGATGCCGGCAGCAAATCCGGCCGCAGGCTCATGATTTGTCCGAACTTGACGAAGGTCGGTCCCAATGCATCCAGCACCAGGCGGACACGTTCCTCGGTTGTCGAGGGGACCGTCGACGGCGGTGCCGGTTCAGGCAGAGATACGCCCGGCAGGTCGATCCGTTCCACTAAATCTTTGAAGCCGAATCGCAGCAGTACCGCGGCGATGTCCTTCAGCCGGTTGATGTTCGCTAAAACTTTAAATTCCACGGGGAAGATATCCTTTGGTTGGTTTCGTCCATGATGGGGTAATGCTAGACACCATCGGTGAGCTTGCGCAAGGGGCCGGCCCCCGATTGGCCTGAAATCAATCACGGCGCACATGGATATGGGTACTTTGCAGTATGGTTCCGCATAGGGCCTAACCCTATGATCAGTTCGAAAGGAGAACGGCATATGGAGGACCTGTCTTTAAAAACGCCTGACGGCCCCGGCCGGGGCGGTCATCATCGCGGGCGAGCGGTGGCACTATCCCTCACCGGAGACGTCGGATGACGGACACGGCTTCCCGTCAACCGGATACGCCCGTGGTCAATCGTTCCCTATTCTCATGGGTCCTGCTTAAATCCAATCGCAGGCGTCAGGCGCTGCTCCTGGCCATTGTTCTGGTGACCGTGGTGACGCGCGTTGTGCCCCTCGAGATGCAAAAGCGCATTGTCGACGAAGGTATCATGGACCGCAATGCCGATCTCCTGGTGACCTACGGCAGCATCTATCTGATCGCCTTCCTGCTGGCCAGCAGTCTGAAATATGCCATCAACGCCCTGCAGACCATCATCGGCCAGAAAACCCTGGCGCGCATGCGCCGGGAGATGCTGGGCCACATTCTGCGGCTGCCATACGGCTTTTTCCGCCATACGCAATCGGGCGCGGTGGTGGCGACCCTCCTGACCGAGTTGGCCACCGCCGGAGACTTTATCGGTGTTGCCCTGGCCGTTCCCGCCACCAATATTTTGACCCTGCTGGCGTTCGGCGCTTATCTTTTCTGGTTGAATCCTCTTCTGGCCGCTGTTTCCTTCAGCATTTACCCGGTGGTGGTGGTCTTGATCCCGCGTCTACAAAAACGCGTCAATCACTACAATCGGCAGCGCGTCAATGCCACACGGGAGGTCTCCGGAAAAATCGGCGAGATGGTGACCGGTCTGCATGAAATTAAAATCGGCAACGCCTACGATCATGAAGAAGACCGTTTCGGCCGTTTGGTGGATCGGCTTTGCCGCATCCGCATCATATGGAACCTCTACCGTTTCGCCGTCAAAGTGACCAACAACCTCCTGACCAACTTCAGCCGATTTCTCATTTTTGCCGTGGGGGGGTACCTGGCGCTGCGCGGCCACCTCGCCATCGGATCCCTTGTGGCCTTCCTTTCCGCCCAGGAAAAGCTCTATGACCCCTGGAAGGAATTGATTCAGTTCTATCAGGCCTATCAGACGGCCTCCGTCACCTATGAGCGCGCCATGCAAACCTTCGACGACATTCCGGAATCCGTCACGAAAAACGAAAAACCGACGATCGATGATGTCCAAGGCAACCTGGAACTTCGTCAGGTAAGTTATCGCACGGCGGCCGGGGCGAAACTTCTACGCGAGATCTCGCTGGAAATAAACGCCGGGGAGCACCTCGCCCTCGTTGGCGCCTCCGGCAGCGGCAAAAGCACCCTGGCGCATTGCATCGTCAGGCTGGTGCCGCCTTCCGACGGCCGCATCCACCTGGACGGGCATGCCATGTCGGATTTGACACGCACCGACCTGAGCCGCAATATCGCATTCGTGCCCCAGAAGCCGTTTGTCTTTAAAGGGACGATAGCGGAGAACATCTGCTATCCCATGCCGGTGGATCGGCTAAAAGCAGCCGATGATGAAAAACGCCGACACCGGGATGATTGCATCGAAGTGCTGCAGCAGGTCGGGCTTTTCGTCGACGTGCTCGGTTTTGGCCTCGAAAGCAACCCCGGGCGCGATGCTTCGGAAGACCTGACGTCCGCCATCGTTGCTGCGCGCCGACGCCTGAAGCAAGACCTGCCGGAAGATCTGGCGGCCCATATCGAACGTTTCGACGAAAACCGCTTCCTAGGCCATGCCAGTCTGGGTGAAAACCTGCTCTTCGGTCGGGTGCTCGACACCGACGCCGTCGATTCCCGCCGCCTGACAGCCGTCCCCGAGATCGCCGAGCTGCTATCGCAAGCGGAACTTCGCCAGCCTTTGACCGACATCGGATTGCAGATGGTGGATGGTCTGGCACCCTATCTCCGGCGCCCCCCTTTGCCGGAATATATGCAGCGCCTCTTGCCGCTGGATATGGAGAAAATAAAAACCTGCCTCGACATACGGAAGCGTGCTGCCCGTGACGGCAAACCCGCCCTTTTACAGGCCGAGGAAGAAGATCTGCTGCAACACCTGGCCTTGGCCTATGTTCCGGAGCAGTTTGACCTGGTGACAATTCCAGAAACACTCCGCAACGGCATCGTGGCCCTTCGCAAAGAATTGCGGTCACTTCTGACCCGAAAAATGCCGGGGGCGGTATCCTTCTACCGGCAGGACCACTATATCGAGAAAACCGATATTCTGAGCAACCTCCTTTTCGGACGCATCACCGCCAGTCATGACGAAATCCGGCACCGCATCGGCGAAGCGATCAACCGGGCCTTGATTGAAAAGGAACTGTTGGAGACCATCGTAGAAATCGGTCTGCAGCACCAGGTTGGAACGGCGGGGAGCAATCTGTCAGGCGGACAGCAGCAAAAACTGGCCATCGCCCGCACGTTTCTAAAGAAGCCCCCCGTATTGGTCTTTGACGAGGCCACCGCCAGTCTGGACAATGCCTCGCAAGCCCGCGTCCAGGACATCCTCGTGAATCACTGGAAAGGTCGCAGCACCCTCATCGCCGTCATCCACCGGTTGGACATTCTCCATCACTATGACCGCGTGGCGGTCATGGAGGCCGGGCGCATCGTCGAATGCGGGAATTATCGTGACCTTATGGATAAAAGGGGCATGCTGCACAAGCTGGTCTCCGAGGGCGACCGTACGACGGCCGACCGTGATGATGATACCACCGAAAAAGCCGCCGAAAAAAAGCTTCCCGAGGAGACCTGACCAACCACCGGGACCACGGACGGCATCGCGGCCGGCGGGCCAAAATCCAGGGAAAGCCAGGACCTGTCGTGCGCCATCCACCTCAGGCGAGAACCACCTGGGCCATCAGCGGAAGATGGTCGGATGCGATTCGCGCCGATGCGCCCCTGAACACTTTAGCCGTGGTCAGCCGCCCGGCAGGTCGGACCCAGATGCGATCGAGCGCCAGAAACGGATAGCGGCTGGGAAAAGTTGCCGGCGCCGGCAAGGGATCGAATAGCCGTTGCAGACATCGCAGGGCGCCTCCCCAACGGTACCATTCATTGAAATCTCCCATCAGAATGACGACATCGGCAGATGCCGATTCCAGCAGCGCGACAATACGGTTCATCTGAATGCGCCGTTCACCGGGAAGCAACCCCAGATGGGTCGCCACCACCAGAACCGTCTTCTGCTCGATGTCCAGTAGGATTTCGATAACCCCGCGGGGTTCGCGGTTCGGCACGCTGATGTCGATACGCCGCACTGTCCGGATGGTTCTTCGGGACAACAGCGCATTCCCATAGCGTCCTTTGCCCTCCAGCAGGGTCGGACCGGGAATTGCCTGCGCCCCGATGGCTTCGGCCAGGAACTGCAACCGGTTGCCGGGCACGTCGGGATCAAAGGCCACTTCCTGGAGCGCTACCAGGTCGGCATCCATGGCGCGCAGGACGGCCGCGATGCGCTGGGGGTTTTCAATACCATCCCGCCCGATGCAGCGATGAATGTTGTAGGTGGCGATGCGCAACGCCATCAGCCCATCCCCATCACGATGATGCCCCGGAACGCTTGTTCTTGATCCACCGCCGCAATCCCACCAGACCCAGGCCGACAAGGGCAATGGATGCCAGGAGAAGGGTTATCTGTCCGAGATCGGGATGATGCAATGATGCCGCAATCCGGTCTGCCAGCAGCACGACGGCCACGACACCGGGCAGCATGCCGATCAAAGTGCCCAGGGCATAATCGCGCCAACGGATTTCGGAGACACCGGCGATCAGGTTGATCACCGAGAACGGCGCGACCGGCACGATCCGGAAGGTGATCACCGTCAAAAGCCCTTTTTCCGATAGTTTGCGGCTCAAGCGATTGAGCAGACTGCCGGCAAATCGGCGCAGTGTCTCACGCCCCATCCACCGGCCGATGGCGAACAGCACCATGGCGCTCACCCAGGGGCCCGCCAGAGCATACAGCAAGCCCTGCCAGGTGCCGAAAACCACGACGGTGGCAATGATCATCAGGGTAACGGGAATGGCGATCAAACCGCCGAGAATAAAGGCTGTGGTGACAAAAACCGGTGCCAGGGGCTGCTGCTGTATCCACTCTGCCGCCGACCGGGCCGAGTCGATATCGATCCATTCCCCCAGCGGCGTCCAGCGCCACAGCGCCGCCAAACCGATCACGACGCCAAGCAGGATCAGAATTTTAAGCGCATGCCGGAAGGCCGACGGCTGCTGTTCCGGACTCACGAACTGGTCCACCAGTTTATCGGGCGCCACGGGCTCTTCCGGATCGAGCAATTCGGATTCGGGCACCCAGGCATCGACCTCCGGGTCGATCTCAACCGCCAGGGGCACAAGCGAGCGTTCATCCCCCTGCAGCGCTTCAATGGCCTTGATGAGCCCCGCATGCTTCTCCACCGCGCGGACGACGTCTTTCGTCTCCCTCCCCAAGTGCTCTCCAATCAGCCGGGCACGAACCGCCGCAATGGTTTCCCGCGCCGCCCTGTCCGCCGGGTCGGCCGCAAAGGCCAGATCACACTCCGCATCAAACCCCATCGAGCGGTTGCTCAGATTGGAGGAGCCAACCCGTAAAAAAACATCGTCGATAATCATCACCTTGGCGTGTACCATCAATGCACAGTGGGGATCTTGCGCGATCCGGGCATAGTAAATGCGCAATCGGTCGTAATGATCCGCCGCTTGTAAACGTGCCACCAGACGTCCGCGCAAGACATCCATGGTGTGCTGTTCCAGCCAGCCGCCGGTTTTTTCCGGCATGACGAGGACCACTTCCGGGCCGTCTTTTTCTTTCAGGCGAGCCTCCAAGGCTTCGCCGATGCAGTGCGCACTCAGGTATTGGTTTTCAATATAGATGGCATGGCGGGCGGACGCGATACTGTCCAGATAGAGCTGTCGGACTTCCTGCACTTGCCGCTGCTCTTTGAATTCAGGCAGCGTGCGCGCGATGGCCACCTGGATATCACGAAAATCCGGTGCCAGGCATGTTGGCCATGGGTCCAGATCCTCAGCTGGTGCCGGAACGTCCGGGAGATCCCCCTCCGACCGGCGCCAACGTTCGCGCACCAGTTTCCCCAGCTGGGCAGCCGCCGGACCGTCAACCACCATCTGGACATCATGAAACGGCGGATAGCGCTTGCCCGCCGGGTCGACACGACGATCATCCCGGGGACGGTGTTGCGGCGTGTCCCAGCGCCACTGGCTTACGTCGAAGCCCCCGACAAAGGCCAGGGCATCATCGATGACCACCACCTTCTGGTGCTGGGATGCACCCACGGGGTGATGACCGTCCAGGCCGAAATGCACACGGTCGTGGGACCGCCACTTGAGTTTGTAGCGTGGGAAGAACTCGCGCTCCATGGCATAGATCATGGCAAAGTCCCAGCTCAGGAGGTAAATCTGTAGCTGGGAACGTTCGTCCGCCAGACGATCGAGGAGTTCTCCCAGTCTTTCCGGGTAGCCCTCGGCGCTGTCATCACGGATCAGGCGAACTTCACTGTGCAGGTCCCAGCCGACCATGAAAATCGAAGACACCGCCCGGCGAAAAGCCTGATGAAGCGCCCGGAAGTAATCCTCGCCGTCGACCACCACCGCGGCGCGCGGCGCTGTCACAAGGCGATGGCAATTTTGCGATGGCTGAAAAAGCGTGTTCACGGTCGTTTGAACCGGGCCGCCGCTTCTTCAAGGGCGGTTTTCATATCGGCCAGGGCCATTTCGGTGCCGGCTTTCAGGCCCGCAAAGGCATTGTCGCCGGTTTCTTTCATTTGGACTCCTCTTCGATTTCGGCGTGTGAATCAGGTCAACTCTTCAGCGATCATCGCCACAATGGCTTTGCCGTTAAGCTGCGACTTGGAAATGAAATGTCGGGCACCATTTTTTAATGCTGCCTCACGGTATTCCGGCAAATCACAGGTGGTCAGTACCGCAATGACACCATCGGGATGAATGGCGTGCATCTGTTTGGGGAGGTCCGGGACGCGGCGTCCCTGCATATCGATTTCGGTCAAGATCAAATCAGGTTCAAAACGCCGGATTTTTCCCAGCGCATCTTCCCTGCCGCGGGCCTCTTTGACGCGTAGGGCCGGATAGTGACGCCGGATCAGTTCCTTGACCAGGCGGCGGTAGGTCGGATGACTGTCGACCAGTAATATTTTTGGATGCGTATTCATTAGGATTCTATATCGGCGGGATAGTGCGCCGATTCCATTCTCTCACCTTTAGCGGCCACAGCCTAATGACACGATCGCGGTCTGCGCCCACCAAGGCCCTTACTTATAGTAAGCCATGGCCCCGCGCAGGCCGGCATCGATGTCCTCGAGATAGCCGTTGATATCGTTTTCGGCGGAAGACCAGTCGTCATCCGCAAGGGATGGCATGGTCTGCAGCCGCTGGCGGACTTTTTCGTGCTGTTTCTCGATGTCGTCCAATGTCTGCTCCATCTGCCCGATATATTTGTCCTGCCGTCGCTCGGTTTTGACCTTCAGTTCACTGATGGTCTGGCCGAATTGGCGCAAGCGGGCTTCAATCTGGGCCTGGGTCTTTTCTCGGTCGGTCATCATGTGGACTCCTTTCCGATCGAATGCGTTGGGTTAAGCGTTGCCCGGGGGTGACATTCCCGAAAGCTTCCGGTACCCCCCACCATAAGGGCTGGCAATGTCGATTTGAATATGGTCTTCGCCCTATTCCGCCGGCCGCTATCCAGTATTCCCCGCCGGAGAGCGGCAAAAAAACTGAAAAATCTTCCGGCACCGATCGCTGTCCGGACGGCCACGCGCCAAACAGCGGATTGCAAATGGAAATATCCCTCTCCCATCAGTCCGCCAATATAGGGTATGCACCCCATACGCAGAAATGTGTCCCGGCACTATAATTGACCATAACGAATATTATGAGGAGACGGACACCATGACCTTGCAATCTATCGACCCAGCTTCGGGAAAAAAAATGCGTGCTTATGAAGAGTTGGCTTCCGATGACATCCCAGGCTGTATTGATAAAACGCATGCCGCCCACGTTCAGTGGCGCCGCACCGGCATACGACAGCATGCGACCCTGATGGAAAAGCTCGCCGGTATTCTGCGCACCAATGCCGGTGAATACAGTCGGCTAATGGCACTGGAAATGGGCAAACCCGTCCGTGACGGCAACCGGGAAATCGAAAAATGCGCCTGGCTATGTCGTCACTATGCCGCCACGGCCGAATCGATGCTGGAGAGCGAGCGCGTCCAAACGGATGCGACACGAAGTTTTGTCACATTTCAGCCATTGGGTGTCATTCTGGCCGTAATGCCCTGGAACTACCCCTTCTGGCAGGTATTCCGATTGGCGGTACCGGCCTTGATGGCCGGCAACGGTGTCCTGCTGAAACACGCCGCCAATGTGCCGGGCTGCGCCGAAGCCATCGCCGATGCCTTCGAGCGCGCTGGCTTTCCGGAAGCCATCTTCCAACACCTTCCGGTTTCCAGTGGAAAAGTAGATGCGATCGTAGCGCATCCCCGCGTGGCCGCGGTGTCGCTCACCGGCAGCACCCAGGCCGGTCGCAGCGTCGCTGCCCAAGCCGGCCGCCATCTGAAAAAAACGGTTCTCGAGCTTGGCGGCAGCGATCCCTATCTCATTCTCGAAGATGCCGATCTGGACGTGGCTGTCGAGGCTTGCGTCACCAGCCGCCTGCTCAATTCGGGACAAAGCTGCATCGCGGCCAAACGGTTCATCGTGGTCGATGCCGTTCGTGAACCTTTCGAAGAAAAATTAGTGGCCGCCCTTCGCGCCAAAGTCATGGGCGACCCCCTGGATGAAAAGACCGATATCGGCCCCCAGGCACGCCCCGATCTGCGCAAGAAGCTGCACGACCAGGTCACGGCTTCCATAGGGCTGGGGGCCCGGCGCCTGCTGGGCGGTGTCGTTCCGGACGGTCCCGGACATTTCTATCCGCCCACCGTGCTGACCGATGTCGGCAAGGGCATGCCGGTCTTTGACGAAGAAACCTTCGGCCCCGTGGCGGCCGTCGTGCCGGTACCCGACGAAAAAACAGCCATCGACGTGGCCAATGACAGCGACTACGGGCTCGGAGCCGCCGTGTTCACCAAGGACGCCACTCGCGGTGAGCGCCTGGCCGTGTCGGAAATCCAGGCCGGCAACTGTTTTGTCAATACGTATGTCAAATCCGATCCACGCTTGCCTTTCGGCGGAATCCGCCATAGCGGCTATGGTAGAGAGCTTTCCCACTTCGGTCTGCGGGAGTTCGTCAACGTCAAGACCGTCTGGGTCCAGTAACGGCGGGATGTCATCGGGAGCAGGGATGGATAATCCTTCCGCATTCCAATGAAGGGGAAAAATGAAACAACCGTTTGGAAAATCTGTTTCTTTTGCCGAAAAACATCGACGCCTCCTCGGCCTGGTCGACACCAAAGACCGCGTCGCCATTCTGGTCCAGGCCGATCCGGACGCACTGGCCAGCGCCATGGCGCTGAAGCGCCTGTTCTGGCGTCGGGCCCGGCGCATCGATATCTTCCGGATCAACAAAGTAGCCCGACCGGACAACCGTGCCTTCATCCATCTTTTGAACATCAAACATCATCACGTCCGTCATCTGAAAAAAGGCGACTTCACCGTATGGGCCCTGGTCGATTCCCAGCCTTCACATCACGAAATTTTCGAGCGCTACGCGTTCGACATCATCATCGATCACCACCCGGTTTCCGGCGACCACAATACCCCCTTTATGGACATCCAACCCGACTACGGCGCCACCGCCACCATCATGACCGAGTATCTGAAGGCCGCCCGCATCAGACCGTCCCCTGAGCTGGCCACCGCCCTGTTTTACGGCATTAAGTCCGACACCGACAATTTCACGCGTGAAACCCATTCCCGCGACATCATTGTCTTCCGCTATCTATACGAACTGGCCAATTTGAACATCATCAAAAAAATCGAGGCATCGGAGCTGACCGTCAAGACCTTGAGCACCATCAAGACGGCCGCCGAAAAGCTGACTTTCGTGGGCGAAACCGCATTCGTTCATATGGGATCGGTGGCCAGTGCCGACAGTCTCGTCATTGTGGCAGACTTTCTCATGAAGCTTTCCGAAGCCACCTGGAGCGTCGTATCCGGAATCCGCAACGACAAACTCGTCGTTATTTTCCGTAACGCCGGATTCCGCTGCAATGCCGGTAATCGTGCCCACGCCCTTTTTGGCCAAATGGGCAATGCCGGGGGGCATCACAGCGCCGCACGGGCGGAAATCCCCCTTGCCCGCATCGCCGGCCTCGGGACGGAATCGCACCCGGACTACGGCGCCTTTGTTCAGGAACAACTTAAAAGGGTCGATCAGCATGCCACCTAATTTTCATCTCACGACGATTTGTGCTATCGAGAGGGCGGCCCACCAGGGTTACTTTTTCGATTTGCAGACCTTCTGATGCTGGATAAAACCATGCCCCTTTCGCCTTACACCGATTTTTGTGATGCGCTCTTGGATCCCGTCGCCATCGTGGACGCCGAAGGACACCTTGTCTTTCTCAACCGGGCCCTGCTTGCACTGTTGGAATATTCCGACGCCGACCGCGCAAGCCTCGATCTGGCGGCCATGATACCGGCTCAACATCGCCCCCAGCAGGATCGCCAGTTACGGGCGTGCCTCGAGGGCAAGGCGATCATTGCCGTTCCTTCGGAATTGCAAACCCGGGATGCCCGGCATGTGCCCGTCCTTCTGACCATGTCCCTTTTTCGTGCCGACCCGGCCGACGATCCTCTGGTGATTTGGGTCTTCAAGCAAAATACGGACGTTGCGCCCTCGCCCCTTGTGCGAAAGAACCTTATCCTCGAGGATAAGATCCAGTCCAAGGAAGTGGTGCTCGACCATGCCGTCAATGCCCTGGAAGCCGAAGTCAGCGAGCGCCGTGAAGTGGAGAAAGAGTTGGAAGTGTCCCGCCGGCAACTGCGCATGCTCAGCCAGAAAACGCTGGAACTGCTCGAAAGCGATCGCCAGATGATCGCCAAAGAACTCCACGACAGCATCGGCGCCAGCCTGGCCGCCATCAAATTTTCACTGGAAGGATGGTTGGAAATGTACGGGGAGCAACTGCCCTCCCACGAAATTCCCTTCGATCGCATCATCGCCCACATCATGGAAACCATCAAGGAGACCAAGCGCATATCCGCCAATCTGCGACCCACGACGCTGGACGATCTGGGGCTGATCGCCACGGCCCAATGGTTCTGCCGGAATCTTGCCGGTCTCTACCAGGGCATCCGCATCACGCCCCGGTTCGCTGTCAGCGAGGCGGATATCCCGGAAGCGATGAAGATCGTGGTGTACCGTGTCTTGCAGGAGGCCCTCAGTAATGCCGCCAAACACAGCCAGGCGCAGCATATCAACGTCTCGCTGATGTTTGCCAGCGGACACCTCGAACTGACCGTCACCGACGACGGCTGTGGTTTTGACCGGAAAACCATCATGGAATCGGAGGATACCTTGAGCGGGTTCGGCATCAACAGCATGCGCGAACGGGTCGAGATCTGCAACGGCCGTTTTGACATTCGTACCGGCATCGGGGAAGGAACCCGCATTCAGGCGTCCCTGCCGGTGGGATCCGGCAGCGCCGCTTACCGGCCTTGAACACGCAGAAGGTTCGGAGCGGAACGCGTTTTAGATCTTTTGGGGTATGACCAGGCCCTGCTCGATCGCATAGGCCGTCAGGGCCGACGCGTTGTGCAGATCGGTTTTCTTCATGATATTCGCGCGGTGTTTCTCGACCGTTTTGACGCTGATGTTCAAAAAATCGGCAATTTCTTTATTGGTGTGGCCTTCCGCCAGCAGCTTTAATACTTCCCGTTCCCGCTGGGTGATCGTATCCCAAGAAGTTTTTTCCTTGAGGCGCTTGCGGCCTTCAAGGTAGCCCTCCATGACACTATCGGCAATCCCCGGGCTGATGTATGTTTTGCCGCTGGCCACGCTGTCGATGGCCATCATCAGTTCTTTGCGGCTGGCATCCTTGATGCAGTATCCGTTGGCCCCGGCATCGAAGGCCTCCAGGACATACTGGTCGGATTCATGGATCGTCAACGCCAGGATGAAGATATCCGGGAACTGGCGTTTGACATCTTTCATGACACTGATGCCGCTCAGACGCGGCATGGATAGATCGAGCAGCAGCAGATCCGGCTTAAGGCGCTGCACCACGCGGATCGCTTCCAGTCCGTCAGCCGCTTCCCCCACGAGTTCCAGATCGTCCCGTGACTGCAGCATGGCTTTGAGCCCTTCACGAAATAGCTGGTGATCTTCGGCAATGACGACCTTCTTTTTTTTGTTCATCTAAGCATGTCCTTTGCACGATGTCCGGGGGTGTGACCCTGTCTGCCGGGGACGGTAACAGCAGGCACGGTGGTGCCATGGCGACGTCACCCGTCTGGCATGCGGCTTTTCCGGGTCCGGATCATAGATGGCCGCCCATCACTATGCTGGATCGAATCGTATGCCAATCCAACAGCCTTGTAAAGAGGTAAAGACGCATGGAAGTGATGACGTCCCGGCCGGGTGGTCCGGAAGCGTGGACACGGCCACCCGGTTGGCAGTCAACCCGGCACGCAAACGCACGATGATCGGGGCTGCCGTCCACGGCGCAGAGCGCCCGTTTCGCGTGATTTATTCGTAAAGTCGCTGTTCGGTATCAGGAAGTTTGTCCAGAAGATAGGTGCGGAAGCGCTCGACAACTTTTTTCTCCACCTGCCGGATTCTTTCCCGTGAAACACCGTGCCGATTTCCAAGTTTCTCCAGCGTCACCGGGTGGTCGGACAGGATGCGCCGCTCAAGAATATCTTTTTCTCGCGCGTTGAGATGTTTTCGGAATCGTCTTGCGTTCTCCCGCACCATGCTGCGCAGCTGAAGGGTCTCGAGTTCCGCTTCGCTCGAGTTTGAAGCAGAAACCAGGTTGTCGATACGCTCCACGGGACCGCGCGCCGCAGGCGGCGCATTAAGTGACAGATCAGCAGCGGCCATGCGCTGCTGCATCTCGATCACGTCTTTTTCGGGCACCTGGAGGTGTTCCGCGATGCTGCCGGACGTTGGCGGGATACCCCGACGCCGGAGTTTGGCCGTCGTTTTGCGCAAATTGTAGAAGAGTCTGCGCTGGGACTGGGTTGTACCGAGACGCACCGAGCGGTGGTTGTTCATGAGATACTTCTGGATGTAGGCCTTGATCCAGAAGGTGGCATAATAGGAAAATTTCACCTTTTTCAGAGGGTCGAATTTTTCCGCGGCGCGCAGCAAACCCACATTGCCCTCCTGGATCAGATCCGCAAACGTCGCATGGTTGCCACGCCAGAAGCCTTTGGCAATTTTCACCACCAGCCGCAAATTGCCCTTGACCAGCCGGTTGAGGGCTTCCCGGTCGTTATGCCGCTGAAAACGCCGGGCAAGGTGGCGGGCTTTTTCCGGATCGAGAATTTTGAGCTTGTGTATGTCACGAAAATAGCGCTGCGTCATGGTGCGCGGTTCTGCTTCGATGGATAGGGTCATGGTATCACTCCGGCTAAACTCGGGTTCGTAAACAGGATTCCTTGTCCAAGTGCCGTGGGCTTCAGGGCCGTAAAAAATCAGGACCGTGGCGCACCTTGAGATGATTTTTAACAGTGCGGGCACCGCCTTCGCGCGCGTTCACCGTGGCGGCCCGGCGGGCACGCAGGTCCTCCACCACACCGGTGAGCACCGCCGTCCCGTCCACGACTTCGATATGCACGTCCTTGTCGTCCACGAAAGGACTCCAGCGCAATTCACTCTCGATATCGTGCCGGATCTGCCAATCTTCCCGGTCGGCCTGGACCGGCTCCGTCACCACCTGCAACCGGTTTACGACGGTCACCACCCCGCGAATCCCGGCCGCCGCATCGCCCGCGCGCCGGCGGGCGAAATTGGAGGAAACCTGCCCCTCCAGCATGGCAATGGACTGGTTCACCGTAACGGTGACGGCGTCTTGACGTACACCGGGCGTTAGCAGTAAAGCCAGGCGCACGTTGCGGGCCATCTCGCTGCCGGCGTCCGGCATCGGCCGATAATCCGGTCCGATCGCCGGGCGCACCTTGACAAGATTTTTCACCATCCAGACGCCGGCGGTATTGCGGGCATCGGCTTCCGCAGCACGTGCCGCCGCCAGCAGGGTCACATTCCCTTGAAGTGTGACCACCCCGCTCTCGGCGATCACGTCGATCTCGGCTGCGGGCGAAATGCGGGGGTCGTGGCGCAGCACGGCTTGGACCGCTTGCACGATCGATGCGTCGGTATATTGCTTGCGCGGGCGGGAGCGAAGGTGCGTTTGGTAGCGCTGCCAATCGACCGCCAGCGCATCGTCGTCCACGGACCGGACACCCGACACCCAAACAGCCGCCGCGGCTTTTTGCTTCTCGGCCAGGCTGCCGACCACCCCGGACAGGGCGACCCGGCCATCCACGACCTCGACCGAAATGCGGGATGCCGCCACCCACACGTCCCAGGCCAGGCGCTGATTGATTTCGGCGGCAATTTCCTCATCGCTACGATGCGACGGAACGTCCACTGTCAGGTCGTTGACAACCTCACGAACGCCGTGAATTCTTTTGACGGGTATTTCCACGAGTTGTTTCTCCTGCCAGGAATCGACTCGGCCGGTAAGCGTCACCCTGCCGTCGCGAAACGCGATCTCGATTTCAGCGGTATCGGCAACGGGGTCTAGTTCCAACGCCGTACGGACATCATCACGGATCTCCTGGTCGGAGCGACTTGCCGGCATCACCGCCAACCGGTTGACAATGGCACGCACCCCTTTGACGATCATGGCCACATCAGCGGCCCGTTCCGATGTAATGAGCCGATCGACCGTACCTGACAGGGTCACGATCCCATCCTTCACCGTCACGTCGATCCGTTGCGCCTGAATGTAATTATCCTTCATGAGCTGCGACGTAACCGCTCTTTGGATGGCGTCATCCGTCATGGCCTGAGACCATGCGGGCACGGCGGCCGAGCAGAAGAGTATCGTGAACAACATCAGCGCCCATAGGCTGTGCCGTCTTCCATTAGGGGCGGTGTAACGGGAGGGCCGGTCGGTCTGTCGACCATCGATAGAAGGATCCATGAATGACTCCTTTCATTTTCAACATTGGTTTGGCAGAAGGGGCCACCATCCGTCGCCGTCTCCTTTACTGCCGTGCGTCGTATGATGGGCCCTCCGGCTGACATCGTAAATGGGGGAAGCCCTCTATTTTTTCCGTGGAAGCTACGTAGGCACACCACGCAAATATTGCGCGCAACGGACAGATGCCGCCAGGCAGCACCGCTGAAGAAGAAATGCTTCGGAAGACGTTACAATCGTCACCGCGGTTTGACCGTCGCGTGCCGGGATGCCCCCCGCGAAGCGGGGGGACCATCGCCGTGCACGCATGAGGACACCATCCGACGCTACTTGAGCGTCAGTGCGCTGGTGTTCTCCCAGAGTCCGTGGATATTACAAAACGCCGTGGCCAGGAGGGTCCCGGCCTTGTTGACCTTTAAGCCGGCGGTGGCACAATGGTTGGTGTACACCGGCCCCTGGTTGGCGCCGTCGGCCGACTCGCCGTGGGCGCAGAATTCGAAACTGCCCACCTCATAGGGGAATTTGCCGCCTTCCGGCTGAAAATACAGCCGGATCCAACGGATATGGTGTTCGGTGGTGTTGGGATGGGCCACTTCCTTTCCCAGGGACACCTTGACCTCGAACATCTCATCGGGAGTGACGGCCTCCGGGGCCTCGATCACCGGAACGTGCTTTTCCGATTTCCAATCGGCGGTCTGGTAAAGGTCACTGATGGTTGTCATCTTGTTCTCCTTTTCCTTTAGGGTGGATCGTTAATGATGAACCGACAAGTCTAATTGCGCAAGCCGGCCTCTTGCAGCACCGCGTCGACTTCCTCGCGGGACAGGGTTTCGTGCGCCAGCAAGGCCGCCGCCAGGGCGTTCAACAGCGCCGGCTTGTCATCCAGCGTCTCATGGGCCTTCTTCTCCATGCCGAGCGTTATGCGCTTGACTTCCTCGTCGATGACCCGTGCCGTGTGTTCGCTGTAGTCGCGGTCCTCCGCCAGTTCGCGTCCCAAAAAAGGATGGGTCTCGCCTTTCTTGAATGCCACGGGGCCCAGTTCGTCGCTCATCCCCCACTGGCAGACCATGTTCCGGGCCAGTTGGGTGGCCTTTTTCAAATCGTCGCCGGCGCCGGTAGAGACATCGCCGTATTTGATCTTCTCCGCAGCTCTTCCGGCCAGGAGGATGGCAATCCGGTCCAGCAGATAGTGCTTCTTCATGGTATAGCGGTCCCTCTCGGGGGTTTGCTCGGTGGCCCCCAGCGAACCGCCCCGGGGAATGATGCTGACTTTCTGAAGCGGATCGGCTTTCGGCGTCATCGCCGCCATCAGGGCGTGGCCGGCTTCATGATAAGCGATCATCTCCTTTTCTTCCTCGGTCAGCACCTCGTCACGCTCGATCCCCATGATGATCTTGTCCCGGGCCTGTTCGAAATCCTCGGCCGCCACGTGGGTCCGGTCGCGCCGGGCGGCCATGAGAGCGGCCTCGTTGACGAGATTCCTGAGGTCCGCGCCTGAAAAGCCGGCGGTGCGCTCCGCAAACCGGGCAAGATGGACGTCCTCGGCAATGGGCATCCCGCGGGTGTGCGTTTCCAGAATTTTCCGCCGGGCACTCTTGCGGGGCAGGTCCAGGCTGATGCGTCGATCGAAACGTCCCGGGCGCACCAGCGCCGGGTCGAGAACATCCGGCCGATTGGTCGCCGAAAGAACGATAACCGATTCACCGGGGTCGAACCCGTCCATTTCGGCCAGAATCTGGTTCAAGGTCTGTTCCCGCTCATCGTGCCCGCCTCCCAGACCGGTGCCGCGCGCCCGGCCGATGGAGTCCAACTCGTCGATGAAAATCACAGCCGGGGCTTCTTTCTTGGCTTTGGCAAACATGTCGCGCACCCGGGAAGCGCCCACGCCGACGAACATCTCGATGAATTCCGACCCGCTGATGCTGAAAAACGGCACCGCGGCCTCGCCGGCGGTGGCCTGGGCCAGCAGCGTCTTACCCACACCCGGTGGTCCCACCAGCAAAATGCCTTTGGGGAGTTCGGCGCCCAGTTTTTGAAACCGCGACGGATCCTTGAGATAGGCCACGATCTCCTGCAACTCGCGCTTGGCGTTTTCCAGACCGGCCACATCCTGGAAAGATGTCTGACTGTCGGTGGGTTTGAAGCGCTTGGCCCGGGATTTAGCGAAAGTGAACGGCCCTCCGCCACCGCCCATGCGTTCCCGAAATTTGCGGCTCGTGTAGACAAAAAATCCGATGATCAGCAGCCACGGCAACAGGGTGATCGCCAGGGTCTCAATAAACGATCGCTCCTGGGATTCCGCCGTAATTTCGACCCCGTGATTCTCGAGAAAGCGCACCAAATCCGGTTCCGCCACCTCGGGTCGGACGGTTTGGAAGGCCCCGGCCCCTTCCGTTCGGGCCGCGGATGACCGCTCGCCGGCCGGTTTCGGGCCATCGGCCGGGCCGGAAGCCGCGCCGGCTTCCGCAGTTGCCAGTTCACCGCGAAGGATGTTGCCCCGCATGGTGACGGCCTCGATTTTCCCCTGGCGGACCATTTCCCGGAAGGCGGTATAGCTAAGCGTCCGGGATTGGGATTCCGGGAAAACCCCCTGGAAGAGATAGGCCGCCGCCATCCATATCATCAGCGCCCAAAGGACGGCGTTCCAGTTGATCATGGATTTTTGAGGGGGCGGTTGCCGCG
>Ga0180430_10001078_pt1 | contig 27703 bp, 14 predicted proteins | sample SS_ome_9_FD_132999 | JGI IMG/M metagenome (GOLD analysis project Ga0180430, IMG submission 132999) | Hypersaline lake sediment archaeal communities from the Salton Sea, California, USA - SS_1_S_2 metaG | ecosystem: Environmental > Aquatic > Non-marine Saline and Alkaline > Hypersaline >... | reverse complement strand
GCTTTAGCGGTTCAATCAAGCCACCGGCTTCAGCCGGTGGTGGTTGACTTGAAAATAGATTATGACGAGATGGCGGATCTGGGCGGCGGCGGGGTGTCGGGCGCTTTCGGAGGTTCACAGCCAGCCCTGTTTCGCAGTAGGTGTGAAGGTCTCCGATCCGCTTATTTTCCCTTCGATTCGCCTTGGCCTGACGGCACGATTCCCGCCTGGTTTCTTTCTTCGAATGTCTTCTTCTGACCGGTCGTCAGGATCGCCAGCGCCTTGTCGTCGAACTGTCTGTTGACCTTGTCGGCGGGGGCCTTGGCTTTCTTCAGCTTCTTGATCTCCCCGGCCAGTTGCTCGCCGAGCGCCTTGAGTTTGCCGGCCTGGTCGGCGGTGAGTTTCAACTCCTTCTTCGCCACATCGGTCGTAAGGCCCTTGATCGCCGCCCCAGGGGCCTTCGGTCCCTTCACGGGATACATGTTCATACCCAGGCTGTCGAAGTACTTGATGCGGTTCGGCACGGTCTTTGTGATCGTATCCTTGAGTTTCCGGTCGATCCGATCGGGTTTGTACCGCACAGCGAAGTACATCAGATACGTCTCGGCCACATCCTCCCGCCTCGGGTGGCTCTTGGAGTATCCCGATATAAACGCCCCGTCGGCCTTCTGAGCCTCCAGCCAGCCCTTGGCGTTCGCGTGCCGATGGTCCAGCGACGTATGCGACGCCTCGTGGATGAACGTTTCGGTCAGTATTCCGCTCTTGATGTACGCCTCGCCCATACCGGTATGGATCAGCAGCCCGGCCCCGCCGCCGCCGAACCCTTTCTTACCCTTGTGCATCAGCACTTTCCGCACATCCTGCCGCAGCGCATAGGGCATCTGCCCGATCGAGTAGCAGTATTTCCGGGCCTTGACCAGCGCGTCTTTCTCGCCGAATTCCGGGTTGACCTGGATTTCCATGGTCTGTCCGTCGGTGAACGCGGCGGTGAACAGATACGCGTTGACCTTCGGCGACCCGCGCTTGCGGCGGTCGAACATCCGCCGCTGGCCCCGACCGGCGGGCGTAAGGCACTTGAATGCACTCAGATCAGTATCGTTGAAGATGTGCCTGTTGACGAAGATCGTTCCCCCGAACGGAGGCTTGGGCGTCTCGGGTTTATCCGTTTTCGCGGCCCCCGCCCAGGCTCCGCCGACCGACATCGCCAAGACAGCCGCGAGAGCGGAAAATATAAGAAACGAGCGGCTTGTTCTCTCAGTCATCAGAAAAACTCCCAAAAAGCTCCGGTTACCCGCCAGTATCGCCGAATGCGACAGTCTGCAACAGTGTAAACCCTTGTCCGCACGGGATATTTCAGCAATCTTCCCGATTCCTCGCCATAACGACGGGGTTTCCGCCCCGGCGGCGATCGGGATCGGGACGTCCATATCCATGCCCCGTTTCTCGTTGAGTGGTGTTGGCTCAGTCCAGTGAGCGTACGCAAGATCCGTGTTCGACGGGATGCGGCGGACGGGGACTGTGTCGCAAACTCGATATCTTAAGCCTGCACCCGCTGCGCGCACGGGCGTCGTTCGCGCATACGCGTTTGCTGTCGTTTTCGCGTCCGGACGGACTTATTTTGTCTTTACCGCATTGCCGCCGCCGCGGGGGCTTTCGGCCGGTCCTTTGTCCTTGGGCAGTTGTCCGGATTTGCTGATGACGATCTTGTCGATCATCGCGCCGTCCTCCCGCATCCAGATGTTGATCTTGTGCAGCCCGGCGTGAGAGACCTCGAATCTCTTGCCGCCGATCCACCCGTATTGCCCCGAGCGGTTGGGGAATGAGGCTATGGTTGCAAGCTCCGGGGTCTGCTGCATGTCGATCCCGCCGTGGCAGGAGTCGCCGCCGGGGTTGACGCCGTGTCCGCGAACGTGCAGGAAGTAGGTCCCCGGCTTGTTGAACATCACGTTGAAGTCCATGCGTGGGCTGGCGTCGGGCGCATACTGCAGGCTGATCTGCCTGCCTCTGTCGGCGACCTGCATAGCTCCCGAACCGCTGAAGCCCTTTTCGCTCTTGACCGGAGCCCAGGTCTGCTTAGTGACGGTTCCCGCGGTGACGCCGTCGTTGTTCTCGGCCTCCATCGAAACGGTTCCCCTGGCGTCCTGAACGAACCACCGGGGGTGCTTTTTCGGCATGGCTATCGCGATCGGAGTCGATGCTTTCGTGGTGTTCTTGCGGGTGTCCCGGGCGCGAACGGCGTACTTGTACGCCTTGCCCGGCGACAGGCCCAGATCGAAGTACAGCGGGCTTTCCTGCCAGCCGCTGTCGGTGCCGCCGGGATTGCCGCTGGTCTCCTCGAAGAGGTATTCGACCGGCTTGCTGGAATCGGCGGCGGGCCTGGCCTGCATCATGACCGAGGCGCCGTCCATAACCATCGGAGCCAGCAGGAAGGCCGCCGGGTCCGGATCGGGGGCCAGCGTGTCGAACAGCGACTTCGACCAGACCGAAAGGTCGTCGATCCGTCCGGCGAAGTTGTCGCCTTTGGCGCCGCGGCCGATGTAGCACTCGTTGGGCTTGACGTCCTCGATATCGAGGGTGAACTTCTCGCTCTTGGCCCATTGGACGTCATTTACGTGAATCAGAAGGGTGTCCTGGAAAGTCATCAGTTTCAGATTGACCCACGTTCCGACCGGTAGCGGCTTGTCGGCGCGAACTACCTGCATCTTGCCGCCGACTTTGATGCTGAAGGCGAGTTTGCCGCTGCTGTCGCAGGGGGTGAGCTTCGCGGCGTCGCCGGTCGCGGAGTTGGAGAAGTTGATCAGAGTCTGGTTCTTCGCTCCGCCGCTCCATTTTACGTGGAGATCGAAGGAGACCGAGTCGAACTGAGCCACGCTCCGGTGAAGCTCGACGAAATCATCCTTGCCGTCCAACTCCAGGACGGTTCCTTCGCGGTCCTTGACGTAGGCCGGGCCGTTGAGGAGTCTGGCCCAGGTCGCGCCGTAGGTGTCCCAGACGCGGTAGTCTTCGGGTTTCTCGAACTTGTACTCCAGGTAGAGCTGGTTGAACTCCTTGTCCAGTTCGCCGACATGTTTACCGTCGCCCCAGCTCCACTGGAACCAGTAGCCTTTGTCCCGGTTTCCGTTCTTGATGTAGTTGCCGTCGATAATGGCGCTGCCGTGCACCGGGCCGCTGACTTCGGCGTTGCCCTTGCAGACCGCGTAGTTGGAGATCTTGATCCCCCGGTTAATGTCGGCGTGCTCCATGACCCGAGCGCTGTTTTCAACGGTTGCGCCCGATCGGACGATCGCGTAGTCGGTGACTCTTGCATTGTCGCCGACAGTCGCCCCGGGCTCGATCGTCGCGTAGCCCGAGACTACGGCGCTGTCCTGCACCGTCCCGTACACGGCGGCGAAGTCTTCAACTCGGGCCTTGCCGAGGACTTTCGCCTTGGCGTCGATATAAGCGGTGGGGGAGACGTAAGCCGTCGAGGCGACCTGTCCGTGGGCGCCGGGTTTCGGACGCCACAGGCTCACCTTCGGGCTGGTCCCGCTCAGTTTGACCTGATATGGGAAGCGGTCCTTGCCCGGCTTGCGGTAGTCGCAAAGCGGATCGTTGGCGAAGATCCCCTGGGGCATGATGACGCCCGGGGTCGCCACGACGACGAGATAGAGTTCCTCGTCGCCCTTCATTACGTTGAACTTCCCCCTGGCGGCGGCGGTGAATACTTCGCCGTAACGCGGCTTGCCGTCCTTGACCGCGACGAACATCGCGCTCCAGTCGGACTTGTGCTTCTCGGAGATGAAGCCTTTGAGGTCGGCCGTTACGACGCCGACTTTGGCTTCAAGGGGCGAGATGTTATAGCCGAACTGCTGCGGCGTGCGCCACTCGGGCGGTTCGTACCAACCGGCCTCGAGGTAAGGGACTCTTTCCAGCAGGGTGTAGTGCTTGCGCGTGTTGTATTTCAGCGTCGCGTAGACCTTGGCGTATTCCGGATGGCGGGGATAGTCCCAGGTGATGTTGCGGGCGGCCATCTTGACCCACTCCTGACTGAACGGCGTCTCGGGGCTGGGGTCCATCTCCGCCATCGCCTGCGGCGGGAAGACTGTTTTGTGATTGCCGGAGCCGGCCTTGGGTCCGCGGTTCCAGAGCCGGGTGACGTACAGGCCGCCGAACTCGGGAGTCTCGACCAGGTGATCCCAGATCAGGTAGGAGTGGTAGTAGTTCCCGCCGGTGGTGGGGTAGATATGCGCGTGTTTCGGGCAGTTTGTGACCGGGTTGACCTGCGGCCTGCCGAGCCATGCGACCTGGAAATTCGCATGGGCCTCCCACCATTGTCCGGTGATGTTGCCCATCTGGTGGGCGTCGGTTCCGTGGACGTATTCGTGCGGGTTCACGTGTCCGGCGTAGGTGATGCCGTAGCCCAAACCCAGCGGGCTCGAACCCATCCAACTGCCGCCCCAGCCGTTTCCGACGAGCCATTTGTATTTGCGGCCATCGCCTCGCATATTGCCATTTTTGGAGACGAAGGGCAGATGCTTGCCGGACTTCTCATTGAGGTACTTGTAGACCGTCTCCAGCTCCTTGAGCTGCTTGTTTTCGACTCGTGCTCCGATATCATCCTTCGGCCTGGGGTTGTCCTTTTCCCTCCACATCGAGCGGAAGTGCTCCGACTCGCGCCAGCTCAGATCCTTGCATCGGCTCGGATCGCCCCAGTAGGCGTGGTCCGGCTCCTTGGCGCTCATGGCGTAGAAGAGATACGTGCCGAGTTGCGGGCCGCCCTTGAAGTTGTGGGCCACGTCGGCGGCGTCCATCGCTTCGGTGTGAACGCGGACCGCCGCGATCGAGCCGGTCAGGGATTCGGCTCCGAGATTTACGATCGCATCACCGCCGAACTTCAACGCTCCTTTCCGGGAGCCGATGAGTTTCCCGTCGCGATAGAAGGTCACCTTCGTTCCGTCGGAGACCGCCGCCAGATGCCGCCACCGCTGGCCGCCCTTCATCTTGAACTGCCCGCAGGTCAGTTCGCAGCCTGGCTTGTCCTCGAAGCGGACCAGCACCTCGTTCTTTTCGACGCTCGGGTTCAAGACCCACAGTTCGACGCTCAGTGTCCCGTCGGTGATGCTCTGGGGCAAGGCGTATCCGAAGCCGGGTTCGAGAATCATCCGCAGCTTGTCGCCGCGGTCGAAGGTCACCGCCTCGGAGCCGTTCCGGTCGGCCTCGAAACGAGGGTATCCGCTCCTGGGTCCGTCGTATCCGAAGAAGCCGAAGCTCCACTTGAACGTCCCGGCGTTGCACCAGTTCAGGGCTACATTGTCGTCGTTGCGGGCCAGCATGAACTTCGCGTGGTTGTCGATCGCCAGCAGGCCGCCCGATTCGCTCTTGCCTACGTAGATCATTCGAGCATCGGTCTGCTCCTTGCCGGGGTGAAACGCCTCGGGCGCCGGAACAACGCCGGCGACGGCGCACGTTGCGAAAAGAACTGAAGCTGCCGCATAGGATACGATTGTTCTCATTTTATGACTCCTTCTATCTTCCCGTCAACTCAGCGCCGCGGCGCCGGGGGGCAGGGGGGGCGGCTGTCGGCCATCCTTTGTCTCAGGATGCTCGTGATGTCCTCTCGGTGCGTGTCTTGCGGGATTCCAGATTATTCGTCCGGAATCCGCGCGCAGCCCTACTTTTGTCGATAGAGCATCGATTTTGGAATCTGGCGCCAACTTCCGTCGGCGGGGGAATAGACGTATATCATCAGCCCCTCTCCGCCCATGCCCTCGAAGTAATCGAGCCGCAGGGGGTAGAATCCGGGGGACAGCACAACCGGCTGGGAGGTCGCCGGGATCATGTCGTGGATGCCGTCGTTGACGATGATCTTCTCGCCGGCGACAGTCAGGCGCGTGCCGTCGTCGCTTCGGATGGCGAAAATGTATTCGCCCTTCTTGGCGATCTTCAGGTAGCCGGAGAAGACGATCCCGAAATGGTCCCGCTGATCCTTCATCGAGAGGGTGAAGTTCTCGACCGTCCCGGTCTTTTCAGCCTTGAGTTTGCTGAAATCGGGAAGATTCGTCCAGGCGCCCTTGAAGTACTTGTAGTCGAGGCCCGGGGCCAGTTTGCTCTCGGCGATCTTCTCTGGCTTCAGGCTGCCGGCGGGCTTCCAGTCCCCCGGCGCCATCGTCTTCCAGTAGGCGGTGTAGCGCTGGTGGTGCAGTTCGCCGATGGGGATCAACGTCACGTCCTTCGGCTTGCCGGCGCCGACGGTCTTGAATCTGAGGGTGTCGCCGGGGACTCGCTTGATCCACGACGAGGGGTCCCTGGACGCGTCGACAAGAAGCACCGGAACGGGGGGATCTATCGAGCCGCTGTGGGCGGCCTGGCTTGAGCAGACATCCTCCGGCATTCCCTTGGCGCCCAGTTCGCCGGCCAGCACGAGCGGTCCGTACATGATGGCGATCAGATCCTTCTTATCCCGCGCCGGGCGGAGATGCAGACTCATCGGCAGGCGGACGGCGATCTTGTCGCCGTCTTTCCACTGGCGCGACAGCGTCAGGTAGCCGCCCGGCGCCGCTTTTGGGCTCTGGGTCCTCCCGTTGACGGTGACCTCGGCTCCTTTGGTCGCCCAGTAAGGGACGCGGACCTTCAGGTCGAGTTCTTGGGGTTTTGCGGCGCCGATCGTGAGATTGATCGTATCGCTTGCCGGGAACTTGGTCTCCATGCGAACGCGGAGATCCTTTTCCCGCCAGTCGAGTTGCGAGGGGATGAACAGGTTGACCCAGAGGGTCCGGTCGTTGTGCCAGTAGATGCTGTCGCCGTACTTCGAGTGGTTCTCGATTCCCGAACCGACGCAGCACCACATGGCGTCAAAAGGAGTGCTGTATATCTTGAAGTGACCCGGCTTGAGGCTGTAGAAGTAAGTCATCCCGCCGCTGTCGGGGTCCTGGGAGCCGAGGATCTGGTTGTACAGAGCCCGCTCGTAGTAGTCCATCGTCGCCGCCGAAGCGCTCCAACTGAACACCGAGCGGGTCAGCTTCAGCATGTTGTAGACCGAGCAGGTTTCGCTGCTGTTCCACGCCAGGTGGTCCGACTCTTCGCCGGCCTGGTAGAAGTGCTCGCGAAGATCGACGCCGCCGGGCGCCATCGATCGGGTGTTAACGACCCGGTCCCAGAGGAAATCGACCGCCGTTCGGTAACGCTTGTCGCCGGTCAGTTCGTAGAGGCGGGCGGCGCTGAGGATCTTGGGCAGTTGCGTGTTGACGTGATACCCCGCCAGCTTGTCCTCTTTCCTAATCAGGGGCTCGAGGATCTCCTTGTGGTCGAATCGCTGGGCGAAGGTGAGATATCGCTTGTCGCCGGTTATCGCGTACAGGTGCGCCAGCGACTCGGACATTCCGCCGTGCTCGGCCCGGAGCATGTCCTGGAACTGGGTCTCGTTGAGATTGTCGGTTCCCTTCTTGGCCCAGTCGGCGAGTTTGACGACCACCTCGAGGGCCTGCTTGTTGTCGGCATGGATATAGGCGTCGATCAGTCCGGCGAAGGTTTTGTGGATGACGTACCAGGGCACATAGCCGCCCCCGACGCCCCATTTGTGCGCCTTCAGGTCGCCGCTGAAGATGTTCTTCCAGACCTCGGGGCGGACCGGGCCGGTGTAGCCGTCGCCGTGCTTGGCCTGTGCTTTGGCGATTTCGCTGACAATGTAGTCGACTCGCTTCTTGAACCGCTTGTCGCCGGTGCTTGCGTACATCATCGACAGGGCGCTCATGTAGTGTCCGGTGGTCTGTCCGACGATGTCCTTGAGCTCCCAGCCGCCATAGCGTTTGCCCTTGATCGGCAGGCCGGCCCGCTGGTGATAAGGCCAGAGCATCCGGTCGGCGTCGAGAGCGAGCAGGTACTTCTGGTCGATCTTCATCGCTTTTTCGAATTGGCTCGGCAGAAGCCTCACCTGGCCGAGATCGAACGGATGCGCCTTGGCCAGACCTTTGGGGGCGACCTTCGTCTTACCGTAATAGCCGTCGCTCTTGGGCGAGGCGGCCGTCGCGGGGAGGCTGATCGTCAGGATTGCTGCAAGAAGTACGGTAGCGTGTCTTATCATCTTCAGTTCCTTTCCGGTTGTAATCATCGTTCCGCCTGGGGGGTATGACCTACTGGTCCTCTGTCCGAAACTCGACATTACAAAGATTGTGTGCGAAACAAAAGGCCAAAAACACAAATTCCGGGCATATTTCTCCTTCGATTATTGCCTCGATTATTTGGGCTTCCGGGGCCGGGACTTGATGGAGGCCTCGGGCCGCAAGGTCGACTGCGGGGCTTTCAACGCGCTTTTCGTAAGCCGATCTTCGACAGGTCTATAGGGATAATGCCCAGTTTCAGCGCCGGTGAGTTGGGTTTCAGCCGGAAGTCGCCTCTGGCCGGATCGACGAACAGCGGGTCGACCGCCATGCTACGCGCGTCAACTCCGTCTCGCTGCTGTCTGGCGAGCGTTTCTGAGCCCAGTTCCGGACTGCCCGCACAGTAATATATGTTGAAATCGGTATCGGCGTCCTTAGACAGCGCCGGCTTTCTCCTTCTTGTCGCCGACCCCTGATCGTAGAATCTGGCGCGCGACCCGGAATGGTAGAGGATGTTCCGCTTGATCGCGGCCCCCGTCATCGGCCCCTCGCGGAGCGCAAGGTAGGCGACCGGCCTGGTCTTGCCGCAGTGTCGGCCCTCGATGAGATCGGCGATTACGTTGTTTTCCGCGCGGTTGTTGAGTTTCAGCTTGATGCCTTGCGAAACGCACTTGTAGATGAGGTTCTCGGCGATGAGGGTGTCGCGCTGTCCGCCGTCGGTGCGAATCGCGGCCTGCATGGAGGTCGGGGCGAGAAGATGGTGGATATAGTTTCGGCGGATCACGTTATCTCGGCCTGCTCCGCGGATGTAGATCGCATTGCCGTCAGCCAACTGCTCCATCGCGTGGTGAATCTCGTTGTACTCTACGATGTTGTTGCGGGTGTGCAGGAACGGCCTGACCTGCTCGGCGGTTCTCCCGCCGCGCTTTGGGCCGATTTCACGCCATCGGATCGTTCGCACCAGTTCCCGAGCGTCGCCCTTGCTGAAGAAATCGGTCATGACTCCCGAGAGAATGATCCCCGCATACGGCGTGTTGCGGATCAGGTTGTTGGCGATGCGGTTGGCGCCGCTCTGCCAGACCATTATGCCGGGCGAATGCGGGTGGATTTCTCCGATATGGTGAATGTGATTATTGTAGACGAGGTTCTTCTTGTTGACGTCCTTGGTTCCCGGGCCGTAGCCGCACAGCAGGACGCCGGTTCCCCCGATATGCTCGATTCGGTTGCCGGCGATTCGATTGCTCCGACCGTGCAGATCGATCCGTATCGCCGTTCCTCCGCCGTGGACGAAGCGGCATTGTTCTATGGCGCAGTTCTCGGCTCCGCGCAGACGGACCATGGCGTTGGCCTTGTCGTGCATCTCCCAATCGTGCTGCAGCCCGGCGTCGCTGCTGGTCAGCAGGTCACGCTCGCCATGCGTGAACGTAAGGCCCCGAAAGCGAATATTCCGCACCGGGGAATCCTTCGGCCCATCCTTGTCGATCAGCCCCTCCACGCGGACAAGCTCCCGCAGGCGGGGCGCCGTTACGCCGCATGGGGGCGTCTGTCCGCGCGGCCAGAGCAGCAGCTTGCCCTCCTTCGAGTTGAGAACCCATTCGCCCGGCTTGTCGAGCGCTTCGATCACATTCTCGACCCAGCAGGATTTGGTTCCTTTCAGGAAATGGAGTTCGTTCAGCGCGTAGGTTCCGGGTATCGCCGTACGGGCGACATTCGTCTTCTCGTTGACCGACAGCAGAGGCAGGATATTGACAACCCACGCATGATGCGGACGGATGACGATATCCACATCCTCCAGATTGGGCCAGTTCCTCAGTTTGCCCTTGGGGAAATGGAGAACGTCGCGTTTTCCTCTTGCAGTCGGGACGAATCCGTCCGACCGTGCGCGCCGCAGCAGGCCCTCGGCGTCATAGAGCGTGTGGAAACGCCATGGAGCGCCGTTGATCCGGGGGACGTCCGCGACCCAGACTTTTCCGACCGCCGCCTCGGGCAGGCCCGGCGGCCGGGCCGTGAGCTTCCTCCAGCCGCGGATCTCTACGCCCGCACTGAACACCGCCTTCTCGCCGGGCCAGGCCGCGTAGGTCACCGTGGAATCCCCTCGGCCTGAATCCTCCGGCCCGAAGACAACCGTCTTGCTCAGGCGGTAGAGCCCTTTGCGAATCAGCACGACTGCATTCTTCTTCGAACCGCGGCCCTTCATCTCCCGAACCGCCCGGCGCGCACGGTCCAGCGAAGCGAACGGGCCGTCGGTCCGCCGGGCGTCAGGTTCGGACAACAAGCCCGACCAGTCGTCCGAGCCGACGGTGGAGACATGGAAGTCGGCTTTGTTGCTCGGCCCGGTCGTCACTCGGCGGCTTTCGCCGAAAAACGGTCCGACAGACAGTAGGAGCGACACGCTCAGCATTGCAGTCAACTGTTTCATATCCGTTCTCACTTCAGGCGCCGTTGTCCGTGCGGGGATCGCCTCACAGACTATCAATTCTCACAGTCCGAAGCCATGGGGAATCCCGCACCTCCGCCCCGACGCCGAATTCGCCGCCCGGCAATCCGCTGAACGCGCTGAAAGGCCGCGCCTGGAGGGGGATCGGCAATTGCAGGTTCCTGTCGGGCCTGTTGTTCGTAGTCTTGGTCGTTGTCTACTGCCTGCTGAGGCAGGGCGGCTGAAGATCGCGCATGGCTTTCGCCAGCGGCGTGCGGTACACTGAGCGGGCGTTGACGGTGAGTTTTTCGTATGTTCCGGAGACCATACCATGCTGCACGACCCAAGCCACTATGAACAGCCGCCGATCGCTCACGAGATTCATCTCAGCACACACGACACCGAGGTGCTCAGGACGCTGGCGTCGGAACTGGCCCGGATCGCCTCGCTGGAAGTTCACCGGGAAAACGCCGAACTCTGGCGGAAGCTGAACGATCTGGAATCGGCGCGGCCGATGGTCTGGATCAACGAGGTCTGCTGGCACGAGATGAACGTCGGCGACGAGTTGACGCTAGTGACCGAGTCGCCCTGGGCCCGGGACCAGGAGCGCGACATGCGCCGAACGCTCTACCAGTGGCGCCACCTTCCCGGCGACATGATCGTCAACGACTTCCTGATCTGTCCGCTGGCGATACACAGCACCGATTTCGGCATCATTGAAGACGTGGAGATCGTCGAGACCGATGAGACCAGCGATATCGTCTCGCGCCACTTCAACCCGCAGATCCGGGATTTCGACGACCTGGAGAAGATCAAGATGCCGGTGGTAACCCACAACGAGGCGGCCACCGAGTTTCGCTATCAGGCGATGTGCGAAGTCTACGACGGCGTCATGCCGGTCAGGAAGCAGGGCCAGTCCCACATCTGGTTTACGCCCTGGGATTACCTGATTCGCTGGTGGGGGATCCAGCAGGCGATGATGGACCTGATCCAGCGCCCCGGCCTGGTTCACGCCGCCGTCGATCGAATGGTCGATGCGTGGATGACCGAGTTGGACCAGTTCGAGGCGATGAACCTGCTGGCTCTCGACTCAAACAACACTCGCATCGGCTCGGGCGGCTACGGATACTCCAGCCGACTGCCCGGCGAGCCGTTCGACGCCCAATGCGTGCGCCCGATGAACATGTGGGGCTGCTCGAACGCACAGATCTTCTCGAACGTCTCCCCGGAGATGCACTGGGAGTTCGCCGTCGAGCACGACATGCGATGGCTGGAGCGGTGGGGCATGACCTACTACGGCTGCTGCGAACCGCTGGACGCGAAGATCGACATTCTCCGCCGGATCCCCAATTTGCGGAAGATATCCGTCAGCCCCTGGTGCGACGCCGCCCGGACTGTCGAGGCGATCGGAGACGATTACGTCATGAGCCGCAAGCCGTCTCCGGCGGTTTTCGCCGGCGACTCATGGAGCCCGGATCGCGCGCGAAGCGACCTGCGGGAGTTCCTCGATCAGGCCCGGGGGCGCCACGTGGAGTTGATAATGAAGGATATTTCGACGGTCCGCTACGAACCCCGGCGGCTATGGGAGTGGGCCGAAATCGCAAAGGAAGTGGCGGAGGAATACGCCTCCTGAGGCTCCTGACATGGAAGACGAGAACGTTGAACGTTTCGCACTGGACGACGCTGGCGTTGACCCGGCCGACGTGCCGAAGCTGACCCTGCCCACCGGAGCGCAAATGCCGGCGATCGGGCTGGGGACCTTCGGCTCGGACCGATTCAGCGGCGATCGGATCGCCGAGGCGGTCAAAGGCGCCGCGGCCGTCGGATACCGCCACTTCGACTGCGCGTCGGTCTACGGCAACGAAAAGCAGATCGGCCGTTCATTCCGCCAGATCATCGACAGCGGGATCCCGCGCGAAGAGTTGTGGATCACCTCGAAGCTGTGGAACGACAAGCACGGCGAGGGCGACGTGGCGGCGTCCTGCGCCCAGTCGCTGGCGGACTTGCAGCAGGACTATCTGGACCTGTACCTGGTCCACTGGCCTTTCCCGAACCACCACGCGCCCGGCTGCGATGTCGGCTCGCGAAGCCCGGACGCCAAACCGTACATCCACGAGAACTTCATGGCCACATGGCGCCGGATGGAGGCCCTCGTCCGGCGAGGCCTGGTCAGGCACATCGGCGTATCGAACGTTACGATTCCCAAGCTCAGGCTTATCCTCCGTGACGCCGAGATCGCCCCGGCGTGCTGCGAGATGGAGCTGCACCCTCACTTCCAGCAGCCCGACCTGTTCGAGTTTGCCCGCGACAGCGGCGTCGTGCCGATCGGTTTTTGCCCGATCGGCTCGCCGACGCGCCCCGACCGGGACAAGACCGACAGCGACACCGTCGATATCGAGGACCCGGTTATCGTGGGCGTCGCCGAGCGGCTGGGCGTCCACCCGGCCATCGTCTGCGTCAAGTGGGCTGTCCAGCGCGGGCAGGCGCCGATCCCGTTTTCGGTCCACCGCAACGAATACCTGAGCAATCTGCGGTGCACAGTCGGCGACCCGCTGAGCGATGAGGATATGGCCGCCATCGCCGCGATCGACCGAAACTGCCGCCTGATCAAGGGCCAGGTCTTCCTCTGGAAGGATGGCCAGTCCTGGGAGGCCCTGTGGGATCCCGACGGCGAGATAACCCCTCCGTGAGATACTGCCCAGCGGTCGAAGACAACAGACTACCAATGTAATCAAATGGTGCGGGCCGGGCCAGTCGCTCGGAAACCGCCGGACGCATGAAGGAGACACAGACAATGGCCGATATGATGCAGGGCGTGATTCTTCCGGGCGACAGCACTGTCGAGTTTGGCCAGTATCCAGTTCCCGCCCCCGGTCCCGGACAGGTGCTCGTGAAGATCCGGGCCTCGAGCATATGCGGCAGCGACATTCGTGCGATCTACCGCGAACACCTCGGTCACGGACCCGAAGCCTACCAGGGCGTCATCGCCGGGCACGAACCGGCCGGCGAGATCGTCGCCGTCGGACCCAACTGCAAGCGATACAAGGTTGGCGACCGGGTGGTGATCTATCACATCACCGGGTGCGGCTGCTGCGACGACTGCAAGGAAGGCTACCTGATCTCCTGCCGGAGCGCCGAGTTCCGCAAGGCCCACGGCTGGCAGCGAGACGGCGGGCATGCGCCGTTTATGGTCACCGAGGAAAACGCCTGCGTCAAACTGCCCGACAGCCTGTCGTTCATCGACGGAGCCTTCTGCGCGTGCGGGTTCGGAACCGCCTGGGAGGCTTTGACCCGCATGGGCGTCAGCGGGGCCGACAACCTGCTGATCACGGGCCTCGGCCCGGTGGGGCTGGCCGCGGCGATGCTGGGCCGGGCGCTGGGCGCGGCCAAGATCTTCGGCACGGACGTAGCCCAGGCGCGGATAGACCTGGCGAAGGAAAAGGGCCTGGTCGACTTCGCATACAACGCCGCGGAGACCGGCGAGGCCGACATCCTGAGCGACATCAAGGCCAACACCGACGGACGCAAATGCGAGCGGGCCATTGACTGCTCGGCCGCCCCCTCGGCGCGCGTGCTGGCGCTGAAGGGAACCAGGCAGTGGGGCAAGTGTGCTTTCGTCGGCGAGGGCGGCAACGTGGACTTCGACGTCTCGCAGGTGCTCATCCACAACCAGATCACGCTGTACGGTTCGTGGGTCACGAGCACAAAGAACCTCGAGGAGCTTGTGCTGTTCCTTGACCGCCGCGGGCTGAGGCCCGAGACGACCAGCACGCCGGACGTCTTCCTGCCGCTGTCCCAGGCCGCCCGGGCGTACGATCTGGCCGACAAGGGCCGGACCGGCAAGGTCTGCATCGTATTCGACGACTGATTCGATTGATGGGAGCGGCCCAGGCTCTTTGGGGCGCCTATGATGTAAAAACGCCTTACCGCAAGCCGCGAATTGTGGTGCTCTTGCGGGCTGAAATAATCAGGTGGAACATGCCTGATGCAAACAGGAGATACGAGTTGAGATCATTCCTGGTTACTGTCGCCGTCAATATGGCGCTGGCGAACGCGGTCTTCGCCCAGAACGCGGCCGAATCCTTCCAGACTCTGTTCGGCGACCAGGTTCGGAAGGTTACAGCCACCGCATCTCCGGACGACGATCTGCGCCTCGCCGTTGAGATTGTGGGCGCGGCGCGCGAGAACAAGCTCCCGGCCGACCTGCAGGTCGTCATGTACAATCATGCGTTCGATCTGGCGTCGCGATCCGAGAAGGGTCACGACGTGGCGTTGGACGCGATGGATCGGCTTGCCGCCGCGGCGCCGGGCGAGAAGATCAAGTGCAGTCAGAAGGCCCTCACGCTGCACCACAAGCGGCTGCTGCGCGCCAGGAAGAGCGCCGAGAAGAAGGCCCTCGCAGAACCCTACGCCCGGGCTTTGATACGGACCTCGAAGCTGCTGGCCGACAGCGGGAACCTCGACTCGGCGCTGACCTACAGCCGCAAGGCCCTGTCCACTGCGATCAGCTTCAAGCTTCCCGACGCCGCCGAAATCCGATCGCACAACTCGCGCCTTACCGCACTGCGAAGCGCCGCTAAGAAACGCAAGGCGCTCGAGACCAGGCTGGCGGGCGATCCGTCCGACGCCGAGGCCAGGAGGAAACTGATCGAACTTCACCTGATCGAGCTGAACGATCCTGTCGCCGCCGGCAAACTGCTGAACTCCGATTGCGACGAAGGGCTCCGGACTTACGCGGCGCTGGCGGCCAAGCCGGCCGATCAGCTTGAGACCGGAATTCTGAGCGAACTGGGTCGGTGGTATATCCAACTCGGCGACGACGCCCCTGTGCTTTCCAAAGCCGCAATGTACCGCCGGGCCGAGGGTTACTACGATCGCTATTTGGAGCTCTACACGGAAAAGGACACCAAACGCCTCGGCGCTTCGCTGGCGCTGGCGTCGATTCGCAAAAAACTGGCCAGGCTCGGCTTGAAAGCCGGCCCGGCGGGCGGATCGGGCCGCTGGCCGGGCGACTCGAGGGGGCTTGTGCTGGCCTGGCGCGACTCGACGTCGTCTGTCAGGATGACCCCGCGAGGAAAGGCTCAAATCGCCTCGGACAAGTCCATGTCCGTCGCCGGCGGGTCGTTTCTGGCGCCCGGGGCCGTAAACGCCAAACTGCTGTCGGACTGCATGAAGTCAAACGCACTGACGATCGAGGCGATGATAAAGCCCGACAGCCTGTCCCAAGCCGGACCGGCCAGGATAATCTCGTTCTCCCAGGACGGCATGGTCCGTAATTTCACCGTCGGGCAGGAGAAAAGCGCCCTGGTCCTCCGACTGCGGACTGCCAGTTCCTCCGATCAGAACACCACGATGCCGCTTTTCAAAATGAGCGAAGGCAAATGGCATCACGTGGTGGTCACGTATCACCTTGAAAAGAGCAGTTCGTCGGGCAGGATCAGGGGCAGGATTACCGCTTACCTCAACGGAAAGCCCGCCGGTTCGTACGAGAAGAGCGGCAGTGGGAAACTGTCGGGATGGGCCTCGATGCACCTGCTGTTCGGCGACGAATTTGCCGACAAACGCGACTGGGCCGGCCGGTTGAAGAACATAGCGGTCTACTCGCGGGCAATCACCGCCAAAGAAGCCGCCGCCAAGGCCAAGGCCCTTGGAATGCTCGCCCCGGCGAAGTAGATTTTTCGCTGCTTCTTCGATAGCTTGGCCCATGCCAACGACGGGGCCGGCGGCGTGAGTTCCTGGAATCCACTTTTTTCATCGATAAAAGCCCCGATCGGGCGACCTGATTCCGGCTTTTCTGTCGCCTCTCCGGGTCTTGGGGGTGTTAAGGGATGCCTATCGGGGGCTGGGCGCCTTGTCTTTACCCACATCTCTTGCGTGTTGGCGAATGGTGTCTTGTCGTGTCGTCAGGCCGTTTAGCCCAACGGGCTGTCGAATATAAGCCTTTCAGGCTACACGTCTTAAACAAGACACCCGCAGCCAAACTCTAAGATGTGGGTAAAGGCAAGGCTTGGCGCCCCCGGCTAAGGCCTGCCTGACGGCAGGCCCTGTCGGCCTTTCAGGCCCTGTCGGCCTTTCAGGCCCTGTCGGCCTTTCAGGCCCTGTCGGCCTTTCAGGCCTGAATCAAACGGCTCGGCCAAACGGCTCGGCCAAGCGGCTAGAACGGACAACGGGAAACACCAGCCTGCCCGCCTAAAGGCGGGTGACCAAGTGAACGTCAATGGCGAGGGAAGCCGTCGTTGTTGCCGCCGTCGCCATGAGTTTTCGTGCTATCCGTGCTTTCGGTGGTTAAGAGAAAGCCGTTGTCGTCAGCCGTTGCCGTAACTATCGGCGCTATCTGTGTTATCCGTGGTGGAAAAAGCCGTTGTCGTGGTATGCGATTGCCCCGCCTGGTCAGGACGCCGCCTGGGCCTGGATCGCCGTTATCGCCACGGTGTTGACCACGTCGGGAACACTGCAGCCGCGGGACAGATCGTTCACCGGCTTGTTCAGACCCTGCATGACCGGACCGATCGCTACGACCCCGGCGGTTCGCTGAACGGCTTTGTAGGTGTTGTTGCCGGTGTTCAGGTCGGGGAAGATGAACACCGAGGCCCGTCCGGCGACGTCGCTGTCGGGCATTTTCTTGGCCGCCACGCCAATATCCGAAGCGGCGTCGTACTGCATCGGCCCGTCTACTTTCATCTCCGGCGCCAGTTCGCGGACCTTCGCGGTGGCCTGGCGGACGCGATCGACGTCCTCGCCGGAGCCGGACTGCCCCGACGAATACGACAGCATCGCCACGCGCGGATCGATCCCGAAAAGCCGGGCCGATCGGGCCGAGCTGAGAGCGATCTGGGCCAGGTCGTCGGCCGTCGGATTCGGATTGATCGCGCAGTCGCCGTAGATCACCACCCGGTCCTCCAGGCACATCAGGAATATGCTCGACGCCAGCTCGCATCCCGGGCGGGTCTTGATTATCTCGAACGCCGGGCGGATCGTGTGGGCCGTGGTGTGCGCCGCGCCTGAGACCATCCCGTCGGCCAGGTCCTCGTGGACCATCATCGTGCCGAAATAGCTCACGTCGGTCATCGTGTCCGTCGCCGCGTCGAGCACCACGCCCTTGTGTTTTCGCAATTCTACGTACTTCGCGGCGAAAACATCCCGCCAGGGCGAAGTCATCGGGTCGACTATGTCGGCGCCCTCGATGGAAACGCCGAGTTCTGCGGCGATGGGGAGTATCTCCCCTTCGACTCCCAGGAGCGTTATGTCGACGACATCTCGAAGCAGCAGTATCTCCGTCGCCTGCAGGATGCGCGGATCGGAGCCCTCGGGCAGGACGATCCGCTTGCGGTCGGATCTGGCCCGCTGCAGCAATTCGTATTCGAACATCAGCGGCGTCATGCGATCCGATTCGGTCACAGCCAGGCGATCGCCCAGTTCGTCCAGCGGCATGTGCGTTTCGGTCAGGCTCAAAGCGGCCGCGATTTTCAACCGGTTCTCGGGCTTCAGGACGCCTACGACGCCGGCGGCCTGCAGCGCGGTGGTGAACGTGTCGGTGCTGACCGACAGTATCGGAACGCGCCTTTTTCCAAGTCCCTCCAGCAGGCGGTGGACCTGAGGCACGTGCGGTATGTCTCCGGTGAGCACCAGTCCGGCGACGCGCGGGTAAGTCGTCGCCGCATCGGCGAGGATAACTCCTATGGCGATGTCGGCCCGATCGTGCGGCGTGATTATCAGGCAGTTGTCCTCGATATGGTCCAGGACATTGGCCAGCCCCATCGCGGCGATCTTGAACGAGTCGACTTCGCGGTGGAGGCCCTCTCTGTTGGGGTTGATCGGCGTGGCGTCCAGGGCGGCGGCGATCTCGCCGACTGTCGGACTGGCGAGCATCGGGTCTTCGGGAATGACGTACGCCGGCGCGGTCACGCGATGGCTTTTTTTCAGGACGTCCCGCAACTCGTCGGCCTCGTCGGGCTCGGCGCGGTTGGCGATAATCGCCAGCACGTCGCAGTTCTGGACCTCCAGCGATTCGAGCATGACCCCGACCGCCGCGGCGGTCTGCGAGGGGGTCTTGTCGGCGGCGTTGACCACCGGCAGGACCTGGCAGTTCAGGTTGTTTGCGATATCGGCGTTGAAGTCGAACTCCAGCGGCGCGGCGATCCCGGTGTAGTCGGTGCCGACGCATACGACGTAGTCGTACTGACCCTGTATGTCGCGGTGCTTGGAGATTATCCGCGAGTGCATCTCGTCGATTCGCCCCTCGACAACCAGGCTTCGCATCGTCTCGTGCGTCACGCCCCGGAAGCGATCGAGATCGCCGCCGAGCTTGTACCGCGTTGCGATCAGGTCGATCAGGTTGTCCGGAGAGTCGCTTACTCGAATGACCGGGCGGAAGAATCCGACGCTGTTGCCTTTGGCCGCCAGGTGATTGATCACGCCGAGTGCGATGATTGACTTACCGCTCCCGGCCTCCGCTCCGGCGATATATATGCTCTGTGCCACTGTTTTTTGTCTCAGCTTCTCGGCCCGCGCGCAGGCGGCGACTGTGTTATGGTTGGAAATCCCGCAAGACAGACGTACTTATACTCTATTGGATGCGGGATTGCCACGCGCCGCCTGATCAACGAATTACTCGGCTATCGCCCGATCCTGAGGCGTTTGGTTGTTTCGCTTCCGCCGTTGAGCACGTGCAGCAGCGGCAGGGGGCGGTCGGCGCCTTCTATGAATTCAGGGCGCTTGACCCACGGAGTGGCCGACAGCACGTTGGCCAGATCCATCCAGTGCTGCAGTCGCGCCACGGGCAGATCCTGGATCATGTGGAAATGATTCGCAGGTGCGTACTGCTTGTATTCGGTCATTGAGGCGTACTTCGGAACTATCCACGAGTGAGGCCAGGTGATGTTCGACGATCGGGCGACGGCGTCGGCGAGCTTCGCCGGCAGCGAGATAGTTGACGCCTCGTCCCAGATCATGGAGAACATTCCCGACAGTTCGCTGTAGGCCAGCCTGGCGGCGATTCCCTTGAGCCCGCCGGGGCTTGTGAACGCGATGCTGTTTCCTCCGCCGGGGAAGTAGTACAGGACGGCGCCCGGCATTGAGACTTTTTTCATGATGTTCGCCGGCGAGGCTCCCGGCATGGCGGCCCAGTTCAGCGAGGCCGAGCCCGAATTGTCGCCGTCGACGAACCCGGTTTTCGCCCAGGGAGTCTTGCTGTTGAACGGAACTTTGAGCTTTCGGGCCAGCGCCCGGATCTCCGCCGGCTCCCAGACCTTGCGGAAGTCCATGAACAGGGGTGGGCTCCCGCCGGCGAGCCAACTGGAGACAAGCATGGTTATCACGCCCTGCATGTCGGCCTCGGTGCCGAACGGGATCGGCTGCTTCGGTCCGTTATGATCGAAACTCGTGTTCAGCAGCGATTCGGCGATGTCGCATATCGGAAGGGGCGTGCAGCGCGGGTCCGAGCCCCATTCGAGCTGATTCATGAACCCGCCGGCCACCGCGTCTATCTCGGCCATGAGGTCCCGCATTATGAGGTACATCGCCAGCCCGCGGAGGTAGTTGCGCTCGCCGTTGGGCTGGCTGAGATCCAGGCGCCTTCCGACGTGGCGCCGAATCCAGGCGTCCAGCTCCTTTACCTCCTTCCTGCTGTAGGCCCCGCGCATCAGCATGTCCGACAGAAGCTTCATGTCCAGCCGGGTGATCTCCAGGCCGAACGTGTTGCGCGTCGGTATTATGTGCGACATGGCGGTTTCCATGCCCATCGAATCGTGCCCGAACACTACCGCGCGACGCCCCTTGAGACCGGCATAGGTCATCGCCGCATAGCACCAGTCGACAAGCGCGTCGGCGGTGGCTGACGACATTTCCGGCTTCACTCCCGTGTCGGGCCAGGACCCGACGTTCAGCGCGGTCAGTCTACCGTCCTGGGCCAACGCTCCGTTGAGCGAATGTGCGAACACGACTCCCGGCTTGGGGGCGCTGTTTCCGCAGGTGATGTTGATCGGCATGTCCCCGGGCAGTTGGGCCAGGAGGCTGATGACCGTCAGTTGCGCGAAAGCCCAGGTGTCGGGGCAGCAGACTATCGCGTCGACCTGGGCACGGCGGAACTGGCGTGCGATCATGTCGGCCTGGTTTTCGTTGTCGATCAGCGTGCGGGAGTAGACCACGTTGACCGGCGTTCGGTCAGGCATGCGGACGTTCCGGGCGATGGTGTCGGCGACCATGGCGATGATGTTGGAGACCCGCCGGCGGCTGGCGTCGTCTATTCTCGGATCGGCGGGGCTGCAGACCCCGAACGTAACTGTCCTGGCGGGCTTGTCGGGGGAGGAATTGAGTTCTGTCGCCCGAATGCGGGGTTTGGCCATAATCGGTGCTCTCCTGTTATCTTCGCGAGATGATCTCGGCGTACTGTTTTCGTTTCTCGGCCCACAAATTCGCGTCCGTCGGGCGGTACTCGACAACCTCCGTCGACTCCCGCACGATCGTGCGGATTGCTTCGGGTCCGTCAATTATCCCCATTCCCGCGGCCTGGATCAGCGCGTTGCCAATCGCGGCGGCCTGCGGCGCGCCGGCGCGGACGGTTATCCCGCATGCGTCGGCGGTCAACTCACACAGCAGGGTGTTGGCTATTCCTCCGCCCACCATATACAGCGAATCGAACTTCCTGTCGATGAGTTCGGACATCGTCTCAAGGCGGGCGCTGTACTCCAGGGCCAGCGACGTCAGCACGCATCGGACCAACTGCCCCGGAGTCTCGGGGATTGCCCGCCCGCCGTCGGCGAGCAGCTTTTCGATCGCCTCCTGCATGTCAGCCGGGGCGGTAAGCGACGGATCGGCCGCGTCGATCAGTGCGCCGCACTCGGCGGCGCGGGCCTCGGCGGTGATGCGGTCGTAGTCCCACGGGTCACGGGATGTGTCCCACTTGCGGCGAAGCTCCTGGACCAGCCACAGCCCCGATATGTTCCGCGCCAGAAACCACCCGCCGTAGCCGTACTCGTTGGTGAACCCCAGTTCCAGACATTGGGGCGTGCAGACAGGTTCGTCGGGCCAGGCGCCCAGAATGCTCCACGTTCCGCACGACAGGAACGCCCAATCGCCGTCGCCGGCGGGTATCGCCGCCGCGGCCGACGCGGTGTCGTGTCCGGCGACTGAAATCACCGGCGACGCCGTCAGTTTCGTGCGCCGCCGCACATCTTCACTCAGCGGTCCCAGCAGCGTCCCCGGCTCGACCAGGGGGCCGAACATCCCGCGTTTCAGGCCGAACGCGGCGATGATCTCCTCATCCCAGCATCCGCTTGAACTCATCATCCCCGACGTGCATGCGGCGGACTTCTCGCTGACGGCTCGTCCTGTGAGAAGGTAGTTGAGCAGATCGGGCATGTTCAGGAACGTCTCTGCGATATCCAGAATAGCGTCGCCGTCGCGCTGCATTGCCAGCAGTTGAAACAGCGATGCGATCGCCCACGGTTCATAACCGGTGCGGAGGAATATCTCCCGGCGGGACATTATCGGATCGGAGTAGTCGTGAACGCCCTCGGTGCGATGGTCTCGATACTGCACCGGCAGGGAGGCCGGGTGCCCGGAGCGGTCCAGCAGACCGAAGTCCACCCCCCATGCGTCGACGCCGATGCTGGTGAGCTTTATGTCCCGCCGGGCGCATATCGCCAGCGAGTCGAGGATCTCGTTGAACAGGGCCGGCAGGTCCCAATAGTGCGTCCCGGCGATAACCGCCGGGCGATTGGGCCAGCGATGCAGTTCCTGCATATCGATCCGGCGGTCGGAAAGCCGCACGAGCATCGCCCGCCCTGACTCGGCTCCGAGATCTATCGCCAGGAAGTTGTGCGTATCGGCCACTGTCAGCACCTCGAAGGACTCGCTGTCACCGTCGTTCCGCCGGCGCTCGATGTCTGTCCTGCTGAATCCGCCTGCTACACCGTCGGTTCAAAATACGACACCGGCGGGGCTCCCGCAAGGCGGTGGCTGAGATACACCGTCTGTCGGATTCTCGCGATGTTCTCCAGCGAGGCCACGTGATGCGCCGCCTGCTCGAGCGAGACGCTTCCTACACCGACGGCTCCTTTGCCGGCGATAATGCAGGCGCCCTTGTGCCATCGAAGCATGTTCGCCACCGAGTCGAAGTCGGCGTTGGAGTTCACCAGGCCGACCTGCGGGTTCAGGTAGACCGCTTCGGCGTCGATCGGTCGGAGCACCGGATGGTCCTTCGCGTCGGAGTAGTCGATGGAAACCGAATCGGGATTCGTCAGGGCTTCGGGGCCGAAAGACTCGCCGATGACCGCCATAGCTTCGGCCGACGCCAGCGGGCTCATCGTCAGCATGCACGTTTTGTAGTTCGTGTTTCGATAGAGAGCCTTGTGAAACGCCAGTTCGGAGTCGTCTTCGCCGCACTGATCGAGGGTGATTCGCTCGATGGAGATCTCGAAATCCTCGGGCGCCGCGGCGGTGGGGCAGTAGAGCATTTCGTTCTGGGTGACCTTCTCGCTCATCGAGCCGGCTCCGAACGGCGAGATGGCGTTGTAGAAATTGAATCCCGCCCGCTCCTTGAACGCCGCGATGGTGTTTGCGTCGCTCGTGTCGTATCGCCCCAGTCCCGCGGCGTCGAACGGGCGAAGGGACGCGGGGTAGAGTGCTTCGGCTCCGTCCCGGCGCATCACTTTCGACAGGGCGCGGGTGTCGACGCCCCTGAGGCGTGCGGCGATCTTCAGGCTCGACGACGCCTCGATCATGCCCAGCCAGTGCAGGCAGGTCGCCAGGGAGTCGCCGCGAACGAAGGGGCCGTGCCCTTGTACGAGGGTCACCGGGCTGTCGGCCAGGTACGCCGGAATCCTGTCCTCCATCTCCGTGGAACCCGTGGGCTCCAGGTAGAAATCCGAGGACACCGGTCCCATCAGGTGCGATCCGGTGCAGTCGATCGGGATAAAGGAAAAGCGATCCAGCCCGTCGACGGTTCCGTCGTACATCAGGAAGTTCTCGTGATCCTTCGTGTCGAAGGTGATCGACGTCGCCGCGAGGTAGTGGCAGTGAATCGCCGCCTCGGTTCCCGGGATCGACAGGACGCGCCTGTGGATCGTCGATTCTGTGGAGGCTCTGCCGTCGCCCCAACTGACTTCCTTGAACTTCAGCGGAACGATGTCGCTGGGCACCAAAGCGCCCTGCTGAGAGCCCGAGGTCGTCATGAAGAACGATTCGCGATCGTTGGGGTGCCGCAGGGAGATATTGCCGCTATGGGTGTTGTTGCCGTCGGTGAGCATGATCGCTCTGCCGACTGCGGCCATGGCGTTGTATGCGTCTCGTTTGTCGAATTGCTTTTCAGTACTCATTTTTGCTCCGAAGGCGCCGCAAGTTCGGCCAGGAACTCATCCAGGTGCGTTTCGCTGAGGGTTTGCTCCGTCGGCAGCCCGCTTTCGTCGAGGCCTGTCGATTCGTAGAATTCGCGACGCATTTTTTCGAAATCGTCGCGCGAGCATTTCGTTTCCACGCCGTCGACGTCGATCGCCTCGTCGAAGAAACGATCGGGCAGCCAGTCATCCTTCGAAGTCAAGCCGCAGCGGTGGTTGAAGATCCGCTCCAACATCAGGCATCTTCTGGATATCTGCTCGACGTCGCTGGATTTGCGATGCCCGCCGACAACGTCGTTGAGCATGTTGGTCATCTCGTCGAGGCTGACCGAGAAGCCCGCAAACGCGCAGACGCCCAGGGTGTCGTAGGCGATGTTCTGGTAGCAGACGTTCCTGGCCACCAGCGCGGCTCCCTCGGCCTTGTTGCCGGGGAACTCGCCGTAGCCGGCGCAGAACGCCAGCGGAGCGGAGTATCCTCCCTGAAGGTGGCATCCTCCCCTGGGGCTCATTATGTACGAAAGCGCCTGGGTCCAGGTCGCCCGCGGATCGTAGGCCGGCAGCTCCAGGCTCTTGACCGTCATCGACGCTTCGGGGTGATCCAACTGATCCGCCAATCGCCGGGCGCCCTGGGCGATGATCCTTCCCAGCCCGGTGTCAGCCGCGGCGGCCTCCACCAGCGGACACAGGCAATCGGCGTTTCCGAACACCGGCGGTCCGTACCGGGAGACAAACGGCTCGGCTTCGGTCATCAGCGCCGCCTGGGCCTCGGTTCGCCGGGTCGGGTCGGTCGCTTCGATCTTCTCGTAGATCTCCATCAGGGCTGCGACGGCGCCGCCCATGGAAATCGTGTCGAACCCGTAGGTGTTGCAGAGGTAGTTGGCCTCCGTGACGACCTGGAGATCGTAGATGTGGAGGTTGGCGCCGAGCATGGAGACTGTCTCGAATTCCGGGCCTTCTCCGCTGGAGACGGTTTTTCCCTCCTTGTCGACGATGCGGGTCACCCGCGTGCAGGCGATGGGGCATTGGGTGCACGCGCCGCCTCTGGCTTTGACAGTGTCGTGATGCAGGAAGGCTTCTCCCTGGATCCTGGCCAGATCCGATTCGTCGTGACGGTTGTCCTGGAAGTTCTTGTGCAGCAGTTCGTCGTATTGGTCGAGCATTCCCATCAGCCCGTTGGTGCCCATCGACGAGAGGATCCCGTACTGCTTCCTGGTCTTGGTGATCTTCCCGACCCGCAGCTTGGCCCTGGCCTTGTAGACCGAACCGGAGGTGTTCTTCGGGTCCATTCCGTCCGGATTGCGGGGCGTGACCGACTGCAGGCCTCGAACCGCGATCGCCAGGAGATTCTTCGAGCCGAACACAGCCCCCGAGCCGCCGCGTCCCAGTGCTCGCCCGCGATCGTTGATAATGCAGGATATCAGCGACAGGTTCCTGCCGCCGGCCCCTACGGTCATGATCTTGTGCTTATCGCTGGTCATGGCCTGGACGGCGTCAGTGACCTCGTCCACGTCGCCGGCGTTGACTTCCGGGGCCGGCGCGAGGCGGGGACCCTCGGCGTCGATTATGAGGACTGAGAGCTTTTCGGCGCGTCCCTTGACCACCAGGGCGTCGAAGCCGGTCTTCTTGAACTCGACTCCCCATTTCCCGCCGCTGTTGCACGATCCGATCCCGCCGGTGAGGGGGGACTTGAACGCCACGTGAATCCGGCTGGCGGTCGGCACGCTCGTGCCCATCGCCGGAGATGCGCAAAACGCCAGCACATTGTCCGCCGAGAGAGGGTCGATCGCCCCGATCGGCTCGGCTGCATTCGCGTCTCGATTTCGGTTCATGTGCTGAAACAGGAGGGCGACGGCCAGAGAACGTCCGCCCACGAACAACTGTCTCAAGTTATCGGCCAGAGGCGTTGAGCTGACCGTCTGTGCGGACAGATCCGCCTCCAGGATCTTTCCCATGTATCCGTTATTCGCATCGTTGCTCATTTTTCGCTCTTCTTCCAGCCGCTCTTATCGCGGCGTAAAGAGAATCTCGTTGTTCGACAGGCGTTGTCCCGCCCGCCGGCGGGGGCGCCGCATGACGACGATTGTAGCCTATCGGGCGTCGCAGGCAAGCTTCATAACGAAACGGACCCCGACTTCCGTGGAAATCGGGACCCGCGTTCAAACGCTCCTGGTCAGGATATAGCGTTCTATTTGGACTTCTTGCAGCTTCCGCAGCAGGCGGGCAGCTCGATTACCGAGATCGTCGCCGGGGCGTCGACTACGTTGTTGTCGTAGGGGATGTCGATGTTGGCGACATAGACCCTCTTGCCGCGCAGGCGCGATTCGGAGGGCTTGTCGAGGCGTCCGCCGGTCCCGTCGCTCACGGGGTTCTTGGCCAGCGTGTTGACCGTTCCGGTCTTCGGGCAGACCTGGTGAACGGCGTTGCCCAGGAAGTCGGCTACGTAGATCATACCGTCGGCGGCGTAGTCCATGCCGTCGGTGCAGAGCATTCCCTGGCCTTTGACGAGCACTTTGCTGCTCAGCGGCTTGGTCCCTTCCTTGTTCATCGCGAACTTGACGATCGAGGCCTCGCCGAAGTTGCAGACGTACATGTTGCCTTCGGGATCGAAGTCCATGCCGTTTGCGCCGACGGTCCAGGCCGGGTTGCGGGTCTCGAGCCGTGCGATCAGGTGGGGGTCCTCGGCGTTGGGCTTGAGCATGATCGGCTTGGACCCGTCCAGCTCCGACAGTTCGAAGCGGTACACGCCGCTGTGGTGGACCTTCTCGTCCTTGATGCCCAGCGACGTCTCGGTCACGTAGACCGCGTCGCCGTTGCAGGCCACGGCGTTGGAGAAGTTGAATCCGTCGACGACTGTCTCGACCGAAACCGGCTTGCCGTCTACGATCGTGACCTTAAGCAGACGCGAGATGGCGCCCTCGGCCCCCACGATCGCCTGTGCGTCGGCGATGTAGAGGTTGCCGTCGGAGCCGAAGTCGATCCCCAGGGGGCAGGTCCGCTCGGTGTCGGGGTGATCGGGCAGTTCGACGAACTTGTGCAGCTTGTCGTTCTTGTCGATGTACATGATGCAGCCCGGGACGGTCTTGTCGCCGAAGTTCCACAGCGACAGGTACATGTTGCCGTCCTTGCCCAGCGCCATGCCGTCGGGTGAGTTCTGGTCGGCCGGCAGGTTGACCGCGATCTTCGGATCGCCGATCGTCACGCCGCAGCCGGTAAGCATAGCCGCCGACAGCATCACGGCGGTAAGGGCGATCAACGTGCGGTAACTTCTTGTCTGCTTCATGGCATTCTCCTTAATCTTCAAAAGTAAGATGCGATTCTGCGATTGGTCCGTTCTCGACGGCCTGATTAAAACCGCCTGAGGCCGGAATTACAACGTTTTTATGAGTAGTTGGTCTGTGCGGCTACAACGCCTTGTTGGCGATATCCGTGCGATTGTAGCAGCCTTGCCAGGTGATCTTCCCGACGGCCCGGTAGGCCCTGTCGCGTGCTTGGGCTATGGTCTCGCCCAGCGCCGTAACGCCCAGGACGCGCCCGCCGCTGTTGACGAGCTTGCCGCCTTTGATCGCCGTGCCGGCGTGGAAGACCTTCACGTCGTCCATCGCGTCGGCCTCGTCGACGCCCGTGATCTCGAATCCCTTTTCGTAGTCGCCGGGGTAGCCGCCCGAGGACATCACCACGCAGACCGACGGGCGCGGGTCCCATTCGATCTGCACGTCGGCGAGCTTGTGCTCGGCGGTGGCGACCATCGCTTCGACCAGATCGGACTTGAACCGCATCATCAGCGGCTGGCATTCCGGATCGCCGAAGCGGCAGTTGAATTCGATGACCTTGGGCCCGGCGTTGGTGAACATCAGCCCGGCGTACAGCAGGCCTTCGTATCGCCCGAAGTCGCGGCGCAT
>Ga0180430_10001077_pt1 | contig 27742 bp, 23 predicted proteins | sample SS_ome_9_FD_132999 | JGI IMG/M metagenome (GOLD analysis project Ga0180430, IMG submission 132999) | Hypersaline lake sediment archaeal communities from the Salton Sea, California, USA - SS_1_S_2 metaG | ecosystem: Environmental > Aquatic > Non-marine Saline and Alkaline > Hypersaline >... | reverse complement strand
CAACGAAGTCGGCGAAGTGCTGGAGCAGAACGAGGAGGAAATCTGGGCCGCCCTCATGAAGCGTCTTCTCCGCATCGACGGGTATCGTGACCTCTTTGCCGCGGCATTTCCCGACCAGAAGCTGGAGGATCTCCACTTCGGGCACGCCGCCAATGCAATCTCCGCATTCCAGATCGATGCGTTCACCCTGCTCGACAGCCCCTTCGACCGCTTCCTCGGCGGCGACGACGACGCCCTCACCCAGAGGCAGTTGGCGGGCGCTCATCTCTTCTATGGAAAGGCCGATTGCGCCTCGTGCCACACGGGACGTCTCCTCACGGACCAGAAGCCGTGGAACATGGGTATCGTCCCGATCGGTCCTGGTCCGATCGCGGCGGAGGATTTTGATTTCGGCGTCGCTCACCGGAGCGATTTCGGCCTCGAGGACAAATATGCTTTCCGGACGCCGCCCCTGCGCAACGTGGAACTGACCGGCCCCTACATGCACAACGGGGCCTACACCACACTCGAGGCGGCAGTACGGCACCAGTTGAACCCGCTCACCGAAATGCGGAATTATGATCCCACGCAACTGGAGCCCGAGTTTCGCGGTGCCGTCCACAACAACGACAAGGTGCTGCGAGACGTGCAGAAGACCATGCCGGCCGAGCTCAAGATTCCGCGCCATTTCTCTGACGAGGAGGTCGATCTGCTCGTGGAGTTCCTGCTTTCGCTCACCGCCCCATCGGCCAGGGATCTGACACACACGATTCCGGATGCGGCTCCGAGCGGTCTCAAGATGGTTCTGCCCTTTCCGGAGGATGACTGACTGTTGCGATCTTCGTGAAATCGGCGAGCGTCGCACCGCGATATCATTTTTCGCCCACGACGCCCGTCGATGATTCCGCATTGCCTGCCCGATTCCGGTTCCCCTCTCTGTGAGAATTCCCCGTATCTTGCCTCCGCGGATGTGACGCCTCTGACCGTCGCTCACGCGATCGCCATTCTGATCGTTCTTCTTCTGCTCAACGCGTTCTTCGTCATCCTCGAGTTCGCGCTCAGCAAGCTCCGCCTCCCGGGACCGGGCGAGGAGGGCGACGCGGCCACACAGTCGGCCCGCCATGCGCGGGAGATGGCCGATCATCCCGACCGGTATCTGGCCGCCTGCCAGTTGGGGATCACGGTGTCCAGCCTTCTCATCGGCGCGGTGGGTGCGCCCTTTTTCTCCGGTCTCCTGAGACCGGTGCTTTCCACGCTCTCCTTTCCCGAAGCGCTCATCCATGGTGTGGCCTTCGTCGGAGCCATTACCGTACTCTCGAGCCTGCATTTCGTCTTCGGCGAACAGATACCCAAGGCGATCGGGGTCCATCATCCGTGGAGGACTTCGGTCCTGGGCAGCGGTCCCCTGCGCCTGTTCCGTGGGATCTTCTTCTGGGCCCTCTGGTTGTTGAACGCGGTGACCCACTTCCTTCTCAAGTACGCGGTGCGGGTCGAACCGGTGGTGGGGAGGCGAACGATCCACACGGCCGAGGAATTGCAGCGCCTCGTCGAAGAGACGGGCGAGGCACACGAAGTCACCGCGAAGGAACGGGAGATCGCGGTCAACGCGCTCGAGCTGAGCGAACTCAAGGTGAAGGACATCCTCACCCCTCGCAACGAGGTCGTGTCGATGGATATCCACAAGACGTTTCACGAGAACCTGGATATCGCCCTGCGAACGAAACACACCCGTTTCCCGCTGGTGGACGAACACCTCGACAAGACCCTGGGACTCATCCATATCAAGGATCTCATCGCTGTCTTCCGGAATCGGGACGCCACACCCGACCTCTTCCATCTCAAGCGTCCGATGATCCATGTGCCCGAGACCCTCGCCCTCGACGAGCTGCTGAAACAGTTCCTCGCCAACCGGGCCCACATGGCACTCGTCAACGACGAGTTCGGGGGATCCCTCGGGCTCGTCATGCTCGACGATGTTCTCGACCAGATCGTGGGAGACATCGCGGACGAGTTCGACGAGGAGACTTCCCTCTTTCGCAGGGTGGCTGACGGCGAATTCGTGGTCGATGCCACGATGCCCCTCCACGAGTTTTCGGATGTCATCCCGGATCTCGAGCTGGAACATCCGGAGGTGTCCACCGTCGGTGGCTACGTGATCGGAGAGATGGGACACCTTCCTGCAGTCGGAGAGACGGTGGAAATCGAAGGATACCGGGCCGAGGTCATCGCCGCTGATGAACGCTCGATCGACGAGATCCGATTCACCCGGCTCGACGACGAAGAGAATGAACCGGACGCATCCGAAGAGGCGCCTCCCTCTCGCGCCTCCGGGGAACCGGGAAGTGAGAGCCATCGTCCTGCACTCGGTTAGGCGACGGGACGGACCATGCCGGCGAACGGAAGAGCTATGACCACTCGCCCTCCGACCCTCGACGACCGCATCGCGGCAACCCGTCTCCCCGCCGATCAACCGGTGGTGATGCACCAGCAGTGGAAGCAGCTCCTCTTCCTCCATTGGGAAGTGCCTCCCGAAGCAATCCAACGAACCCTGCCAGCCGGTCTGACCGTCGATACCTTTGGTGGCCGGGCGTTTCTCGGCATTGTTCCCTTTTACATGCGGGGGATCCGTCCGCGTTTCTGTCCACCTCTGTCAGGCATCTCCGATTTCCTCGAGCTCAATCTTCGGACCTACGTCCACGATGAGGAAGGGCTGCCGGGCGTGTGGTTCTATTCGCTCGATGCCAGTCAGTGGCTTGCCGTTCGGACGGCGCGGAAGCTGTTTCACCTGCCCTACTTCGATGCTTCGATGTATGCCGAAGAACGCGGATCCCCTCCCATGGTGGACTACACCTGCCAGCGTCGGCACGCGAGCGAAGAGCCCGCCCGGTTCGTCTATTCCGGCGACGAGCCGCTGCCCCCACCGCAGCCCGGATCGCTCGAGTATTTCCTGGTCGAACGATACGTCCTGTTCAGTCATCATCGGGCGAGCGGCAGACTCTTCGCCGGACGCGTGCACCACGCGCCTTACCCTCTCGAGACCGCCCGGGTGGAGCGGTTTTCGGAAATACCGATCGTGCAGTCGGGTTTCCCTGCGTTCGGGCGGAGTCCGGATCTCGCTCACTTCTCTCGGGGAGTCGAGGTGACGGTCTACCCCCTGCGTCCCCTCCCCTCGCCTTCCAACGGCTCATGAGTTTCCGCGAATTCGAGGTAGGTGGCGTCGTGCATCTCACCTGTATCGTCGTGACGGCCGGGGTGACGGTGACGACGGCTCTGGCGGTGATTCGTGGATGGATCTCCCGGGCGACATGGCGTCGTGTGGTGGTGACGGGATGTCTTCTCACCTGGGCGACGAATGCAATCTATCTGCTCTGGCCGAGCCGCTTCGATTGGACGTTCTCGCTGCCGATCCACTTCTGTCATGTGGCCAACATGCTCGGAGCGATTGCCGTGGCTCTCCGCTATCGCTGGGCCCAGTCCCTCGTCTATTTCTGGGCGATCGCCCTGTGTAGCTGCGCTTTCCTGACCCCGACGCTGGCCCGTGGCCCGGCCTCACTGGAGTTCTGGAGTTTCTGGGCCTATCACTTGTTCATCCCGGTCGCGGCGGTTCACGTCGTAGCCCTGGATGGATTTCGTCCCGGCCTTCGAGACGCATGGCGTTCCGTGCTGTTCACGACGGTTTGGATGGGAGCCCTGGCCGTGTTGAACGCCGCTACCGGTTGGAATTATGGTTTCGTCGGCCCCGCCGTTCCGGGTCAACGCACGGCGGTTGAGCTATTCGGGCCCTACCCCTTCCGGTTGATCGCCATGTGGACATCCGGTGTCGTCCTGTTTCTTCTCCTCGCCCTGCCCTTCTCCATGGGGCGTGGAGCAGGCCGACAAAGAAAAAGGCGAGGTGGAGGATAATCCACCTCGCCCTTGCGAGAATTCGGTTTGACCGAGGTTCACCTCCCGTTATTCGGGAATCACCACGGCATCGATGACGTGAATGACGCCATTCTTCGCTTCGATGTCGGTGGCGGTGACGGTGGCCCCGTCGACCATGACCTTGCCGTCTTCGACGCTGATCGTGAGCTTGTTCTCACCCGACGCCGTCGCCACCTCACCGGGTGCGACATCCGCAGCCATCACCTTGCCGGGGACGACGTGGTAGGTCAGGATAGAGATGAGTTTATCCCTGTTCTCCTCTTTGAGAAGGTTGGCGACGGTGCCCTCGGGAAGAGCGTCAAACGCGGCATCGGTGGGGGCGAACACCGTGAACGGGCCGTCTCCCTGGAGGGTTTCGACGAGGCCGGCAGCCGTCACAGCGGCCACAAGCGTTTCAAAATCCTCGTTTCCGGCGGCGATGGCCACGATGTCTTTTTCCGCGGCTTCTGCACTGACACAGATTCCTGCGGCAAGGACGAGGGCGATGAGTGAGTTCTTCATGGTTGGTTTGTAATGGTCTGATTTTCGATTGGATTCGCGAGGTATTCTCCTCCCGACGATCACCAGTTACGGTTCCTTCCTGAGGCGGGGCTGTCTTTTGTCTAAGATATGTGCTGTTTTTGTCTACTCGCCGTTGAGGACGATGCCCTCGAACTCCATCAGCACAATCAACGCTTCCTCGATGATGGAACGCGCCTCCACCGTCCGGTCATGAAGGTAGGCGTGGATTTCGGCATCCGATGCTCTGCGGTTCTCGCACTGGGCGCTGTATTCCTCGAACTGTGTGAACGACGAAAGGAGCCGGGCGAGATGATGCGGGCATTCGCAGTCGATGGTGGACGAGATGCGCGCGAGATAGCGTGCTCCGCGAAATCGCCGAAACCATCGTGCTGCTGCTCGCATTCTGAGTACTCGTTTCGGTCTTTGCCGTCGTCACCCCCGCCCATGAATGTCTTCACTGGGCGCTGCGACCGACGACCTGTGCGAGTGGGCCGTCCCGCGCATGGACGAGGCTGACTCCCCGAAATGCGGACTAGGATCACGCCTCCGGTGTTGTCTAGACTGGGAATATGGTTCCTGGTTCCGAAGATTTCTCCGCACAAACCCGTCGCTCCTTTCTTCAATCCACCGCAGCCGGATCCATGGCAGGAGTGGCGGCTGTCGCCGGTACCGCCCACGGAGCGGCCGCACCTCGAGCGCCCTCCCGGATCGCGGAGGAGAACAGCAAGCTCGGCTCGTCCGACTGGCAGCTGACCCGAATCCGGCCCGAACAGAGAGGGGGATTCCGGGCCTCCGATATCGAGGGCTATTGTTCCCGCCAGTCTGTCGCCGCGGGCGAGTCGCTGGACATCTTCGTCAGCACCCGCGAAAAAGTGGACTTCACCATCGAGATTTTCCGGACCGGCTTCTACGGAGGCAAGGGAGCCCGCCACATGACGACCCTGGGGCCTTTCCCGGGGCGCCCCCAACCGGATCCCGAACCGAAGCGCGGCAGCAGGAGACTGATCGAATGTGCGTGGGAGCCCGCCGTCTCCCTGGCGATTCCGTCGGACTGGCCGAGCGGGGTCTACCTGGGCCGCCTCACCACCGCGACCGACGCCTCAGGATTCGGATACTGGCAGAACTACATCGTCTTCATCGTGAAGGACGACCGCCCGGCCGCGATCTGCCTGCAATGCTCCGACAATACCTGGCAAGCCTACAACCGCTGGCCGACCGACTACTCCGTCTACACGCACCCCGAGGGAAACCAGGGCCCCTGGGCCGACGTGAGTTTCGACCGCCCCTACGGCAAGTATGCGCAGATTTACGAGAACCCGCAATCCTTCGGATCGGGCGAATGGCTCTGTTTCGAGTTTCCGCTCGCCTACTGGCTGGAGGAACACGGCTACGACGTGACCTATTGCTCCAACGCCGACATGGCCGATCCCGCCTATGCCCGTCCTGAGCGTTTCGATGCCTTCCTGAGTGTCGGCCACGACGAATACTGGGATATCCGGCAGTATCGCAACGTCGAGCGGCTTCGCGACACGGGCACGAGTCTTCTCTTCCTCTCCGGCAATTCCGTCTGCTGGGTTTCCCCTCTCACCCCCTCGTCGGACGGACGCCCGGATCGCATCCATTTTCGGGGCGGGCCCTACGGCGGTGAATACACCTATGCGACCTTGCGTGAAGAACGACACGGCCCATTTCCGCATCGAGGACCCGACGAGGGGTATCTCATGGGTGCGCGAAATGTCTCTCCGGTGAACGGTGGCGGCGACTGGATCTGCACACTCCCCGAGCACTGGATCTTCGAAGGCACCGGGATGCAAAAGGGGGAAGCGATTCGAGGCATGATCGGCTGGGAATACCATGGCGACCCTCCGCCCGATATCCCGGGTCTCGAGGTGGTCGCAGCAGGTACCGCGTTGCAGGGTGGCGTGAACCCCCAGCAATGGGCCGCCACGATTTACCCCGGACCCGGCGATAGCTTCGTCTTCAACGCCTCGACGATCTGGTGGGCCCAGGGAATGTCATCTCCGCCCGGACACATGATTCCCTGGTCGCACTGGAGTCGTCCGCACGGTCCGGACGAACGCGTTCGGCAGATCACGCGGAACTTGCTCGAGCGTGCCTGCGGCTGAATGCTGGACGATCATGTCCCGCTCTCGCCGCACCGCACTCGATCTCGACACGATTCCCTACGGCAATGCCCTGTCCGGGGCACCCCTCCACTGGATTCCACCGCGAGGCGGAGGGTGTCGCGTGCTTCTCGTCGCCGCGATCCACGGCGAGGAACCCGACACCACGGTCTGCCTGTCACGCAGTCTGCGATCCCTCGAGCCGGACGAAATCGCGCCCGATGTCGGTGCGATCCTCTGCGCCAACCCGGACGGGCTCCAGCGTGGCACCCGCGGCAACGCGCGCGGGATCGATCTCAACCGGAACTTTCCGGCGAAGAATTGGAGCGCAGGCCCTTCCTCGTGCCGCTGGCATGTCGGTGACTCCGAGGAACTCGCGATCGGCACGGGAAGCCACCCCGCCTCCGAACCGGAGACGCAGGGATTGATCCGCTTGATCGAAACCGAACAACCCTCCCTGGTCATTGCCTTGCACGGCCCCCTCGGCTGCGTCGATGATCCCACCCCGACGGCAGCCGGTCGGTGGATCGCCTCCGAAACGGGATTACCGCTCGTGCGTGATATCGGCTACCCGACGCCTGGTTCCCTGGGAAGTTGGGCGGGCGAACGCGGTCTGCCAGTGGTCACCTGGGAGTTTCCCGCCGAGGGAATCGAGTCGCTGAGCCGGACCCAGGTGCCCGCGCTCTCCCGCATTTTCGCCGGTGCCGCCTGGGTGGACTGAGCGGCAGCAAAGTGGCAAGCGGATTTGCGTTTCCTCTCGATTTCTGTCACAAAGAGAGGGCGCTCTCTGTTGCTCTCCATGGAAACCCCCACCGGCCTCGTCGAATCCGTCCTCGACAACCTCCCTGTCGCCATCTTCGCGAAGGACGCGACCGACAGCTTCCGGTTTGTCTTGTGGAACAAGAAACAGGAATCGATCACGACCCTGAAAGCGGAACGAGCGCTCGGGAAGACGGACTTCGAACTGTTCGCCGAAGACTCGGCCAGCTACTTTCGCAAGGTCGACGAGACGGTGATGAAGCGCGGCAAGCTTCTCGAAGTTCCCGAGGAGATCATCGAGACGAAGAGCGGTGAGATTCATCTGCGCACGGTCAAGTTTCCCGTGGTCGATCCCGAGAGCGGGCGACTGCTCCTCGTCGGGATCAGCGAGGACATCACGGAAAAAGTGCGAGCGGAGGAACAACTGGAGCGGCTCAATCGCAACCTGTCTCAGACCAGCCGCGAGCTTCAGGATACCCAGATGCAGCTGATCCAGGCGGAAAAGCTCGAGTCGATCGGCCGACTCGCGGCGGGTGTCGCGCACGAGGTCAAGAATCCCCTCGCCATGCTCCTCCTCGGCGTCGACTACCTTTCGCAGCAACCCATCGATCCGGAAGACGTCAATCTCGAGGAAATTCTCACCCAGATGCGCGAGGCCGTCAACCGGGCCGACCGGATCGTGCGCGGCCTCGTCGATCTGTCCTCGGACCGCTCTCTATCCCGGGTCGAGGCGCAGCTTGCCGACGTCGTGGAGGAGGTTCTTCTCCTCACGCGCCATGAGCTCGTGCGAGGCAGCGTTTCGGTTGATGTGAATGTTCCCCGCGATCTACCCCCGGTCTTCGTCGACATGTCGAAGTTCGAGCAGGTGCTGATCAATCTGGTAATCAACGCCGTCCATGCGATGGAGGAAACCGATCGGCCCGCCCTCGAGATTCACGCCCACACGACGACCCTGTCGGGCGTTCCCAAGAACCAGGGAGCGCGCACCTACGACGTATCCCGCGACGGCGACCGGGTCGTGATCCTCGAGATACGGGACAACGGCAGCGGTATCGAGGAGGAGAACTTGAGCAAGCTCTTCGATCCCTTCTACACGACCAAGGCCACCGGACGCGGCACTGGCCTGGGACTCTCGGTCGTGCACAAGATCGTCGAACTGCACGGAGGAAAGATCGAGATCACGAATCGCTCCAACGGCTCCGGAGCGAGCGTCACCCTGACGCTTCCCTCCCGTTGTACGGAGTAGGATTTCCTCGACTGGTTGGTTGACAGGAGCGAGAGTCGCCGGAGAAACTATTGCAACGGTCCACAGCCGTCCCGCACCCACCAACCGCACCCACCAATCGCCATGTCCAAGAAAGTCCTTCTGATCGACGACGAAGCCGGATTCACGAATCTGCTGAAGATGAATCTCGAGAGGAGCGGTGACTACATCGTCAAGATCGAGAATGATTCCACTCGAGCCCTCAGCACGGCTCGTTCCTTTCAGCCCGACGCCATCCTTCTCGATGTGGTCATGCCCGAGATGGACGGTGGCGATGTGCAGGCCCAGTTCGAAAAGGATCCGAACCTTTCCAAGGTACCCGTCGTGATGCTGACGGCTCTGGTGGATTCCGCCGAAATCTCGGAGGGAGCGGTCGCGCAGAGCGGGCAGAACATGGTGATGCCGAAGCCGGTTGACCTTCCCCTGCTCATGCGTGTACTCGAGGACGTGACCTCGCAGGGCGGGTAACCTGGGGGTGTGCGGAGCTTCCCGACCGGGCAGCGGCTAGCGCGACGGACCGGAGAAAGAGACTTTTTTCAACAGTTTCTTAACACTTCTTAATTTGTTTGCCGAGAGAGCCGGGTGTCGAATAGCGCCGTCTTGAGCGTTCCGCAGACAGTCCTCTTTCTTTGCACCGGCAACTTCTACCGGAGCCGCTACGCGGAAGCCCTCTTCAACCACGCGGCAGAACGGGATCTTCCGGAATGGCGCGCCGAATCGAGAGGATTTCGCCCGAAGGATGCGACTGAGGAGCTTTCCCATTACATCCGGACACGCCTTCATTCCCGGGGGATTCCCCAGCGCTGCACGCGCGAAGTGCCGGCGCTCGTCGAGGAGCGCGATCTTGCCGGGGCGACCCGGATCGTCGCGATGTTGGAAAGCGAGCACCGGCCCATGATGCGGGAGCGTTTCCCCTCGTACGAGAACCGCTCGTGCTACTGGAGAGTGCACGACATTGATGTGTCCCCTCCGGAAGACGCGCTTCCCCTGATCGAAAAGGAGGTCGATCGGCTCGTTTCCTGCCTCAAATCGGGTCACGCCCTGCCCGCCGACGCGAGTCCGGCAGAATTTTAAGTCGTCTTAGCTTTTGACAAACCCCAATCAACTCGTCAAGGTGCTGCGGATTCCGGTGAATGACCGGGAGTCCGTATCCCGCGGACGGACCAACTCATGAGCGATCTGCAATCGGAAGTCGGCGCTGGAGGACACCTGCCCGCCGCAGTGCAAAAGGAGCTGTTCCACTCACGCGAGAAATCCTCGGACGGCGATCGCGCCAGTCGCAAGGTGCGGAAGATGCCCTACGGAAATGGCCTCAAGGCCCCATCCCCGATCGGCAAGAACTTCGTGCTCGACACGAATGTTCTCCTGCACGATCCGGACTGCCTCTCGAGTTTCGCGGACAACCACCTCTGTATTCCTCTCGAGATCCTGTGCGAACTCGACCGCTTCAAGAACGAACAGTCGGAGCGCGGGGCCAATGCGAGGAACGTGCACCGGCACCTCTCGGAGCTGTTTTCCCAGCAGTCCGAGCACGCGACCGTCGGGGTTCCGACAACGGGCGGCGGAACGATCCGCCTCGTTCCGGCGCGTCCTCTCGACGCCAAAAAACAGGCCCTGCTCGAGGAAATCACGGAGATTATCCGGGATCCGGAGAAAAGCGACAACCGCATCCTCATGTGCACCCGGTTGATCGCCGAACAGAATGCCGCGCCGACCGTGCTCGTCACGAAGGATCTCAACCTCCAGTTGAAGGCGCACGCGCTCGGTCTTCCCTGCGAAGACTACCAGAGCGACAAGGTCGACAGCTCGCGTCTCGGCAACACGCGCCCTCCCGTGATCGATCTCAAGGCGAGCGAACTGCAGCGCTTCGCCAGCACCGGCATGCTCGAGGCGCCGCAGGGATTTCACCAGGTCGCGGTGAACGAGTATGTCCTTCTCCAGGCGGGCGAGAAGAGAACGATGCCGGCCCGGCTCGGATCGGATGCCTTCTTTCACAAACTGCGGATTCCCGACACGCTCCGAATCCAGCACGGCACCCCGATTCGTCCCCTGAACCTCGGACAGCAGTGTTTCCTCGATGCCCTTCTCAATCCCGACATCACGCTCGTGACCTGCTATGGGCAGGCGGGTACGGGGAAGACCCTCATGGCGGTCGCCTCGGCTCTCCACAGCACCTTCGCCGGCGACTACAACGGAGTCACCGTGAGCCGGCCGGTCATTCCCCTCGGCGATACCCTCGGTTTTCTGCCCGGCTCTCTCGAGGAGAAACTCGATCCGTGGCTCAAGCCCATCTTCGATGCCCTCGAGTTCATCCTCACTCCCGAGCGAGGTCCGAAGAAAAAGGGAGGAGCGACGCGAGGCAAGAAAGGGAACGCAGCCGATTCCGCACCCGGCGCACCGGTGAAGAAGGTGTATGATCCCTACCTCGAGTCCGGACTCATCGAGATCGAGGCGCTCTGCTACATCCGGGGCCGTTCCATTCCGAATCGATTCTTCATTCTCGACGAAGCACAGCAACTCACACCGCTGGAAGCCAAGACGATCGTGACCCGCATGGCGAAGGGGTCGAAACTCGTTCTCGTTGGCGACCCGGCACAGATCGATAATCCTTATGTGGACCGACTCAGCAACGGACTGGTGTACACTCGCGATCGCCTTCGCCACGAGCGGTGCAGCGCGCACGTTACTCTCGAGCGTGGCGAGCGCAGCGAACTCGCGGAGGCTGCAGCCCAGAAAATGTAGGTTCGTGCGGCCGGAACGGGCCGTGTCGAAACCGGTCGTTCGCCGGGATATCCCGCGACGTTGATCGCGTGTCGCCCGGCTGAGCCGGATCCCGCCCCTTCGATTTTCGTTTCGGCACGGATCACCTTCCCGTAACGTCAGGGAGATGGCCCGAGACTACACGCTCCACCCGGTTCCGCGCAACGCGCAGTCGAAGATCGACTATGCGGCGGAGTTGAACGAGCATCAGTTCGCCGCCGTGACCGCCCCTCCGGGCCCCTCGCTCGTGATCGCCGGCGCCGGGAGCGGAAAGACACGCACCCTGACGTATCGCGTCGCCTATCTCCTCGACAACGGGGTGGCGCCGCAGCAGATCCTTCTTCTCACCTTCACGAACAAGGCGGCCCGCGAGATGCTGGAGCGCGTCGAAGATCTCGTGGCGTTCGACCGGCGCGACCTCTGGGGCGGCACCTTTCATTCCATCGGGAACCGCATCCTCCGCCGGCACGCCGAGTTGCTCGGTTGGCGGGCGAATTTCTCGATCATGGACCGGGAGGATCAGAAGGAAATTCTCCAGGCCGTGATCGCCGAAAGCGAAGTCGACACGCGTGCCGCCCGCTTTCCCAAGCCCGAGGTGTTGGCCGACATCTTCTCGCTCTCCACCAACACCGGAGAGGCGATCGCCGACGTGATCCAGGGCCGCTACCCCTACTTCGCCCATCACGGGGACGTGATCGAGCAAATGCGCGACGCCTACGAGGAGAAGAAACGCTCCACCAATTCGATGGATTTCGACGACCTCCTCGCAAAGGTCCTCGATCTCTTCCACGAACGCGAGGACGTCCGTGAGATCTACCAGAAGAGATTCGACTGGGTGTTGGTGGATGAATACCAGGACACGAATCACCTCCAGGCGGATCTCATCGACCTGCTCGCCGCTCCCCAGAACAACATCATGGCGGTCGGCGACGACGCCCAGTCGATCTATTCGTGGCGGGGCGCGGACTTTCGTAACATCCTCGAATTCCCGGACCGCTACGAGGGAGCACAGCGCTTCGTGATCGAGACGAATTACCGGTCGGTGCCGGAGATCCTCCAGCTCGCCAATGCGGCGATCGCCCCGAACCGGAAGCAGTTTCGCAAGAATCTCGAAGCGTTCCGCCGGGAGCGAGACATCCTCCCGGGGATCGTTCCCCTGCCCGATCCGAACAACCAGGCCGCCTTCGTGGCCCAGCGCATTCTCGAGTTGCGCGAGGAAGGCGTCGAGTTGTACGAGATCGCGGTGCTCTACCGGGCTCATTTTCACTCGATGGAGATTCAGATGGAGCTGACCAATCGCGGCATCCCCTTCGCGATCACGAGTGGCCTGCGCTTTTTCGAGCAGGCTCACGTGAAGGACGTCGCGGCCTTCATGAAGCTCGTCTTCAATCGCCGGGACGAGGTCTCTTTCAAGAGGGTGGTCAAGATGCTTCCGGGAATCGGGGCCAAGTCGGCGGACAACCTCTGGCGGGCCTGGGTCGATTCCCCCCTGGACCGAAGCGGCCCGGTTTCCTCATTTTCCGAAACCCTGCTGGAGTTCAAGGCTCCCGCGAAGAGTCGCAGTGCCTGGGAACAGCTCGCCTACACCCTCGACGAGCTGGTCACGGCCGATGGCGACCCGCTCCCGCCCTCACGCATGATGCCCTCCATCCTCGGAGGGGTCTACGAGGACTACATGAAGGCGAAGTTTCCCAACTACGAAAATCGCCGACAGGATCTTCTCCAGTTGGAGAAATATGCGGAGCAGTTTCACGACCTCGAGGAATTTCTCAGTCAACTCAGCCTGCTCGCGGGCCAGGACGCTCTCGCAGCGACCCAAGAGGAGCCCGATCAGGAAGCGGTCTGCCTCAGCTCGGTCCACCAGGCGAAGGGGCTCGAGTGGAAGGTCGTCTTCGTCGTCTGGTTGGCGGAGGGGATGTTTCCGAACAACCGGGTCATCGACGAGGATGAGGACGGATCCGGCCTCGAGGAAGAGCGGCGCCTCTTCTACGTCGCCGTGACGCGGGCCATGGACGAACTCTATCTCACCCACCCCCGCATCTGGCACGGCGCCTACAACGGCGAGGTGATTCAGCGCCCTTCGCGCTTCCTCGACGACATCCCGGGCGAGTTGATGGAAGAATGGAATGTCGGGACGGGGATGTGGTAACGGGCCCGCCCTGCGCACTGTCGTGAGGCGGCAACCGATCGGCGTCTTGCCCGGATACGTCGAGCACCACCAACCGTTCCTCGCTGGCGGTCGTGATACCCGGCCTAACGAAGGATGAGGCGCGCGCGGTCCTTCGCCCGCTTCGAGGGCCGGATCACCTGGACGCGCACCGTATACGTCTCCATGTAGGGCAGGCCCGGTTCCCTCCTGTTCCAGAAATACTGCTCGAACTCGCCCAGGCCCTCGACCCGCCATGTGTTGGGCCGGAACGTTTTTCCCGCCAGGACCTGCCCTGAATCGGAGAGGATTTCCACCCGAACCACCGCTGTCTCGAAGGGCGTGTTGGAGAAGAAATCGGACGACTGCAGCTTCGTCGTTTCGATGAAGAGTTTGTAGGGGAAGGAGCGCTCGCGCAGACCGGAAACCCGAAAGGTGTGGGTCCCGGTGCGCCCCAGCGAAAAAAATGGAAGCTTCCTGGTCTGGAGGCCCGCCCCATACTGGCGCTTCACCGCATCCCCCTCGGACTCGACGGACACCGGAGCACATCCGGGAAAAGCCAGGATGGCGGCGAGGGGGAGAAGCCAGAGGACGGATTTCATGGCGATGGTAGGTTTGCTGTCTGTCCGACTTGCTCCGGCCGGCCACCTCCAGTGACCCCTCGCCTCGCTGGGCGGATAACCGTCTCCCCGGGTAAAGCCCGGGGAGTTTCGTTGAAAAGGACTGCTGCGGTCAGTTCTGGGCGACAGACTTCGGGGTCTCCGGACCATCCGCGGGCAGCTCCGGCTCGGCGATGAAGTCCTCGTCGATCTCGCCGGTCAGCGAATCGAGGAAGGCGACGATCTTGGTCACTTCCTCCTCGCTCAAGGTGCGACCGAGTTGATACCCGGCCATCTTGGACACGATCTCCTCGATCGTCTCGACGGATCCATCATGCAGATACGGTGCCGTCTCGTTCACGTTTCTGAGACTGGGGACCTTGAAGAAATACTTGTCTGCCTCGTTCTTCGTGTGTTCGTAGCGCCCGAGGTCCTCCGTCGGCCACTCTTTCACCAATCCGAGTTTCTGATAGAGGTGCCCTCCAACCCCCATTCCATTATGGCAGGTGGTGCATCCCGTGGCGACGAAGAGATTGAATCCCTCCTTCTGCTCGTCCGTGAGGGCGTCGTCATGCCCTTTGAGAAAGGCATCGAAGGGCGCCGGAGTCATCAGCTTTCGTTCAAAGGCGCCGATTGCCTTTCCGATGTTCTCGTAGGTGAGAGACTCCTCTTCGCCCGGGAAGGCTGCGGCGAATCGCTCCACGTAACCGGGGATCGACTTAAGCACGCCGAGCACGTCTCCCTGGCTCGGCATCCCCATCTCGATCGGGTTCGTGATCGGTCCGATCGCTTGCTCCTCCACATCCTTGGCCCGGCCGTCCCAGAACTGCGCGATGTGAATCGCGGCGTTGTAGACGGTGGGAGCGGAGCGCCCCCCCTGCTGCTCGTGAATCCCGGTGGAGACGGGTGCCCCATCATCTCCGAAGCTGGCAAGGTCGTGACAGGTGTTGCACGAGACGGTTCGATTCGCCGACAAGCGGGTGTCATAGTAGAGCATCCGGCCGAGATCGACTTTTTCCTCGGTGATCGGGTTCTCGGGACTATCGGCGACATCAATGAGGGGCTGGAACATGCCCAACATCGCACGGTTGACCTGGACTTCGGCCTGGAGTGCCGGGTTTGCGACGCACGCGGCAGTGACGAGGAGTAGTTTCTTCAGCATGGCTTGGCAGTGGTTAATGGTGAAAGAAAAATCCGGAACGGACCGCTAGTCAATACGACTCTCGGCGCAATTCGGTTTTGGCACTCCCGCGTTTTGGGGCACTTTCCTGTAACGGCCTCGCCCATTGAGCCGTCTCGCCTCCCGCATGGAATCCCTTGTCGCGCCCTCTCCTCCCCCACTGCCGGTCAGGGCGATCCAATCCAGGGCGGATCGTCCTCGCAGGTGGTCCCTGATCGATCTTCTCTCGCGGACCGTCGATGCGGGCATCGGACTGGTCACGCTGGTGATCGGACTGGCCGCGATCTCCGCCATTCCGCTGCTGAATCTTCTGAGCCTCGGATACCTTCTCGAAGCTTCACGTCGCGTCGCCGAGACGGGCAGCCTTTTCCGCGGCTTCCCCGGCCTCCACAAGGCCGCCTCGGTGGGTAAGATCCTGATCGGTGCCTGGCTCTGGTGGCTACCCGTGCGAATCGTGCACGGTTTCTGGAGGGATGCCGAATTGATCTCACCCGGATCGCAGACGTCCACGGGCCTGCGCCTCCTCCTCGTCGTCCTGACCCTTGCGATCGGTGCCCACGTCGCGTGGGCCTGCCTTCGGGGGGGCAAGCTCCTTCACTTTCTCTGGCCGGCCCCGGGGCGCTTCCTGCGCTGGATCGGGGAGCCCGGCGCGTGGCGAGATCCCTCGTTGCGGGCGGCTCGTTTCGTCACCGGACTGCGGTTGACGCACTACGCCCGGCTCGGCGTCCTCGGTTTCGCGGGAGCCCTGGTCTGGCTGGCACCACCGGTTGCGATCCTGATGGCGGCGTCGTCCCTCGCCAATCCCGGAGCCTCCGCCCTTCTCTCTCTCGTCGGCGGCATTCTTCTCGGGGTCGCTGCCCTGTTCGTCCCCTTTCTCCAGACCCGGTTCGCCGTGACACGACGATTCAGCGACTTCTTCGACCCGGTCTCCGGGGTCGTGGCCTTCTGGAAAGCCCCCGTCGCATTCTGGATCGCGCTGAGCGCCGTCCTCCTCTTTGCCATCCCGCTGTATCTCTTGAAGATCGAGTTGACGCCCCGCGAGCTGGCGTGGCTTCCGAATCTCTTCTTCGTCATCTCCATCTTTCCCGCCCGTCTCCTCGCCGGATGGGCGGTGGGTCGTTCGATGCGCGCTCATGAGAGCGGCTTTCGTTTCACCCGTCTCGCCGGAACCCTTTTTGCGTCGCTATCCGCGCTGCCGGTCGTCGCCATCTACGTGTTCTTCGTCTGGTTGTCGCAATATCTCAGCTGGCACGGCGTGCTCGGACTGTGGGAACAGCACGCTTTTCTCGTGCCCGCGCCCCTGTTCGGGTTGTGAGATACGACGACAGGATCGGTGCCCGGAAACTCATCCGTCGCGGATGGGCGATTTCCCTTGCCCGAGAACGGATGGCCTGGGTAGGGTCACCCCATGCAGTCCAGACGTGACTTTTTCACCCGCGCCGCCCTTCTCGCCGGCGGCGGTCTGTCGTCCGGCTCCCTCCTCGCCCAGATGGCCCGTGAGGAGGCTGACCCGGAATTCGTCGTCAAGAACGGCAAGATTCGCCAGTCCATCATGGGATGGTGCTTCAAAGATCATTTCGATGCCGTGGAACTTGCCCACCACTGCAAGGAGATCGGGCTCGTCGCCATGGAGGGCATCCCCCGCGACGCGTACCCCGAGGTCCGCAAGCTCGGACTCACCATCTCCCTGGTCGGGTCACACGGATTCGCGAAGGGCCCCTGTAATCCCGCGAACCGGGCCGAGGTCGTCTCCAAGTTGACCGAAGCGATCGACGTCGCAAAAAGCGTGCAAAGTCCCTCGGTGATCACCTTCACCGGGATGCGCTTCGACGGCATGGACGACCTGAAAGCGGCTCGCGACTGTATCGAAACCTGGAAAGAGGTGCTCCCTCACGCCGAGAAGGCCGGCGTCACCCTGGTGCTCGAGCATCTCAACTCCCGCGACGATTCTCACCCGATGAAGGGCCACCCGGGCTATTTCGGCGACGATCTCGACTTTTGCGCCGAGCTGGTGAACGAGATCGGGTCGGAGAATTTCAAGCTCCTTTTCGACATCTACCATGTCTCGGTCATGAACGGCGACATCATCCGGAGAATTCGTCAATACAAGGACATCATCGGCCACTACCACACCGCCGGTAATCCCGGGCGTGCCGAACTGGACGACACCCAGGAAATCAATTACCCGCCCATCCTTCGCGAGATCGTCGCGACGGGATACGAGGGATTCGTGGCACAGGAGTTCATTCCGTCCTGGGACGATCCGGTCGCCGCCCTCCGTCACGCGGCGCAATTGTGCGACGTCTAGAGGATTGCCTCGCCTTCCCCCGACAGGTTACCCCTTTTCGAATCATGAAAACCTCACGCAGAACTTTTCTCGGCGGGGCCGCCGCAGCGATCGCGGCCCCCACGATCATCCCCTCGTCCGTCCTCGGCAAGAACGCGCCGAGCAATCGCATCACGATGGGATTCGTGGGCATGGGAAACCGCGGAATCGGTGTCATGGAAGCCTTCCTCCGGCACGACGACGTCGAGGGGATCGCGGTATGCGACGTCGCGAAGCACCACGTCCGGGTGCGCAACGGGAAGTCGAGCCGGGACTACGGGCTCGATGCGGGCAAGGCGGCGATGGAGAAGGCGCAGGACGGAAAAACCTGTGATGCCTACCACGACTTTCGCGAGTTGGTCGCCCGGGACGATATCGACGCGGTCCAGGTGGCCACCCCCGATCACTGGCACGCGATCATCACGATGGCTGCGCTGAAGACGGGCAAGGATATCTACTGCGAAAAGCCGATTACCCACAAATTCGCCGAGGGCCTCGCGATTCACCGCGAGGTGGCGAAGCAGAAGGCCGTCTTCCAGGTCGGTTCCCAGCAGCGGTCCGACAAGAAATTTCAGCAGGCGGTAGAGATCGCCCGGAATGGTCTCCTCGGCAAGGTGACCCGGGTCGAGGTGGGGCTCCCCAAAGGCCACAACAAGCCGGATGGTGATCCCACGATCACGGATCCGCCCGCCGGGCTTGACTGGAATTTCTGGTGCGGGCCGAGCGAAGTGCTTCCCTATTGTGACGCACGGTCCCACTGGAGCTGGCGCTGGCACTGCAACTACGGGGGCGGCCAGCTCATGGACTGGATCGGCCACCACAACGACATCGCCCACTGGGGATTGGGCGAGGAAACCGGAGGCCCCATCCGCGTCGAGGCGAAGAACTGGGTTTTCCCGGAGATCGATCTCTACGATTCGCCGGTCGAATACGAGGTCCACACCGAATACCGGAACGGCGTCGAACTGATGATCTCCTCCCGCATCCCGATGGGTGCGAAGTGGATCGGAGAGAATGGCTGGGTCCACGTCACCCGGGGCAAGCTGACCGCCTCCGACCCGGCCTGGGCGGAAGACGGATTCGAGGCGGGAGACTGGAAGACCTACAAGACGGTCGGCCATCAACGCAATTTCGTCGATTGCGCGAAAACCCGCGAAGAGACGATCGCGCCGGCCGAGAACGGTCATCGCTCGATCACACCGGGATACCTCGCCTATGTCTCCCACGAACTGGGACGCGCGATCAAGTGGGATCCGGCCGCCGAGAAGGTCGTCGGAGATCCCTCGGCCCAGGAGAGGCTCATGGCACTCCCCTACCGGGACGACTGGACGTTGGGCTGACCCGGCACGTCGGGCCGGAGTTCAGGGCGCATCGCTCCGCGACACGGCCAAATCGCAGGAGGAAGGGTGGTGACGTGACTAGTCGCCACCCTCCGCCGGCTGCTCCACCAACCGGCGTTCGCGCTCGAGTTCTTCCCCGAGCAGGGCCAATTGGTTGGAGGCGGCACGGTTTTCCGCCTCCAGGTCCGCAATCTGCGCCTGTCCCCTTTTCCACAGAAAGAACCCGAGCCCGAATCCGGCGAGCAGGAAGAGGGTAATGCACACTCCCAGGTAGAGTCCGTCGCCGAAGAGGACTTCTCCCTCGGTCAGGGATTCGAGTCGAACGAGATCCGGCATGGCAGGTGTCCTTGCTATGGTGACCCGGTCAATTCACGACCTCCGCGTGAGGCTCCGGCAGCAGGGCCACTTCGACCCGGCGCGCTTTCCACGGATCCTTTCCGGCACCGGCTTGATCGCCGTGTCCCAGCTCACGGATGAGAACTCGCCCCTGCGCCACCCCGTGCTCGAGGAGGCGTTCGCGCACCGCGTCCGCCCGGCGGGCGCTGAGGGACTCGTTGAACTCGGGGCTACCCTCCGCGCCGGCGAAGGCGTCGATCGCGATCACGCGACGTGAACCGGCGGTCCGGTATTCGCGCGCGAACGCATCGATCTGCTCGACGCAGGCTCGATTGAGGTTGGCACTCCCCTGGTCGAAGAAGAGACGAAAATCGCTCGCCTCGGGAGCGGACTCCGCCGCCTCCACATGTCGCGGCGCCTCGACACGATTGACTTCCGAGACGGCGAGAAGGTCGAGCGTGTGTTCCCTTCGCAGATCGCGGCTCTCCCGCTCGTAGGCGAGCTGGTCCTCCAGTTCCCGGATGGCGGTGTCCCGGGCCGCGATGTCGGAGCGCAGTGTCGCGAGATGCGACTCGAGAATTTCGACCCGTTTGACGTCGTGCTCGCTCTCCTGCAGGGACTCGGAAACCGTGCGCACATACTCGCGAAGATCCTCCATCTCCTGCTGGGAGGACTCGAGGCGCTCACGCAACAGGCGGATCTCCTTCTCTCGCGATTCGAGCTCGACGAGATGGTGGCTCTGCATCGTGACGATCTCCTCACGGGCGCTGCCCAACTGCTGCTCGCAGACACCGTAGTTCTTCTCGGCGTGAATCGCGCGGGCCTCCAACTCGCCGATGGCGCGCCCCAACGACTGGATCTGCGGATCGGTGGGCTCCGTCCACGGGCCGGACTCCGTCGGGGACAGCGAGTTTCCGCTTCCACCACCGCCGTCATTCCCTCCATCGCCGTGAACGAGCCGGCTGATGCGATCGGAGAAATCACCGAGTTGGCGGGCCTTCTGGTCGCGATCCGCCTCGACCCGCTGGTAGCTGTCCATCATCGAGGCGCGATCGTTCTCCCACGAGGCGCGTTCGACTTCCAGCTCGGAGACCCTCGCCTCGAACTCCTGCAATCGCTCGATCCTCTCGCGCGACTCCGCGATTTCCCTGTCACGATGCTCCAGCGTATCCACCTTGTCTGCAATCTCGCGCCGCAATTCGTCGATTTCGCCTTCCTTCCCTTCCAGATCCTGACGGACTTCCGACAGGGCGGTCTCGTGTTCCTGCATCGTTTCCGCAGCGCTCGCCAGTTCGGCTTCCAGGCGCGCGACAGTCGCAGTCTCCTCCACGATCTTGCCCTGTACTTCCTCGAGTTCGGTCCTTGCTGCCTCGAACTCGCGAATCGATTCCGACAGGGCGGTCTCGCGTTCCTGCATCGTTTCCGCAGCGCTCGCCAGTTCGGCTTCCTGGCGCGCGACAGTCGCAGTCTCCTCCACGATCTTGCCCTGTACTTCCTCGAGCTCGGTCCTTGCCGCCTCGAGCTCGCTGCTGGCCAGTTCGAGAGCCGCGTTCTTCTCCCCGATCTCCTCGGACGTGAGATTCTGCCGGTCTTCGACCAGACGCAAACCTTCCCGCGCCTCGGCCAGGAGCGTCTCCGCCTCGTTCCGTGCCGCCTCGTGGGTCTGCACCTCCTCTTCCAACTCCCCGATCCGGCGCTGGACGACGCGATGCTCCCAGCGCAGTTCGTCGAGCTCGTGTTCGACGGTTCGCGCGTGTTCGGCCGCCCGGTCCCGCTCGCTCTGCCTCATCGCCATGTCGAGGGAAAGGCGATTGTTCTCCTCGTAGCGGTCACGCAGCGCGCTCTCCACTTCGGTGACCCGTGCGCCGAGGTGCTCGACAAGGTGACGCTTCTCCTCCAGTTCGGACTGCGTTTTCCGGGATTCCTCGGCGATCCCTTCCAGTTCACCGGACTGTTGCGCCACCTTGACGCGCAAATTCCGGATCATCTCCCTTTGCGACTCGATCTCCGCGACCGCCTCCTCGACTTCGGCGCTCCGCTCGTCGACCAGGGCCTGTAGTTCTTCCGCTTCATCCCGAATCCGGTTTCGGTCGTTCTCGGTCTCCACCGACTGCCGCTTCGCGCCCTCGATCTCGTCGCGAGCATCCGCCAGACTGTTCCGCAGGCTGATGACGAGCCCACGCATCTCGAGATGCTCCTCGGGGGTGCAGTGAAAACGGAACAACTCCTCGCGTTTCGCGTTGAATCCCGCTCTCACGTCCGCCATTTCATTCAGGGCATCGGCCAGTTCGGCTTCGAGGCGCGTCCGCGTGCGATCGGCCTTGCCCTGGCGGCGTTCCAGGTCCTCGATCCGCCCCTGCAGTTCCTCCTGCTCACTGCGCACCTGATCGAGTTCGGTTTCGCGTTGCGAGAGGGTATCACGCACCTCACTCAAGTCCCGGTCCCGCTCTTCGAGCACGCCGGCCTGCTCGTCCGCCTCCCGGCGAACGCGCTCCGCTTCCCGCTCCTGCGTCTCGTGCTCCTCGATCTCGCTCTGCAGTCTCTCGATCTCGACTCGGGCCGATGCGAGTTCCTCCTCCATGGCAGCGATCGATTGATCCCGGTCACCCGTGTCGCGCCGTGCTTCCTCCAGCGCCAGTTCGAGCGCCTTCACCGCGTCGGCATCCCCGCCAGAAATACCGGGTGACTCCGGCCCGGCCGACAGCAATTCCTCCTCGAGTTCCGCGATGCGATGATAGAGACCTCGGACCGTCTTGGCATGACGATCCAGTTCGTCCTCGAACTCTTCCTCCTGCTGCGCGAGGCGGCGCTCCCATTCGGGTTGCCCCTCTTCTTCTCCGTGTCCTTCCGTCGTGATCGCGGTCACGACCGGGGCCTGCGGATTCGCAGTTCGCTCCGCGGCCAACTCCCGTTCCCGTTGGACCAGCAATGCCTCGAGTTGCGCGAGCTTCCGCGCCACTTCCGCCTCTCTCTCTCCTTCCGCCTCGGTGGCTGCATCGGATGTCTCGCGCTCGACCATCGAATTGCGTGCCGATTCGAGCGCCGCGGCGGCCTCGTCCCGTTCGTTCTCCAACTCGACCACACGAGTGCGGAGTTCTTCCAGCTCGCTCTCATTCGGGAGGGACGAGGGGTCCGGGCGAGCCATCAAATCGGCCTCTTTCTCCTCTACCTGCCTTTCGAGGTCGGCAATTCGCGAACGCAACGCATTGCTCTCATCTTCCACGGCACGGACGTCCACCGCTCCGCCTTCCTGCAATCGCCGGATCGCCTCGTCCTTCTCGGACAACTGGAGCGAGTGGCTCCGCAGCTGGTTCTCCCACGACTCGCGATCATCCTGCCACCGCGACGAGAGCTTCTTGAACAGGTCATACTGCGACCCGCCCAACGTCCTCCACTGCGTCGACAGGCTCATGCATTCATCGATCGCCCTCGCGAGGCGCCGTTTCTGCCGTCCCCACACGAATCGAGCCATGAGGAGACCAATTCCGAAGAAGACCAGAACCTCCAGGCCCACCCAGAGCCAATTCTGCAGGAGGAATCCAGATAAAGCGTTCATTGAGAATGTGCTTTCCATAATTTTACACCGTTCGAGATAAAAACTCACAACTCGCGGTAGAGGACCTTTCGCTTTAAACGCGAAAATTCCTCGTTTCTTTGTTCGTAGTCCTGGCGCGCCTTGCGATACGCGAGATCGATCGCATCGGCCCGGTGCCGGCTGCGTCCCCAGATGAGGAACCCGGCCACGAATCCGGCGAGGGTGACGGCCCCGCCTCCCGCAAGGTAGACGACAATCCAATCGACGAAAAAGCGGTTCGCAGGATCATTTGCGGCTTCGAACAGATTCATATCGTGGTTACCAGCAGTAAGGGACTCACTCTCCGCCCTCCTCGGATGCGGACGCTTCTGCGGAGGAGGATGCCGCCTCACCCGATGCGATCGATATCTCCACCCGGCGGGCCTTCCAGCGCTCGCTCCGCGATGTGTGCACGCGGTCGACACCGAGACTCTTGACCTCGATCCGGTCATCCTCGACTCCCAGGCTGACGAGGTAGTCCCGGACCGCGCCGACCCGGCGCAGCGTCAGTTCACGGTTCGACTCCGGGTCGCCGAAAACGTCGGAGTAGCCTCCGGCGATGATGGCGAAGGACGCCTCCGTATTCCGGATCGCCTCGGCCGCCTTTTGCGCCCTCTCTCGCCCCTCGTCACTGAGGATGTCGCTGCCCGAATCGAAGTAGACGGTGCAACCGGAAAGCGTCTCGGTGAGGGTTGCTCGCTGGTCATCGGATAGTTTCGGCCCTCCAAACACCGGATCGACCGGGACGATGCGGTTCTTTACCGAGAAATCCGGCGGGAAGGTATTGATCGCGATGTTCCGCAGGATTGCTCCGCTTTCCGCTCTCTCCGTCTCCCCCTCGAGCACGATTTCATCCCGCCCGATCGCCATCTCGCCACGAACGACGCGCGCGGTGAACTGTCGCACGAAGGTAGGGAGAGCATCGATCCATGGCGGGCGGCCGAGCGAGTCGCGAATGGTCATTTCCGACTCGACGAGGCGACCCGTTCCCGCGGCGAGAACGGCGTCACGCAGCGCCTGCTCCGTATCAATACCGGGGACGAGGCCCGTGAGGCGTACGATATTCTCCTCTATCGCAATTCCGATGAGGGGGAAACTCTCGCTGCCGTCCTCTCCCCGGATGGAAACATCAACGAGGACGTCGAGCGAGGGCTGGGTTGCCGCCAGGGTCCCGAGGATTTGTTCGATTCTCTCGCGTCCCCGGGGTGATTCCGCCACTCCCGAAACGCTCACGAGCGGCTCCCCGTAATGCAGTTCCGCCTGTTCGTCGAGAGACTCGAAGAGGACCTGGATCGCGGAGCGGGCGCTGGCGATCCACGGGGCGGGCGCTGTCGCACTGTCGACCGTGATGTCCTCGTCGATGCGAAGGCCTCCACTGAATGCCCGGACGGCTTCGACGAGGGCGTCGCGCGTGGCGACGTCTGCCAGGCGGCCTTCGACCCGAACACCAAACCGGGTGCGAATCAGGTGAAACTCGGCTGGGGGCAGGTCTCCCAGGTGGTTCGCTACCCGGATCTCGTCCCGCACCGCCTCGCCCGCGATGCGCTCGGCCAGGTCGAGGAGGGCGAACTTGATCCCGGGATTGGGCACGGACCCTCGCACCGTCAGTACGCCATCTTCGAGTATCACTTCCGCTCTCTCCGACACGTCGATCAGGCCGGTCGACAATGACGAGAATTCGGCCACGGCCGGGAAAGGAAGCCGCCGGGAGTCCAGCTCGATTCCATTGCGTACCAACTCGACCCCGGGTGCCGCGTGCAACTGGGAGCCGAGGAATTTTCGGTGCGTGTCCGCATCGGCGGGAAGCACCCCCTCCAGGCTCACCGTTTCCTCACCCTGCTCTTTTCTCATCACGAGCCGCGGGGGCAGGGTGGGACGAATCCGGATTCCCGACTGGTCCGCCGAGGGGAAATAGGCACCTTCCACGGACTGCGAAAGAAGGGAGATGACCTTCTCCTTCTCCGTCTCGCTATCGACGTAGCCGCCCAAATCGGCCGTGGTGTGATCGAAACTCACTTCGACGGAAGGGAACGAGGCCTCGTGAAGAACATGCTCACATTGCTCTTCCAGCTCCATCTCGACGCTTTTCTTGTGGGTGAACCGAGCCATGCCGGCGAAGCCGCCCGCAGCCACGAAGAACAACAAACCCACAAAAAGAAACCTCATCCTAGGAATTTTTAATCTCAAAACTATCGGTAAACCGTGACTTTCTCAACAACGATCTCTCACGGCCCCGTCTCTTTCTCAAACATAAGGAAATCCACCTCGAGGGATCATTCAAATTTATAAAAATTATAAAATACTCCTTTGTTTCGGTTTTTCAACTTGTGGAATTCCATTGCTCGACGAAAACCTTTGGCGCGGTTTATGAACCTTCTCGAAGTGTTGGCGGCCGACGTTCGGGCGGTTCGAAGAAGTTGGCGTTCCCAAGGATGGCGGGATACAGCGCGCCTGATGCATTCGCGCGATGCCCCGCCGCTCGTGCAGTTCCTGAAATACAGTCTCTGCGGGACGGCTGCCGTCGGTGTTCATCTCATCGTCTTCGTTCTTCTAACGATCAGCGTGCTTCCTGCTTATGAAACAAGTCACCTTCCGGCCGACACCCGGGAGGCCAACGCCCTCTGGTCCAACCTGATCGCCTGGCCCTTCGGCAACATCGTCGCCTACCTTGCGAATGCCCTCTGGGTCTTCACACCGGGGCGTCATTCGCGCTTGCGCGAGTTTGCCCTCTTTTCCTCGATTTCCTTTTTCAGCTTCGGTATTGGCCTCTTGGCGGGCCCCCTCCTGATCTCGGAAGGCTTGCCTGTCGGTCTCGCGCAGACGGGATTCCTCGTCAGCTCCGCAGTGGTGAACTTCGTGTGCCGAAAGTTCCTCATTTTCCTCCGATAGGACCGCGAGCGCCCGTCTTCACCCTGCTGACTCGGGCAACCCGACCGCATGCGAAACGCGCTATACGATTTTTCTTGATTTTCTAGTTTACAAGATTATCTGCGGTTCTTAATAACAATTGGCGCACTCAGCCACCCTTCCCTTCGCGAGACCACTCTCACCCGCCTCGACCATGACGACAACGAATCCCATCCAACAGCTGTTCTTCTGGCTCTCCGGAGCCGGATCGCGAACGCTCGCGCAGTGTCCCGACTGGGAACAACGCAAGTATGTCGCCTTCGGAGCAACGGTTCTCGTCCCCACTCTCTTCGGATTCATCGCCTGCACCTACGCCCTGTCGACCATCACGGAAAACTGGTCGGTCATCCTGCCCGTCGCGACCGCGTGGGCTTTCATCATCATGACGATCGACCGGGCTCTGCTCTCGATCTACCGGGCGCACCAGTCTTTCTTCACCAAGGTCGGCCAGTTTTTCCTTCGGATTCTCGTGGCCGCTCTCATGGGGATCACGATTTCCCACCCCCTCACCCTGTTGCTTTTTCGCGACACGATTTCAGCTACGATCGAGGAACAACGGCAGGTCGAGATCGCCGAATTTCGCACCCAGGCCGCCGCGGAGAAGGGGCTCGTCGAGGATCGGATCGCCACGCTCGAATCGGAGATCGATGCCCAACGGGATCGCTACGAGGAGACCTTTTCGGCCGACTTCATCGTTGCGGATGCCACCGTGGCGGAAACCGATCCCGTCGCGGACCTGGACCCGGAGATGCGCGCCCGAATGGAGGAGAAAATTGCCTCCGACACGGCGGCGGACCTGGCCCAGATCGCCACGCTCGACAAGGAGATGGCCGAAGTGCAGGAGCAATATGCGGAACTCCAGACCGAACTCGACTACTGGCAGCGTGAGTTCGAGCGGGAGGTGAACGGCCAGCGGAGCGGTCTCTCGGGAGTCGGCCCCCGGGCCAAGAGCATCCGCGACGATCAGCTCGCCTGGCGCCGCGACGAGACGGACAGGCTCGGCGACAGGTTGGAATTCCTGACGACGCAGCACCAGGACACCACCGCGAGAGTCGAGGCCACCAAGACATCCGTCGAGTCGGAATTCGTCGCCCTTGCCACGGAGCGTGCCTCCCGGATTTCCGCGGAGCGCGAGCGCGTCGCCGCTCTTCGTCGAGAGGTTCAGGGGCGCCAGGCGGAACAGTTTATCGGCCAGCAGAATGCCCTGCGTGAAACGATTTCCCGGCAGATCGATGTCCGGCTCGAAGAACTCGACCGGCTCCAGGGGGAGCTCGCCCAGGTGGGCGAACAGGAGCAGGAACGCATCGCGGCGCTCGCGGCCGAACCGCGTCGGGATCTGCTCACGCAGACGCTCGCCCTCCACGGGCTTTTCCATGCGGGCGAGCACGGCGGACACTTTGCCCTGACCGCCTACCTCGTTCTCGCCTTCCTCTTCCTTCTCATCGACACGATTCCGCTCGTGGTGAAGTTCTTCTCATCCCCCGGACCCTACGACTGCCTCGTCGATTGCGAGAGTCTCCGGTTCGCCCAGGGCCGTCTCGCCTGGCGGGGCCAATGGGACGACGCGTCTCCGGTCGCGCCGCACCATCTCAATTCCCCCCGCACGGTGACGCGTCCCGAAGCGGATCTCGCCTTCATCGAGTCCCTGCTCGAGGATGTCCACCAGTCGAGCCGCGCCGCCGCTCGCCCATCGGATGGGCCGAGGAGCACCCGTCACGAGGGAACGCTCGAACACGTGGCCGACTCCTTCAACGACTACCTCAGGAAACGGATGCGGGGTGCCGATGCCACGGACCACCCGGTAACGGCACCGGCCGCCCCGGCCTGACAGGCCGGCCCGACCGCCAGGCACTCACATTCCGTGCCCGACGAGGTTGGAAACGAACGCACCCTCGACCACGTGGATTTTCGGAAGCTCCTTCTCGAGGAGGGTGACCTCGATCACGTCGAATCGGAAGAGAACCTCGGGTAGATTGAGTTCCCGCAGCCATGCGTTCGCCCCGCGAATGATCAGGCCCTGTTTT
>Ga0180430_10001076_pt1 | contig 27758 bp, 61 predicted proteins | sample SS_ome_9_FD_132999 | JGI IMG/M metagenome (GOLD analysis project Ga0180430, IMG submission 132999) | Hypersaline lake sediment archaeal communities from the Salton Sea, California, USA - SS_1_S_2 metaG | ecosystem: Environmental > Aquatic > Non-marine Saline and Alkaline > Hypersaline >... | reverse complement strand
GCCAGAAGAACTGGTATATACAAACTGGAAGGAGAACAAAGATGCTTGCGATACAATTAAAGAATTATCTTGAGAGCGTTCCAGATGAAGCAAATATTATGATTTTTTGTGGAAAAACAGGAGAAGTCCGTCAACTAATTATGTCAGATTTAGACATCAACCAAGACGGGCATATCATTATTGATGCTGAATATGAAGTTCAACCTAAACGCACAATTATTACAAGGAGTTGACGATGGGAGAAGAAATTAACATTGAAAGAATTGAGTGTTATTGTGATTGTTATCAGATTGATTTCAGGTTTGAAGAAAGTAAAAAGTCTGAACGATGCTTTATTAGAAAAGATGCTTTGATGGCTTTAATAGCAGTTGCCGAAAAAGAGACGATTGAAAAAGGTTTATACACCGGCCTAAAGGAGAACAAAAAATGATAATGGCACAGAATGAATATGAAAAAATCGTCCAAGCGATGGCCGACAAGGGAGTACATCATTGGGCATTCGAATTGTTGGCTGATCTAAGAAGCAATGAGGTCAATAATTCCATGAGCGTTGACGCTGTTAAAGCATCTATATGTGATGCTCTCATTCCGCACACAGACTATGAAGGTTTGGCGGTTCATCATGGCAATTATTTACAAGTAATCAGAAAGTTAAAAGAGAATTATAGTAAAGCACTCAATGAAATAGCCGAATCTCACTCCGTAGATGATGTCGAAGTTGATGGAACTATGTGTTTTGTAGTAGATTGCTGTTGTGAGTTTTGCGAAAAATGGAGGGTGAATAATGAGCAAAGGTAAATGGATAACAGAGTACCCAACCACTACAGTTGACGACAAAGACAAGCGGATTGAGTCGTTGCTGAATATCATTAAAGAGATCAGAAGGGAAATATGTAAGCAAGACCATTCCTACCTATTACAAGTTTTGGACAATGCAATGGAAAATTACAGGAGATTAAATCAATGAAATGGTGTGAACCAACATTAAAACCGTCAGAGGGGCAGGAAATTATTGCAAGGGCAAGAGACGGAGTTGGAAGTCGCTGGCATTACCAGATTGGGTATGGATACTCATCATACTGTGCCTAGTGCTATATTACGTTGTGCCGTTTGGCCAGAAACTCACATATGAATTATTCTTCAAAGACCTCGTCAGAGCTGAGGTCGAATCTGTACTTCAAGAAAAAGCGAAGGAGGATCCATGATCCACACGGGCAAGATCACAGACATAGAGATCGGCAAGAGCGAAGACCCGATCCCGCTTCTCAGCATCACCATTGAGGCTGACATCCATTGGGGTGAGACCTACATAGTGCACAAGTTCATCTACAAAGTTCGTACTCATCTGCACTACAATCTCTTTGCAGCGATACTCGAAAGTCTCCTGAAAGATGGCAACTTTGATGAGTTGACAGACATAGAGGGCACTCCGATTGAAGTAGACATTGAGGCAGAGGAAGGAACCAACGCACTCATTGTTGGTAGGTGGCGTGTGATGCTACCAGGGTTAGCTCCTGGTATGTGGCGAACTAACATGATCACTCCTGTGAAGACTGTTGAAGCCATCAGTGAACTGACGGGGGCATGACTCAGCTCCCTCTAACACCTCTTCCGGATAAAGGGTTGCCCTTTGAGGAGGTAGACGAGGGTGTCGAGCATACCACCAGGGGCTTTATTGGAGGCTCCCCTAAGCCACTTCGACGGACCGATGGGCCACCTTTGTCCCCTAGCCAGCATCTCTTGGCAGAGACAATTTATAGATGTCGTGGGGGTAAATTGTGGTGATTAATCATGGAGACTCCAATGAATACTATGCATGAAGCTGTCCGTCTTCTTGAGACAGAAGCTACTTTATATTTTGACCATCACCAGAAACCTCAGCTCATCCAGAGAGTCAAAGAGGTCATTGATGCAATAGAACTACCTGATGATGTTCGAGCCACTCTATCTGAGTATGCTAGTGACATCATCCCAGGTGCTGCTCATGGTGATTACCAGGTGCCTCTCCGGGTGTCTGACATCCGCGACGCTATCAACAACATCATGGACGTTGATGTGCGTTACAACGATGCTATCGCTAAGCATCTGTTCCAAAAGCTCAGCCAGGAACTCAAGGGTGAGCTCGATCCGGCTAAACCTCATGTTCAGGAATCTGGCAAGTCTCCTGAGGTCACCTATAGCAAGCTGAAGAAGATGAATAAGATTGCTCTTATGGGTGTTGCTCGTCGACAAGATCTGGAAACATCATCTAACATGGATGAAGACGATCTCATTGATGAAATTATGGGGCACTACCATGGTGACTCATGGGAAGCTGAACTACTCGCTCAAGGAGTACTATAATGCAGATAGATAGAGAGGGTCGTGATGTCATGGTTGTCGATTTTGGTAACGATGACATCCGTAAATACAGAATGAATGATGTCTGGTCAACCTGGTTTGACGAGAAGATTCGTGCTGGTGCTGATGACATCATTAAGAAAACTATTGGCAAGAAGCTCAAAGAGGAGAACCATCCATTTGAGCGAATTTATGAGGAGTTAGTAATGACTAGGTCTACAGTTGATGAGGCAGTTAGCTTGTTAAAAGAAGATGAGCATGAAATTGATTCCAAGCACCACTTCATCTCTGGTGGGTTTAAGGGATCTATTGATGAGTTCATGAAACTGGCACAAAACAATATCGTGTCTTCCTATGCTGATGGTGGTTGGGTTGACTACCTTGTTCCAGCTGATCAGGTGACTCCTGACATGCTCACTGATGGTGGTATGGAATTCGAAGTGACACCATCAATTACCTTGATTGATGATGAACGTGAGACTAATCACGATGAGAATGGCAGCCACTATCTTATTATGCCTACCAATGGTGAATACATTAGATTCAACTTGACTGATGATGTCGTTGCTGACTATGCGTTTGGACTGTCCCACGGTTTTACAGACGGACAGCCAGATTACTAATGGCTATCAATCTTGATCTCTCTACTGTCCCCCGCAGGGCATGGATAATTATCTCTTGGGGAATCTTCCTGGTGCTCGTATCATGGGCGATCAGGGGAACTATATCTGTTGATGTTGCTGAAAATGCACCAGAAGGTGAACTGGTTGAAGAAGAGCCTATGATCATTGAAGATGAACATGGGTTCCACATGGAACAGAGACCTGCACCTGGAACGATCATAAGGTCAACAGAAGAGGGCATAGAGATCCGCAAAGGGGGTGCACCCTCTGATTGATTTCAGTGATCAATCCAAGAATTCAGAGGATGTTGTTCTATCAGGGCAACATCCTTTTTCTATGGAGTAATCATGACCACAGAAGCACCTGAACAAGTCGAGCAAGGTAGCCCTGAGTTTGAAGCGTTTGTTGACCTCGTTAGTGACCTGTCTAAAGGAAACCCAGGTGCATTGACTACTCTGCTTGCTCTCCAGAAAGAGAGCGAATTTGTGTTTGTTATCGCTGTTGACGTGTTCCAGCGCCACGATATAAAGGGCACTGACATAGCTGTATTGGCCTCAGACAAATGTAAGCGCGACATGCGTAAGTTTATTGGGCTGATCACCGCAGCTAGCTTAGAGATAATCGAGCCAAGCCGTATAAAGGAATTAGCCAAGGACCAGATGAGACAAGTAAATCTCACTCAAGCAGAAGAGGACCTTATTGCAGGAATTCTTGATGACCAGTCACCAGGAGGCAAATTCAACAGCACGCAGAATGCTGAAGGTGCTACTTGATAAGTACCCACCTTCCAGTAACCTCCACTCGTGGCTCTGTATAATATACGCCACCCTAGCGGAAGCAACAGATGACAGACATACAACAGAAGATAGAGCAGGAAGCAAAGCTCAGGATAATATCAGCACAGTTGGCACATACCAGAATACAATCACAGACTCCATCAGTAGCTGAACTCCTATTCCATAAAATGGCTGGTCTTAGTAGGTGTCATGGTGTGCTTGATGACGATGATGGCTTTGATCATATCTCATTCTCAGCTGCATCTCAGCGTTCCATCGCTATGTTGTTAGGCCACTTTGACAACCAATCGAGTAACAGTGAGTCAGACCAGGATAATGAGCCTGATGGCAACACTTCTGCATGGCTATCACATCTTGACTTGCAGGGTCCAGATTTGTCTAACCATGTTAAGATGGCTGATATGTTGAAAATCACCCGTAATCATTAAAGGAATACATGGAAACATCAAGTAACGTAAAGTGGGAAGGTGGTAACCCTTCTAGAGAATCATGGGAACTCATTAATGGCCATTTGGCTGGTGTTTACTGGCTGACTGGCTTGTCAGGTTCTGGTAAGTCGACTATTGCCAAGAAGGTTGCTGACAGATTGTTTGCCTCCAAGGCACGTGTAGTCTTGCTGGATGGTGACAACATGCGCCATGGATTGTGTGGTGATCTTGGATTCTCAGATGAGGATCGAGCAGAGAATATTAGACGTGTTGGTCATGTTGCCAAGATGATGTTTGATCAAGGCAACATCGTCATCTGTACGTTCATATCACCATTTGTTGACGATAGAGAAATGGTTAAAGATCTCATAGGTGATGACAACTTCTATGAGATATACGTAAAATGCGATGTTGAATTGTGCGCCATTAGAGATCCTAAGGGTCTTTATAAGAAAGTAGAAGCAGGTGAGATACCTAATTTTACTGGAGTCACCAGCCCTTACGAGGAGCCTCAGGATCCTTTCATGACTATACACACAGCTGGTATGACTCCTGATGAATCAGCTGATATGGTTATGGTGGGTATTGAGGAATCACTGTTGACATTTCAATTCATGGATCAATTCGACACTGGTATGGTGAACATATGATGTTAAGGGATGCCATCACATGGTCACTGGAGGTATTGGTCAAGGCCCAAGAAGGGTGTAATGGTGCCACAGCTCAGGACATCAAGCAAGCCTATGATAAGATCAAGGCTGGTGAGTTTACCGAGAAAGAGTGGGTGGCACTCGAATGGCAGTCCAGGCCTATTATGGCCAAGGCTGATCAAATAATGAAGTTAGTAAAGAAGTTTTCAGAGAATGAGCAAAGTAAGGATAATCAGTGACCTGCACTTAGGTCACAAGAAGATATTACAGTTCTCTCCTCAACGGGGAGGCACTACAATAGAAGAGCAAGATGAACCCTTTCTCCTCATGGAGAAGATTCGTGAGCAGTACCCTGAGGCTGTGTTATTGAGTTGGGGAGCTGAAGATGCAACGGTGTAACATGACCAACACCATGCTACTCAGTCAAGTGGCCACCGCGATGGTTCAGTCTGCAGAAAACTTGGGTGATGCATTTGAGCTTGAGGGTGAAATCTGGCTTCACGAGAGAGGCTATGTAGATGGATCAGGCACATTGGATGAGTGGGTTGAATACCTGAGTGACCAATATGATGGTAACATCATTACTGTCAGGAATATGGGTCTTGTTGGGTCCAGAGAGGTGGTGGTTGATCACAAGGTAGCCAATGACGATGGTGTCTTTGCTATGGGGAATGTCCACCTACGCACTGATAACAAGTCAGTCATCAGAACAGAGATCAAGAAGTTCTTTGATGGTGCACGAGATGGCAAGGTCGCACTTTGCCGATAGCGTTTGTAACTGGTTGTTATTACCTGAACTAAACCATAACGGAGAATAATATGTCGTCTCTTAGAAATTTTACTCAGTTTGATTGGGATGGTTGGGCTGGTGCTGAACCTGGACCCAACGGTGCACCTCCTAGGATTGGAGAAATAAAGATCACTGACAGTGCTGAAGAGCTTGTTCAAATGTTTCCTGATCTTGATAAGGAGTCAGTTGAGGACATTGTAACTGATGGCGCTACTGTCATTGTTGATGGCAATGGTGTGTCTGTATACCTTGGGTATAGTGGAATGTTCGCCCATCAAGAATTCAGTTGGACAGCAGCACTTGAAGCAGGTTCAAGACTAGTGACTAAGCCTTGGAGTATTCAGGATCTAGCACTCGCTGGCTATGATGATCTTCTTGATTATGCAATTGACCCAAGTGACCTAGAGGATCAATATGATGTTGATGATGATGGCTTCAGACAGGATGAGATCGTGTGGGGTGAGGATGACATTGTAATCAGAGGACGAAGGTTTGAAGTAGGTGACTACTATCAGATGGACTGGGATGGTCCAGCTTCCGTTCAGATCAATGGCATGGACAAAGATGGTCAGGTAATTGAGCTCGTGCGAGTTAACAGTGAGACAGGTGAGCAACTTGAGCTTCCACGTGATGAGGCTAGACTGTTCCTGTCAGCACAAGAGTTCTCAAGTGAAATTGAGGATGAAATTGATCCCTCACAGTTCAATAAAGTGTCTTCTGATGATGATGAAGATGATCTTTCAGCCGTCCAGGGTGCTGTTGAATCAAACAAGATTGATCTGGCTGTGTCTCAGCTTTTGGGTGAGAAGGTTCACACCGAAGACTAAGCCAATGACATAGGTCATGCGGGGAATGATGAGGTGGGCTTCTTTGGAGGTCCACCTCTTTAATATAGGGAGCAAGTGTGGTTAAGGTGAATGCCATTGAGGCACTTTGGGAGGTGGATAGCACACCTAGCAAATCGGTTGCTAGACTGTCAATCATGAAGGTTGATAGTGAGAACTGTGAGTCATCTCTATTAGATGTATATTGGTTGTTTGGTCGCTTCAGCATTGAGGTGATGTACTCAAGGGTGGTCAGCCGTTGGCTGAGAAAAACATTTTTCGTGTCTATGAGGTATGGTGATGAAGACAGTTGACAAAGCAGTATCAATACTATTGGGTGAGTCAGTGCAATCGCATGATTTAACATTAGACAACGCCATCATGGACTACTATGGTTCAACGATACTCTTCAGACCATCACGTGATGGTGACCACCCTGGTATCTCAACCGTCAGAGGTAATTGGGAGACCATCTACAGCGACGCCACAGGCAAGCCTGTTGGGGCACTCAGCAACATGCACTACGACGAGGCAGGGGAAGTGTGGAGGTTCTATGATTGGGCCACCAGTGCTAACAAGCCAGTTGCCTTTGCAGGGTCTCAGCAAGAACTCGCTGTCGCCATCAAGTGGTTGTAAAGGAAAATCGTGAGATTCCCTAGATCTTCACGATTTCTACGAATTTACTAACATTTTCGTTGATTTCTTCTCTATAAGTCCTTACAGGGGAACAACTTGTAGCTCATGACCTAGCCCATGTTGGTTCTGTGTGCAGATGCAGTATACTATGTGTAGTTCTGGGCAAGGTGCCTGGGCGTTCTTTTGCGAGGAGAAAACAATGAACAGTAAAGATTATTTTGAAGCAGCTGCTGGTTACGATGCCAATGTTGAGAAGGCAAAGAACCTGGTCGAAGTTACCAAAACCCTTATCGAGCAGCTTGAAGCTGGTACCGTCCCCACCCCTGCTGGTCTTGACCCACGTCAGTACAAGTTAGGTGTTCAGTCCAATCTTGAGAAGGCCGAAAAAGAGGTTGCCACCAACGAGCGCTATGCTGCTGATGCCCGTAAGCAAGCTGAGGCCGCACACAAGATCGAGCAGCAAGAAAAGTGTCTGCTGTCCAAGATCCACGAAGCTCTCACTGGATCTGAGCTGCTCACGAAGCGCATCGAGCTATACAATACCACCGCTGTTCTTGTCAACAAACCCGAGGTTGACATCGTTCTCAAGGACCACTCCGTGTCACTCAACTTGCTCACCTTGTCTGTGTCGTTTGACAAGCGTAAGGGTACTAAGATTATTGTTGACCCCTTTTACGCTGGCCATGGCAAGCGTCGTCACTACTCAGCTGATGGCAAGAAGGGCATCTCCTGGGGCAAAATCATCAACAACATCGATGAGCTCCTAGGTGCCCTGCAACGAAGCTACGCTCGTGAGCAGCAGGAGCGGAACGCCGATGCTCTACTCATTGACGAGGTGAAGTGCCTCTTCCCTGGTAAGCCAGTGTCTGCTGTCTACACTCGCCACAACAAAACTCACCAGGCTGTCATCCTCGACAGTGGTGCCCGTGTTGTGTTTCATTACACCGAACAACCCGAAGAGGGTCCCCAAACGTACTCAGTTGCGATCAACTACTCAAAGATCACTGCTGAGCAGCTCAAGGCCATCAACGCCATCCTCACCCCCGAGGTAGCCAATGCCTAAGTCTGCCTTCCCTTCTCGCTGGTCAGAGTATCAGTGGCGTCAAAGCTGTCGTTACTGTGGCCAGCGGTTCCTCGACGTTAGTCACGTGCAGAAGGCTGGACCTCGGGACGATGAGTACCGTGTCACCGATAACTATCTTGTTCGTGACAACGATGGTGACCTTCGGTTCTTGGGCAATGGCCCCCACTGGGCACTGAACTACTGGACTGGCACTGGTGCGTGCAGCCCGAACCTCATCGACCAGGACGAGCTAGTGTGGTCATCTGTCAACCATGCTTACGTTCGCAGTGTTCACATGCACCATTTCATGTTCCCCACTATCGTTGGTCAGTTCTACACAATTCGTGACAACAAGAAGTTCATCGGACCCTTCCTTGACAAAGAGGTCTACATACTGCCGGAGGCATATCGTCAGTTTACACAAGCTCACGATCCTCAGATCTGATCACTGCAACATCAGTTCTCATATTTGATAGCACTGCGTTCTATCTATGTATGAAGAACTACGCATATCAGTGCACGCACTTAAAGCCTAGCCATGCTGACACACTTCGTGAGCTGGCTAAAGACGAATCTCAAGATAAAGAGGTTCGTGAAGCAGTACACGCTGCTATTGAAGAAATTCACGACATGGGTCATTGGATGGTCAAGATCATGCAAACCATGGATGAAGTCAAGAAACACCCACTGACATTTCAACCATCAGCTGAAGGTCTCGCTGATTACCTCAACAAACGACTAACTGAAGATGTTGAACTCAGTGACGACATGCTACAGGGGGGGGGTGGGATAAGGAGAGTCAAGATGATAGATGAGGAACCTAATACCATCTGCCATGTGATCAAGATTTATAAGAGGTTCCATGAGCGCATCATCAACGGTGCCAAGCCTTGGGAACTCAGACGCAATGATCGTGACTATCAAGTTGGCGATCTCATCATATTTGACATCATGGATGGTGGTACTGGCACACTCAAAACTGATCAGTTTCAATCACAGACACACTACCGCATCACTTACCTATACCAAGGACCAGGACTGGAGAAGGATTGGGTGCTGATGACTCTCGAACCCATTGCTACTCAGCACATTCACATCTCCACCAGCTCAGGTATGGAGATCGATCTACCCATTGCTAAGAAGGTTGTTTACGAGAGGTGTGATGGAAACGCAGCCAGTATACGTTAGCAAGCTGTTCCGCAAGAGCAGTAAAGAGGATAAGATATTGCGTGATCGAAAGGTCAGCAGAGTATACACCCACTGTGAGTACTGTGGTGAACCTCTTCCATTTGAAGAGATGCTCATGTGTGCTGCTAATCACCGAGAGTGTTGGGCCAAGGCAATCGAGGAGGAACGTAACAAGGGTGATCGTGAACACCACCGTTCTGGCAAAGATTTGATCGATCCTGGTGGCGTTGACAATTACATTGAACCTACGAGAGTGGACTGGTGATGTGGATCTAGTGTTCCCATTCCTAACATTGTTACAAACCGCTCAGATTCCTAACAATGTTAGTTCTATGAAGGTATAGTTATTTTATGCCAGAAAGGAACTAAAACTATGTCAACAAGTCAGAAGCCAGGTGGCGCAAACAAAGAAGATTTGATGGTTAAGCACGTGATCAAACACCCTCATGCAAGACGGAAGCTGTTTGGTGTAGAAGAAATGCACAAACTGTTTGGGTACCGCACTGATGGACGACCTGGATCTGTCAGCATAGGAACAGTGAGATCTCAGATGAAGAATTGTTCCGGTAAAGGTGCAGTTTTATACATAAACGAGTGCATTGATGGCAGTAAAAGAAAAGGATTCCTTGTTGCCAATGTGCACAGTGAGTTCAGCAACCTCGAAGCTCAGACCAAATCAGCTAAACGTGCAGTGCACAAGGCTGTCCAGGCAGAAAAGAATTACAATAAGAACAAGGAAGATGGTCAATAATAACATCATCTTCTTAGATCTTGACGGTGTTCTCCTCACCGACATGCACGAAAGAGGCAGGAGGGCTCACCCTCCTGCCCTTTCTTCTCTCAACAAAGTTATTGAGGAGTTTGATTGCAAGGTAGTCATCATTTCTGACATCCGTAAGCTACATGATGGGGTTGCAGAACTAAGAAGACTGTGTATCGACCCCGTTGAGCACGAGCATGATCTTCGTGGCTTAGATCCAAAAAGAATAGTTGGTGCCACCCCAGTGCTCAACAACACCAGAGGCTCAGAAATATCTGAGTGGCTCGATACGTTTGGGCAAAGATACGAGCCCATGAAGTATGTTGTTATTGATGACAATGCAGATCTTGCTCCTCATCTTCATTCGCATGTACACATTGATACCTATGATGGGTTCACTGAGATTGATGCTGAATGCGTAAGGGCACTTTTGAGAGATTGACATGAACTCACCAACAGCAATGCAGATTACCATATACCTACTCAGTGTGCTTGGTTGCATATCTGTGTATCTGTTCTTTCTCATCCGTCAGGATAAGAAAAAGGAGAACAGTGAGCTGAATGGTCCTACAGACTATTTGGCAAAGAGCCTTGCTGAGCTAAACAGCTGTAAGCAAAAGCACAAGGAGTCACACCACAAATAGCCATCCATTTGCGAGGAGATACCATGACTGCAGTTAAACTCAAAACCAACCCAACACAGAAGACGTTCCCAGAGATCACCTTGGACGAGAATGTGTTCACCATCATTTATAACAGGAATGATCCATACTGTTACGTCTACACCGTCAACAACGAAAAGCTATTAGCTACCTTGAAGTCAAAGAAGGTGTGGTATTCACGTAGCCCATTCATCAGGTGCCTCAAGGCCAACATGCACTTTGGCAACCCCAGCATCCTCATGGAAATGGATGTCAATCCCTACATCCCTATCGCTGAGCATCCTGATTACAGGTGGTCTATGAAGACCATTGAATATGAGGATGACTTGGCTGGCATTGACCACCATCAGTACACTAAGGATCCCGACGAAGAGTTGTGCTCCCTAGAGGTGTAACTTGGTTGAATCCAGGAGCACCTATGACCACTGAAATAGATGAAGCAATCAAATCACTCGCTGAGATGGGTAGTGAGTTCAGACAGCAGTACACTGTCGAGCAACTCATAGAGAAGATTGATGAACTAGAGGAGGCAATCGCAAATTCTGACTCATCAGGAATCCCAGCAACTGTTATCATGGCACTTCAAGGAGTATTCGGCTATGCTAATGTTGTCAGAGACGAGTTCAGTAACACAAGCCAGTCTCCTTAAACCATTGCTCATGCTCCTTGAGGGCATGTGGAATGCAGCATCAGAGTATTTCATCATATTCTTCACTAGGGATCTAGTTACTACTGGAATATCTGCTGTCTCCCTCCTAACAGTCATCATTCTTGTGTGTCTTTACGTCAACACCACAAGATAGTCGTCACCTCTCAATTTTAGCTGGACTCCGTTGAAGTGGTCATACCATTTGACAGGAGACATAGTAATGTCAGAAGAAAAGACATCCCTGGATGAAATCGTTCTCGAAGCTGCACGCAAAGCACTCCCTGAGGCTGAAGTTCAGGCCATCAAAGAGCTCATCTTTAAGAATGAGAAACTTGAAGCTCAGGCTAAGCAAGATGAGCAAACAATCTCAGATAGAGATCACCACATCAAGTCACTCAAAAGAGAGATCGATGACCTCAATGAGCGCACCCAGACCATGGAAGAACTCCAAAAGCGTGAAACTGAAGTGACTACACGTGAGGCTGCTGTCAAGGAGAGTGAGATGACTCAGCAGTTGCGTGATCTCGAAGTTACACATGCTAAGGATAGCGTGGCCTTAGTCAAAGAGATGTATCAGGTTCCATTCCAGAATAGAACTCTCCGTGAGAGTGTGCTGGTGAACAAACATGGTCACTCAAGCACCGATGAAAACAAAGACATTGTTGAACCTGGTAATAGCTACCCTGTGGGTAAGTCAAATGACAACTCACACCACAACTACAACCATAACGAAGACACCACCACTACCAGAGAAGAGACGTAGCCACGTGAGTGTAAGTTTATTCAGAGTTGTTGCACGAGATTCCTCCGGTGCTGAAAGGGTGCTGAGGAATCCTGTGCGGCATGTTGGGGTGATGCTTGGTGTTCATCCAGCCATCACCTCAGCTGAATCTGCCCATATTCAGAAAGCACCCGTTGGAGGAGAATACTCTGATGTGTATGACTGGTCTGAGCAGAATTGGCGATCCACTCAGTTGAGGTGTATGAATGAGTAAAACATCATCACGACCCCTGAAGGTGTATAAGAATGCCATCACCAAGTTGGAGAAGATCTACAACAAACGTGATCCCCGCAAACTAACACCCGATCAGGCAAGCAAGGTAGTTGACTTGGAAACAGTCATCAAGAGTGCTCCTGATCACTTGCCCCAACACCAGGCCGACCAAGTCCTGGCTAACTACACAAGGATAGTTAAAACATCAATAAATAGGTGGGCTGCACAGTAACTGATGTATGATCAGAATAAAGCTGCGCAGAGGATTTGATTCACTATTTATTGACGTTACAAAACTCTTGGTCACCTGTGTCCTCTTGATGATGGGACACAATCTCCTTACTATCATGACTCCTGGAAACGAAGTAATATCAGCAGTAGTGCTCGCATGCATTCTCATATTTTTTGGTATGAGGTTGCTTAAACAGAATGTATCACTCAGACGAAAAAAGCGGAAGAATTGGTACAGATCCAGTTACTATGGAAGACATTCTCAGTAATTGACACAAGTTCGTTGTGTAGTGTAAGGAGATTATTATGCTTAGAAAACTGTTAGCACTGCTGTTCATTGTATCACTTGGTCTGTTTGTCGTGAAGGTAACTGATGTGGTGCCTGATCTATCCTGGTGGACTGTGTCTGCACCTCTGTGGGGCACACCAGCAATTGTATCTTCACTTGTAGTGCTTCTGTTCTCAATGATTGGAGCCATTGCGATTGGCTTGATCATAGTCCTTATAGGACTACTATTGCTGTTTTTGGCCATATGCGCTGGGCTCATGATCTTTGTGTGCATTATTGCTATCGGTGTTGAAGCAGTTGCACCTGGTACTATCAAGGAAGAGATCAACAGCAACAAGAATAATGAACCAGAGAGTGTACAACCATGATTGGAATTCAGTATACAGATAAATCAGTGTCTAGACCAGACCAATATGTTTCACACATTAGTGAATCAGGTCGACCATCAATAGGCAGTGAGCCCTTCCCTTGCCATTCATTTGAGCAAGCTAACGACTTGATAACTGTGTTCGTCAAGGAGCATGGTTATCATCGATCACAATTCAAAGCAGCAGCCATAGAACCATAGCTCCTCATGGATCACATAGAAGTTTTGCGAGGAGAAACACTGATACCAACAGTGTGTAAGTGCTGCAGGATGTACATAGACCCAGGCATGCCCATGTGGTGTGCTGATTGTAGCGCTGATGGCCTTGGCTGGTTTTACGTGTGTGATGGGTGTTCTGATGCAAAGAAGGACGCAGCATCTAATCTAGTATCATGGTACAGACAGCTTGCCCTGCAACACAAAGGGTCTGAGTTTTCTGTCCCACCTGCACCATGCTCAGTAACACTTGATGTCAAACCCACAGACTATCCAGAGGTCACAGCCTTTCTTCAGCGTAGATTCAACTCTTTCCTACTAGATAGGACTCATGTAGCCAATCTTGTTGAAGAGACATCCCTGCGAAAGTTATTCACTGAACTGCTCAGTTCAGCATTAGGGACAGTCGAGATTAGAGATGACTGTCGGGTGATGAGTTGTAAAATTCCTAAAGATGAGGTTGAATGAGTCTATGCCTGATAACAAACAATACCATGAGGTGACTTTTGCCCAAGCCATTGCTTTAATGGAGCTTGGTCATGAGTTGAAGACTGCTGCTGGTGATCCGTGTAGGTTAGTCGGTAATCAGTATCAACTGAAGGTGGGTAAAGAGTGGACTGGCCCCTGCCATATCAGTTCAGATGTAATAGCTGGTCCCTGGACTGTATGTCTACCACCGAGCACATTCAAAGCGTATCTCAAACGATTGTAGCTGCGTTCCATAATCTTGATGCTGATGGTGTCAAACAGGTAATGGAGTTAGTCAGCAAGAAATATAACCTCAGTACAGGTGAAGAGGTGAACCATGATCAACAAAAACACTGATACACTGGCAATCTTCGACAGCTTTGTTATGCGAGAGCAAGCAAGCGTTGTTGGCTTTATACGTGCCTCTGATTCAGTCAGTTCATCAACCAACACAGGTAGCATCTTCATAGCTAATCAAGATGCTACTATTGTCAACACAGTACATGGTGAGTATGTAAAGAAGAGTAGCAAGATCATGAAGATGATCAAGTCTTGGAGAAAGTCTAAGAGCCAGAAGAAGATGGTGCTGAACTTCTTTGGTAGTATGAAGAATGATCTCATTGAGATGGAAGAGCAACTCGTACCTCCAGTTGAGTATGATGCCCTAATCGAATACGCTACCTCCTCTATGCAAACTGCTCTGGCTGAAAAGGCAGACATGGAGAAGGCTATCTCTACACGAGAGCTGTTGATGCTGAAAGCTGGGATCAGGCTCTGCCTTACTGAGAAGCAAGTGATCACTCTTAGCCAGCGGTTTGATGCTGTTGATCGAGGCATTCGCCTTGATTGGGTGAAGAACTTCTGCCGTGCACTGCCTGAACGAGTCCATAAAGAGTTCATTGCTGTCGACTCCAAGTTCAAGTTTGATAACTATGTGATCATGCACTATGACCCTAATGGTAAGCATGTCAGGGAGACCAAGGCTGATGAAGAGCTCCGGAAGGATCCCATCCTATTCGGTGTCATTAAGAATTCGCGCAAGCTCTACTACATCACTGATTGGATAGATGATCATTGTGATCTTACCATGAAGGATATTGTCAAGATGCTCAACACATCACCACGTCAGTTGAAGATCAATTTCGATGTGTGAGTATGTTCAGCTCACGGAAGATGATCACTTCCTATGCATTGAAGCTAACCAACTACTGAATGAATGCCTCCCTGGGGTAGAGTCTGAGCCTATGGTGGTTGCCACCATTGACAACAATGTCATAGGTGTGACCAGTGGCATTGTTATTGAGCAAGCTCTAGAGTTTGACGTGGCCGTCATGCCCCAGTATCGCAATCAAGGTATCGGAACATCATTGGTGAATGCAATTCTTGAAGTGTATCAGAAATTGTTAGAGGATGATGTTGTTAGTGTGTTAAACGTGCGTTGCGTAAATGACATCATGAAGCGTATCCTGGAGAACACTGGATTCGTTGAGGACTATGCAACTCATAATGAGACAATATTTATTTATAGGTGATCACAATGTCTATTGAAGAGAAGAAACTATTTGAGACTCTGCGTGAGTTGAAGACAGAATATAAGGGCACACCTCAAGGTGTGTGGCACGTTACAGATACTAATGGTAATGACTATGGCCACTGGGATGGTCACCTTGCTGACGTTGCATTGACTGTTCAACCTGAGGATGACGCTACATTGATCATCTCAGCTATAGTACCTCAGACCGTGACGAACAAAGCACGTCGTAAAGAAGCGTGTGTTAAGTTCAACTATGTCAGGAAGGGCATCTGTGAGCCCAACGAAGCATTGGGCGTTCTTTGCTCGAGAGAACATTCAATAAAACCATACCATGTTGTGGAATCCACCAACGCTGAATGTGCATTAATTGTCGATGGAGAACCACAGTAATTTATTCAGACGTGTAACTACCTCTATATGACTATTGGGAGGTTACATGTCTGATTTCTTTGATTCCGACGTAGATTTATTACAGCCTGAGAACATTCACCAGTTGAAGGTTGTTGATAGCGCAACATTTAGCAATAGGTATGATCCTAAAGCTAAGTCTCCAGTGAGGGCTTACCTCGAGCGAGAAGTCACTGAAGAAGAGATCGAGGGCACTTTGTTGTTCAACGAATGCCATGTTGCTAATGAGCTTGAGAGACAAGCATTGCTAGATGCTTACAATGACATAGAGCGAGAATATGGACGTCCACCAGCTATCTGACCAACATAGGCATGACATGTTTAGAGACATAGACATGTTCATAGAAATTTTCCGTGACGACCACCAAAAGTTGCCAACAGCACAATACATCATGGATAGCATAGGTTATGATGTAGATCCGCAGATGGTAACAACCATCTTGCACTTAGCTCGGTGACCTGCCAGCTCTAAGATTCCACCATCACATCAATCTTTACTGATACTCTGTTCTTGTCATAGTGTAATGGCATAGAGGAGTGGTATGATTGTCAGCCAACTTCTTGTGCTTTTTAAGACGTAACTAACACTGTCCCTAAGATTAGCAGGAAGGATTATATGTCAGCAGAGCCAGTTGTGACTGATGAACCTCAGAGTGTTCAGCAATTGAAAGCAGAACTGTGTAAGACCAAAGGTCAGTGTGAGGGTGACCTGGAGTGGTGTGTTAGAAATTTAGTCAAGGCATTGGATGAGCAGTCAACCACTTGGAGATCAAGCATCCAAGGTGATGACCCAATCAGCAAGGCTTGGGTTGATATTCTGTGGGTGTTAGACCTCGGACCATGAACAGGGTTTCAGTACTCATACCATTCATCATAATCATAACAATCACATGTTATGTATGCTCCGTACCATTCCAACCAGGTTGGCATGAGATCAGGAACTATGGGGAACTCATAGATTCCAAGAAATTCCCATACTCTAAAAGTGGTGTATCTATTGTCCAAACGACCTTAGGCACTCTTTACATCAAAGGTGAGCTACCTGAAGTTTCACCTGGATATCCTATTACTATTGGTACTACATACCTCAGACAGCGTTATGTCATGGTTGGAGATTACCACTATACAGCAATCATGAAGGAGGATCTAGATGAATCTTGTTTGCTCGGAATGTAACAGTCAAGTAACTACTAAACCTGTAAGCAAAGGATCATTTGATACCCTTTACGAATGCACTGGTTGTGGCAGGAAACGTGTAGATGTCACCGAAGGCAACACCAGAACAATCCAGCTATCAGAGCAACAAAGTGCATGACCAGGTGGGCATAGTTGATATTGATATTATACCAACTAATCATGAGGACTCTATAGAGTTCCCTGCGTGGTGCTTTGTCCTCGGTGTACAAGCACCTGTTGAAAAGTACCAGTTGCCTCTTTCCTCAATGTCCGTTGGGCCAGGTAAGAAGAGGTATGATGCTGGAAGGCATATCGGCCTCCCTGTGCCTCTGTCTCAGGAAGTTATTGATGCTATACCAGAAGACAAGCTCATCGCTGCTGAGGCTAAGTACAAAGGTAAGGTTCAGACAGCAAAGATGATGTATCAACGGGAACTAAGGAAGTTGTATGAAGAGCATACTTCATAGCCATCTATACTTAGAGTTACACAAGCTCATATCACAAGCGTTGAGGTATAAACCAGAGCTCCTTGGTCTACAACTCAATCGAGAAGGGTGGGTGCCTATTGTTGCTCTCGTGTCTGGTATCCTTGACTTCACCCCACACAAGGTCTCACTTGATAACATCATTGAACTACTGGACAGCTCACCTGATAAAAGATTTATTAAGAGTAGTTGTGGCACTTTGGTCAAGTGTGCCGATTATGGTGATATCCAGTTGCCTCCCAGCACACCCCCACCTATCTTGTATTACCCGATCACGTATAGTTCAGCTCTGCTTGCACGTGAGGAAGGGATCCTTCCAAAGAGTCACTCAGACTATGTGGTCAGCTATGGTGACAAGAGTGGTGCAGTCAAGTCTCCTCATGGTCTCACCAAGTACATCATCTTAAAGATTGTCACACCACCCATGTTGACAAGGGGTGTATCTTTCTATAATATCAACGATGTCACCTGGCAGATAGATGCCCCAGTGCAGCCGAGAGATATCAAATGGTAACACCAACCACCCCTTCCGACATCCAGCTTACCTCTGCCTACACCAGTCGCGTGGAGGAGGAGCTGGAACGGCTCTCCCAGGGGCAAGGTTCCCTTGAGGATACCAAGGCCATTATCCTTGCCCTTACCCAAAAAGAGATATTAGCTTACAACTGCCCCTGCAAGGGTGACTAAAGCCAAATTTAGCCCCTGCGTGGCCCAGTGCCCCTTTCCACAGCAGGATGGCTTAGAGCCTAATTTTGGCCCCATTTTAGGTCATCCGTAACCCCTTACAACACCTAACCTTACGGAAATCGCAGAAAAATCTGGAATTTTCCTAAGGTTTTCCGACCCCTGGTCGATACAGAGGGTGTAAGTTAGGAAAAAGTCACTATTTTTGGTTCTTTTGCGAGGAGATTATAATGGTGATCGATTACGTAGTTCTTGAGTCTGTTTTCAACGCTGGTGTTGATGTTCAGCCTCACGAGTTCACCACACTGGAAGAGGCACTCTGCTTCTCCCGAAACCGACCCATAGGGTCAATCAATGTTCGTGCTACCTTTGACAATGATAGCATGGTAGTCCAGGTTCTCGACCGGACAGGGATCCCCACCTGGATTGATATGTCTTACGTGACGTATCTCATGACTGGATCATGGCCCTCAGAACGACCCGTTCAACCTGTGGCTGAAGACAACAAAGAAAAGCTCTACCTGGGGTGGAGCAGACGGTCTGGTGATTGGACTGTTATGACCTGCAAGGGTGATATTCGATATCAAGGCACCCAGTATGAATGTGGCACCTTTATTGACACCTATGGAGTATAACATGAACAATCCAATTAAATCACTCATCAAAAAATATCGTCATCTCACTCCTTGGCAGAAGGAGCAACTGTTTATCGTGGCTCTGTTCATGCTGATTGGTGTTGTCTGTGTCCACCTCATCGATAGAGCTCTCACTGCTGAACGCAAGCTCGAACGTCGACCCAAAGAAGTCATTATCATCAAAGTTCCCAGGCATATGGATGTAGATGTCAGGAAGATTGGTTGTGGTCGATTCAGTCTGGAAGAAGCGATAGAGATCAAAGCCCTGAGAGAACAGAACAAACGTCACTATCTCTAAGCGTCTTGTTCTTTGGTGGGTGTTGCCAGTAACTTAGGTATATGAAGTTTATTAGATCATCGAAACTATACTTTTCGAAGCACATCACTCAGAAGAAGCAGTCTGAAATTGACGCTCTTCTGAGTGAGTATGCTAGAGTTGTAAATTATTTCATACTAACGTATGAAACTTCAATACCACACGAACGGGTGTTCGACTTAGTTAAGTCTGATCAAATCCATAGATGCATGTTAGACACCAATACCTGGCTATCATACAGCAATGTCAATAATGCATTTAGAGAAGGTTATTGCATGGTTAAAGCATCTCGTGCAAAGACAGGTGAATACCATAGACCAGTGCATCGAGGTATAAAAGCAACATTAGCTTCACCAAACAACAAACAATGTAACTCAACAACCGCACTGTTTGATTTCAATGTAACATTGTGTTCTCTCAAACCGAGAGGTCACAATTATTCAATATCAATACCACTCAAGAAGCACAAGCACTTTGTTAAGTGGGACTGTGTTGGTGATCGTTCAAAGTCTATCACCCTCACCAAAAACTATATACAATTCAGCTTCAAGGTTGAATCAGGCAAGAAGAAAGATCATGATGAACAACATCAGCTTGGCATTGATGTTGGTTTGAACTCATTGTTCACAACATCTGATGGGCACCATTTTGGTGCTAATGTCAGAGATCTCATAGAATCACTCAACAGAAAGAAGAGATGTTCTGCTGCTTGGTACAAGCAGAAAAGACACATTAAGCACTATATTGACACTGAGCTCAATAAGATAGATTTCAAGAACACATCATTGATCGTTGTAGAAAAGCTCAAGAACTTAAAGAAGAACATGAAAGTCAAACGTCGATTGACTAAAAATATTCGACGTGTTATCACTCACTGGTGTTATCGTTATATCTTGACTAGGATCGAGTCACTTTGCGAAGAGAACCGTGTTGTCTTCAGAAGTGTAAATCCAAAGTACACAAGTACAACATGTAATCAATGTGGTCACAGTGATAAGAAGAACCGTTTATCACAGAGTATATTTCAATGTCAGCAATGTGGTCATGCTGACAACGCAGATGTAAATGCAAGCAGAAATATACTTGAACGATTCATCTCTGGACATTGCCATGCCGGATACACAGTCAGCATAAACTGACAATGGCTTAGGTAACACCCACTGTCACGTAAGGACACATATGCATAGTTTCTGCTCTACCCAATTCAATCTGTATGGAGAAGTCGGAGATAGGATCGCCAGATTCAGCTCAGAGCTCCCTGACGAGATCATCTATGAAGACCCTGAGGATACATCATATGGTAGAGAAAATCAGCCACACATCACTGTCAAGTATGGATTGCATGACTATGATCCTGGCAAGCTCGAGGTGTTGCTTGGTGCAGTACCTCCAGTACCTGTTACCCTTGGCAAGATCAGCAAGTTTGAATCTGATGACTATGACGTTCTCAAAATAGATATAGAATCACCTGAGCTACACGAACTCAATGCATTTATTGCGGGTAACTTCGAAGTTACCGACACCCACCCAGAATACAAGCCTCATGCAACCATTGCCTATGTTAAACCTGGCACTGGAGATGAATACTTGGGTGATGGTTCATTCGAAGGTATGCAGTGCATGTGTGATACTCTATTGCTGTCTGGTAGAGAGGATGACCAGCTGGCTAACATTCCACTCGCAGCGAACACCATGGATGATGCTGTCTCGCTGCTGACTGCTCCATAATTCAACCAAATGTCGTTCACTGACCGTGTGATTATAGACGGCTCAGAGAATCAGAAATGCAGGGTTTGCAAGCAGGACAAGCCATGGGAAGAGTACCATCGGAACACACACTCAACAACTGGGTACATGAAAACATGCATGTCATGTAGACGTGCTGGGAGCAGAGTTCACATGGTCCCTCCTAGTGAACTTGACATGGAGCTTCAGCACAATAGATCCTTCCTTACCAATATATTAGGTTCTGATGACAATTATGCACCAGAGACACTCGAGGACAGATTAGAATCAACGGTGTCTGCACTCAGGAAGTACCCTAAAGATTCAGTGGTCACTGAGGGTTTGAAGAACGATGTAACAATCATGTTGTGCTTGAAGGCACTACTGGAGAACAAATGACTGAAGCTATTGAGTTACCAGAGATAAAAGTCTCTTTGAACTTACCCATGTATGATGATCAGGCCATAGAATCATTGGTAAAGATCATCAACGCTAGCACACCGAGGATCCCTGTTACTGACACAGCTGCTGTTCCTGTTCTTACTAAGAATGTGATTGGTGAAGTCATGTCAGCAGAAAGATCTGACCAAGCTGTCAACTTAACAATGTATCTCAAGCCCAACTGCCAGCAGTTCTCAGATATCAAGTCTGGCCAGGTTATTATGTCTGGAAGAGTTGTTAGACGTGATGTCAAGGATGATGGCTCAGCTGAATCAACTGCTGTTGAGTCAGTTGATTCAGTGTTTGGTCTACTGGTGGAGAAACCTGATGGAGCATGAAGTACTATGTGACAACGATTGGCTTTCCCTGATGATTATGAAGGATGAGTCACAAGGTGTTAGTGGGTATGTGTACTCACACGAAAAGTTTTGCAACGGCACCAAGGTTGCTCTCTTGCCATATAGACAAGTTGAGGGTACTATCGAGTACCTGATTAGAGATGAGGTGACTCCCTGTTGGGGCATGAACCACCAGAAGAGCTCTACCACAGGTAGTGTTGAAGATGGTCATACACCCACTGAGATGGCTGCAATAGAGCTTCATGAAGAAGCTGGCTATGAGGTACCTGCAGAGTCACTCAGACCCTTGGGCACTTGCCGTGGAACTAAACATACCGACAACATCTACCATCTGTATACTACAGACCTATCTGGTGTTGAACGTGGTGAGGCATCTGGTGATGGGTCAACTCTTGAACAGAATGCATCATGCCGTTGGACTCAGGATCTGACAGAGATTACCTTTGCTTCTGATCCTCTTTTGGCTATGTTATACATGCGGTTAGATCACTACTTGAGGCATCAAAATGGATGACATTAGATACGACGAAAACAACATTCCCTATCTGCCAGGGTTAAAGTACAATAAGCCCTACCTAGCGACAGATCAAAAGTTGCAAGAAGACAGATTTGCATTCGCTCTCGTTACACCAGGTGATGCTGATCTCATTGCTGAAGTGGAAGCTGTTGAAAACTTTGTCCGTTGGTTGGATGGTACAGAGACCATGCGCATCAAGGATGAAACAGGTGAAGAAGTCAAGCAGGTTCGTCTAATGGATCCAGCACTCCAGCATTTAGAACACATGCTGAAATCTACTAAGGACTATGAGGGCCAGGGTGGCTCTATCGTGAAAATGAAAGTAACTGAGGAGAAAAGTGAGCAAGAAGAAGCGCAAGACCAATAATGTTTGGTCTGTTCATCCATGTCCTGAATGCGGTGAACATCACAAAGGGTTAAAGGGCAAAGTAGGGAGCCACGGGGAATACATTATGTGCCCCACTAAGAGCAAGCGAGTTCCAGTTGACCATAACAATGGTGCTGTGTGGTCGTTAGCAGAGAAGAAATCAGTAGGGTCATCCCTGTTCAACTCCTCAGGAAAAATAGAAAAAGCTCATATTTGAATTTGACTTCTTAGCTGTATAGTCTTACTGATGGGTAAGACAGAAATCAGCTGGGAAGAGATCCAATCGATCATGGTCAAGGAGCCTGTCTTAGAGGTCTCCGAAGCTCATCTCAAGAATTCACATTCAAAGTTCCTGAATCAAGACCAAATTGACAGCTTGCTATCTGGTGCTCAAGAGATACTGGATGGCAAGATTCAGTCATTCTATGAAGACAAGAATGACGATCACAGCAGGAACACCATAGGTTCTATGGCTGGTAAACCAGCTCGAAGGGTGCTCTGGTACTTCGGACCCTCAACCAGCAGGTTTTATGGTGATCCTCACACTGGTGTGTTCCATCCTGAAGAAAGGGCCAGAAAGCTATACAATTTCGATGAAATTGATGACTTTGTAAAAGCTCCATAGTGATTCTCACATTTCTGACACACTTCGTTCTACATGGACAGCAGTTGTCATAGCTATTAGGAGTAAAATATGGCCAAAGAACTAACCGAAGAGGAAAAAGAAGCTCGTCGTGAGCGTCGCCGTCAACGTAAGGCTGAGCGAGAGCAAGAGATTCAAGATGGTGCCACCACTGGTACTATCTCGTCAAAGCCCAGCAAAGTCCAAACCATCAGTGCATCTGAACGTGGTAAGTTTGAGAAGATGATCGAGCAACGTGCTGAGATCCTCAACAATACCATTGATCATGAGCTGGACACCAGCACCAGCACTATTGAGTCTATCGTGCTCAAAGAGTTGGGGCTGGAGAAGCCTGTCAGTGACTATAAGGACGATATCATCGTTCTTGAATCTGAATTGGATGATGCTATCCAACCTGTTATTGCTCAAGAAGAGGAAGCGATCATTGCTGAGATGGCTGAGTTGAAAGATGAACTTGAACAGCAGAAGATGGATCTCAATGATGAGATTGCTCGTCGTAAGCAGGAACTCAAGAAAAACCATGATGCCAAGCGTGAAGCACTTCAGCGTCGACGCAATGCCCTCCAGGAAAAGGTTGGTAACGAGAAGTATCCCGATCTGGTAGCCCGATTGAAGGATGCCCAGTCCAAGTACCAGAATGCACTTGCTCTTGAGCCTCAAATCAAGTCTCGTCGCGTAGCTCATCGTGAAACTGTCACTAATCAGCGGTACAAGATTATGTCATTCGCTAAGGATGCCATTGCTCGTGCCAAGGAACAAATCTACACTATCGAAACTCGAGCACAGGCTACTTTGGTACTCAACAGTATACCCACTGGAACTGAGTTGCTACAAATGTTCAGCACTAACTCTCCAATGGACGCTGTCAAGGAACTCTTTAAGTCACTGATTGGTATTCAACAAAACACCAATCTTTTACTTGCTGCACCTGAAGGTGAGCCACAACCATCAGTGGATAATGATCAGTTGTTTGATAACTATTTTGCATCAACTGTTGTTCAACCTGACCTACCTCCTGAGCAGGAAGTTGACCATGATGATCTGATAGAACCTGACGAGATTGATAACCCATTCTCTTCTTTCGATTCTTACGACGACGAAGATGAAGCTATCACGGTCTAAGAAGAACGAGTCTCCATACGCAAAGCGATTGTTGGATAGCTGGGATAGGTTACGTAAGCGAATGGTTCGCTTCGTTGCCTTCCCTGTTACCCCCAACCCTGTGAACGGTGATCTTGTGTACCGTCCTGATTGCTTCGCTAGCAAGACTCTCGACACCATGCCTAAGGTTACAGAAGGGTTTACTGTGATAGGCGCACGTGCCACTAGGAATGGTCCTGCCTACGCTTGCTATGCCCCTCTGGAGAGGCTGGTAGACTGTGATCTACATGATCGATACGGTGCTGCACTACATGCGAGGAATGGTGCATTTTGTGCCAATGTATCCTTCTATAAGAAAATACTGAAGGGCGACAGTGGCAAGAAGCATGGATTCGGTATTGACGTAGAAGTGAATAGCTTGTCCATCATGCACCGCAGTTGTAACGCTGGATCACATATCGTTGTGCCATGCGCTCCAGTGTTGACTGCTCTCTGTCACTACTCACAGGGAATGGATATCACCATGGGATTGACATATTACACTTCAGATGAGTGTGAGTTGATGTTCCCTGGTATACCATTCGCAGGTAACTCAGATGTTGAAGAGTTTGCCTCTTCAGCCAAGCTGGATTTGAAGGTTGCAGAAAAACTTAAACATCTTGACATCTATGACCAGCAGTGTCTGTGGTCTGGGATGCATTTATCAGCCTCTGATGAGGATCTATTTTAGGAGGTCATACTATGGCTAAGAAAGAAAAAGTCCAAATGGACACTGCTGACTTTGACAAGCTCGCCAACATGGTTGTTGGTGCTGCTACTGAGTCAACTCGTATTACTTCACCATTCGTTCAGTCTGTTCTGAAGAACGCCAACATCGATGCCAGCCTTCGCGTGCTTGATAAGGTCCGCGATGTAGCCAAGCAGAAACAAGAGGCTGGTGGCATTAAGAAATCAACTCCATCCGCTGCACGGGCCAACACCCAACGACACTCTCGTAGCTACGGCAACTGCTAAGCCCTCGTTACGATACGTGGAGAGGCCGATGTGGGAAACTGCATCGGCCTTTTTCAGATACCCATCCATACCAATAAGACTTCAATTAGCGTGCTTGTAACTATGCATGAACGTTCAATTGTGAGGTATGGTTGTGACACTTATAGATGAAGTAGTTGCCAAGGTTGCTGAGTCAGCAACTGACATAAAACAAATGGCCCGTGACCTTCAGCGTCAGATCGAACAGATTAAGAATGGGTCAAATTGCCACGAGATGGCTACCTATGAAACTTTGGCTCGAGCGGTGCTCGATGGTAACGTCAACGAGGACGCTGCCCGTGAGATGCTCAACGACGTAATGGCCATTCTTGGTGCTAAGCACGTAGCTCAAGGTCCACCCTCCCGTCCTGCTTACTATGAGGCATTTGGTGTTACCGATCCTAAGGATCAACCAGATGGTCTTGTTGAAGCTACTGCTGACTTCGCTGATCCTCAGATGATCAAGCGTGCTCAGTCTGTCATCAACAAGGCTATTGAGCTCATGTCTGGTGGCATGGATCAAACTGAAGCACTTATCAGAGCATCTGTTGAAGACCAGGAAGCCTGGGATGCCTTTGATGAGATGCCCGTTGACCATAAGAACGCATTCCTCGACAAGTACGTTGACCAGAAAGCGAGTGCGTAATGCTTAAAGTTGAAACATACAGAGGTGGCCTCATCGAATTTGATAACGAAGAAATTCAAGAGATGCTTGACGATCCCGAAGGGTTTATCCATGCTGACAATCTTCCTAAGTGGCTTACAACAGCTCTCAGGTCTAATAAGAAGAAGCGGTTATCCATAAAAGCGACAAAGGAAAAGGTTGCTGACATTCTGAGCCAAGTTCTGTCTGGAGAGATTACCTACATTGGGTTCGACAGGGATTACAACGGCAACATGATTGGATTGTCAATCAATGAACCGACAGAGTGGTTCAAGCAAGATAACCAACAGACACCAGTATCTGAAGCAATTGACTTGCTTCGCCAACCACTATCAGAGGGTGGATTAAAGAAGCTCATTAAGAAGTGGAAGACACAGGGCAAGGATGATGTAGCAATATATATGGCTCTCATGGGTGACCCCTATGGCATGAGCGAAGATGAGGCATCAGCTGCAATAGGCGGTGTCTAATGAAGGTATTCCTTGGTGGTACCTGCAACGATTCACCCTGGCGTGATGAGTTGATTCCCTTGCTTGATGTTGATTACTTCAACCCAGTTGTTGATGACTGGACCCCAGAGTGTCAGGAAGAGGAACTCCGACAACGAGAAGAATGCGACAAGGTTCTATACTGCATTACTCCAGCCATGTCTGGTGTGTACAGTATCGCTGAAGTCGTGGATGATAGCAATAAAAGACCTGAGAAGACTGTGTTCTGTGTGCTCTCTGAGCATGATGGTACAGAGTTTGATGAAGGTCAGCAAAAATCACTGGATATGGTAAGCACGATGGTCGAAGAGAATGGTGGTACGTGCTGTACATCACTACAGGAAGTAGCTGATGCTGTAAATGGAAAGACAGCAGTTGAGTCAGCTATAGACTATCTTCTCGGAGGGGGTAATGGCAAACCAATCACTGAGGGCAGCCGAGATTGTTAAAGCAATCTATCACGGTGATCCCACATCATCAGCAGTAAGATCATTCGCTGGGTACTCATGGTCATTTCATGAGTCACCAAATCTAAAAGTACGATTTGCTGTACTCACCAACGAACGCATCAAAAGACAGTTCATCTCCATAGCCGGAGAAACAGATGTCAAGCAAACAGAGATGTCCCACAACACCAGCCTCAAATACATGTCTGTTGGTGGTATACCAATAGCTGTGCACGGTGGGTGCTTCGTTCTGTTTTCAGACATCAAAGAGATCATCACAGCGAGTGCTCGAAGAGGGTATGAGATCCATGTGTCTGGTCATGGCATGGGTGGGGCACTGGCTCAGATGGTTGCTTTGGATGTTGCTCAGTACACCAACGTATCCTCAATTGTCACCTTTGGCCAACCAAAGGTCTTCAGACGTAAGCAGACAGAGAGCGCTCATATGGTTCTGAAGATTGCTCATGAGAAGACGAGTAGGCTGGTTCTTGCTGGCGATACTTCAGTTGAATGCCCTAACTGTTCTTTCGGTGATCTACTCTTTGGACGGTTTGAACATATTCCTAACAATGATGTCATAATGTATAACGGTGTGGCCACCCATGTCGTGAGGACTAACACATTTCGTGACAGAGTTGCAACATTCTTGAGATCAAGTAGCTCTGTGGGAGTTATTGACGATTACATCAATCACATTGGATAATCAATCAGATTTTTGGAACCTCGGGTTCGTATGTAAATTATTCGGAAAAGGTCTTGCT
>Ga0180430_10001074_pt1 | contig 27824 bp, 24 predicted proteins | sample SS_ome_9_FD_132999 | JGI IMG/M metagenome (GOLD analysis project Ga0180430, IMG submission 132999) | Hypersaline lake sediment archaeal communities from the Salton Sea, California, USA - SS_1_S_2 metaG | ecosystem: Environmental > Aquatic > Non-marine Saline and Alkaline > Hypersaline >... | reverse complement strand
GCGCGCTCCGAGTCGCCCGATCTGATCGTGCTAGACCTGATGCTGCCTGGACTGGACGGACTCGATGTCTGCCGAACGCTCAGGCGCGAGTCAGATGTTCCCATCATCATGCTGACGGCGCGCGTAGACGAGACGGATAAACTGATCGGCCTCGAGATCGGCGCGGATGACTATGTGACCAAGCCGTTCAGCCCCCGCGAGGTCGTCGCGCGGGTGCGCGCGGTGCTCCGGCGGAGGGCAGGCAGCCCGACGGCCATCACGTCTCGCGATGAGGTGATCGATGTAGGCGATCTGCACCTGGACGTCGGCCGCCGGCTTTTCCGCGTTGGTGAGCGTGAGGTCACGTTGACGCGGTCCGAGTTCGAGATCATGCGGACCATGATGGCCTCCCCGGGCAGGGTCTACTCTCGGGAGCAACTGCTGGACGTGACACAGGGCGAGGCCTACCCCGGATACGAGCGCTCGATCGATACCCATATCAAAAACCTCCGCCACAAGATCGAGGCGACCACGCGCCGTCCCCGCTATATCATCACGGTGCATCGTGTGGGATACAAGCTGGCGCAACCCTAGGGGGCTGGATGGGAAAGCGATTCTGGCGCACTCTTGGCGCCTCTTACGCCGGCAAAATCCTGCTATCCATGGCGGCGACGGTCCTGGTAGCGGTAGGAGCCGTGGCGCTGGTGGTCAACCGCTCGATCGGGTCCGAATTCGAGTCGTACCTCTCCATGGGTGCCCAACGACAGCTTCAGGCCCTAACCCCCATTCTGGAGGCCTACTACCAAGAGAACGGCGGCTGGGAGGGGGTTGAGAGCGTCTGGGTCTCACCCGGTGGTGGCGGCGGGGGGCGCGCCGTTGGTTCGGCGGGCGTGGTGCTGGTCGATGCGGGCGGCGACTTGGACTATGATCCCAGTCGGCAGCAGTATGGGGCACGCTACGGTCGCGCCGAGCTGGGAGCAGCTCAGCCGCTTCAAGTCGATGGCGAGACGGTGGGCTACCTACTGGTCGATGGCGGGGAGCGTGGACAGGCGTTTGTCGGCGCGATCCGCGAGTCGTTGGTAGTGGCAGCCATAGCGGCCAGCCTGGTCGCGCTTTTTGCGGGCCTGTTGATAGCGCGCGCCGTGGTCCGGCCGCTACGGATGCTGCAGAACACGGCAGGCCAGATTGCGTTGGGCGATCTCTCCTCGCGCGCCGAGGTGACCTCGCGCGACGAGATCGGCGCGTTGGCGCAGCGGTTCAACGAGATGGCCGCCACACTAGAGCGCAACGAGCAGATGCGACAGCGGATGATGGCCGATGTGGCTCACGAGTTGCGCACCCCGCTCTCAGTAATTCGCGCACAGGTGGAGGCGCTACAGGACGGCGTCTTTCCATTGAGCGAGGAGGGTTTGGCGCCCATCCATGCGCAGACGGTGCAGTTGGGCCGCCTGATCGATGACCTTCGCGACCTGGCGCTGGCCGATGCCGGACGGCTGCGGTTGGAGCGCACGCGATTTGACCTGGCCGAGTCGCTTCGTCGCGAGGCGCAGAGTTTCGTATCGCAGGCGGTCACACGCGACATCATGCTCGTGATCGACCTCGATCAGCCGCTCTGGGTGCGGGGCGATGCCCAGCGGCTGCGGCAGGTGCTGGCGAATCTGTTGGCTAACGCCATGCGCTATTGTGGCGCCGGGGACCAGGTCATCGTGCGCGGTCTGCGCCAGGGGAGCCGAGTGGGCTTTTCGGTGGTCGACGATGGTCCCGGCATACCGGCCGATGAGCTGGCACGTATCTTTGACCGCTTTTACCGGGTCGCCAAGGCGCGCAATCGCTCCGACGGCGGAAGCGGGCTCGGCCTGGCCATCGCCCATCAACTGGTCCAGGCGCATGGCGGCGAGATGACCGTCGAGAGCATCGAGGGAGAGGGCGCAACCTTTGCCGTCATGCTGCCTCAAGCTGGCGAGAACGCCTCCGAGGGTCGCTAGCGCCGAATGAGGCGTTCGACCCGCGGGCGCGTCCCGAGGTCGTATGCCGTGTCCGCCGCGATTGATACCGGGCGCGACGGAAGCGCTCCGAACCCCAGTGCGCGCATGGGACAGGCGTTGACGCATACCGGGCTGTGGCCTTGCGCGACCCAGTCGGCGCAGCCGTCGCACTTGGTTGCTACGACATCCTCACCCATCTGCAAGCATTGATAGGGGCAGGCCTCGATGCAGGCCCCGCAGCCAATGCAGGCCTCGCCATCCAGTCTCACCCAGCCCTCTGGCGTCTGAGCCAAGGCCTCGACCGGACAGACCGCGACGCAGGACGGTTCCTGGCAGTGCCAGCAATGGACGATCTCAAAGGCAACCCGCACCAGGGGGAATGCCCCCATCTCATGCGATATGATGCGCAGCCATGCAGAATCGCCCAACGCGGCGCGGTCCTGACAGGCGATCAGGCAAGCGGCGCAGCCGGTGCAGCGGCTGGTGTCGACCCAGAACTGAGGAGCGTTCATCGCGCCTCCTTTTCGACCTGCACCCAGGTGCTATGCGTGGTATAGCCGCCCGAGGGCGACTCGATCTGGCTGGTGAGGGTGTTGGCGCATCCTCCTCGATCGATGCCGTCGGCATCGGGGGTATACCAGGTTCCCTGGTAGACGCAGATGACGCCTGGCATGATCCGCTCGGACACATAGGCCGGCAGGGCAATAGTTCCCCGCGGACTCTTTACCCAAACCGGGTCGCCGTCGGAGATACCACGAGGTTCTGCGTCCTTTGGGTTGATCCAGGCGCGGTGCGGCTCGAGACGCCGTAGCCAGGGATTGGCCTGCAGGCACGAATTCGAGCGCAGCTTGCTGTGAGGCGTGAGCAGCTGCAGCGGATAGCTCGGATCGCCCCCCGTGTCGTCGCCTAGATAGGTGGGGACCATCGGCAAGCCATAGCGCGTGGCGGCGGACGTGGCAATCTCGATGCGTCCACTGGGAGTGGGAAGGCGGTTGGCTACGGGATCCTTGGCAAAGGCGCGCAGTGCCACCCTTGGCTCAGGATCCACGCGCCAGATGCCGTCGTTCGCGAGCGCCTGCTGGTCGAGTTCGCTGGTCTCGCGCAGCCAGTCGACCCACGCTTGCTCGCTTCGGCCCTGGCTATAGGCCTCGCCGAAACCCATCCTCTCGGCCAGCCCAGAAAAGATAGCATAGTCACTGCGCGCAAGACCGACCGGTTCCACTGCCTGGCCTGCCTCGAACAGGTGACTATCGTGCCCCCAAGACCGCACCAGGTCAGGTCGCTCTAGTTCGATGCTCACCGGGAGCACAAGGTCGGCGTGACGGGCAGTAGGGGTCATGAACGGCTCGTTGACTACCACGAAATCGAGGTGGTGCAGGGCTTTGACGTTGCGACGGGCGTCGGGAGTGCGGTTGATGATGTTGCTCGCGACAATATAGGCCATCTTGATGGGGGGATCGAGCGCATCGTCCATTAGCGCATCGGCCCAGATTCCTGGGGAGAAGTGCCGCTTGGGGCGATGCGGACCCCGCGGCATATAGCCGGGGCGCACGCCTCCTCCGCGGATTCCCAAACTGGCGAGGCCACCTCCGGGCACGCCCACGTTGCCTCCAACGCAGGCCAAGGTGATCAGCGCCCGGGCCACCTGCTCGCCAAAGCGCGCGCGCTGCGGTCCCCATCCGGCCAAAATGGCGGTCGGCTGGGTCTGGGCATAGCGTTGGGCCAGTGCCTCGATGCGGTCAGCGGGTATTGCGGTCATCTCGGCGGCCCAGGCGGGGTCCTTTGGCCGCCCGTCGTTTGCCCCGAGGACATAATCGCGGTACTCTGGGTAGCCAACGGTGTGCGTAGCCATCCACTCTTGGTCGACGGCGTTCTCGCGCTCCAGGCAAAAGACCAGCGCAGCGATAAGCGCGGCGTCGGTGCCGGGACGCAGGGGGATCCATTCATCGGCCAGGACGCCGCTGTCGGTCAGACGCGGATCGATCAGTACCACATGTGCGCCACGATCGCGAGCCTCGGCGACAAAGTACTCGGTGTTGGGCCCCATGCGGTTCTCGGCGGGGTTCATGCCCCACAGCAGGATGAGACGCGAATCGAGCACAGTGGCGCGATCGCTGGCCGGCACAGTTCCGCCAAGCATCCAGTGGGCGGCCATGCTGGCGTTATAGTTGCTCTCATTGCCGGCGGCCAGACTGACGCCGTCCCAAAAGGAAAAGAACCGATTCGAGGCCGAGGCGCCGCTGATGCCCACGCCCGAAACGGAGCCGGCGCCGGTGGCGTGCAGCACGGCCGTCGGGCCAAAGTTCTCACGAGTGGCTGCCAGTCTCTGGGCCACCTCATCGAGGGCCTCGTCCCAGGAGATCGGCTCGAACCGGCCCGATCCGCGCGGTCCGGTTCGCCGCAGTGGCGTGCGCACCCGCTCCCGGACCTCCAGCATGCGACGGTGGGCGCGCCCGCGAGCGCAGGGGACGAGACGCGGACGCTGCACGGTGTCCTCGCGCTCGGGGGTATCGATCCGCTCGAGTACACCGTCACGAAGGCAGGCGACCAACTCGCAGCGACTGCCACAGTCGAGCGTGCAGGTAAAGGGTATGCGCTCAAATGTGGGCATGCTGTCGAACCTCCCGGGGTGATGCTGACGCTAGGCTCTACACCAGGCGACTTGAGCGCGCCAAGACGTGGGACAGGACTGGGCTAGTCTGACAAGACCGCCATGGTCTGGCTGCGCTGCCAGCATAAAGGCGACATTGCTGGTGCAGAGCAGGCCGACATTGGATTCGGGGGTGTGTTGGGAGAGGTCCGCGCACAGATCCGCCATCTGACCTATCCGCTCTTTCCTCCGCCAGTGCTGATAGATCAGCAAGGAGTGTCCCGCCTCCCAGGCTGCCTCGACCTCACGCCAGTAAACGTACTTGATCGAATCGCGTCTTCCCCATGGCTTGGAGCGGACCTCGAGTCCGTTGTCAGGGTCAAGGAACAACCAGTTGACGCCTGCCATCCGATCCAGCATATCCGCCCAGTACCGCTCTCGCTCTGCGCAGTCGGGCACTAGCGGTCGTGACCAGAACCGCGCGCCCGAGAACAAAGCGCTCTGTTCGATAATGGCCAGGTCGCGAGCCTTGGGTTCTGGCGGAACCTGACGCAGGATATCGTATAGTTCGGGGTCATAGCAACGCCAGTCGTCGGGGTGATCGAGATAACTGCGTTTGCCGCCCTCCGAGCTGGCGTCGTTCGACGTCAGCATCCAGCAGACGCCCAAGGTCATCCCGCTCTGCAGCAGCAAGCGTAGAATCCCGTATTTGCGATAGTCGTTCACACCGCCCAGATACTGGTGCTTCACGGGGCCTCCATGACCAAAGCAGTAAGGCGATGATACCGTCCGGACCGGCGAGCGTCAACCGCTGCTTTTCCGACCGTCGGCATACGGCTATAATGCCGGTGTCCAACCCATAACTCGGGGGTCAGCTTGCGCGTCGCGATGATCAGCAAGGCCTGCATTGTTGGGGCCTACCAAACGAAACTGGAGGCAATCGGCGCTCATCCGGACGTCGATCTAACGGTCATTGTCCCGCCGAGTTGGCGCGAGCCCGGCAGCGAGCAACGCCTTGAGCGGGAGCATACCGACGGCTATGAGTTGCTCAAAGTGCCCATCGCGCTAAATGGCAGGTTCCACCTGCATTTCTACCCCCGGTTGGGGCGTCTTCTCAAGCGCATCCAGCCCGACATCTGTCACATCGACGAAGAGCCCTACAACTTGGCCACGGCCCTGGCTCTGCGAGCGGCGCGACGCACGGGGTCTCAGAGCCTCTTTTTTACTTGGCAGAACCTACTGCGCCGCTACCCCTGGCCATTCAGGGCCCTGGAGCGACGCGCCTATGCTCAGGTGAGCGCAGCGATCATCGGCAACCAGGCAGCCGAGGGCGTGCTCCGCGCCAAGGGCTACACTGGACCCACGCGGCTGATCCCCCAGTTTGGGGTCGATCCCGCCTTTTTCAGCCCCGCCGGCCGCGAGACCGACCGGACGTTCACCATCGGCTATGCGGGGCGGCTGGTGGAGGCCAAGGGACTCTGGACGCTGATCTCGGCCCTGGCGCAGATGCAGGGCGAGTGGCGCCTGCTGCTGGTCGGCTCTGGCCCGCTCAGACCAGCTATCCAAAGGCGACTCTGGGATCTGGGCCTGCGCGAGCGGGTGACGCTGCAAAAGCGTGTGCCCTCTGGCCAGATGCCCGCATGGTATCGGCGGATGGACGCGCTGGTGCTTCCTTCGCTGACCCGTCCGAACTGGATGGAGCAATTTGGTCGCGTGCTGATCGAGGCGATGGCCTGCGGCACGACGGTAGTGGGCTCGGACTCGGGCGAGATTCCCAACGTGATCGGCGACGCGGGGCTGGTCTTTCCAGAGGGCGACGCCGGCGTGTTGCTTGGGCACCTAGGTGCGCTGGCGTCCGATCCTGACTGGTGTCAAGAGTTGGGGCGGGCAGGGCGGGAGCGTGTGTTGGCGCACTATACCCAGCAGCGGATCGCCGACGAGACGGTTGCGCTGTATCACCAGATGCTGGACGGTAACGTCCCCGAGTAAACTGCTATGGATAGGTAGACCCTAGAGTTAGTCAGCAAGAAGGAGGCCAAGATGAACAAGGGACCCAAGTGGCTCGACACAGCCGTATTCTACCAGATCTATCCGCAAAGCTTCTCCGATTCCGCTGGCGACGGCATCGGCGACATCCCGGGTATCATCGAACGATTGGACTATATTGCCTCCCTAGGGGTCAACGCCCTGTGGCTCAACCCCTGCTGGGTCTCGCCCATGCAGGACGCGGGCTATGACGTGGCCGACTATATGGCCGTCGACCCGCGCTATGGCAGCAACGACGACCTGGAGCGGCTGTTCGGCGAGGCGCACAAGCGTGGCATCAAGGTGTGCGTCGACCTGGTGGCGGGGCACACGAGCATCGAACATCCCTGGTTCAAGGCGTCCTGCCAGCCCACACCCAACGAGTACAGTGACCGCTATGTCTGGACTCAGTCGGTCTTTGACGCTGGCGATGGCTCGATGGGCTTTGTCAACGGCTATGCGCCGCGCGACGGCAACTATGGCATCAACTTTTTCTACTGCCAGCCGGCTCTGAACTATGGCTTTGCGCAGCCCAATCCCGACTGCCCTTGGCAGCAACCGGTCGATGCGCCTGGACCGCAGGCCACCCGCCAAGCAATGCGCGACGTGATGGATTTCTGGCTAGAGAAGGGTGCCGATGGCTTCCGTGTCGACATGGCCATGTCGCTGGTCAAACGTGACCCAGGCCGCGTGGAGACGATCAAGCTGTGGCAAGAGATGCGCGCCTGGATGGACACCAACTGGCCCGAGGCCGTGCTGATCAGCGAATGGTGCAACCCCACTCAGGCCTTGGCAGCGGGCTTTCACGTCGACTTTATGATCCACTTTGACGTACCCGGCTATCCGTCGCTGTTCTTGCAGCGTGAGGGGAGCCCCTGGCCGGGCCACAGCTTTTTCTTGCGCGAGGGCCAGGGCACGGTGACCGAGTTTGTCGGCGAGTATCTCAAGCAGCGCTATGCCTGCTCCGAGGGGTACATTGCAGTGCCCAGCGGCAACCACGACTTTCAGCGTCCCAACCTCATGCGGGGCGTGGACGAACTGGAAGTCATCTTTGCGTTCTTGCTGACCTGGCCAGGGGTGCCGTTCATCTATTATGGCGACGAGATCGGAATGCGCTACCTGGTCGGCTTGCCCTCCAAAGAGGGGGGCTATGCGCGGACCGGTACGCGCACGCCGATGCAGTGGGACGACGGCCCCAATGCCGGCTTTTCGACGGCCGATGAGACCGATCTCTATCTGCCGATCGACCCCATGCCGGATCGGCCGACGGTAGCGGCGCAGGAGGAGGACGACGGCTCGCTGCTGAACCACGTGCGCCGTCTGATCGAACTGCGCCACGAATGGCCGGCGCTGCAGGCGTCGGGCGACATGCGCCCGCTGGTGGCCGACCCCTGGCGCTATCCCTTTGTCTACGAGCGGCGAAGCGGGGACGAGCGCATCGTGGTGGCAGTCAACCCGGCCGGTCGCCCGGTCGAGGCTACATTCAAGTTGGATGGTGTGCACAAGGTCGACTCGCTCCTGGCGCGCGATGCCACCATCAATGTGAGCGGTAGCACGGTCCACATGGCCATGGCTGAGGTGTCCTATGGCATTTGGCGTGTGAGCTAGTCGCTGCTGGAAGCGAGCGCCTGTGCCACATATCGGTGACCTGCGCGCTGCTCCGAGGGCTGATCATAGGGGCGTCCATGGGGACTATCGGTCAGTTCGAGCATCATAACGCCCTCAAAACCCACCTCTCGTAGTGCCACAAAGACATCGGCCCAGTTGATGTGGCCGCTTCCAGGGGGAAGGTGGTCGTCGCGTTGGCCCAGGTTGTCCTGCAGATGGGTCGTGATCAGATGGCGACCGGTCTGGCGGATGGCGTTGGCCGGACCCAGGTCGCCGAGCGCCGCGTGCCCCGTATCGACACAGATACCGACAGACGGGTCATCCAGCGAGGCGACCAGACCCATGACATGGTCCATCTGCCGCTGAGAGCGACCGTTCTCCAAGGCGAGGCGTACGCCGCGGGAGCGCGCTTTGGGCAGAATGGCCTCGATGACGCTCTTGTCTTTGGCATAGAAAGTGTCATAGTCGCGATCGGCGTCCGGACACAACAATCCCAGGTCGAACGGTATGTGCACCACGACAAGGCCGGCCCCCAATGCTGCGCAGAGTTCGATGGCGCTGCGGAGACTCTGCATGCAGGCGTCGGTTGTTGGGTGTGGCTCGTGAGGAAGAAACGGTGCATGGCAGGACCAGTTGGTCAGGCCCAAGTGCTCTGCCGCGCGTCCTATGGCCGAGGCTTGCGACAGAGACCACTGGTAGGGGTGCGAGTATTCGACAGCCTGGTAGCCGCAGGCGGCCAAGCGCTCGAGAGATCGATAGCCGTCCGCCACCGAGAGGTCAAGGGGCACCGTGGGCTCGAATAGAGTGTTGCAGCCGATGATTGGATTGTGCATGGTTCACTTCTCATAGAACAGATGCGTTGATTCTAGATACCGTCTCGCTGGATCGCAAGCCGGGGGTATGAGATTGACACAGTCGATTCTGATTCACAATGCAAGGCTGGCCCTTGGTGAGCGTCTGGTGCCCGAGGGCTGGCTGCTTGTGCGCCGGGGGCGCATCGCCAAGATCGGCTGGGCACAACCGCTACCCGATGAGACCGTCGACCGCGTTATCGACGCACAGGGCGGGATTCTGGCCCCGGGAATGATTGACTTGCATGTGCACGGCGCCATGGGACACGACACGATGGACGCCTCTCCCGAGGGACTGGGCGCGATGGCCCGTATGTATGCAGAGCACGGCGTGACCAGTTTTCTGGCGACGACCATGACGGCCTCACATGCGTCGATAATGGCGGCGTTGGGCTGTGTGGCGCGCACCATGGCGGAGGGCACCGGCGGAGCGGCGCTCCTCGGCGCGCACGTCGAAGGACCCTATGTAGACCTCGCGCGGCGCGGCGCCCAGGCGTCGGACCATGTGCGGCGCGCCGCGCCTCGAGAGAGCGACGACCTGTTTGAGACGGGGGTCGTGCGCTGCATCACGCTGGCACCCGAGTTCCCCGAGAATCAACGGCTCATTGTCGAGGCCGTGCGTCACGGCGTGGCGGTCTCATTAGGCCACAGCCGCGCGGATGCCCAAGATGTGGCGCGAGTTGTGGTCTTGGGTGCCAGCCAGGTGACGCATCTCTACAACGGCCTGGAGCCAATGCACCACCGCCGTCCGGGGGTGGTTGGAGCGGCCCTGACCATGCCCGAGCTACGTTGCCAACTGATCGCCGACACTGTGCACGTCAGTCCGATCATGCTGAACCTCGCCTACCGTGCCAAGGGGCCGGACGGCATCATCCTGGTCACCGACGCGATGGCCGGAACGGGAATGCCCGATGGGCGCTATCATTTGGGCAAGAGCGAGGTGATCGTTCAGAATGGTGAGGCGCGTCTGCCAGAGGGCAACCTCGCAGGGAGTACGTTGACGCTCGATCGCGCGGTACGCAACATGATGGCCGCCTGCCATCTCGCCTTGCCGCAAGCGCTGCGGATGGCCACCGAAACGCCAGCGCGTGCGTTGGGCCTCTCGGATCGAGGACGACTGGTGGTCGGGGCGCGCGCTGACCTGATGCTAATCGACGACACCATGAGCGTTCGGGCGACGGTCGTCGGCGGCGAGGTGGTGGCGGGGTAGGATGGGGCACACGGGCTCGCCGCTAAAGGTAGGATCGACACAATCCGGTTCAGGCGAGGCTGGCAACACGGTCTTGTAGCGTGCTGTCGACTGTGGTCTGCAAGGCGTTAGCGCCAAACCGGTAGCCCTCCTTATGCGCGCGGGGCGGTCTTGCGACCGCCCCGCTGCTCATGCTATCGGCCAGCTTGCAGTCAGCGCCGGATGTCACTCTGCCTCAGGATCCAGCCCCAGCCGCTCAAACTGCTCGGCGGGCGCATCGTTCTCGCGCATCAGCCGCACCAGGTGAGCGCGCATCATCGCCTCGATCTCAGGATCATCGAGCGGATGCTCCTGCCCCGGATCGGTCTGCAAATCATAGAGCGACGTGCCCAACACGTTGGCCAACAGGTCCTTGTTGCGCGGTTGCATGGCCTGGATGCGCATCACCGGCGTGTCCTTGGTAAAGGGCAGCGGCGGATACATCTCGGCCGTGCGCAGTTCCTCAAGGAAGAACAGCGAGCGCATGTGCGTGGGCATGAGAGTATAATTGTACAGAGGCTCGTTGTGCGATGGGTCGGCGGGTCCGCGCATATAGACATAGCGTCCGTCGGTCACGTTCACCTGCGCGCCGAACAGGCCATAGAGCCCTGCCTCACGGACCGGCTGGTCGCTGGCCACCGTCTCGCCCAGCGGGACCCCCTGCATGTCGGGCGGCAGGTCGATCCCGAAATAGTCCAGGACAGTCGCCGGAAGATCGATGGTTTGCACCAGGGACTGCCGCCGCTCGCCCGCCTTATTGTGGCGCGGATCCCAGATGAACAGCGGGGTGTGAGCGATCTCGTTGTAGAACGGCATGACGCACTTGGCCCACCAGTCGTGCTCGGCCAGCAAAAAGCCGTGGTCGGTGTTGACGATCAGCAGCGTATCATCCCACAGGCCATAGCGATCCATGGCATCCAGAACCTTGGCCATGTTACTGGAACACATCGAGACCAACGAGGCATAGTTCTTGCGGCAGCGCGCGATCTCCTCGTCGCTCTCGTCGACGCGCCGGTACTCGGGCCAGTCAAACTCCGGGCCGTCATAGTCGTCGGGATACAGGTCCTTGTAGTGCTGCTGCGCAAAGAACGGTTCGTGCGGATCAAACGTCTCGATATGCAGGAACCAGTTGTCGGCGTCGTGATTGGTGTCCAGAAACTCGAGCGCCTCGCCAAAGGTCTTGGACTGGGGCTGGTCCTCCTCGCGAGTCAGGTACTTGCGATTGACCTTGTCCTGCGGCCTCAAGTCATGGTTGAGGGGCGGGACCTCGCCTACGCAGGCCTTCCACTTGTCGCCCTCCTGACCACGGTGCATACCCCAGGTGGTATAACGCTGGTGATAGGTGGCACCGCCATCCTCCCAATAGTGCTGATGGTCAGACACCAGATGGGTGTGAATCCCCGCCTGGCGCAAGAGCGTCGGCATCGAGTCGTCGAACGGCTCGAGCGGCCCCCAACTGCGATGCAAAAAGTTGTACCGGCCCGTATGCAGCTCGCGACGCGCCGGCATGCATGGCATCGATCCGACGTACGAGCGGTCAAAGATGACGCTGTGCTCCGCCAAGCGGTCAAAGGCCGGCGCCTGCACCCAATCGTTTCCATAGCAGGGCAGGTACCGACGATTCAACGAGTCAAACATGACCATGATAGCCTTCATTGCACGCTCCCGGCCGGACCCCGGCCCCTCTTGTGTGGGCCTATGCGAGGCCCTGGATGAATGTGGTTATCGCTCGCATGACAGCCCCGAACTGTTCGCGGTGAATGCAGTGCCCTGCCCCATCAATCCGAACATCCCGCCCGTCGCGCCAGAGCCCACGTGCCTCCTGCGCCGTGGCCTCACTGACGATGCCACCCTGGTCAGGATCGGCCCGCAAGAGCAGCAACGGGCAGGTGATCCGTTGCACCGCCTCCTGCCAGGCCGCCGTTTGAGCCGTGATGATCTGGGCGGCATTGGGACTCACCAAGCGCTTGGATTCGGCCCAGTGAACCATCTCGAGATCGGACCAGGTGGGGTAATGCTCGCGCTGCGCTCCGATCAGCGCTTCTGCCGACATGGCGTTCTGCGCGACGATCTGCTTGACCAAGCCGTCCGCCTGCCCGCGACGCGCCCCGCCACCGACGGGCATCGTCTCACGCCAAGGCGGATCCTCCAGGATGATGGCCCCAGGCAGATCGGACCGAGCCGCGGCCAACTGCGCCACGGTCGCCGCCCCCATCGAGTGTCCCATGAGCAACGGCTGCTCGAGGCCCAACGCGTCGCAAAAGGCGCACAGGTCCTCGGCCAAGGTAGTATACCCATAGCCGCTCTCCGGCGCCGACGACCCACCGTGTCCTCGGGCGTCGGGCATGATCAAGTCATAGTCGCGCTCGAGGGCCTGCGCCACCGCCGCCCAGCAGAGACCATAGTCGGTGAATCCGTGAGCCAGCACAAAGGCCGGCTTGTTGCCACCCGTGCGTACATAGTGCACCTGGATGCCGTTGACCTGCACATCATGTTCTGGCCAGTGTCTCATCTCACACCTCCTGTCGACGCCAGGCATTATAGCTTGTGGTGTGGCGCTTTCAAGGTATCCCGGCCAGGTCCGCTTGACGCCCCCGTCGAATGGGCCATAATCAAACCATCATCACGATTTATGGACGATAGGAGGCAAGAGATGACCACACTCGGTGTCATCGTAGGAAACCGCGGATTCTTTCCGTCTGAACTCTGCGCCGAGGGCCGCGAGACGATCCTGCGCGTGCTGGAGGAAGAGGGTATCGGCGCCGTCTGCTTGACGCCCGAGGACAGCGCCTATGGCGCGGTAGAGACCTGGGAAGAGTCGAAAAAGTGCGCCGAGCTGTTCAAGGCGCACCGTGAAGAGATTGACGGCATTCTGGTGACGTTGCCCAACTTTGGAGAGGAGCGCGGCATTGCCGATGCCATCCGTCTGGCAGGGCTCGACGTACCGGTACTGATACAGGCCACGCCGGATGACGCCGGCAAGATGTCGATCGCCTTTCGAAGAGACAGCTTTTGCGGCAAGATGTCGGCCTGCAACAACCTGATGCAGTACGGCATCCCCTATTCGCTGACCAGCAGCCACACCATGGCCCCCGACTCGGCCGAGTTCCGCGCCGACCTGCAATGGTTCTCCGGGGTCTGCCGGGTAGTCGGTGGCCTGCGCAAGGCCCGCTTTGGGCAGGTGGGCGCCCGTCCGGCGGCCTTTATCACCGTGCGCTATAGCGAGAAACTGCTCGAGCGCGCCGGCATCGCCGTCGAATCGGTCGACCTGTCCGAGATTTTTGGCACCGCTCGCAAGATGGCCGACGATGACACCGCCGTGGTCGCCAAGATGGACGCCATCAAGGCCTATCTCTGCACCGACGGCATCCCCAACGAGGCCCTCGTCAAGCAGGCCAAGTTTGGCGTGGCCATGGACGCCTTTATCGCCGACCACGAACTCGACGGCACCGCCGTTCAGTGCTGGACGTCGATGGAAGAGAACTATGGCGTCGTGCCTTGCAGCGTCATGAGCATGCTCAGCAACGCATTGGTGCCCAGCGCCTGCGAGACCGACATCACCGGCCTGACCGGCATGTATGCCATGGTGCTGGCCTCGGGCAAGCCCAGCGCGCTATTCGACTGGAACAACAACTTTGGCGATGACCCCGACAAGGGCGTGGTGTTCCATTGCTCGAATGTCCCGCAGGCCTTTTTCGACGGCGAAGCCAAGATGGACTATCAAGAGATCATCGCAGGCAGCGTCGGCAAAGACAACACCATGGGAACCGTCGTGGGTCAGATGAAGCCGCGCCCCATTACCTACTGCCGCGTCTCGACCGATGACTATAACGGACGCGTCCGTGTCTATTTGGGCGAGGGCGAGATCACCGACGACCCCGTCGACACCTTTGGCGGCTATGGCGTCATCAAGGTGCCGGCCTTCCAGACGCTGCTGCGCCATATCTGCGAAAAAGGGTTCGAACACCACGTTGCGGCCAACCCCTCGCAGGTAGCCGGCATCCTGAACGAAGCATTCACAAAGTACCTCGACTGGGACGTCTACTACCACAAGGGGTAGCGACCTGGATCGACTGCAACGTACAAAGCCCCAAACCCCTCTCTGCGATAGAGAGGGGTTTGATGCTCTCTTTTGCAGAACACGTAGAGAACCCTTGCCAGCCACTCGGTTGTTGACACTTGAAGTCGTGCGGCTATACTCAACCGTGCAGTCTGAAATCCCTGCAAGGTTGACGCGAAATGCGCATTTTCCCCTTTACGGCCATCGTCGGCCAGGACCGCATGAAGCGCGCCCTGGTCCTCAACGCCATCAGCCCCACGATCGGCGGCGTACTGATCCGTGGTGAGCGCGGCACGGCCAAGTCGACGGCCGCGCGTGCTCTGGCGGCGCTCCTCCCCGAGATCGAGATCGTTGCCGACTGTCCCTTTTCCTGCCATCCGACCCGTCGCGACCTGATGTGCGACGCCTGCCGCGAACGTCTGGATCGCGAAGGCGTGTTGCCCGTGGCCAAAAAGCAGACCGGCTTTGTCGACCTGCCCGTCAGCGCCACGGAGGACCGCGTCGTGGGCACGCTCGACATTGAGCGAGCGATCAAGCTAGGCGAGCGCCATTTCGAGCCTGGCATCCTGGCGGCCGCCAACCGTGGCCTCCTCTATGTCGACGAGGTCAACCTGCTGGACGACCATGTGGTCGACCTCTTGCTCGACTCGGCTGCCATGGGCGTCAATGTGATCGAGCGCGAGGGTATCTCATTCTCGCACCCAGCCCGATTCATGTTGGTGGGCACGATGAACCCGGAAGAGGGTGACCTCCGCCCCCAGTTGCTCGACCGCTTTGCCCTCTGCGTCGACATCCAGGGCATTGCCGATCCCGGTGCGCGCGTCGACATTCTCAAGCGCCGCGTGGCCTACGAACAGGAACCCGAGGCCTTTTGCGCCACCTGGCACGGCACCGAGATGGCCCTCTCGCAGCGCATCGTAGAGGCGCGCGAGCTGTTTCCCACCGTGGGCTACCAGGACGCCGACCTCTTTGCCATCGCCGCCCTTACCGCCGAAATGGACGTCGACGGCCACCGCGCCGATATCGTCATCCTCAAGGCGGCCCTGGCCCACGCGGCCTTTGAGGGACGCGAGGCCATCTGCGAGACCGATATCCTCCTGGCCGCCGAGCTGGCCCTGCCCCATCGTATGCGCCGCCGTCCCTTTGAGGACACCGAGTCCAAGATGGAGCAGCTCGAGCAGCGCCTCGAGCGGGCCCGCTGCCAGATGCAAAAGCCGGACGGCCAGACGGCACGGCCCTCGCCGACCCAAGGAAAAAAAAAGCCGATTCGCTAGAGCAGGCCTCGGGACAGCAACCGCGTCCGATGGACGGCGCGCCGCTTCGCGGACACCACGCTGACGCCGACTCGCTCAAGCATTATGGCCAGCCCGGCACACCCGTGCCGATCGGCCAGGCATTCAAGCCGCAGCGATTCGTGACCCCCATCGACCGCATCCAGCGTCGAACCGGCGGACGCCGAAGCTATACCGTCACCAATCGCAAACGCGGGCGTTACACCTATGCGCGTCCGGCCCAGGGGCGCTATGACGATCTGGCCCTCGATGCGACCGTGCGCCAGGCAGCGCCGCATCAGGTCGAGCGCGGCCGAACCGGTCCGGCCCTGTCTATCGATGATGACGACCTCCAGAAAAAGGTACGCGTTCGCAAGGCGGCCAACCTGGTGGTCTTTGCGGTCGACGCCAGTTGGTCGATGGCCGCAGCCGAGCGGATGGAGGCCACCAAGGGCGCGATCATGTCTTTGCTGATCGACGCCTATCAAAAGCGCGACCGCGTCAGCATGATCTCGTTCCAAAGGGACCGCGCGACGCTCGTGCTACCACCGACCTCTAGCGTCGAAATGGCCCAACGCGCCCTTAAAGAGATACCGGTGGGCGGCAAGACCCCCCTCTCGGCGGGACTGTCGCTTTCTTACCAGGTCATCGAGCGCGAGGTGCGCCAGAGTCCCGAGGTGATGCCGCTGCTCCTACTGCTCACCGATGGCGCCGGCAACGTCTCACTGACCGGCATGCCCCCGCGGGAAGAGGCGATCCGCCTCTCGGGGCTCTTTCGCGAGCGCCACTATCGCTCGGTAGTCATCAACACCGAGCATCCGTCGCTCGACCGCGGGCTGGCCCAGGAGCTGGCCAACAATCTTGACGCGCCCTGCATCCAACTGGCCGAACTCAAGGCCCAAGACCTCTACCGTACCGTAAGAGCCCATCTGAGGACCTGACTATGGCAGCCCTGAACAAACGACAGTTCCTGGCCGACGGCCTCCTGCTGTTGGTCGCCCTGGTCTGGGGCGGCACCTTTGTCATGGTGCAGGACGCCGTAGAAGGGTATCCGGTTCTTGCCTTCCTAGCGCTGCGCTTTGGCCTTGCCGCTCTGGCCCTGCTGCCCTTTGGCTTGCGACGGGTGGGCACCCTCGGCTGGGGCGGCGTGGGGTCAGGCGCGCTACTGGGACTGTTGCTGTTCTCCGGCTATGGCTTTCAGACCTTTGCGCTGCGCCACTCAACCTCATCCAAAGTCGGCCTGATCACTGGGCTGTCCGTGGTGCTGGTGCCGTTTCTCACAGCCCTGATCCTGCGCCGTCGCCCCCGCCCTTCCGCAATCATGGGGGTAGGCCTGGCGGCCTGCGGCCTGGTGCTGCTGACCTTTGAGGGCCGCCTGCTCCTGCAGACGGGCGACGCCCTGGCAGCAGTGTGCGCGCTCTGCTTTGCGCTGCACATTGTCAGTGTCGCGGCCTTTGCGCCCAGGTCGGATCCTATCGCCCTGACGCTGGTGCAGGTGCTGACCGTCTCTGTGCTCAATCTGATTGCCTCGCTGCTGACTGAGGGTCCCCTGACCATGCCCGACGGCCAGGCCTGGTTCGCAGCCGCCTTTACGGGCATCCTGGCCACAGCTGCGGCCTTTTTGGCGCAGACAGCTCTGCAGCGCTTGACCACGCCCACGCACACGGCGTTGATCTTTACGGCCGAGCCGGTCTTTGCTGCTATCTTTGGCGTCACTTTGGCCGGTGAGGCATTTCTGCCCTTGGGCATCGTGGGCGGAGTGCTGATCATCCTGGGCATGCTGCTCAGCGAGATTCCCTGGTCCGAGACCACAGCGCGTGTCATCTCGCGCTTTTTGGCACCCCAGTACGTAATGATTGCCCTGCTGCTGGTGCTGGCCCTGACCGACCCAATCTCACAGTGGCGCGGATTGGCCTGGGCAGCGGCGGTGGGAGTCGTCGCGGTGGCCATTCCCCTGACGTTTTTCTGGAGGAGCTTCCGCAAGGGGACCATTAGCGACTGGCACATCTCCAAACGCGAAGAACGTCTGCAGCCAGCACTGGTCATTGGCAGCATTGTGGCGCCGCTGCTCCCGATACTGTTGCTCTACTGGCTCGACGGACCTCGCGCCATGCTCGTCAGCCTGGCGGCCGCGCTGGTGATGATCCTGGTCAATCTGCTGATCACCGTCCGCTGGAAGATCAGTCACCACACCTCCGCGATCGCGGCCAGTACTACCCTGGTGACGGCGCTGTTGGGCGTTGCAGCCTTGCCTGTGATGCTGCTGGTTCCGCTGGTGGCTTGGGCGCGAGTCAAGATCGGGGCGCACACCATCGCACAGACAGTGGCAGGCGGCGCCGTGGGATTGGTCGTGACGCTGCTGGCGGTGCGGGTTGGCGGACTGATCTGAACCGACCTGAGGTAGCTAGCGACGACTGATCGAGCGCACCAGTATCCAAGTGGCCAAGGTGCCGCCCAGCACGATCGCCAACATGGTCGCCAAGAGGATAGGCGTGCTGATCTCGCGCGTGTCCTCGATGGACAGGCCGGTAATCCGATCATGCGCCGCCAGACTCAGGTTGCTGGCCAGGTGCTGGCGGAATCCCTCGGTCGGCTGCACCGGCCGAATGGCATCGCCCACAACCTGCTCCAACGCCTCACGGGTCTCGGGGTCTTGGTCGCGCCCCAAGAGACGTCGGATACGCTCTGCTCCGCCTTCCCAGGCCTTCTTTGTTGCGCTAGAGATCGACTCGTTCAAGGTCCAGGCCTCGCTTACTCATTTCCTTGCGAAGTTGCAGCAACGTGCGGTGATAGAGCGACTTGATCGCTCCTTCCGTCCGCCCCATGATCATCCCCACCTCGGCGTTCGACAGGCCTTCCGAGAACTTGAGCGTCAAAAGCTCCTGCCGCTTGGGGTCCAGTCCCCGGATTACCTCACGCAACAGGCCGGTCTGATCGGCCAGCTCGGCGGCCGCCTCGGGATGGGGATCTGTGGTATTGCGGATCACCAGATCGTCCAGCGCGATCACCGGCCGCCGCTGACGGTCGCGGTGGAAATTGGCAACCAGGTTGTGTGCAATGCGATAGAGCCAAGCCGTAAAGGGCAGTCCCTTGTCCTGGTAGCCGGCTAGATGGGAGAGCGCTCGGTAGAATGTGCGTGAGGTAATGTCCTCAGCATCGTGGGCGTTGCCCACACGATGGTAGATGTAGCTATAGATGCGGTCCACATAGCGGTCATAGATGGCCCCAAAGGCTGACGGGTCCGCCTTGGCAGCCGCTATCCGGGCGCTCTCATCCCAATCCGACATCAGATCTCCTGTGCTCTGCACCTCCTGCGCCGTTCACGGCACAGGTGGAAACACGCCAAATGCCCCCTCGTTGCGCTCTCCCGAGTGTATGGCGAAAGAGCGATATGTCAACCTGACGGCCGACGCTCGGTTGGGTTCTGGGGCGAGTTACTTGACACCCTCACTCGCCAAGTCTATAATCGCATTATGTATCTACGACAGGGCACCATTAAACTGTAAATTCGTATAATAAACTAGCTCTCACAGTCAAGCACGACGACCCGGGAGGCGTGATGGATCTGCAGGAGCGGCTGATGGCCGACATGAAGCAAGCGATGCGTGACAAGGACGTGCTGCGGCGCGACGTCATTCGCATGGCGCGCGCGGCCATCAAGAACGCAGAGATCGAAAAGCAGGCCCCCCTTGATGACCAGGAGGTCATCGCCGTCATCACCAAAGAGGTGAAAAAGCGGCGCGAGTCGATCGAGATGTTTGCCAAGGGCGGCCGTGACGACCTCGTGGCTCAAGAGGAGGCCGAGATCGGCGTTCTAGACGACTATTTGCCCGAGATGATGTCAGAGCAAGAGATCGAGGCCGTGGTCGGCGCCATCATCTCCGAGATGGGCGCCAGCGCAGCGGCCCAGTTCGGCCCGGTGATGGGCAAGACGATGGCCAAGCTCCGCGGCCAGGCCGACGGCAAACTCGTCAACCAAGTGGTCAAGCGACTGTTGGGCAGCTAGCCGGCATCCCCCTGCGGCTGGCAGACGTCCCGCACTCGGCTTGTCCGCCCGAACCGGACTAGACGCCAGACAGCAGGCGACGCGTTTCCAGATGGACGGACGATGAACAAGCCCATTGGAGGCGAGCAAGACACCCCTCGGCTCGCCCGAATGCACATCGCAGAGACCCCTCTAAGAGCCAACTTGCGTGCGGCTCTGATGGCCCTCGCCCTATGGTTACTGCTCAGCGCGGTCTATGCCTGGTACATCCCCTTTACCGATCTCTCACTGCAGGTCGGCGAGCCCTCTCCGCGCGACATCAAGGCACCGCGCTCAATCAGCTATCTCAGTGACACCGAGACGCAAGCGGCTCGCCTGCAGTCTGTGGCGCAGGTTGAGGACGTCTATGACGGCCCCAATTCGGATATTCTGCAAGAGCGCGTGCGCCTGCTGGACGCGTTGGGGTCGATGATCGTCGAGATCCGCAATGACGAGACTTTGCAGCCCACCGACCAGGTCGATGCGTTGATGGATCTGCCCCAGCTGGAGCTCACTGCAAGCCACGCAGAGGCGCTGCGAGACATCAGTGAGCAGGACCTCGAGATCGCTCTCTCTGAGTCGCAACGCCTGCTACAGGCGGCCATGTGGCAAGAAATCCGCCCTCACCAGATCGGTCAAGCCCGACAGCGGGCCGAGGCGCAGGTCAGTCTCGCCCTGGAGGATCTGCCACGGGAACTGGCTGTTGCCCTGGTACAGCCGATGATCGTGCCCAACAGCCGTCTCGACCAGACGGCCACCGAGCACGCACGCGAACAGGCCCTCCAGAACGTCGAACCGATTTATCGCAACATCCGAGAGGGCGAGTCGCTCTTGCGAGAGGGAGAGATTGTCTCGCTCCATTCGCTGGAAGCGATGCAAATGCTGGGCCTACTCGACACCCAGACCGATTGGCAACGAATCGTCAGCCAGTCGCTGATCCTGCTGTTGCTGATCGTGACGGTCTCAGTCTATGTCCTGCGCACGCACCCGCTGTTGATCTTCCGACCACGCCGACTGGCACTCTTCCTGGCCACCTTGCTGCTGGTCGGCGCCTCGGCCCGTTTCGCCATACCGGGGCACACGCTGATGCCCTATCTTTTCCCCGCTGCCGCCGCGGCGATGCTGATCGCTGTGCTCTTGGACGTACAGATGGGAATGGTCGCCGCTCTGGTCACAGCCGTTCTCATCGGGCTGAACGCCCCCAGCTCGGTGGAACTGGTGGTCTATGTCCTTCTGGGCAGCCTGATGGGCGCGCTGGTGCTCAGTCACCTCGATCAGCTCGGTGCCTTTGTGCGAGCCGCCGTGTATGTCGCGCTGGCCAATGTGGTCGTGATCGTCGGCTTTCGGTTGGCCACGCAAGTCTATGACCCCGTGGGCCTGCTCCAGCTGGGACTGAGCGCACTCGCCAGCGCCGCCATCGCCACCAGCCTGACATTTATCGCCTATACCTTTGCAGGTCGCGTCTTTGGCATCACCACTTCGCTGCAGCTCTTGGAGCTGGCCAGGCCGACGCACCCGCTCTTTCGCCAGGTGCTGCTCAATGCTCCGGGAACCTACCACCATTCGATTGTCATCAGCAACATGGCCGAGCGCGCCGCCGAAGAGATTGGTGCCGACGGTCTGCTGGCCCGCGTCGGTTCATATTACCACGACATCGGCAAGACCCTCAGACCTTACTTTTTTGCCGAGAACCAGGCCGAGGGGGAGAATCCCCACGACAAGCTCGATCCGCGCACCAGCGCCGACATTGTGATCGCCCACAGTACCGACGGTCTAGGGCTGGCCAAGAAACACAAGCTACCCAAGGGCGTGGCGGCGTTCATCCCTGAGCATCACGGGACCACCCGGGTCACTTATTTTTACCGTCGCGCCTTGTCCGAAAGCGACGGCGAGCCGGTGGAGGAAAGCGACTTTTGCTACCCGGGACCCAAACCCCAGACGCGCGAGACAGCCATCGTCATGCTGGCCGACAGCATTGAGGCCACGGTTCGCGCCACTGGCCCCGGAACGCAGGACGAGATCGAGCGCACCATCCGCCAGATCATTAACGACCGACTGATCAGCGGCCAGCTCGACGAGTGCGATCTGACGCTTCGCGATCTGGATGTCATTCGCGAAGCGTTTGGTGGCGTGCTCAAGGGCATCTTTCACCCCCGCATCAAGTACCCCGAAAAGCAGAGGCGCCGCGCCAAGACCGGATCGGCTGGCGGCAACTGAGGCGTCTGGAGGTCCGCGTTGAGGCAAGGCAAGGGAACTCTGCTCGAAAGCATTAGGCACGCCTATGACGGCCTGGTCTATTCGCTGCAGGCCGAACGCAATTCGCAGTTGCACCTGTTTGCTGCTATTCTGGTGGTGGCCGTCAGTCTGTGGTTGGGGCTCGACACCTTGGAGTGGGCGCTGATCATTGCCTCGATCGCGCTGGTTTTCGCCGGCGAGATGCTGAATACGGTGGTGGAGCTGACCATCGACCTGATCATCATGGAGCACCGCCCCTTGGCCAAGCACGCCAAAGACGTGGCAGCCGGGGCCATTTTGGTAGCGGCCATCGCCGCCGCCATCATCGGCGTTCTCGTCCTCGGGCCGCGTCTCGTCGACAAGCTGCAGGCCATGGGTCTGCTCAAAGTGTAGGTTGTCATGGAACTGCGCGCCTACTGGGGCATCGTCCGCAAACGCATATGGATCGTTATGCTGCTGTTGCTCGTCCTACTGCTGAGCTACCCTTTCCTGGGGCCGGCCCAGGCGCCGCAGCTCTATAGCGCCAGCATGCGCTTTGTGGTCGGCATTGCACCGGAGCCACTGCCGCCCGAAGTCTATGGCTATGATCGCTACTATACCTGGCTGACGGCCGAGTATCTGATCGACGACATGTCCGAAGTGGTCAAGAGTCGCGCCTTTGCCGAGGACGTCGCCGAGGTCAGCGGGCGCTCCATTCCGGTCGGCGCCATCCAGGGCGCCACCGCCTCCGGCAAGCTGCACCGCATCCTGACGATCAGCGCGAGCTGGGGCGATCCGAAAGAGCTGGCGACCATCGCCAACGCCATCGTGCAGGTGATGCAAGAGCGCTCGGGGACCTATTTCGGCCAACTGGGCACCGAGAACGCCGTCGTGGCGCTGATCGATCCGCCGGTAGTCTCGCCCATCGGACGGTCGCTGCGCCAACGCCTGGACCTGCCGTTACGCCTGACCCTGGCCCTGGCCCTGGGCGTAGCCCTGACGTTTTTACTGGACTATTTGGACGATTCGGTCCGCCACAGAGCCGATCTAGAGGCCTTGGGCATCGATCTACTGGCCCAGGTGCCTTCGCAACGCACCTGGCTGGCGCGTTTCCTTCAGCGCAGACTGCCCTAGCGTCAACCGGACCCACATGGAGGCCCGCTTTGCCCATCGGCAAGTACCTGCCCATACTCGCGCGGCGCATACGCGTCATTCTGATGATCGCGGCTCTGACCGTGGCCAGCACGGCGCTCTTTTCGCTGGTGCAGACACCGGTCTATCGCTCGACGGTCGTGATGAACGTCTGGCCGGCACGGCTCGACTGGAGCCTGCAGAACACCATTCTAGGCCTGCTGACCAACTATACCGGCACGATCCAGTCGCGCGACGTGGCCCAGCAGGCCATCGACCGACTGCAGCTCGACCTGGTGCCCGAACTGCTCCAGGAAAAACTAGAGGTCGAGGCTGACGAGTTGACCTTTGTGATCTCGGTCAGCGCGGATGACTATGATCCCCTCCTGGCGCGTGACATGGCCCAGGCGGTGGCCGATGTGTTCATCGAGGGCATAGACGCCGACATGGTCGACCAGAACCGCGAGAACCGCGTCGAGATACGCGTCCGCGATTCGGCCCTTCCCGGCACGATGCATAAACCGAACTGGGATCTGAACCTGTTGGCCGGCCTGGTGTTTGGCCTCTTGGGAGGTGCCATCGTGGCTCTGGTACTCGACTGGCTCGAATCCGACATTCTGCACACCGCGCGGGATGTGCAAGAGCGCACGGGCATCGCGGTATTGGGCACGATACCCAAGTAGTTATCCACAAATCCTGTGGATAAGTGTGCGTAGAACGTGGCAAGCTGTGGATAACCTGGCTCGACTGAGGGGATGAACCGTTCCCAACTTTCGGAGGACTGTGTGCAACTGCAAGACTATTTCCGGATTCTAATCAAGCGGGGCTGGGTCATTCTGCTGGCCCTGGTCATCGGTGCAGGGCTTGGATTCGGCATCAGCAAGGTGCAAACCCCCGAGTACCGCTCGACGATCTATTTGAACGTCTGGCCTGGGCGCCTGGACTGGGGTCTGCAGCAGACCGTCAAGGGCCTAATGCGAAACTATGCCGGCATCATCCGCTCGCGCGATATGGCGGTGCGCGTCTCGCAGGAACTCGAGTTGGACCTGACCCCCGACGACATCGCAGCCAACATGACGGTCAGTCCCATCGAGTCTGACTTTTTGATTCGCATCGATGTCGACAGCGAGGAACCGGGTATCGCGCGGGACATTGCCCAGACATCGGCCGAGCTGTTCGTCGAGGACATATCGGCCTATATGCTCAACCAGGACAAGACCGATCGGGTCGAGATATCGATCCGCGACTATGCCCTACCCGGCACGCTGCACAAACCCAAGCTCAAGATCAATGTACTGGCAGGGGCCATCTTTGGCGCCATTCTAGGCTTGCTGGTCGTGTTCCTACTCGAATGGCTCCAAGCCGACGTCATCCGCAGTACCGACGACCTGGAAGAGCAGGCCGGAATGGCCGTGCTGGGCGTAATCCCCGCCGAGGCGGCGCCGGCCCGCTCGGTCAAGGGACGGCTGGCGCGGGCTCGGCAATAGCCAATGGATCGCTCTCAGAGCGGATACCTGGAGGACCAAACCATGTCAGACCCATCCGGTCTCATCACCATCAGTGACCCCACCAGCCCCGTCGCGGAGGCCTATCGCACACTGCGAATGAATATGCAGTTTGCGGCCCTGGACAAGGCGCTGCGCAGCGTCTTGATCACCTCCCCAGGCTCAGGAGAGGGCAAGTCGACCACGCTGGCCAACCTGGCGGTGACCATGGGACAGGTCGACCGCAGCGTGGTTATGGTCGACAGCGACCTGCGCCGCCCGCATCTGCACGAGCTATTCCGGCTGCACAATGAGACCGGCCTCACGACCATGATGCTGGACGATGCCGCGCTGGCCTCGCCGCCGCTGCAAGAGACAACGGTACCCGGGCTGCGACTGTTGGCCAGCGGAACCCTTCCCCCCCGCCCCGCCGATCTGCTCGGCTCGCAGCGCATGGACAAGGTCATCGAGGCCCTGTTGAGCGATGCCGACATTCTGCTGTTCGATGCCCCGCCCGTCATGGCAGCCACCGATGCAGTCGTGCTCTCGACCAAGATGGATGGCGTGCTGCTGGTGGTCAGCGCCGGAGAGACCAAGCGCGAGGCCGCGCAACAGGCCCTGGAGCGCCTCAACAAGGTGAACGCCAACGTCCTAGGCGCCGTCCTGGCCAATGCCCAAGTCAGCGCCGCAATGGGCGGCTACTACCGCTAGATCGCCCCTTTTAGGGGAGCGCCTCACGGAAAAAGCGCAGCCAGTTGCCGTACATGACGGCGGCAACACCTTCATCCCCATAGCCCCGCTCTTGGAGCAAGTCACCGACCTTTTGCAGATCGCGGTACGAGTCCAGGTCGCGGGGCGTTTGCTCGGTGCCATAGCCCCCGTCCAGGTCGCTGCCGATGGCTACATGCTCGACTCCCTGCGCCAGTACGCAGATGTGATCGATCTGACGCGCCAGTGCCTCGATTCCCACCACCTCTGGCTGGGTGACACCCCGTTCCCATCCCGGATGCAGCATCCAGGCGTCCAGCGCCACCCCGATCACGCCGCCGCGCTCGACGATGGCCCGAATCTGCTCGTCGCTGTACTGACGGTCGCCAGGCACCAGTCTGCGACAGTTGTTGTGGCTGGCCAGCACCGGGCCCTTCCACAGCTTGAGAGCCTGCCAAAAGGCCTCGTCGGCCAGATGGCTCAGGTCGAGAATCATGCCACAGTCGGCCATCTCGCGCAGCAGCGCCTTGCCCATCTCGGTCACGCCACCCTCGGTGGCGGTGCCATGGGCATAGGCACTGACGCCATAGTGGCACAGGCTGACCACCCGCAGACCCTCGTCCCACCAGGCGTGCGCCTGCTCGGGCCAGGCGATGGGATCGGCGCCCTCCATGCTCAGGATATAGCCCAGCGGAAGAGCATCGGAATCGTCCGCCTGCCATGCCGCCCAGTGCGCGTCCAGCGCCGCGGCCTCGGGCAGCATACGCATCTTGTGCGTCGTCTCGAGCAGCCGATAGTAGGCCAGTTGCCCCATCGCCTTGGCGTAGGAGAGATGATGGGTCGCCGATCCCCCCACCGGGCTCTCGGGATGCGCCGTGCGATCGAGAACCGTGGCGCAACAGACAGCCAGCCTCGCCTCGCGCATTTCGGGAAGCGTCAGCGTGCTGCGCCCCATGCCGGGCAGCGCCGCAAAGCTCCGCCGAAAGATGGGCGGCGTCTCGCTGGTGTCTCCGGCCTCGGCCTGCGCCAAGCGGGCGTTCTCCACCTCGCGCAGCTCAGACACGGACAGATCGAGATCGCGATCCCAGTCGATGGCGTTCCAGGCGATATCCAGATGCGAATCGAATAGCAGCATGTCACCCTCCTACACCCTTGTCACCTTCATTCTAGGCATCAGAGGGCGGGGGTGTCAATCAGGACCGCACAGAACGAGGGGCGGAGACCCGCTCCACCCCTCGCCCAGGCTATTCGACTGTCTCTGCCGCCTACTGGCGCGTGATCAGTGGCACAAAGGTCGACATGGTGGTCTCGTATCCCGTAATGGTCAGGGCGCCGTACCCGAGGGCCATCTCTTCCATGGCGTTGCCCTTGGTATCGGTCCATTGCCCCGCGGTCAGATCGAGTTGCGCTTCGCCGACCTGCACGAGTCTGAACGTCAGTTCGGCCAGCAAGCCGCTGCCGCTGGGACCGGCCGGCTGCGACCCCAGCGTGGCCGCGCCAAAGCTCACGGTGCCGACCCCGCCCTGCTCAGAGACCACCGGAGACAGTGGAAAGACCGAACGGCCCGTGCTGGAGAGGAACCCTCCCAGCGCGACATCGGCGGGTCCCAAGCTCAGACGCGTCGCGTCATACTGCAAGGCGAACTCGAACATGGCCAGGTCCAGGGCATCGTCGATCCAGACCTCGACCACGTGGTCGCTTCCGAGCCGCACCTCGGCCACGCTGGGCACAAGACGCATGCCGGTCGCGCTCAGGTTGGCCTGTAGGCCGCGTACCCCATCTAGCGATGCCTCGCTGAGGCCGCCGTCGCAGGTGTTGCCATAGGCCGCGGCCACCATCGAGACGTCGACGATGTCAATGTCGCCGTCGTGGTCCAGGTCATAGGTTGGATCATAGTCGGGATCGCCCTCGACCGTACCCCAGCGAAGCGCCACCTGCATCACATCCAGCATGTCGACATCGCAGTCACAGTCAAAGTCGCCAAAGATGCAGCCCCCCACGCGCACCGTGCCGTCGCGTGTCTTGTTCGGGATCAAGTGGCTCTCGGTATCGAGCAGCTGCACATTGTGAAGCGCCAACAGCGACTCGCCCTCGCCGATCGCCTCCAACACCACTGTGGCCAAGATACCTTCACCGTCCGGGCCCGGCTCGTCGCCCACCGAAAAGGCCCCATACGTTAGCGTCCCAGCCTGGTTGTCAATCACCGGGCCAACCGGCGAGACATCGCGCCCGGTGCTGCCCAGGAAATCGCCCAGTTCGGCAGACTGTGCGGCTGCGATCGAGGGATCAAAGCGAAGCTGCAGGTCAAAGCTAGCCAGGTTCTGCACATTGCGCACCATCAACGTGACCGAGAACAGGTCGCCCTGCATCACGCTCTGCGCCGAGGGCAGTACCTCGACCATCGGCACACCGGCCCAGTCGAGATCGAAATCGATCCCCTTGGTCTCGCGGCCCTTTTCTACTGGTACCGCTGTGGCCTCTTCGATGGCGCGCACGTCGTCATAGTACTCGGGCAGATACTGATTGTCCGGATCAAAGGCATAGATGGCATAGCGCCCGACGGGCAGGCTGGTCAGATGGTAGCGACCACCGACGCCCACGGCCACCGTCTTGACCGCCTCGTTGCTCTCCCATTCATAGGCCGTCACCCGGAAGGCGAAGGGCCG